>Ga0214917_10001514_pt1 | contig 29703 bp, 27 predicted proteins | sample LL_1208_BB_MetaG_FD_177983 | JGI IMG/M metagenome (GOLD analysis project Ga0214917, IMG submission 177983) | Freshwater microbial communities from Lake Lanier, Atlanta, Georgia, United States - LL_1208_BB | ecosystem: Environmental > Aquatic > Freshwater > Lake | place: USA: Georgia | collected... | reverse complement strand
GCGGCTGCGGCTGTAGCCTAGTTCTCACTCCTCCTCTCCTTGCCCTTGACGGGCTCTTCCTTGACGGGCGCCGCTCCTACTTCTTCTCCTCCCTCTTGATGACGGACGTCGCGAGGCCTCCTCCGGTCAGTATCCTCTTGACCGGAGTCGCTCCAAGCTTCTCCTCCTCCTCCCTCGGAGTCAGCAGGCGACGTATCCCAACCCCCGCCGACCCCTCCCTCTTTACCGGCGTCAGGAAACGCCGCACCTCCTCCACCACCGATCCTCTCGTACTACCCTGCGGCGTGGCGGAGGACCCGCCTCCCTCCGTAGTATCTTCCGGCGGCGGGGCCGCGTTCGGCAGAAACACCTTCAGGACGTTGCTCCAGCGGAGGAAGTTCCCCCTCCTGCCACTGCGGAGGTTATCGAGGACCGCCAGGAGGTTCTTCTTCTTCTCCCACCTCGGCCCGAAGCGGTCGGTGAGGGCGGCGTCCCCCACGGCCGTGAGCGGGTTGAGGTCGCGCTTCCCCTCCTTCAACCATAAGTAGGCCTTGAGGAGGAACTTGAGGGTGGAGGCGTTTAAGCCCTGCAGGTCCAGCCCACTGAGGTCCGCGAGGTTGACCCCGATCGCCTTGAGGAAGTCCATGACGGTCTCCTCCGTGGAGTCACTTGAGAAGGTGACGGAAGAGGATCTCTCTATCAGCGTCAGGGAAACCCGCCCCTCCTGGTCGACTTCGACAACCGTCTCCGTGTAGGGCTCGGTCCCGGACTTCAGGACGACCCTCAAACACTGCACGTCCATGTCGCCCGCCAGAGTGAGGGCGTCCAAGATGCTCTGAACCGCTGCCAGTGTCTTCTTCATGATGTCGATGCGAACCGGTGTGGACCGCCGAGCCTTCAATTTTTTTTTATCCGCCGAGAGGAGCATGTCGGTAGGGATCCTAGACCCGGAGGGACTGCAGCCCAACCCGTTCACGGGGGAGGCGTACTCCGAGACGTACCGCGAGCTTGCCAGGCTGTGGAGCGGCTACCCGGTCTACGAGAGGCGCCACGAGGTGCTGCAGCTGCTCCGCGACCACCGGGTCCTCCTGGTCGTCTCCGCCACCGGGTCCGGCAAGAGCGTGCTCCTGCCCAAGCTGGCGCTGCACCACCTGGACTACAGGGGCCGGGTCGTCATCACCAACCCGCGGGTCACCTCCACGGTTGAGAACGCCAAGTTCGCGGCCCTCTGCATGGACGTGCCGCTCGGCAGCTACGTCGGGTACCGCTACCGCGGCGCGCCCCGCCGCAGCGCCGGGCCGGACTCGCGCCTGCTCTTCGCCACGGACGGGACCGTGCTGCAGCAGCTGCGGAAGGACCCCTCCGCGCGGGCCTACGACGTCGTGATCGTGGACGAGGCGCACGAGCGGTCCGTGCAGATCGACTTCCTGCTGCTCATGCTGAAGGAGGCCCTCGCCGTCAACGACGGGCTGAGGGTCGTGATCATGAGCGCCACCATCTCGACGGAGGCCTTCGCCCGCTACTTCCCGGGCGTCGCCGTGCTCCGGGTCTCGACGGAGACCAACTTCCCCGTCACGCAGCACTTCTTGGACAAGAAGACGAAGGACTACGTCTCGGCCGGCGTCAAGGTCCTGCGCTCGCTGCGCGAGCCGCGAGGCGACGTGCTCTTCTTCGTCACCTCCAAGCGCGAGGGGGCGCGGGTCTGCGAGGCCCTCAAGAAGACCCCCGGGATCTTCTGCGCCGTGCTGGCGAGCGGCCAGCCCGCGCGCGAGCAGGAGATGGTCCTCTCCCCCACCCGCTTCCGCGAGGAGGACAGCTCCAAGCGCGTCAAGGTCGTGGCGGCCACCAACGTGGCCGAGTCCTCCGTCACCATCAAGGGGCTCTACTACGTCCTGGACCCCGGCTACCAGCTGCACGGCTCCTTCGACCACCGCGCCTGCTGCCGCGTGCTGGCGCGGGAGTTCGTGTCCAAGGCGCAGGCGCTGCAGCGCCGCGGGCGCGTCGGGCGCACGGGCGCCGGGGAGGTCTTCAACCTGTACACGGAGGCAGAGTTCCGGGGCTTCCGGGACTACCCGACGGTGCAGGTCGAGGACTCGGACCTGAGCTCCTTCTCGCTCTTCCTGCTCCAGGTCGCGGGCGACCGGGCCTCCGCCGAGGAGCTCTACGGGCGCATGATGACGCCGCCCGCGGAGGACCGCGTGCGCGAGTCGTTCCGCCTGCTGTCCTTCCTGGGGCTGCTGCGCGGGCGCCGGCTCACCGCGCTGGGGGCCGAGGTGGCCGCCATGCGCAGCGCCAGCGTCTGCACCGGGGTCGCCCTGGTCCACGCCCGGGAGCACCGCTGCGAGCGGACCGTCGCCCTCCTGCTCGCCGTCCTGCAGGTCCTGGACGGGCGGCCGGAGGCGCTGTTCAGGCGCCCCGTCCCCGACGGCGAGACCGAGCTCTGGGAGGCCTACCGCGTCTTCCGCCTCTTCCGGGAACAGGGGGGCGCGGACGAGGCCTACGTCTCCCTGGAGACGCTCCGGGCCATCGCCAAGGAGTGGCGGCGCCTCAAACGGTTCCTCAGGGGCCTCCCCCCGCCACAGACCCGCTTCTTCGGGGCCCAGCGCGGGGGCGCACCCCTCAGGCAGCGAGTGAAGAGGAGCCTGGCGGTCGGCTTCCGCTGCAACATCGCCGTCCGCGCGGAGGAGGGCGGCCACCGCTACACCACCACCTACCCGACGAAACCGACCAGAGCCCCTGCCAAGGCGACCTCCGCGTACATCTGGTACTACGAGCTGGCCAACATCCTCGGCAAGGTGAAGTTCAACCTGGCCGTCCCGGTCCCCGATGACTGGGCGGCCGAGCTTCTGCAGCTCCCCGCGCCGGCCCCGGACGCTTCCGAAGAAGACTACCTCGGCTAGGACTTTCTGCGCCTCTACATATGGACGGACTGCCGTGTTCAGAGTTCCGAGTCTTCATGGGAGAGCGCTCCGTAGACGACGTCCTCACGATCTTCTACACGGTGCTCTCCACCATCATCGTCATCCTGATCGGTGTCAGCAACGTGGAAAAAACCGAGAAGGAGAAGGACCGGCTGCTCCGGGCCGCCCACGTCCTCAAGCTGATGTCGGCGCTGCTCCTCATCCTGTACGGGACCTTCCACCTCGTCTTCTACTTCCTGGGGTACACCTTCGCCCCCACCACCCGCCTGACCAACGGGCTGACGAAGGTCGCGTCGGGGATCGTCCTGACCGTGTTCGCCGTCCTCAGCCTGCGCGAGGGGCCGTAGCTTCCACACGCACGAAAAATAAAATCCGCTCAAGTCATGATGATTTTCCTGACGGGGAACCAGAAGAAGCTCGAGGAGGTCCGGGCGCTCCTAGCCGGGCACGAGGTGGAGGCGGCGAAGGTCGACCTCCCCGAGGTCCAGTCGATGAGCGTGGAGGAGGTGGTGCGCCAGAAGGCCCTCGACGCTTACGCGGCGGTCGGGCGACCGGTCTTCTGCGAGGACACCGGGCTCTACATCGAGGACCTGAACGGCTTCCCGGGCGCGCTCGTCAAGTTTTTCGAGAAGGCCCTGGGGAACGTGGGCATCTGCCGCGTCGCCGGGGGGTCGAGGGTCGTGGCCGAGACCGTGGTGGCCTACCACGACGGCACGACGGTGCACACGTTCCGGGGCCGCGTGAAGGGCAGGATCCCCTCCCGGCCGCGGGGCGAGGGCTTCGGCTGGGACCCGGTCTTCGTGAAGGGGGGCAAGAGCTTCGCCGAGATGAGCCAAGAGGAGAAGAACGCGGTGTCCATGCGCGGCCGCGCCTTCCGCCGCTTCCGGCGGTTCCTCTCCGGCCGGAAGGACTCGTGAGCCGCTAGAGCTCGATCCTGGAGACGATCGCGGCGAAGTTGTCGAGGAAGGTCTCCAGCGAGAAACGGTCCTTGGGCAGGTTCAGGAGGTGGAGGTGCGCCTGCACGATCCTGGCCGCGTCGGTGGCGAGGTCTCCGGCCTCGGCCAGGGAGTCGTAGAAGAAGGGGTAGTCCTTCCCCAGGACCTCCTCCATCGCCGGGTGCCGGTTCACGAGCACGGGGGTCGAGCGGACGATGCACTCGTTGACCGTGTTGCTCGCGCTGGCGTCCACGAGCCGCAGGAACACGATGTTCTTCGAGAGGAGGTCGTCGTACTCCTCGTTGCCGAGCTCGCTCATCACCTCCACCGAGTCCTGGTTCTCCCGCAGCGTGGCGACCAGACCCTCCACGAACTTGTTCTGGAACGAGGCCCGGTCGCCGGAGACGGCCCCCGGCTTCGCGGGGAGGTCCTGCGAGATAAGGTCGTCGACGGTCAGGCCCGGCGGGAGGAAGTAGTTGTCCATCGCCTTGCCCTTGAGCGCCGCCTTGGTCACCCCCATCCGCTTGGTGTTCACCTTGAGGTCGTAGATGGCGTACGGGTCCCTCAGCCAGCCGCCGACCTGCACGACCGACCGCTGCGGGTTCGAGAAGAAGTCCTCCAGGCTGAACCCGCGGGCCACGAAGCCCGTGGGGTGGTCCAGCACGTGCACGGGGACCGAGTCCCCCAGCGCCTCCCTGAGCCACCCCGCCAGGCTGTTGGACAGGACGAAGATCCCCTTGCACTGCGGCAGGCTCTCAACGAAGGCGGGGTCCCGCACCAGCGACTCCGTGTTGTACTTGGTGTACGAGGGGGTCGGCGTGTGGTGCAGGAAGCCCACCCAGGGCCGGCGGTACGGGATCTTGCCCAGCTCGAGGTACAGCTCCTTGGACCAGTGGAAGGTCTTGTCCAGGAACCCATCCAGGACGAGCGGCGCGCCGTCGTCCCCGAACCGCTCCTCCAGGGCGCCCATCACGTACGCCCACCCGAAGCGGTGCAGCCCCCTCGCCAGGTTCTGGTTAACGTACGACAGGTTGACGGAGCAGCTGACGGACTCGCGACTCTCCGGCTCCCCGGCGGCCGGCTCCCCGGCGGCCGGCTCCCCGGCGGCCGGCTCCCGAGCGGCCGGCTGCGGGGCAGGGGGCGCCGGGAGCGCCGGGAGCGCCCGGTCCTCGCGCGGAGCGTCGGACGACGGGAGCCTGGAGGAGAACGCCAGGTGGTTCAGGATCCACTCGAAGCCGTCCTGGAGGTTGAGGTTGAAGATCTGCTCCCCCAGGCCGTAGTGGTACGACGAGTTGTCGTCCCCGGTGAGCGAGTAGTCCACGAACGAGACGAGCAGCTCCTTGAGGCGCTCGTCGGCGCGGTCTATCCGCTGCCCGGTGAGGACTCGGTAGAACTTGCTGATGGTCTTGTTGCGCGCGAGCTCCTGCCCGTGCACGGCCGGGTCGAACTGCACGCCGCCCCACCGGCACAGCAGCTTGGCGACCCCCCCGAGGACCCTGTCCACGGTAGACTGGGCGACCTCCGGAGAGAGGTAGAAGGGGGGCGCTTCGTTCACCCGCCCCGCCTCGAGGACGGCCAGGTACTGCTCGAAGGAGGCCGCGGGGGCGGGGGGCGGTTCGAGCCTCTCGCTCAAGACGCGCAGCAGCGCCGCCTCGTCGAAGTCGGCCGGGTAGGTCTCCTTCGGGTTCTTTTCCATGATCACCAGCGAGCGCTCCAGCCCCGAGTCCCGCATGAGGTTCTCCGTCTTGCTGGAGGTCGACAGCGACGCGAAGGGCGTTTCCGCGAGCACGCAGAGCACGTGCGCGTGGAAGCGCATGGCCAGGACGGTCGAGAAGCGGCGGAAGAGCCGGAGCGTCTTCTCCACGTCGGCCGGCGTCTCCACCACGAGCGGCACGGACCGCAGCAGCTCCTTCCCCGGGCTTTTCATCGCCTGCATCACGTCCCGGTTGATCAGCGCGTCCGCCTCGTTGGGGCTGCTGCTGGTGTTGAACTCCAGGAACACCGGCGTGAGCGTCGCCGACAGCTCGTCGATGACCGCGGCGAGCTTCCGGACCAGCGAGTCGTAGTTGGCGTTGCGCCCGTTCGCGAAGATGGGGCGGGCCAGGCACACCCCCAGCAGCGGCTTCCTCCGCACGGGCTGCGGGTTGGCGGGGAGGAACTGCGGGAGCGCGAACACCAGGTCCGGCAAGTACGACACCCTGTCCTGGCCGTACCGGTCCACCATCAGGTCGTAGTCCATGCGGCTCCGGAAGGTCACGTGGTCGAAGACGTCCAGCCAGTGGCTCCTCCCGTCCACCAGCTCCTCCGGGAAGGAGAGGCCCACGGAGACGGCGTAGGTCGGGAGCCGACGACCGGTCGCCCTCTCGTACCCCTCCTTCAGCGCCAGGATCTTCTTCATGAAGTACGCCGTGACCACATCCCCGCCGCCGCAGAGCAGCACCTCCGTGCCAGGGTCGATCTCCGCCAACCCGTTCGGGTCCGCGAGCGCCGCCACCTCGTGGCCCGCGCCCGCCAGCCCCCGGGAGAAAATCAAGTGGAAGAGGTCGTCTCCGTAGTTCTGCTTTTCGTAGTACCCAAGTACAGTTATCTTCATCGTCACACGCCCCCTGGCCTAGGAAAAAGCGCGCCGGGTACGGGGGGGGGAAATTTTCACTCTCCGAGTCGCCAATTTTTTTTTCCGCGACAACGACAACATGAGGCGAAGAGGCAGGCGAGTCAGGCTCAGCCTTCTGGCAGACGAGACGATGAGCCCCGAGCTCTTCGAGCTCCTGAACCGCGTGGTCTTCGAGCGGGCCGGCTCGGCCGGGGCCGCCCCCGACTTCGTCCGCACCGTGCGCGTGCCGCAGGAGCGCGCCGCCAGGACCCTCGAGATGGTCGGGGGGGACACCTGGTCCTCCAGCGACCCCTCGCCGGCGCAGCGGAGGGCATTAGACGCCTTCGAGCGCTACGTCCTCCCCGAGGCCGTCTACCTCTGCGACTACGAGGGCGACTTCGACCGCTACACGGCGGTGAACAGGGCCATCTACGCCGTCCACGAGGCCATGTCCGAGGCCGAGAGGCGCCGGCTCCACAGGTCGCTCCGCCTGCTGAGGGGGCAGGTGGACGCCGGCGCGAAGGTCGGGCAGGGTGTCACCCTCGCGCTTGAGGAGGCCGCAGTCGTCTCACTCTAGGAGCGCGAGCTTCCGGTCCACCGCCTCCGACGCGGCCCGCAGCATGGAGCGCAGCACCGGGTCCCGGCGGCCCACGCTCCCACCCACCAAGCTCCTATCCACGAACACGTGCCGGAACGAGCGAGTGACCGCCGCCCAGTCGCGCGGGTCCACGTCGTACCGGCCGTAGCCCGCGCGGTTCTCGAGGACCATCGGGGGGGTGAGCACGAAGATGGACAGGTCGGGGCCCGGGTCCTTGAGCAGAAAGTCGGCGGAAACCACCACCACATCGTCCAGGCCGACGAACGCCCACAGGTCCCCCGAGCCCTGCAGCCGGAACCACGGGACCCGCATCTCAAACGCCAGCGTCTCCGCGAAGGAGTGGTGTCGGGAGTCCTCGACGGGGTAGCCCGTCACGAACACCAAGAACCTCATGCAGAAGGAGGGTGATATTTTTCGATCACGTTCTTGTAGCGGTTCACGATCTCCTTCACCCCCCCGCCGCTCGAGCGGATCGAGTACCGGGTCGGCTCCGCGAGCTTCACCTTCTCTCCCTGGTAGCAGTACTCCTTGCCCCTGCCCCCGCGCGTCGTCTCCCGGATCGTGAAACAGACCTTGCCCTTCACGGTCTTCCCGTTCGCCTTGGCGTCGTTGACGATGAGCGTGAGAGCCTTGCTGGCAGCCTGCTTGGGGGTGTGCCCGGTGATGCGGGACCGGTACTCGTCTTCACCAGTCTTAATCTTGAAGGTTCGCTTCTTCTGCCGGCTGGAACCCGGGGCTCCTCCGTCCTGCTGAGGCTGCTGTTCCAGTTCTGAGTCCGTCCTTGGTGCTTGGCTGTCCGGTTGTTCCATTATACCACCTCTATACATTTTCTGTTCGTCAAGTAAACGCATGCAGATCGAAACGTTGCGGAAGAACCTGAGGGAGCTTTTGCTGGAAAAGAAGCAGAGCGTGTTGAGGAAGCTAGTCCGCCAGCTGGAGGTCGTTGAGGGCGCCCCCTACTTCCTAAACACCACGGTCGCGCGGGAGTCGCTCTTCTCCTCGGAGGCCACGGTGGAGATGCCGGCGACCCTGCCGCTGTCGGACCCCGTCTTCCGGGGCCACCTCGAGAAGGGCGAGTTCCAGGCGGCGCTGGGCTGCCTCGAGCTCCCGCCCCCCGTCAAGCCCTCCATCTTCGAGAGGATCGGCTACCCGAGCATCAGGGAGTTCGTCGCCGACGTCCTCCTCGCGCCAGAGGCGCCGCTCCCGGAGCGGCTGCAAAAGACGGAGAAGTACCTGCTGCCCCTGTCCATTACGACGGCCCCGCCACAGCAGTCGCGCAACAGGGCCGAGGAGGGTACGTCCCTCATCGAGCTGCAGGCGACCAACCAGAACTTCTTCCTCCCCCCAACCATGCGGGTGAACGTCCGGCTGGGGGGAAAGCAGCTGCTGATCAAGGCCGTGCCCTTCCCGCAGATCCACCCGAAGGACCCCCTCCTGGTGGAGCTGACGCCCTACCTGCTGAGGGCCGTCGAGAAGCTCGACTCGGGCTTCCGCGAGGAGGTCGTGCGCCTCCAGGAGGGCGCCACGCTCCTGTCCAGCTACCTGGACGCCGAAGGAACCCGGGCGGCCCTCGAGAAGGAGAGCGCGGTCTTCCAGGAGACGTGCGCCAGGAACTTCCCGTTCACCGTGAGCCTCTTCCTCCGCAAAGACACGCCGTTCGCACTCATGTACAAGATGGTCAAGCACCTCCTCATGGGACCCGCGGACAGGTGGAGGTGCGCCGACGTGATCATGAGCATCCTGAAGGAGAAGAAGGTGGGCAGCCTCCTCCTCTACAACAACGTCTTCGCCAACCTGCCGCAGGACCTCAGGCGGAGGCTGAAGGTGGGGGAGGAGTCGGCCAGCGAGGAGCTCGCCAAGCTCCGGAACACCACGACGGACGTCGACCTATACAAGCGCGTGACCCTCGACTCGAAGGTCCCCAGGGCCGTAAAGGAGAGCATCTTGCAGAGGATCGAAGAGATGGCCGTCCACACCACCGACTACTACAAGCAGAGCCTGTACGTCACCACGCTCCTGGACTTCCCCTGGACCTGCGACCAGACCTGGTTCACGAAGACCGACTTCTCCACGGTCAGAGAAAAGATCATGAGGTGCATCCACGGCCAGGAGGAGGCCAAGCAGGCCATCACGCTGCAGGTGGCCAAGTGGCTCGCCAACAAGGACTCCAGGGGCAACAGCCTCGGCTTCGTCGGCCCCCCCGGGGTCGGCAAGAGCCTCATGGGGAGGATGGTCGGGAAGATACTGGACCTGCCCTTCACGATGATCACGCTGGGGGGCCAGAACGACGCGGAGCTGCTCCACGGCCACGGCTACACGTACAGCGGAAGCTCCCCCGGGGTGGTGGTCAGGAGCATGGTCACCATGGGGAAGGCGAGGAGCATCCTCTACTTCGACGAGCTCGACAAGTGCTCTCCCAAGGGGAGCGGCGCGAACGACGTGATGAGCGTCCTGATACACCTCACCGACACCAGCACCCACAACATTTTCCAGGACCGCTTCTTCCAGGGGATCAACTTCCCGCTGGACAAGGTCCTCTTCATCTTCTCGTACAACGACCCGTCCCTCGTGGACCCGGTGCTCCGCGACCGGCTCGTGGAGGTCCCTTTCCACCCCTACGGCCCCGTCAGCAAGAAGGCCGTCCTGGTGGACTACATCCTGCCCGACCTGAAGGAAGACATGCCGCTGATCAAGGAAGTGGAGCTCGAAGACAAGCTGGTGGAAGACGTCGTGCGGCTGAACAGCAGCGACTCGGGGTTGCGCAGCATCAAGAAGTGCGCAGAGAAGATCCTCCTGGTGGCCAACGCCGAGGCGCTCGAGAACGGCGGCGTGGTCAAGGAGAAGGTCATCAGGAGGCAGAAAGTCGAGCACCTCCTGCCCCCCCCGGCCGTGTCGTCCCGCCGCGACGCCGCCACGCTCGACGTGGGGGATGCGTACGCCCTCTTCGTGAGCGCCAAGTCCGCGGGCGTCCTCGTGGTGTCGGTCAGGAGGAGCTACCTGCAGTCGGAGAGGCTCCTCCTCACCGGCAACATGGGGCAGTCCGTGAAGGACAGCATGCACTGCGCCTTCACCGCGGTCTGCAACTTCGTCGCCGGCAGGAGAGGGGTCACCGCGGACCAGGTAAACCTGCACGTCAGCATGACCGACCTGTCCTCCACCAAGGAGGGCGCGAGCGCCGGGCTCGCCTTCTCAGCCGCGTTCCTCTCCTTCTTCCTGGGGAGGAAGTTTCCGCCGTGCACGAGCTTCACCGGCGAGGTGGACGTGAGCGGGAACGTCCACCCGGTGGGCCACGTCCAGTCCAAGGTGCTCGTGGCGCAGTGCAACAACATGAAGACGGTCGTGGTGAGCTCGCACCAGGAGTTTCCGGCGCAGATCGCGGGAGGAATGGAGGTGGTCCACGTGTCGAACGTCTCTGACCTTCTCGGTTTGCTGCTTCCCGCAGATGGTGGTGGAGTGGAGCCTCCTAGATAAGCTGCTGGAGGAGGAGGAGGCGGACATGTGCCGGGCGTCGGAGAAGGAGGCGTGCACCTCGTGCTCCTCGGTGGGTTCCGCGACCTTGGTCGAGACCAGCGTCGTCTGCCGGGGCTGCGGGGCGGTGCTCGTGTCGGACCTCAGCCCCGCGGAGGGCGGGGACCCCGTGAACCCGCTGCTCCCGAGGTCGTCGCTGGGAACGGTGGTGCTGGGGAACCACCGCGTCCGCGTGGTCAACAACTGGTGGAGGTGGGTCTACAGGGAGAAGGCCTTCTTCGAGGAGAAGAAGCACATCGAGCGGTGCGCCGCGCAGAACGGAGTGCCCCGGTGTGCGGCCGAGTGCGCCGTCATCCTCTACAAGAAGGTCCTCGACTCGAAGCACAAGGACGGGAGGAGCGCGGGCAACTTCGTCATCTTCCGCGGGAACAACAGGCGCGGGGTCATGGCCGCCTCGCTGTACTATGGCTGCAAGCTGCAGAGGGTCTCCAGGTCCATCAAGGAAGTGTCGGACGTCTTCGGGGTCGAGGCCCAGTTCACCTCCAGGGGGTGCAGGTTCGTCTCCAACCTCCTCGGCAGCGCCGTCCAGAGGCCGGGAGAGGAGGGGAGGGTGCTCGACTTCGTCGCCAGGTTCTGCGCGAACCTGGGGCTCGCCGAGGCGGACGTCGCCGCGGCCACCAGGGTCGCGACGGCGATCCAGGAAACCCCCGTCGACATAAACCACCAGCCCACCTCCGTCGCGGCCGCCGTCGTCCTCTACTGCTGCGCGGGGCTGTCGAAGAAGCGGGTGTCGCAGGTGCTGCAGGTGTCCGAGGTGACGCTGACCAAGACCTACAAGCACCTCGCCGCACAGCTCAAAGACTTGGCGCAGCTCAAAGACTAGACCCGTGAGCTTGCGGCATGGACGACTACTTCCCTCCTCCCTCCGCGCTCAGAACCCTGCTGTACGTCGGCGGCGCCGTCGGCGTCGCTGCCACTCTCGCCTTCGCGGCCTCTAGAGCGGTAAGGCTCGTGAAAAAGGCGCTCTTGCGCAGGAAGATCTCAAAGCTCTTTCCCCCCAGCAGGAACTCGGTCCTCGTCCGGCGCCTCAGGTCAGGCAGAAGCCGCTTAAAGTTTATCTGAGCTACTTCCCGGAGATGTCGGCTCAGAAGAAGATCGGGGAGGACGACCTGTGGCGGCTGATCGGCCTCTACTTTTCCGACCGGCGGGTGCTGTACGCGCACGTGCTCAAGTCCTACCACCAGTTCATCGAGGTCTGCACCGTGGAGGACCTGAAGCGGTACTCGGTGATCGAGGAGCACGAGAACCTGGAGCGGCAGCAGCTGATCCGGAACCGCTTCCTGTTCGACAACGTGTCGTTCAAGCCGGCCGCGAACGAGACCTCCTACCTGAGCCCCAGCGAGGCCAGGCACCGCGGCTTCTCGTACTTCGGGACGCTGTGCGCGGACGTGCGGCAGGTGCAGGAGCGCGTCCACACGGCGACCGGGGACACCGAGATCAAGGTGGTGCACCAGGAGAAGAACGTACCGGTGGCCCGGCTGCCCATCATGGTGCGGTCCAAGTACTGCACCACCTCCATCGCCCCGGAGACCCGGCGCTTCGAGTGCCGCTTCGACCCCGGCTGCTACTTCATCGTGAACGGGAACGAGAAGGTGGTCATGTCGCTCGAGAAGAACGTCCCCAACAAGGTGCTGGTCTTCGAACGGAAGAAGGAGAGCTTCGTGGAGTACAAGTGCGTCGTGTCCTCCTTCGTGGACTACTCGACGATCGACGTGCACTCGACGGTGACGCTCCGGTACCGGGACAACGACCGCGTGGTGGTCGTGCAGGCCACCGGGGGGCTCCCCGAGGTGCCCCTGTTCACGCTCATGCGGGCCATGGGCGTGGAGACGGACCTGGCGGTCGTCGAGCTGATCCTGCAGTGCCGCCCCGAGGAGGACGAGGAGATGGCGAACGCGCTCCTCCCGTCCGTGCTGGCCAACACGGCCGAGGACGGGAGCCGGCTGGTCACGTCCGGCGACGCGGCGGCCTCGATCCTGGCGAGGATGCCCACCTACGGCAGGACGTTCTCGGAGGCCTCCCGCCAGAAGTTCCTCGGGCGGCTCCTCGACAAGGACCTGCTCTTCCACGTGGAGGGGGCCCGGGGGGCCAAGGTCAGGTACCTCGGGCACATGGCCCACCGGCTCATGCTGGTCGTCCTCCGCCGCTGCGCCGCGGACGACCGGGACAGCTTCGTGAACAAGCGGGTGGAGCTCCCCGGCCACCTCCTCGCGCAGCTCTTCCGACAGGGCGTCTCCAAGATGATGAAGGAGTGCTCCTCGTACTTCCGGAAGAAGAACGTGAACGAGGACTCCCCGCTGCACGTGGTGTCCCAGCTGAAGCCGCTGACGGTGGAGCAGGTCATGAAGTCGGCGCTGCTGAAGGGCGTGTGGGGCGTGGGCAACAAGCCCAAGGTGGGCGTGGCCCGGGTGCTGGAGCGGCTGAGCTTCCTGCAGAGCGCCACGCAGTTCCGGCGGGTCGTCGCGCCGTCCGCCGACGAGAAGAACACCAAGATCGGGTCCATGCGCAACGTCCACGCCAGCCAGTACGGCTTCATCTGCGTCGTGGAGACGCCCGAGGGGGAGAAGGTGGGGCTCGTGAAGGAGCTCAGCGTCAGCGCGCACGTGACCAACCTGGACCTGGTCAGCCAGGGCGTCCTCAAGTCCGAGCTGCGGACCGTGCCGGCCTTCCTCCCGCACTCCCAGGTGGCCCCCGCGGACCTGCGGCGCCACTTCAAGGTGTTCGTGGACGGCGACTGGATCGGGTTCGCCTCGGACGTCCAGGAGCTCACGGCCTTCGTCGGCCGGCTGAAGCAGTCCGCCAAGGTGGGCCGCGAGACGGGCGTCGTCGTGGACTTCCCGGTGAAGGAGGTGCGGCTGTACACGGACCCGGGCCGCCTGGTCCGCCCGCTCCTGCGGACCGGGCCGGAGGGGGCCCTCCACTTCGCGCCGGCGACGCTCGACAGGTGCTCCTCCTGGGACGACTTCGTCTCGAGGTTCCCGGAGGTCGTGGAGTTCGTGGACACGGAGCAGCAGGCCTACTCCTGCCTGGTGGCCGTCTTCCCGTGGGACGTGGAGGAGAGCGTGCGGGTCCGACAGCAGAGCGACGTGGTGAACCGCGACCTCGTGGACCGCTACGAGAACTGCTACGCCCCCTTCACGCACTGCGAGCTGCACCCGTCGCTGGCGCTGGGCTCGACCGTGGCCAACATGCCCTTCGGGAACATGAACCAGGGCCCGCGGAACCAGTTCGGCTACGCCATGAGCCAGCAGGGCATCGGCATCTACCTGTCCTCCTGGCAGAACCGGTACGACACGTCGAACGTGCTCGTGTACCCGCAGGTGCCGGTGGTGGTCTCGCGGATGGCGGAGTTCACGGGGCTGGGCAACCTGCCCAACGGCGAGAACGTGGTGGTGGCGATCGCCTCGTACAGCGGGTACAACCAGGAGGACTCGATCGTGATGAACGAGACGTCGGTGAAGCGGGGGCTGTTCCGGTCCTTCTACCTCCGCAAGTACGTGTCCACGATCGGCAAGAACCAGGTCTCGTCGCAGGACGACGTGCACACGCGGCCGGACCAGAACTACGTCAAGAACATGAAGGCGGACGTGGACTACAGCAAGCTGACCGCGTCGGGGTACGTGCCGGAGGAGACGGTGGTGCAGGCCGGGGACGCCATCATCGGGAAGGTGACCCCGTCCGTGGGCCCGGACGGCGCGCAGGTCTACCGCGACAAGTCGGAGGTCTACAAGGGGCTCTTCCCCGGCGTCGTGGACCGAGTGGACCCCACCGTGGTCAACGCCGACGGCTACCAGACCTACAACATGCGCGTCCGCTCCGAGAGGGTGCCGCACATCGGGGACAAGTACGCCTCGCGGCACGGGCAGAAGGGCACCTGCGGCATCCTGCTGCGCCAGGAGGACATGCCCGTCTCCGAGAGGGGCATCGTGCCGGACCTCATCATTAACACGAACTGCATCCCGGCGAGGATGACGGTGGGGCAGCTCGTCGAGCTGGTCCTAGCGAAGGCGGGGTGCGTCGAGGGCAGGTTCCAGGACGGCACGATCTTCCACGGGGTGGACCGGCGGTCGGCGGAGCAGGTGCTCGAGGAGGCGGGTTACGACCCCACGGGCCACGAGGTCATGTACTCGGGGATCACGGGCCGCAAGTTCGAGGCCAAGATCTTCGTCGGCCCCACGTACTACATGCGGCTCAAGCACATGGTCGCCGACAAGATCCACGCCCGCGCCACCGGCCCGACGGTGATGCTGACCCGCCAGCCCCCGGAGGGCCGGTCCAAGAACGGGGGCTCCCGCTTCGGGGAGATGGAGCGGGACGTGGCCATCAGCCACGGGCTGGGCACCTTCCTCAAGGAGAGGACCGTGGAGTGTAGCGACAAGTACACCGTCGCGATCTGCAACCGCTGCGGCCTCATCGCCAGCCACAGCAAGTCGGGCGAGTCGTACCTCTGCCACATGTGCAAGAGCTCGCTGCACGTGCAGAAGGTGGAGCTCCCCTACGCCTTCAAGCTCGTGGTCCAGGAGCTCATGGCCGTCAACATCGTCCCGAGGATGTTCTCCTCCAAGAAGACCTAGGACGGAAGATAAAGACTTCTCGTCCAGACACTAGGCAACCAAATGTCCGACTCGTGGAACCTGAAGGGCGACCTCGACCTCAAGAACCTGTCGTTCGGCGACCCCCGCTCGGCCTTCGACGTGTTCAGCCCGGAGCTGCAGTGCTGGCGGGACGAGTTCTCGGAGATCGAGGACTGCTACGAGGGAGACGAGGAAGAGCTCTTCTGGGAGGAGGACTCGGAGGAGGGAGAGGAAAACCTCTCAGACTGAGTGGGGGAAAAAAAATTGAACGCCCTCCTTACTTACACGTGTTCCCGATTGCAGGATGCCGGTCAAGTACTACTTCGTCAACGGCAAACCCAAGCCCTCCTTCGATGAGGACGACCTCGTCGACTTGGATGTCGTGCAGCAGGAGCTGGTCGACCTGTTCCAAGCACAGAGGTCGGCTCTCGGGTACCAACAGATGCTGCTCTTGTTCGTAACGAATCTGGGCGACCTCAGTACCGAGTCCGGGAGCTTCAGAGAGGAGGACTTCCAGGCCGCTGTCTCAAAAGTCTCCGCCTACCTCCACGACTTCGGGGTCACGTCGGACCAGCTGCGGAACTTCATCTGCGGGAAGTACACCTACGTCTCCTGCAAGTACTGGTCCAGGAAGGGCTGATTCGGGAGGCCCTTTGTTTTCTTTCTTTCCGACGCTCTCAAGTCTTCAGTGCTCTGCTTTGTCCAGCCCGAGGAGCAAGTGCAAGGGCTTGCCTGTTCGTAAACAAACAGCCTACTACTTCGGGCAGCAAGTTACGGGGCACCCCGTTCACCAAAAGTGAGCTGCCTCCGCGAACGGGGTGCCCCGGATTTTTTTCTCTCCGGGAAAAAGACCTTTTTCAAGGGGAGAAAATTTCGAAGGGCTCCCAGAATTCACGAGGGAGAGAAAAAATTCCGGGGCACCCCGTTCGAGGAGGCAGATCGCTTTTGGTGAACGGGGTGCCCCGGTCTCCCGGCGCTGTTTCCAAAACAAGAGTCTTGTTTCTCCGTGGTACTTTGTGGACGATAACGATACTTCATGCTCCTACCGGTGGCGTGGAAGGGATTGAGAACTCGGAGGAGAGCGTCGACGAGGAAGGGTCACGGAGGGTTCTGAAATGTCAAGCTCTGCTGCTGGCAGCCCGAGGAGGAAGGGGCAAGGACGAAGTGTTCAACAGCCTAAAAACAGCCCGAAGGGCGCACGGACAAGGCCGGGTTCTGCATCGAGGACGACCAGAAGCGCCTGGAACTCCCCGAGAAAGACCGGCCACTCTGCGTCCGCCGTGAGCGTCCGGGCGTCGTCTTCTACTGTTTGACGGATGCCGGTGTGGAGGTTCTTTGGAGCGAAGGTGGCCAAGTACGTCAGTGGTTGCCTGCCGTGGGTCCTGGGAGGCAGCATCGACCCGGCTTTCACACAGACTGTCTACTTTTGAGGAGCACATGCCAGTGGAAGAGTCATCCTTTCTTCCCAAAAATAGAGTACTCCGTCCGGAAGTGAACCACTGCCAATCAGGAGTGCTCCTTTTTTTTTCTCTCTCTGACAGAAAAAGTCGTGTGGAATAATTCGGAGAGCTCTCCAAAAGACCTCTTTTTGCCGGAGAGAGAAAAAAAAAGGAGCACTCCTGATTGGCAGTAGTTCACTTCACAGAGTGGAGTACTCTATTTTTGGGAAGGAAGGATGAACGGAAGACAGCCTCACAAAACAGCCCGGGGGGGCATGGACAAGGCCGGGTTCTGCATCAAGCACGGTGGTGAGAAGAGGTGTGAGCACCGTGGGTGTTCAGAAGCCGCCCGTCCCGGCACTGACCTCGCTCCGTCGGGTGCTCGACGAGACGGTTTTGTCGAAGCTGTGCGGGAAGCACAAGAAGATGAGCGACCCCCGTCCCGGTTTCCGTCGAATTCTCCGAAACAACGAAGTAGCTACGGCGATCCTGGGGGAGTTCGAAGAGACGAGTGACCACGAGGAGGACCAGAAGCGCCTGGAACTCCCCGGGAAAGACCGGCCACTCTTGCGTCCGCCGTGAGCGTCCGGGCGTCGTCTTCTACTGTTTGACGGATGCCGGTAGGGAGGTTCTTTGGAGCGAAGGTGGCCAAGTACGTCAGTGGTTGCCTGCCGTGGGTCCTGGAGGGAGGCAGCTCGGCGTGGAGGGTGTGAGATCCTCGGAGCACTCGTTTGTCGGGGAAAAAATCAGTCCTAGTGTCGGGACATGAGTTACAGTTGTCCCCGCTGTGGCTACTGCACCGACCGCGTTAACAACCTCCGGAAGCACCTGAGCCGAAAGAGGTCTTGTTTGCCATCTAAAGCCGACGTCGACCTGCGAACCTTTACCTTCGTCACTGAGCACCAGCAGAAGAAGGAATTCCAGTGCTCCTACTGCGAAACCCTCTTTATTTCCGAGAAAGCCCTTTCGCGCCACGAGGAGGTATGCACCGCCAAGGAGGTCTTGTTCTTCATTAACGGTACCATTCGGGACCTAGGTAACCCGATTCCGGAAGTGACCAGGGAAGAGTGCTCCAGGCTGGACAAGCTCGCGCTCCTCCGCCTTCTGCAAGATGTTTACCGAAAGGGCGGACAGGTACCTACTCCCGACAGGAACCACGTGGTTGTCACTGGCAACTCGAACACCACCAACGTCGGCTGTATTACCGTGAACTTCCCTGTGAGCTTTGGGACAGAAGAGTTGTCGCTTTCCCTCCAGGAGCTGGAAACTCTCCTGAAGGTGCACCCTATTACTGCTGTCAAGAACTTTGTGGAGAAGACCCACTTCAGCTCCGAGGAGGGGAATAACTGGTACATCAGCAACCTGAAGGACGGAAGAGCGAAGGTCTATGATAACGGTGAGTGGATCAGCAAGGACGCAGACGAAGTTGTGTACTCGGTCTTTGACAAACACAGAAACACGATAGACGAGACGTGTGAGTTGGCCAAGTCCGAAGACGGGAGCCTACCGGCTAACACGCTAGGAGAGCGTGTGAAGCGGTGGGAAAGAGAGACCAGCAACCCACTTTTTGAAGATACGTGCCAGCAGAAGATATTCACTCTCGGCTACGAGAACAAGGCACGCGTGAGCCGTGTGAAGCAGCGAAGGTCTTTCTCCCGAGAAACCTCCAACTCGAAGTAACTCTCCTCTGAGTCCTGGACCTCTACAGGAAAGATCTCAGTCCAAGACAATGGTAGTCAGTTCGACACGTATAAAGAGATACTTGGAATCCGACAAACGGGACTTTAAAGTGTTCAAAGTAAAACTGTCACACGTAGACGTCAAAGCAATTAACGAGTTGGACATTGAGCGAACTGCTGAGTTCAATTACTACGGGAAGTTGAAAGAGTTGGATTTCCAAGGTTTCTTCAAAACAGTTGGGAAAAACCGAGACACTCAGTCAGTAGAAAACACTATCAAAAAAATAATCAAAAAGGTACTAGGTGGGTTTGGTCGAAAATATTTTTGGCTAGCTGTTAGAGCATCCACGCCAACTAAAGACTTTGACATCCCAAGGTGGCACTACGACGGCAAGTACTTTAAATCGACTGACTCACAAGCAAAATTTGCAGTGACGTTAAAGGGACCAGGGACGTTAGTCGTCAGAAAAAGTACTGCAGTTGAAAAAGCCTACAACGCCGTCGCAAGTCGACAGTCACAAGAGGTCACATCACAGCTCGATAAACGAAAATCACTAGAAGAACAACTTGACATGTACTTTAGGGTAGAAAAAAAGTACCGACTCATTTTCGCTGAAGCAATGGAAAAGTTTGCGGTTACACAACTAGGCAACGATGAGGGTATTATTTTTTGGGGCGGGAAAGACACGCACTACAGCGCGCTGCACTCAGAACCCAAAGTAGACAAACCAAGGTTGTTTGTTTCAGTGTTGCCGTCAAGTAAAGAAAACATCCTGAGTTTACGAAACCGCTCGAGGTGAGTGAGACTCTCCTACGCAGGTTGTGGAAACGGGATCGGGGGAGGGAGGCCGGAACGCTTGGAGCAGCGACAGAGTTGCCAGTTTTTGAGGCTGAACCGCTACCGGAAGGAGGGCCGCAAGGAGCAACCGGCAGCACCACTACCCTACCTTCACCGGCCCGACGGGCGTGACCTCGTAGAAGTCGAGCTGAGAGCCCCCTTCCAGGATCACGTCGCGGAGGTCGTGGAACTTGACCTGCTCCACCACGCTCAAGGGCCACTGCAGCACGAGGTTGTAGGTGTCTCCGTAGCCGCACGTGCTGAGTAGCAGGTCGTCGACCACTTCCAGAGAAGTCGGAAAGTACAGGGAGAAGAGAAACTCCAAGTCGTTCACAAAGGGCAACAGCAAGTCAGAGACCATAAAGTCGGTCATTACGCCGTCTTCGGACAGCGTAAACCGGTAGAGGCACACCAGGTAGATCATTTTGGTACACTTGGTCACGGTCCTCTTCGTCCCTCATCCGGTCTACTCTGTAGTACTCCTTGTACTTCGGGTCCGTTTCGTACCTGCTCGAAACGTGCTTCTTCAGGGCTTCAGGAAGAGGGGTGGTGGAGGTGGAGCTGAACTTGCAATGGCCCAGCGACAGGTAGGTCTGTGAACCTGGCAACCTGATAAAGTTGGTGCTGAAGGATAGGTTTGGGTGTCCTACCTTGCTCTGTAACCTCCTCACCCCTTCTTCAACCCTTGTTTCCTCACCACTTCCTACTTCGTACACCACACCCCACACCTTGCGACACGCTTTGTTACCCACGTCCACCACCCGGACGGTGACGCCGAAGTTTTGTTTGGCCGTGTCGACGTGGAACCAGTCTGACAAGACGTACTCGTTTCCTTTTCGGTACATGTATACCATGTTGTTGAACGAGTCTTTCTCGCCTCTCACAACGTTCTCAACCGTACCAAACCCGTAGATTGGTGGTCGGTCTTTGTCTTCGTCAACAACCACCCTAGGCGTGCTGAGAAGGTTGGTGCGCGTGAGCACAACGAGGGAGTCTTCACCGGTCGTGTAGCAGACCCTCGAGTCTTCTACCGCGGCAAAGCAGTGGACCACGCTACTAGCAAGCGGCACGTGGAAGTGCATGGTTGGTCCAAACAGTCTCTCTTTCGGGGGGAACGTCTCCAAGTCGGAAACGGTTCTCGTTTCTGTGTCGTAAACGAAGTGTATGCCGAGAACAGAGTACAGAAACTGTGGTGACCAAGAGTAGCTCCGTCTAGCACACTCCCAAAATGCGTCCTTCCCGTGGTACCGTTCTGCGACGTGTTTGCACACCTTGCCGTCAACACCTTGATCCAGACCGCTGCTACTTCTGTCGAAAGAACAGAAACGGGTTACACCCCAAAACTCGACTTTGTGGTCACCTACTTTTCGCATAGCACAGGAAGCGTTGTACTGGTAGATGTCTGTCGTGGGGTACACTGCTCTGCCCGGGAAGACTGCGGGGACCACAGTGGCGTGGAAGAGGGGTCTTCCCCCGCGCAGTAAAGCGTATTTTGCTTTGTCTAAAGACGACGTAGAAGTAGCATCCCAAAAAAAAAAGCCGAAAGAGTCTGTTACGTCGTTGCGGGGCCTGACAGCCTTCTTTACGCTTTGCTTGTTGCAGGATGTTTCTGTCAACGCCGGCGCAACGCGCCACACTTGTCTCTGCGCTAGTCAGGAGAGTGCCTAGCGACGTTGCGCACCACATCGTAGATTACCTGGAGTCGCCGATCGAGCCGTGTCTGCGACAGCTACAGTCACTGCACGAGCTACTGCTAGTCTACAGCCGTCGGACGAGTCCCGACGCTGCCCTTTGGAGGAGTGTTCCGTTCTACAAGTTCGCTACACGCAAGAACCGTCAAAAGCAGGAGCTGAACCTCGTACGGTTACCAAACTTCCTCCCAAGACAAGACCAGACCTTCCTCATTGAGGGGGCCTTTCTGTGAGAAAGGTTTTCAGCCAGCAGTGCTGCTCGAAGACGTCGTTGAGGGCGCAGTGCGGCTCGCCGCGGCGCACCGCGTCGTGGAAGCGGCACCGGGGGAGGGAGGCCGGCTTGGGGGGGCGGCCACGCCGCGACCGGTACTCTGGCCTCCCGATGAAGTCCGCCACCTCCCGGACCAGGCCGTCCCGCCCGAACCACTCCCACAGCACCCAGTTCTCCAGCTTCGGGTCTCGCGCCAGCCAGGTGGCGGAGGGGTGCTCCTCCACGGCCCTCAGCAGGTTCTCCTTGACCTGCTGCACCGGGACCCCGTTCTCGCGGAGGAGCTTGAAGGACAGGCCCGTCACGTTCCGGTACACGTAGCGAGACGTCTCCAGCGACTTCACCACCTTGTAGGGCTTCACGAGCGCGTGGTACCGGTCCACGACCTCCCCGCTCGCGTCAATGAGGAGGTACGCCGCCTCCGTCACCATCCCCGAGTCCGTCGAGGCCGCCTCGAAGTCAATGATGCCGTACATCTGTCCAAGTAGAGCCGACCTGAGCAGGGACCACAAAAAAAAAATTAGGAGGACACAGATGAGGTGGCTTTCAGTACTGGCACTGTTGGGGATCGGCGCGGCAGCCCGCCAAGTGTGGGACTGGACCTCCACCTTCCCCGGCCCTCGCACCACCTCGCCCAGCGACCCCTCGGCGTGCGGCAACGGGGGCTGGGGCGCCGCGTACGCCTACGCCTGCCCCCACCTCGCAGTGCTCACGTCCGACATGCTGGCCGCCGCCCGCTACGACGGGAACGGGCCGGGAGACTTCGTCTACGCCACCGCCGGGGGCGGGAGCGACGCCGACTGCGGCACGTGCTACCAGGTGCAGCTTCTCGACGCGGAGCGCCAGTGGCGGCCGGACTTCCCGCTCCTCGTGGTGCAGGTCACCAACTCGGGCTTCGACGTGATGCCGGGGCAGCTGGACCTCTTCATGGGCGCCGGGGGCTTCGGGTTCTTCACCGCGTGCAACAGCGACTGCGGCTCCCGCTTCTGCCAGGGCGGCGGCTGCAGGGAGGCCATGTACGAGGGCCCCTTCGACGCCTGGGTGAACCCCCACTTCCCGGACCCCAACGCCTGCTACAGCGGCGGCGTCAAGTGGCTGAACGAGACCGGCGAGGACCTGCTGTGGGGCTACTGCCGGTCCCTGAGCGGCGGCGGGAACCAGAGCAAGGACCAGATGCTCTGGGACTCGTGCTTCCAGACCAACCGGCTCCTGCTCCACCAGAACTTCGTGGCCACGCGCTACGAGAGGGTCCGGTGCCCCCGGGGCCTCTACCTGGCCACGGGGCTCCGCCGGCTGGACGACGCCGCCTTCCCGGCGCCCGGGAAAGCGCTGCCCCTCACGCGCTCGTGCCAGGGCTCCAGGGAGGGCGGCCACTACTGCGTGACGACCATGCAGGACTGCTGCGTGCCCTCCTGCGCCTGGCCCGGCAAGGCGCCGGCCGACCCCGACTTCCCCAGGGTCGACCGCTGCTCACGACAGGGCCTGCCGCTCTAGCGGGACCACCGCCGCCACCTCTTCGCTCGTCCTGCGCCCTCCCTCACTCGTCAGGCCGCGGAGAAAGCTCATAGGGATGGTCATCTTCCTGGACTTGTCGTCCCCCTGGCGCATCTCGATGACGGCCTCGCTCTCCCACCGGGGGTACATGGCGTCCAAGTACGGACGCGGGTTGCGCGCCCCCTTCACCACGATCGACCCGAAGCGGTAGTCGGTCACGGGGAAGAGGTCCTCCTCCCGGTACTTGGAGTTGGGGAATCTCTGACGGTAGGCCTCGCCCGCGAGCACCACCCACCCGTCCTCCCTCTTGTACGTGAAGACGTCCAGGCAGGGGAGCCCCACCTCCTTCGCGACCCTCAGGTCGATTTCTTGCTCATGGAAGTAGATCTTGGTCAGGCACTCGTCGTACTTTTTCACGACAAAGGGGAAGTGCCGCCTGGCGAACGGAACCACCTCGCGCCAGAACCGCTTCACGTGGACGTCCAGGATGCCGATGTCCATGTCGTCGTCCCAAGGGATCTGCCCCCCGTGCCGCACCGCGCCAAGGAGCGTGCCGCCTTCCACGAAGTACGGGACCCGCTTCGCCGGCAGCAGCTCCGCCAGCAGGAGGCGCGCCATCTCCGCCATCGTCCGCAGCGAGGACTCCGGCACCAGAACCTCCGCCCGGATGAAATTCTGCACCTTCTCCGAGTCGCTGAGGCGACGCACGTAGACGGAGTAGCGGTAGAGCGACTGCTCGAGGTGTTCCGCGAACCCGCGGTCGGCGTCGTCGACCACGTCCAGCAGCTCGTACCCGCACACGTCAAACATCTTGAAGAAGCTCTTGGAGAGGTACAGGTGCTGCGGGGAGGCCCCGGGAACGGTCCGCTTCTGCCTCTCCTTTTCGAAGGACACCCGGGCCTCCTCGGCCAGCTGCCGCTTCCCGGCGTCCGAGACCTGGGAGATCATGAGGCGCCCCGATCCCTCCGCGCAGACAGCCAGGAGGTTCTTGACGGCGGCGAGCGCCTCGTCCTCGCTCCCCAGGTAGAGGAAAACCCCGTTGCAGATGACCACGTCGAAGGCCGGGACGGAGGGAAACGCCGGTCTCAGGTCGTCCAGGATCGAGGCGCGGCAAAAGTTCTCGGGAGGCCCGACGCGCTCCTGGGCGAGCTCCACCGCCGAGGCGTTGTAGTCCAGGCCGTAGTACACGTGCTGAGGGTAGTGCCGCCGGAGGACGTCGACGAACGAGCCGCAACCGCAGCCGGCGTCCAGCACCGTCAGGGACGACCCACCCGACGCCTCCGAGAGTAGTAGGGGCCTGACCAGCTCCAGAACCATCCGGTCGTACTGGTCGGACTCCAACGTCTCGAACCCGTTGATCGCGTGCAGGGGGGCAGTACTCTTCCGTGCCTCTACGACCTTCTCCCAGACACTCTTCCACAGCATGCCTTGTCCTCTCTCCCCTAAACACAAATTGTACGCTTCGGAAACGCAGATGGACTTCCTGCCCGAGTCCCTCTGTCTCGAGGTCGCGGGGTACCTGTGGTACCATCCCGACTTCTACTACCCGGACGACCTGAAAAGCATCAGGGGCCTGGTGCGGCTCTACAAGGCGTGCGTCATCCAACGGTGGTACAGGAACCGGTACCGCTCAGCCTGCGAGGACTGCGGCCGATCCACCACTTCGCTGAGGGAAACCCCCGCCTGCCCCGACTTCCAGATACGGGGAAACCTGTGCTGCACCAAGTACGTTTGCGACGACGGCTGCAGGTGGTGGTGTCCGAACGGGCACGCCAACTTCTCTTACGACGAGGACGGCTGGAGGGAGTCCGCGCGGTGCGGTCGGTGTGAGGTGGTGGGTAGCGTCGGCTTCCGCTGGTACGGCATCAGTCTCCCGGAGATGAAGAGGAGGGAAGGGCTCTGGTGACAAAGGCCCGGTGTTCTCTGCTCTGACCGTGAACGACATCGGGGTCCTGACCGTGGACAAGCAAGGGAGACGCTTCCACGACTTCACCCTGCCCGTCCAGGCCACGCGGCGCACGACGGGGCGAGCGATGATCCGCGCTGAGGTACCGCAGAAGCATCGCGGTGTCTCAAAGACCCTCCTGACGCCGACTTTTTTTTCCCCCTCAGACGCCATGAGGGTCCCACGTGAGCTGTGGCGGCACGTCCTCTCTTTCTCTGATGAGCGGGACCTCCTCGACACCGTACCCCTGGTCGACAAGTCTTGGAAACTGTTGGTGCAGGAGCTCCTGTCGGGTCGCTACCTCCAGAGCGACCCAGATGGCGGCGACCTCACCTCCACCGGCGTGGTAGTCGGGAGCATCGTGGAGGACTCCGTACACCGCTGCCCTCACTTCAGAAGACGCCGGACCTTCGTCTACGGGTCCAAGAACCCGGTCACCGACGAGGTTTACGGGGTCACCTTGTGCCTGTGTGACTTCTGCTACTCGTTTGCGATCGATACCTTCTTCAACCATCACGGGGCTTTGCCGTTCCTCCGGTACCACGGGAAAACGGTCGCGTACTACGTGGTCGGCCTCTGCACAAGCTTGCAAACACAGAGGCAGTGGCTGTTGGACCGGGTGAGGCCTCGTGTCCAGCACCTTCTCCCGAAGGAGTACAACTGCACGTTCTACCTCGACCCTGCCTCCAGTGGCGTCCGCCTCTCCTACGAGACCGTGGTTCTTCCCTACCGCCAACGCCTCGCCTGCTCTGGCGCGTGTTCCGTAGAGGCTGGCGCAGGGCGTTGAAATTTTTCTCGACTTCGACGAGCAGGCAGTAGTGGTACAGTCAGCAGCAGCTACTGTACCAGGTCCTCGTCGATTTTGGCGCAGATGCGCCGCGCCGCCTCTTCCGGGAACGAGTTCATGTTCTCGTGTCCGGGCCCGGCCACTTGCCTGACCCAGGCGTCCCTTTCTGCCGAGAGCAGCGTCGAGAAGCCCCGGATGGTCTGCCTCGCCGACGCCGTGCGGCCGAGCAGGGTGAAGACGGACCTCTCGTACAGCTCGTGCGGGTGCACGGCGGGGTGGTTGACCCTGAGCTGCGCGTACCAGAGGCACCAGGCCGAGCAGTAGCCGACGGGGTCGCCCGCGCGGTCGTCGCGCAAGGACTCCTCGAGCAGCTGGTAGGCGGTGCCGCCCTTGACGGGGGGCACCCACTCCAGGCCCGGGCGGCCGAAGACGCTCTGGACCCACCGGTCGAGCGCGTGGTCCTCGGTGCCCTCGGGGTCGAACCGCTCCAGGAGGCCGAGGACCGGGTCGAGCAGGACCAGGTTGCTGTGGTTGGTCTCCTCGCCGACGATGGTGAGGATGTAGAGGACCAGCTTGTCTTTCGGGAGGGTCTGCGGGACGGCTGGGGCGTAGTTGACGTCCGGGGTCGAGTACTCGACGAAGTTGTCGAGGCGTCGCGACAGCTTCTCCTTGTAGCTCACCCGCTTCTTGATGCGGACCACCACCTCCGAGTCGAAGTCGAAGACCGGCAGGGACACCTTCTTGTCCTTGACGGGGACGTAAAGCCTGGAGCGGTTCTTCTTCCAGAACAAGAAGACGTAGATGACCAGGTTGTCGAGGAAGGCCGAGTACACCGGGGGAGGGGGCGCGGCCACCGGCGGCACCACCATGGAGCTGTGCCACGGCACCCCGGACGAGAAGGACTGCCGGCTCCCCGTGAGCAGGAAGAAGAGGGACTCTCCCCTCGAGTTCACGTCGTGGAGCCCGAGCCCCGACCGTCGCAGCAGGGCTCGAAAGACTCGTTCTGGGACCCTGCGGCGGCTTTTGAGGAGGGTGTGGAGCACGGAGTTTCCGGAGGCGTCTCGGACGCCGAGGTCGAAGTCGTACTCCTGGAGCAGGGCGGGTTTGTGCTGCGCCGCCCACACGGCGCAGAACCTCTTGTGGGCTCCTCCGAAGTTGGGGTCCGCCCCGAGCTCCACCAGGAAGCGGAAGGTGTCGAAGCGCTTGAAGTAGCAGCACCAGAAGAGCGGGTGGAAACCTCGGAAGCGGTCGGCCCTGTGGAGGCTCATCCCGTGCTTGAGCCCTCGGCGGATCCAGCCCGAGACGGCGGCCAGCTCTGCCTCGAAGTTGGCGAGGATGACGTTGGCGCAGGGGAAGAGGCCCGTGTCGGGGCGGAACCCCTCTCGGAGCAGGGTCCGGAACAGGTCCCTCCTGCCGGCGAGGACGGCCGCGCAGACCGGGCCGAGCCCCTGGCTGTCGGGCGTGTCCTGGACCCCGTGGCGGCGGCAGAACCGGCGGACCACCCAGGTGGGGGCCGCGAGGAGGTGCCTGACCGCGTCGCTCCCGTCGCTGTACCGGACGTTGGTGAGGTAGGGGAAGGTGCGGAACAGCTCCAGAAGGAGCTCCCAGTGCGCGCCCTGCGCGAGGAGGCCGACCGGCACCGCGGGGAGCTCTTCCCGGTGCTCGTCCAGGTACTTCAGGAGGAGAGGGTCCCCCCTGGCGGCCATTTTCTGCATAGCCATTCAGACTCCCTCCGGAAAAAAATTTCCCTCGTACGTGAATGGAGGTACTGAGGAGCGGCGTCAGGGTCCTTAAGCTGCCTGCTGACGGGTCAGGGCTGGTGGCGGTGAAGCTGCTGGTCGAGGTCGGGTGGAGCGTGGAGCGGCGGCACGAGTACGGGATCTGCCACTTCCTGGAGCACCTGTTCGCCAAGTACTCGAGCTCGTCCCGCCCGCTGGCGGAGGAGAACGAGCTGGCCATCTCGAACTTGGGGATCGACGGGAACGCCTTCACCACCGCAAACGAGACGGGGTACTGGCTGAGCGGGAGCTCGGAGGACCTGGGCACCATGACGAGCTACCTGGTGGACTGCCTCGTCTCCTTCCGCGTGGACGAGTCCGTGTTCGAGAAGGAGCGGCGGGCGGTCATCAACGAGCTGGAGGCGCTGCGGGGCGAGAAGTGGCTGCGCTTCGAGGAGAAGGTCCACTCGGTCGTCTACCGCGGCCTCGGCGACTTCGCCCGGCGGACGCTGGCGAGGGAGACCCTGGCGGTCAAGAGCTTCACCCCCGGCCAGGTCCAGGCGTTCTACCGCCGGTGGTACACCCCCGACCGCTGCGTCCTGGTGCTGTCGGGGGACGTCCGCGACTGGAGGCCCCCGGCGCAGCTCAACAAGCCCTGGGGCGGCTCCCAGGCGGCGCCGCGAGCCGCTCCGGCGGCCCCCTCCCCTCCGTGGATCCGGCTCCCCGCGAGGCTGGAGCTCTCGTCCAAGAGGGCGGCCACCACGCTCGTCCAGGTGTACTTCACTTTCCAGTGCACCAAGACGGTCAGGACGGTGCTGCACCAGAAGATGCTGCTCCGGCTGCTGTGCGGGTCCGGCCTCACCAGCCCCATGTACACAAGGCTCCGGGGGCTATGCTACTACGTGCACGCCAACCTCGAGCGGTCGCCGGAGAGGGACAAGCACTTCTGCTGCGTGCAGACCGAAACGGTCGAGCACGACAAGGTGGAGGAGGTGGCCAGGCTCATCCTCGAGTCCGTCGAGACGCTCTTCCCCCTGGAGCCGCTCCTGCTGGAGAGGGAAAAGAAGCGGCGGCTCCGCGACGTCCGCGAGGCGAAGCTCTCCGCGGCCCCCACAAGCACCATGTCCTTCTTCAGCAGCTTCCTCTCCGTCGGCGAGATCCCGACCTTCGACCAGCTCGAGGAGGTGGTCACCTCGACGACCGCGGACGACCTGCGAGTCCAGCACGAGCTCATCTTCCGCTCCGGGCCCGCGATGATCGCTCTCTGCGCCCCTAAAAAAATCTTAGGATACCCTATGCCAGACTGGGGATTTCCGCCCGTCACTTTCGAAGTCAGCGGGGCTCGGCGCAAGAAAAAGGCCAAGGTCTCCAAGAAAAAGAAGAAGGACGTGAACGTCTCCCAGAAGTCAGACCCGACCAGCAGCAAACGACGACGGAGCAAGAAGGGCAGGAGGTCCGTCTTCGACCTGCTGAACATGTAGCGGCCTGCTGCTGCCCTCCTACGGCTTCTTCTTCACCACGAGGCCCATCGTCTCTTCGAGCGAGATGAAGTTGTTCTTTTTGGGCTTCTCCCGCTTGAGCTTGAGCGTCTCCTTGGCTTTCTTGACGGCTTCCACCTTCAGGGGGAGGAAGCCTCCCGACTTCTTGATGCCCGCCGTCACCTCCTTCTCGACGCAGAAACTGAGGGACCGCAGCGGTGGGGTGAGCACCCGCACGTGGGTCTGCAGGTGGGTGCTCGACTTCCGGAAGTCTTCGATCGAGAGGAAGCCCCCGAACGCCGACAGGGTCTCTCGAGGAGGGGCGGGGATGATGGGGCTCTGGTACAAGGAAGGGAACACCTTCGCGTACAAGCTGTACAGGAGCACTTCGCGGTCGGGACCCTCGAAGTCGGTGCTGCAAGAGTTGTTGTAGGCCAGGGCGCAGTTGAAGGAGCAGAAGTTCCCGAACACGTAGTAGGTCCCGCAGAGGAGGGAGTGCGGCAGCCTGACCGAGGGCCAGTCGAAGTCGTGGCAACACCACCAGCAGAGGAAGCCCTTCGAGTCCGCGCAGTTGACCGGCATCGTCATGCACTCGGACGTGACGCGGGAGATGTTGGAGACGTCGCTGCTAAGCTTCTGCAGCTCTTCCTTCAGCGCCAAGTTCTCCTTCCGCAGATCCTCCAGCTCCGCGTTCTCGTCCGGAAGGTAGGGTATGTGCGCGATGACAGGCTCGGAGTTCATCCCTTCCTGTCTTGCAGGGGAGAAACTTCTAAGCCGTTTTCTGGAGAGGAAAGAGGGTGGAAGGAAAGAAAAACAACTAACTAAACAAACTAACTTACAAACAAACTAATATACAAACTACTATACAATCTAACGTACAACCCACAAGGTGGGCAAAGCAAAGCAAACCCAACAAACAAACCCAAGAGGGGCCCTGGCTTCCGAGTTAATACGTGTTCAGGAGACTTGTGCCGGGACCCCTCCAAAAGCGAAGCAAACCCAACGAACCCAACAAACAAATCCCAAGAGGGGCCCTGGCTTCCGAGTTAATACGTGTTCAGGAGACTTGTGCCGGGACCCCTCCAAAAGCGAAGCAAACCCAACAAACCCAACAAACAAATCCCAAGAGGGGCCCTGGCTTCCGAGTTAATACGTGTTCAGGAGACTTGTGCCGGGACCCCTCCAAAAGCGAAGCAAACCCAACAAACCCAACAAACAAACCCAAGAGGGGCCCTGGC
>Ga0214917_10001513_pt1 | contig 29726 bp, 29 predicted proteins | sample LL_1208_BB_MetaG_FD_177983 | JGI IMG/M metagenome (GOLD analysis project Ga0214917, IMG submission 177983) | Freshwater microbial communities from Lake Lanier, Atlanta, Georgia, United States - LL_1208_BB | ecosystem: Environmental > Aquatic > Freshwater > Lake | place: USA: Georgia | collected... | reverse complement strand
CTACGGTGAGCTACCAAATTCAAGTGAATTAGCGCAATATAAGAAACTTCTCGTAAAACTTCGCGATCTCCCAGATGAAGTAAAGGCCATCCTCGAGCTACTTCCTAAAAGCTCTCATCCCATGGATGTAGTAAGAACTGCAGTTTCTGCTCTTGGAAGTTTTGACGCAGAGGATTCTTCACACTCCATAGATGGCGCGCGCGAAGTCGCAAATAGATTGATTGCCTGCGCACCATCAGCCTTACTTTATTGGCATCATTTTGTGCAAAATGGAAAGAGAATTTCGCTCGCCACATCAAATGAATCTATTGCAGAGCACTTCTTAACACTTCTTCACCAGCAAGCACCGCGTGAGAGTTGGGTCAGAGCTATGCAAAGCTCACTTATTCTCTATGCAGAACATGAATTTAATGCTTCCACTTTTACGGCACGGGTTATCGCTGGTACTGGCTCAGACATGTACTCGTCTATAACCGGCGCTATAGGAGCGCTGCGCGGGCCAAAACATGGTGGTGCAAATGAGGTCGCTCTTGAGATACAAGAGCGATACAACACTCCAGAAGAGGCAGAGCGAGATATTAAGGAGCGCCTAGCGCGTAAAGAGGTGGTAATTGGTTTTGGTCATCCGGTTTATACGGTTGCAGATCCGCGAAACTCGATTATCAAGGCAATTGCGCAGTCGTTAACCCAAGAGAACAAATCCTCACTTCATTATCGGATTGCGGAACGAATAGAGAGCGTGATGTGGAGCGAAAAAAAGATGTTTGCGAATTTAGATTGGTATAGCGCGGTTACCTACCGAGAGATGGGTATACCAACAAGTTTCTTCACACCAATCTTCATCTTTGCGCGTATTACGGGTTGGGCAGGACATGTTATAGAGCAACGATTGGATAATAAGATTATTAGACCAACCGCTCAATACACTGGGGTTGACAATCGATCTTTTCTTCCGATTGATGAGAGAAAGTGATGATTTATAGATGATGTCATCTAACTTCACAAAATCCGATTTACCGTTTGATCAAGAAATGATTGATATTGTCGATTACGTCATGAATTACAAAGTTACCTCAGAGTTGGCATACACCACTGCTTGGAACTGCTTTCTCGACACGATTGGTTGCGGATTGGAATCGCTCGAATATCCAGCTTGCACCAAGTTACTTGGACCAATCGCACCTGGCCAACGCGTTGCTCATGGCGTCCGAGTTCCAGGGCTGGATTTTGAGTTAGATCCCGTTCAAGGCGCATTCAATATTGGAACTGCTATTCGCTGGTTAGATTTCAACGATACGTGGCTCGCTGCTGAATGGGGACACCCTTCTGACAATCTTGGCGGAATTCTCGCAACTGCGGATTGGATTTCTAGAAACAACCTTGCTGGAACTGGGTTGGGCAATGGCACGAAGCCTCTACTTATGAGAGATGTATTTACTGCGATGATTAAAGCGCATGAAATTCAAGGATGTATTGCCCTTGAAAATTCTTTCAATAAAGTTGGTCTAGATCACGTTATTTTGGTCAAAGTTGCATCAACTGCGGTTGTTGCCGAGATGATGGGTTTGTCGCGCGAGCAGATTCTCAACGCTGTCTCGCTTGCATGGATCGATGGCCAATCGCTCCGTACCTATCGCCATTTCCCCAATGCAGGTTCTCGAAAATCGTGGGCAGCAGGAGATGCGACATCACGCGCTGTACGTCTTGCACTCATGGCCAAAGTTGGCGAGATGGGTTACCCCTCAGCTCTGAGCGCTCCGACATGGGGTTTCTATGATGTTTCATTTAAGGGTAAGCGTTTCACTTTCCAACGGCCTTATGGTTCTTATGTGATGGAGAACGTACTCTTCAAGATCTCATTCCCGGCAGAGTTTCATGCGCAGACCGCTGTAGAAGCTGCGCTACTTCTATTCAAGCAGATGCGCGAAATCGGAAAGACTTCCGATGACATCGCCAAGATCTCCATCCGAACGCATGAAGCCTGTGTTCGGATTATCGATAAGAAAGGTCCACTGAGAAATCCTGCAGATCGCGATCACACGATTCAATATATGGTCGCGGTCCCACTTATTTTTGGTCGACTTACTGCGCGAGATTATGAAGATGAGATCGCAGCAGATCCCCGTATTGATGCGCTCCGCGAGAAAATTATTTGTATAGAAGATCCACAATTTACCAAGGATTATCACAATCCTGAGAAGCGCTCGATTGCAAATGCTGTAACGCTAACTTTTAGCGATGGTTCAACGTTGGATGAAATCGCGATTGAGTATCCGGTTGGTCATAAGCGCCGTCGAGAAGAAGGGATTCCTCTCTTAGTGGAGAAATACCGCACAAACTTGTCACGAATTTTCGATCGCGCCCATCAAGAGAGAATTGAAAGTCTTACCTTGGATTATGAGAAATTTTCGCAGACCCCTGTTAATGAAGTAATGGATCTCTTCGTAAAGAGTTGACGATTTAAGAACTAGCGATTCTGTGGAAAACCGAGATTAATTCCACCATGGCTTGGATCTAGCCAGCGGCTCGTGACAACTTTGCCACGAGTGAAAAAGTGAACGCCTTCTGTGCCATGGGCATGGGTATCGCCAAAGAGTGAGTTCTTCCAGCCGCCAAAGGAGTAATAGGCAGTTGGTACGGGGATCGGGACATTGATTCCAATCATTCCCACGTGAACTTCATTCTGAAAACGACGTGCCGCGCCACCATCATTGGTAAAGATTGCCGTTCCATTTCCATATTGATGTTTATTGATGAGTGCCAGACCTTCGTCATAACTAGAAACGCGAATAACTGAAAGAACTGGTCCAAAAATCTCATCTTTATAAATGCTCATTTCTGGTGTGACGCGATCAAAAAGAGTCGGTCCGAGCCAGAAGCCTTCTGCTGCACCATTTATTTTTGTATTTCGACCATCAACAACGAGTGTGGCGCCCTCATTAACTCCCGCATCAACATATGAAGCGACCTTGTCACGGTGAACTGCAGTTACAAGTGGCCCCATATCAGAACCTTGAGTTCCATCTCCCGTCTTAAGAGAGGCCATACGATCTGAAATCTTCTTAATTAGCGCATCAGCAACAGGTTCAACTACTACGAGCGCAGAAATCGCCATACAACGTTCTCCTGCGGAACCAAATCCAGCATTAACTGCTGCATCTGCTGCTAAATCTAAATCTGCATCAGGCAAGACCAACATATGATTCTTTGCGCCGCCTAAAGCTTGGACACGTTTGCCATTCTTAGTGCCATTCTCATAGATATAACGCGCGATAGGTGTTGAACCCACAAAGGAGATAGAAGCGATTCCTGGATGTTCGAGAAGGCGATCGACAGCAACTTTATCGCCATGCACGACGTTAAATACTCCATCTGGAAGCCCCGCTTCTTTCCAGAACTCGGCGATGAGATTGACAGGTGATGGATCTTTTTCGCTTGGTTTTATGATGACGGAATTTCCTGCGGCGATTGCGATAGGGAAGAACCACATCGGCACCATGGCAGGGAAATTAAAAGGGGAGATGATTGCGCTTACCCCAAGTGGTTGGCGTATGGAATAAACATCAATGCTGGTTGAGGCGCCCTCTGAGTAAGAACCTTTGAGTAGATGTGGAATACCGCAGGCGAACTCCACCACTTCAAGGCCGCGAGTTACTTCGCCGAGTGCATCTGAGAGCACTTTGCCGTGCTCGGCAGTAATGAGTCGAGCAACTTCCTCTTTTCGAGCATTGAGAAGCTCCCTAAAGGCGAAGAGAACTTGAACTCTTTTGGCAAGCGAAGCGTTACGCCATTCTGTTTGCGCACGCGTTGCAACGTCGATTGCATGATCGATGACCGCTACTGAGGCAAAATCCACTTTGCCAGTAACTTTTCCAGTAGCCGGGTTATAGACATCGCCACTGCGTTCCGTACTGCCAGTCCAATATGCGCCATTGATGTGATGGGTAATGCGCTTTGCATCGCTCATGAATTAGCGCTCTCTATTTCTCAGTACCGATATAGTGTTTATCAATAAGGCTAAATGCTTTATCAAGAATCGCCAGGCCTTCACTAAATTCGCTCTCTGAAATATTGCAGGGTGGCACAACATGCATACGATTGAAGTTTGTGAAGGGCATCAAACCTAATTTCTTACATTCACCCACGAGCTCATTCATTGCGGCGCTTGTTCCGGCATAAGGAGCGAGTGGTTCTCGGGTCGCTCGATCCTTCACGAGATCTAAAGCCCAGAAAACTCCAAGCCCGCGAACTTCACCGATAACTTTATGTTTATCTGCGAGCGAGCGAAGCGCTGGTCCAATAACTTTTTCGCCCATATGTGCAGCATGTTCAACGATCTTCTCTTCTTTCATCACATCGATTGTGGCGACGGCAGCTGCGCACGCAAGAGGGTGACCCGAGTAAGTAAGGCCGCCAGGAAATACTCGATCGTTGAAGGTATTTGCCACTTTTTCAGAGATAACTACCCCACCAAGTGGGACGTATCCTGAGTTGACCCCCTTTGCGAAAACTATGAGATCAGGATGGGCGTTGGAATGCTGGTAGGCAAACCACTTTCCAGTTCGCCCAAATCCAGACATCACTTCATCCGCAATCCAAAGAATTCCATATTTATCACAGAGCGCGCGAACGCCTTCTAGATACCCCTTGGGTGGAATGAGTACGCCCGCTGTACCTACGACAGATTCGATAAGAATTGCAGCGATTGTATTTGGTCCTTCGAATGTAATGACGCTCTCAAGATGTTCGAGCGCACGCCGACATTCCTCTTCTTCGTTCATTGACCAGAAAGAGCTGCGATATGCGTATGGACCAAAGAAATGAACATGTCCATAGGCAAATTCATTGGGCCAACGCCGCGGATCACCAGTTGCTGAGATCGCCGAGGTTGTGTTGCCGTGATAAGAGCGGTAGAACGAGAGAATTTTGTGGCGATTGGTGTGCAGACGCGCCATTCGAATCGCATTCTCTACTCCATCAGCGCCACCATTTGTGAAAAAAACTTTCTGATGGTGCGGGCTTGCTAGCTCCACAATCCTTTTAGCTGCTTCGCCACGAGCTTCGTTAGCAACTTGTGGAGCAATAGTAGTAAGGAGATCAGCCTGTTTCTTAATAGCGTCGACGACTTTCGGATGTTGAAACCCAATATTTGTGAAGACCAATTGGCATGAGAAATCGAGATACTTCTTTCCGTCAAAATCCCAGAAATAAGAACCTTTACCCGTAGCAACAGGAAGGGGGGAGATTTGAGCTTGAGCAGACCAAGAATGAAATACATGTGCACGATCTAGGTCATAGACTTCTTTACCGCGCGCAGGGTTGGGGATGAACTCTGACATAGCGCTATCTAATCAGCAGTATGACAATGACTCAAGAATGTCTGTTGCAACGACAGTTTTTTTATTACGAGCAGCGTGGGCGCCCGCCGCAGAATGAAGATGAACTGCATCACGCACCACTTTTTGAGCTTCTTCATGGCTCTGTGGTTTCCAACTCGCGAGAAACGCGCCTATTAATCCAGCCAAGATATCGCCACTTCCAGCGGTTGCAAGTTCTGGACCGCCATTTGTATTAATCATGATTGAAGAGTGGGGCGCTGCAATAAGAGTTCGATGGCCTTTAAGAACGCAGATCACATTCAGTTCATCTGAAATTTGCTGCGCAATCTCTTTTCTATGACCGTCAACCATTGAATAACCGAGAGAAGTAAGTTCACCTTCATGGGGGGTTACGACTATGAGTTGATCACTCTTTCTTTTATTGCGCGTACTCCGCGCCAAGGAGAGCGCACCACTATCAAGTACAACTGGTATTACATCTGGAAGAGTTTTTACTGTCGTTGCACCTGGTCCCACGACAAGCGAATCTATTTTTTGATTAGCAACTGTTTTGATTGGAACTACGTCGGGAAATGCGCTGAGTACTAAATCAGTTGCTCGAGTATTAAAATCGAGAAATTTGACATAACCTGCGCCACCTCGACGAGCTCCACCTGCAGTAAGAACGCCAGCACCAGGATATAGGCGCGAACCGGCGATAATCGCGACCACGCCTCGACTGTATTTATGATCATCAATTGAAGGCGCGCGACGTAAACCTTTATTAGCCACAGTAGAAGTCTAGAATCTCGATATGGAAGAGCGCGAGCACTTGTCATATTCGGAATTTGGGGATGCAGTAATCGAATTAGCGAATCAGATAAAGACCTCGCAATTTAAGCCCGATATCGTCTTATCAATCGCACGCGGTGGTTTTTTCTTGGGAGCGGCCTTGGGATATGCCTTGGATGTTAAAAATTCTTTCACAATGAGCGTTGAGTTTTACACCGGGGTTGAGGAGAGGCTTCCCATGCCGGTAGTACTACCGCCGATTCCAAATAAAGTTGATCTCAAAGGGGCCGCAGTCCTTATTGCCGATGATGTCGCAGATTCGGGGGAGACTTTAAAACTCGTTCAACAATTTTGGAATGGAACGGTAAAAGAGGCTAAAACTGTTGTTCTTTACGAGAAACCGCGGAGCGTAGTAAAGCCTGATTTTGTATGGAGACAGACCAATAAGTGGATTGAATTTCCTTGGTCGGTTTAATGGCCAAGCGGAGATTCAGCCTGAACTTCGCTCTAGAACGTCATGGGTACAACGCAAATTACTCTTATCTTGCGCGCATGCATCACAGATCAAGTACTGGCGATGGCAGAAGTCATTGGCGCAATTGAGAAATTGCTTTGTTGGTGAGCCACAGGTATCACATTGACCAATAACTTTCGTTTCATCTGAGAAGTCGATGGTTTTCCGTCCATCAAAAGTGTAAAGAGAACCTTCCCAAAGACCTTTATCACCATATTTCTCGCCGTATCGCACAATCCCACCATCAATTTGGTAGACCTCATTAAAGCCACGTTCCTTCATAACAGTAGTGAGAATCTCGCAGCGGATTCCTCCCGTGCAGTAGGTGACGATAGTTTTATTTTTTAGGTGGTTGTACTTACCGCTATCGAGCTCTGCAATAAAGTCCTTAGTAGTTTTAACATCTGGAATCACGGCATTCTTAAATCTGCCAATCTTTGCTTCATAGGCATTACGACCATCAAAGAAAACTAGGTCATCACCTAATTTTTCGGCGAGCGCATTGACTTCCTTGGGCTTGAGATGCTTTCCTCCACCAACAATTCCGTCTTCAGTCACTTTGAGATTTTCGGGAACTCCGAAAGAGACCAACTCTGGTCGCGACTTAACGCTGAGGCGAGGAAAATCATCGCCGTTTCCATCCGACCACTTGAAATCAATCTTTTTAAAGCCAGGATATTGCCGCGTTGTCTTGATGTACTTCTTCAGGTCCTGAACATCTCCACCCAGAGTCCCGTTAATGCCGTGACGTGAGATGAGAATTCGCCCTTTGAGATTATGTGATTCACAGAGCGCGATCTGCCATAGTTTGAGGGCTTCTGGATCAGCCACAGGCGCAAAGCCGTAATAGAGAATTATCTTGGGTGTGCTCTTTGCGCGCGCCATGGTGGAATTGTAATAACGCAACTCTTTTTGAGACAAATGTGCGAGAGGTCAATGAGAAATCTAGGTCTGCATTGATCGGTAGGGCAAAGGTCAGAGAGTCGTGAGTCAGCCGCGACTTTCTTCTTCAATCCCATTAGATAATGAATCCATGAGCGAAACACGGCGTTCCTCAAACCAGATTTTAACGGGCATTGTTCTCATAACTCTTGCTCTTGCTGCCGTGGCAGCTTTTCTAACGGCATCTCGCGAGACAGAGGAATTTGCACCAAGCACGCCGCAAGGTGTTGTTCAGTTATTTCTAAAAGCTGTGATCGATGGAAAAAACGAAGATGCCGCTTCGTACTTTTCTACGACATCAACGTGCGATGCAACTGACATCGATCGAAGTTGGATTCCCGATACAGTTCGAGTAAATCTCACTGACACTCAGGTTGAAAGCAATCGTGCGTTTATCGATGTTGCAGTAGATATGAATCAAGATCAACTATTTGGCGATCTTTACACTGAGAAGCATAGTTTTAGATTGGCTCTCGAGAATGGAAAGTGGAAAATCTTGGGCATTCCGTGGCCACTGTATTCATGTGATGAGGTGACAAAGTGATTTTTGGCCTATTAGTACCACTATTTTTCCTTGTAATTCTGATAGTTGTGGCTAGAAAATTATTTGTACGAGATGGCCATGGCGCTCCAAGTACTTTTTCGATTCGTAGACTCTTTCAATACGCACTGCTCTTTGGTTTACTGAGCGTTTCAGCATCGGGAGTTGCTGGACTTATTGGAAGGCTATTTGATTCAGGACAAATAATTGCTGAAAGCCGAACCGATCTTGCTCGCGACATAACCTTTCTCTTGGTTGGTGCGCCCCTCTATCTTCTTGTCGGTCGCTGGACAAAGCGAACTTTGGCTGAAGATCCTTTGGAGCGACGCTCAGTGGCATGGAATGCCTATCTAACAATTGTCTCTTTAACGGCGTTGATTACTTCGATGACTTCGGGCTATGGGATCTTGCTCTGGGCGCTTGGTAATGAGAGATTTCAAGGACAACAGTTATCTCGCTTTCTCATTTGGGGGCTTATTTGGATAGTTCATTGGCAGCTCATCCAAAGCACGAGTCACGAGGAAGAGTCTCGAACTCATTACATCATCGGCTCACTGATTGGTTTAGGAGTGCTCAGCACAGGTGCTGCAAATCTTGTTACAAGTGTTGCGCGACTTGCAATCAACAATGACGACAAAGTTGTACTTCTGCAAAGAACAGATCCTTCAATCAAAGCGCTAATTCTTATAGTTGTTGGGCTTCCAGTTTGGTATCAATATTGGTTACGAGTAGGTGAACATCTCAAGCGCGAACTCCTGTGGTTCTCCTATGTGTTACTCGCGGGCGTTGCGGGTGGATTTATCGCACTCATTGGATCGCTGAGTGTGGCTTTATATGACACGCTCGTGTGGTTTTTCGGTGATACAACGTCAAACCTAGCGGCGCAGCACTTTAATAACTCTATCGGGGCTCTTGGTAGCGGGATTGTGGGACTTGGAGTCTGGTCTTATCACGCAAGAGTTCTGCGTGGCGCTGAAGAATCTCAAGCAATCTCAGTATCAGCAACCGATAAGCGCGGTGAAATGCGTCGAGTCTACGAATACATAATCTCAGGCATCAGTTTAATTGCCGCCGCCGCTGGGCTCATGATGATTCTCGTTGCAGTCCTCGAAAGCTTAACTCCAAGTGAAGTTGTTTCAACAACAAGTTCTACAAATACTTTATTAGTAGCGGTCACATTAATCCTTGTTGGGTCTCCTGTGTGGTGGTTCTTCTGGAGCCGTATCGAAGGACATGTGGCAATCGATGGCCAAGAACAGAGTTCTCCAACACGTCGTATCTTTCTCTTAATGCTCTTTGGAGTTGCTGCAGTGGCATCAGTTATTTCAGTTTTAGCTGGAGTCTTCTTATTCCTTGATGATTTACTGAATAGCCAACTCGGTTCTGAAACCCTGAGACAGGCTCGTTTTGCCATTGCAATTCTTCTTTCAAATGCCGCAATTGCTTGGTACCACTGGAGCATCTACCGTCACGAGCGCACGATCTCGGTTCGTAAAGCGAAACATGAACGATTTGTTGTACTCGTAGGTCCGCGCGATCCTGAATTAGCTCGTGAGGTCGAAAGCGAAATTGAGGGGAAAGTTCAGATGTGGGATTCTCACTTTGATGGTTCTGTTGATGGCGAAATTCCTTGGGAGAAAGAGAAAGTAATAGAGCTCATCAAATCTACCCAAAACGATGAAGTCATGATTATTAATGAAAAGAAGAAATTAAGAGCAATACCTTTCCATCGGTAATTCTCTCCCCTTCAACTTTGGAGAGTGTTCTTGCTGTGACTATTACGCGACATGTCTTCAGCTTTCCCGCCTCTACTCTTGAGCAACGGTTGATTTAACTTCCGTAGAAAGGAGTAATAATGAAACGAGTAATTTCTACCCTAGCTGCTGCTCTACTTGCTGTTTCGTTTGGAGCTTTGTCAACATCCTCGGCAAACGCCGTTAGTTGTAAGGCCTTCAATGAAGGAACTGCAACTGCTTTCCATACCGCAGGTGCCATGGGCGCCGGTCTTTACAAGCTAGCCGATGCATGCCATAACGGTTAGGCCTTAAACCTCCATAAGGATCTCTAGAGCCTGGCTCCCAGATTTTTCTGGGTGCTAGCGCTGGGCGCTAGCGATAGGTACTAGCGATAGGTACAGGCGATGGACACGAGCGATTAATCTTTGCGCCTCGCATAAAAAGAGCTTGGTCATGCGGTAAACCCCTCAGTATCTTTTGGTCGCTCGAAAAACTGTGGGGGAGCAGGAATGTCTAAAGTTAAAAAAGTCTTTTCCGCTCTCGTGGCAACCTTCTCCATTATGGCTCTCTCTTTTCCAATGCTGGCTCAAGCCGATAACAAGCCCATAGAGCAGTTCTATGACCAGGGTCCATCTGTAAAAAATGTGGGCGGTTATTCGGGTGTGCTCGTTGATGACACCGAGCTCATAACAAATCAGCTATCAAATATGGTGGGATTTAACTTTAATGAAGTAAATGGCACATGGACTCAAAAAGAAGCATTTGTATGTCGCTCCTACTCAGATCCAAATTGTTCTGGTGCACAAAATGTTTGGTACAACGCAATTTTGGACTATTGCAAATCTGCAACTGATACAAACTGTATCGCCGGAGTGAGCGCCATTGTTGATGGTAAAGAGATTGTTGGGAAATTTAAGAATAATTACCCTGCTAGTTCTGACTATACTTTCAAAGGAGATGCGTCGAAGAACATTCCGGATGGTGGTTTACCAACAGTTTTTACTTTTGATGGTCTAAAGCATGATGGTGGCGACCAATTTATGGTTTATGCGCGTTATTTTCATCGCGGAAATGGATATTCCGGAAATAATACAAACCTTAGTCCTCAAGAGTTCGTTTCTCAGATTCTTGCAATTTCTATAGACAAAAACCCCATTTATCCCGAATTCAATGTTCGCGCCCAGAAAGCTGATGAGCTGGGAAAAGCTGCATGGTGGAATGGAACGAATTTTGGCTGCGCTTCGGTGGGCACAAATGGTGAGTGCGCTATTGCTTGGCCCCTTCCAAAAGATGTTCGCTTCAAACTCGAAGTCCGCACCAGCATTCCATTGAATAATTTCATGCACGGCCGTTTATTGGATCCAACAATCAAGATTGTGAACGAAGATTCAAATCGTCAACTGTTCTCAATTGAGGCCGGGTCAGTAAGTGTCCCAATTCTTTATACCTGGGTTAAAAATACCGATATGCCAAAAGCCCTATATGACTATCTCTATGCCATGAAGGAGTTTGGCGGTTGGTATATGTATAAAGATGAGAAAGGAAATAGTCGAGACAACGTTCAACTTAGAATTCCTTTTGATTCCTTTGATGAGCAGCGCTTTAAAGAATATCTTTGGTGGCTTGAGGTAGCCAAAGATAAGTCAATTGGAAATAAGACAATGTGGGTTGCCAGAACGCTAAGTGAGAGTGAAATTGATTATTCAGGCGCCAAAAAATGTCTCGGAGATAAGAAGAATTTGACTGGCATCGTCACAACAAATGCGAATATGTATATTTCTGCTCCACCTACTTTTAATCAAGTTACCCAAACACTTGATTACAAGGTTTCATCACCGCATTTAGACGAAAATGGTAAGTTTAATGTTGGAAGTTACAATCTTGTTTTGAGTTCTGAGGCTGCAAGATGTTTATATAACTTCTCAAAAGCTCCCGTTTCAGCAACTGTAAGTATCATTTCTGCTGATGGAAATTCCCAAGTTGCAACGACTTCCGTCACAGAGAAGAACGGCTGGCTTTATCTATCTGCCAATGGCTTTACTTATTCGTCGCCGTTGGTCAGAGTTAAATTGACTCAAGAGCCTGAAAATTCCGTCGCATCTCCTTCGCCAGCTCCTTCAAGTAGTCCGATATCAACTGCTTCACCAACCCCAACATCGTCACCAAGTACTTCTCCGTCTCCAACAGCGACACCCATAACTACTTCGAAAACGGTTGCGACATCCAAAAAGATCACCATTACTTGTTACAAAGGAAAAACAATCAAGAAAATCACAGCTGTTAATCCGAAGTGCCCGATTGGTTACAAGAAGAAATGAAAAAGTTCCCGATACTTTGCCTGCTTTTCGCAATTTTAATAAATGGTGTCTCAGCTCATGCAGAGAGAAGTACAAGCGGCTGGAATAATATTCCCGAGTCCGGCTCTGGAATCGGGATTTACGGGGCAACTTACAGCGAAGGCATAATTGCTACGTATCCATCTTTTGTCATGGGGAGAAAAAATAATCCCAATGGTGGCACTTCAGTAGATTTTGTCTGCGAATCAGCCACTGATCCAAAATGTGCTACGAGTGATTTTCCTGGTGTAGCTCACATGATCATTCCCCCATGCGAAGTCGATTCAACTTCTATGTGTATCGAAAGTCTCTCAGTTGGTAAAGAAGGGTCGCTGCAGCAAGCGAAATTTATTCGCCTTGTGAAGTCAAGAAAGGCTGAAGGCAATAATCTCTCAAAAGTACCTAATGGTTACAACCAATCGCTATGGAACATGCCAGCTTCGAATGGTTTCACAGCTCAAGATTTTGCCGTTTATGTACTTTATAAATCAACCCTCAACGGATATGTCCTTGATTTCCAAAGTCAGGTAAATCCCTATACGGAAAGTAAAGATGACAAATACAAAGAACAGACCGTATCCAATGAACCGGTGACTGATGGAGGTCAAAGAATTGTTGGCAGCAACGGCGATTTTGGTTGCATATGGATTGAACAAGGTCTCTGCGGTAAAGCATCAAATTTCCAAGATGGAATGCGAGTTGAATTAAAGCTTCGAGTTTTTGATGGACTCGCCGGTTGGTTAAGCGGTCGATTGAAGTCACCTGATATTTCGATAGAAGATGCCGGCTCCTCATTGAGAAGAATGCAGATTTCAGGCGAACCAGTCTCGGTACAAAAGGCTTTTGCTAAAGTCAAAATCTCCGAAGCTTCAACTGAACTTAAATCCGAGGTAGCGTTTGTGGGCATCAAAGATAACCAACAATATCTATTTACGTCATCTTCAAACGATTCAAAAGGAATTGAATTCTTTAATGTCTGGGATAAATATTGGCCAGACAATGCAGAATCCGTAAAAACGTATTGGGGATTCTCCTCTCTTTTGGAATCTAATCAACCGTGTTTAGCTGATAAGTCGCGAGTAATTGGACTCGTAACATCCAATGCCATGGTTTATGACGGTAAACCACCGCTATTTAAGGATGGCGAGATTCAATATCGAGTTGCTTCCGTTCACAATGATCCCTTAGGAATAAAATTCCAAGGAGTTTATGACTTAGTAATTGATTCGAAAGTCGCTCGTTGTTTATATAACTATTCAAATGCACCTATTTCTGCATCTATTAGCATTTCATCCTCTGAAGGCAACCAAAGCGTAGCCACGACAGTTATTTCTGAGAAAAATGGTTGGTTCCGTATGGGCGCGTATGGATTTCATTATTCATCGCCCACAATAAAAGTGAAACTTTCTCAAGAGACGCCAACGCCAACGCCATCGCCAACATTAACTCCGACACCGATTGCAACGCCAGCTCAAACTCCAGCTCCAACTACCTCGTCGAGCGCCCAGCCCTTATCAACAGTAAAAGCAAGCGCGGTTAAGAAAGTCACTATTACGTGTATCAAGGGTAAGGAGATAAAAAAAGTTACCGCAGTAAATCCGAAGTGCCCGATTGGTTACAAGAAAAAATAAAGATCAGACGATAGTTTTGTGGCTTTGACAGTTCTACGAAACCAAGACTGACAGATTCTTAGTTTATGTAATCTTCGCGTCTTGACCACATAATCAAAACCCAGAGCGAGCAAACCAGAGTCATCAGGAGAGCAGGGAAGTAGATGATTTTGTCGATCAAGATCCCTATGGGTGGTGATCCTGGGTAAATTCCACGCAATGAAATAAGGGAGAACGTCAGAGCTGCGCTCCAAGTCAAAGACGAGAGCGTCGGAGGGCGTTTGTGCAACGCAACCATGAAAGTCATAGTTCCCACAGATATGAGCCCAGAAAGCATCAAAATCATGATGATGATAGAGAGCACCTTTGTTGAGTCAGATCTCTCAACAGTAAACATTGAAGAGGAGAGTCCTTGTTCTAATTCACTCGTTATATCTTTGAGGTCTTTTGCCGAGGAACCAATAATTCGGTCAGAATCCATTGCAAGTACATGATTCATCTTTACATCGTAAGAATCTACTTGTTTGGTGTAATCCTGAGGAAGTATCGTCAAGTCGATTTGATTCCCTTGCTCTTCATAAGAAGCGCTTATAGGAACTTCAAAAGAATAACGATCAAAGGGGTATAAATCGATATCGCGCGAGTTACTTTGGGGTGATTCATCTAGCACAACATCGAAACCACCTGTGGGAATGCCCGCTTCAAAAGTCTGCAAGGTGTCACCGTTTTTGCTATGTCCTAACACTGAATCTACGTGAATTGAAATCTTCTTATTTGGTAACCAGCCACTCCTAAATGTATGACCTACTTCTTCGTCGTTAGGCCAAGGGAGAACTCGAGCGGTCGCCTCTCCTTTAAGCGGGTTAATATCGGTTAACTGCACAAAAACTCTGAGATGTTCGGGCGATAATTTTTCCGCGATTAATTTGTCGAGTTCGTATGTCTTTTCACTCCCGCGTGAGGTAATTGTCACCATCACAATGGTGTAAATCGTGAGAATGACGAAGAAGGAGAGCAGGATTCGGACGCCAGCGTGCTGAAGAAACTTCACATAGCAACTTTAGCCTTCAATGGAGGAACAGCAACTAATTTCCATATCGCAGGTGTCATGAGAACAGATTTTTTCAAGCTAGCCGATACAGGTCATAACGTTTAGGCTCTAATCCCCCATAAGGATCTCCAGAGCCTGGCTCCCAGACTTTTCTGGGTGCTAGAACTCGATGCTAGAGATTTAGAGGTTGCAAAAAGTAGCAACGAGTAGCAACAATTCTTTTGTCTACGTAATTGTTAAGATTTTGGAAAATAGAGACTATGAAGTCCGCTATCGACTGCTAGAACCGTTCCTGTAGTGGATTTCTGTTCAGGATGCGCCAAGTACAAGATTGCGTTTGCAACTTCATCAGGACTGACCATTTTCCCCGTGGGTTGTCGCGCTTCAAGAGCCGCCCTCTCTTTGTCTGGGTCAGTTGCTTGGGAAAGAAGTCGATTAATCCACGGCGTCTCCGTCGTTCCCGGGCTTACACAGTTAACACGAATCTTCTCCGGGAGGAAATCAACTGCCATAGAGAGAGTTAGCGACAAGACTGCACCTTTGCTTGCGCTGTAAATCGCTCGATTAGGAAATCCCATAGTGGCGACAGCAGAACATGTATTAACGACCGCAGCTTTGGTGCTCTTTCGTAGCATTGGTAGCGCAGCTGAAGTTACGCGCGACATCCCGATTACATTGATATTTAAGACTCGATTCCATTCTTCAGTTGTCGTATTTTCAACAGTTCCTTGCGCGCCAATGCCGGCGTTATTAACCAGCACATCAATCTGATTTACCTCACTTGCTATTTTTGCAAAGGCGTTAGTAACTGATTGATCACTTCCGATGTCACATTCAATCCAATTACCAATTCCATTTAATTCGCCGACATGAAGGTCAAGACCATAAACCTTCGCTCCCATGAGCTTCGCCTTCTTTGCGACCGCTAATCCAATTCCTGATCCAGCGCCTGTGATTACCACGACCATTCCATCAAAGTCAGCGCTCATCTAATTCGCACCTCTCGAATATGTGATTACTTTTGATTCAATTTCGCCAATTCCTTCAATGCCAGTGCGAATAATATCTCCAGGGCGTAGGTACTTGGGAGGATTGAATCCAAGGCCAACTCCAAAAGGTGTTCCCGTGTTGATGATATCTCCAGGGTGCAGTTCCATAAATTGGCTCACATACCAAACGATATGATCAATGCCAAAAAGCAAATCATTGGTATTTGAGTCTTGGCGCATCTCTCCATTAACACTGCACCAGAGACGTAAATTTGAACCATCAATCTCGTCTCCAGAAACGATGGAAGGTCCAATCGGATTAAACGTGGGAAAAGATTTGCCTTTCACCCATTGACCAGAACGTTCAAGTTGCCAGTGACGCTCACTAATATCTTGACTGATGGAATATCCGAGAATGTACTTACTAGCCTCTTTGGGGTTTTCTAAGTAAAGCGCTCGCTTGCCGATAACGATTGCAAGTTCCACTTCATAATCCGTCGCATCGCTATTTGGTGGAATAACGATTTCATCGTTGGGACCGACAACACAGTCGGGCGCCTTCATAAAGATAATTGGCTCCTTTGGAGTTTCGGCATTAGCTTCCTTGATATGTCCCAAGTAATTCAATCCAACGCAGATTACCTTTGTTGGATTCTTTATTGGAGCGCCGATTCGACTCTTACCAAGTGGCTCTCGCGGAAGAGTTGAGAGTGAGGACTTAGCTACTCGATCAAATGCGCCAGCTTCTAAATCGGGACGTGACCAATCAGAGATGATGGAATCAACAAATATGACTTCTGTTCCATTTACAACAGCAGGACGTTCCTTACCCGGAGCACCAATGCGCGCGATTCTCAAGTTAACCTCTTTCCTATTGAGTCCTATTTAGTCCCAGCTAAAGATACCAATGCGATCAATCTCCAATTTATCGATCCCTCAGCGCACAAATTTCTCGTTGCGCATTCTTCATCGCTTCTTTAGGTGTGGCTTTGCCCACCAGAACGTCTGAGACCGCATTTCCGATCACATCGCCCACCTCAAGCCAATCATCGATTACAGGTCTTTCATTCTTCGAAAAAGATTTTGTTGTTATGACGGTATCAACAAGATCAGATGTGTAACTCTCTTTCGCCCGAGCATCCACTAATGCAGAGAGCCGCGCCTGCTCCAAATGGCCACTTGCAAGATCAATAGCGGCAGGCTCTGGGCTTGCGGCCCACTTTATAAACTCCCACGCTGCTTCGGGATTCTTGGAACTCGATGGAATGTTCCATGCAGGTGCATACATACCGGCATGGCGATCTCCACCCGCACCACTAGGAATCAACGTCACTTTTGTTAATTCGCTTATCTTGGGTTTTCTCTCATACCAATTAGCTACTTCAGATGCTGCTTCGATATACATTGCCGCTTCTCCATCAAAATATCGTTCAGCACCGTTATACCAATCAATTTCCGCAGAATCGGGCGGCGCAGACTCACGTATCAGAACCGAGTAGTACTCCAAAGCATTAATCCACTCAACGCTATCAAAATTCGATTCACCATTTGGTTTAAACCAATTCGCTCCGAAAGCTGGAGCGATTGTCGAACCGAATATCCACATATTTGCACCCGCACCGGCTTTACCGCGAGTGATTAAGCCATAGACATCTTCCTTGCCATCTTTCTTCAGGGCGCTTCGGATTCCGATTGCTGTTGACATTAATTCATCAAGAGTGCGGGGTGGTGCAAAGCCATACTTCTCTAGTAGGTCTGCCCGATAAGAGAGCACGTTTGACATATTCGAATAGGGAATGCCATAGATCTTTCCATCCACAGTTACACAATCGAGCGCGGCTGGATTGAAAGAACTCAAATCAAAATTATCGCGTGCGATTAAATCATCCAGCGGTGTCACAGCCCCACGTCTTGCATAAATGGGCAGTAACATCTCATCAGTTGCAATTACATCAAAATCTCCAGCGCGAACTGTATAAGCATCAATAATTGTCTGCCAATAAACATTTAGCCATTGATACTCGAGTTCCACTTCAATTCCGGTATCAGCAGTAAATGGGAGGACGGTCTTTCGCCAATGGTGGAAATTAGAGATATCTTCGTTCAGGACTCTTAACTTCACTTGCTCATACTATAGGAGCTCAATTGAAACAATTTAAGGGAAGATGAATATCTGGTCCTACAAGTTGGTTGTTTCAATCGCAACTTTCGTTAACTCATATGAGAAAAAAGGAAGTGAGCGTTTTTTATTCGAGGATTGCGAGAACCGGAAGTTGGGGTGTTGAAGAATCTTCAATTCAGCGGGGAAAAGTGGCTTTAATGAGTTCTACGCATAACATTCTAAATGGCTTGAAAAGGAAACAAAGTAGGAGTTAGGCACGACAGTCTTTTACGAACGTTACGAAATCAGATGGTGAAGATTGAGGGAGAAGGGCTACTGTGGGTTGTGAGGGGATCGAACCCCCGACCCGGTGATTAAGAGTCACCTGCTCTACCATCTGAGCTAACAACCCATTGATCCGAAAAGCGACCAAGAGGGGCACACTATAACCGCGGGCGGTTGAGATACCAATTCGCAGTCCCGCTCAGTTCAAGCCTAAACCGGCGTCTATAGACGAGAATGATTTCCATGAATTCTCATTGGGAGAGAAACCTGCTTCTGTACATCAGAAGAACTCGAAATCCCATAAGGAATTTGAAACTCCAGCTCTCTTCAAAATACCGAAAATCCCAATTCATCTCGTTATCGATTCTTGGATCGGTTTCTTTGACATCGCTCACACTGTTGAATCTCGCCGTTGTTAGAGTTCAATTTGTTGACGCTGCTCGAGCCGAATCTTCCATTTTTAGGGCGATTGATGAAATTGACAGATTAGAAGTTAAAGGGCGCGCTCCGAAAACCGGGTTCTCCAGGAGCGCATTTGGAGCGCAATGGTCAGATGTGGATCGCAATGGTTGCGATACACGTAACGATATTTTGAGAAGAGACTTAACGTCGATTATCTTCCGAGAAAAGACCCGTGATTGCGTAGTGGAGAGAGGGATACTCAAAGACCCTTACTCAGGACAAGTCATCGAGTTTCAACGCGGCGAGAAAACAAGCGCCTTAGTTCAGATTGATCATGTGGTTGCGCTATCAAATGCTTGGCAGACTGGAATGTTCCAAATGAGTAACAGGGTAAGGACGAATTTTGCTAACGATCCTTTAAACCTTTTGGCTGTGAAAGGTTCACTCAATAGCCAAAAGGGCGACGGTGATGCGGCAACGTGGCTACCACCCAATAAATCTTTTCGCTGTACTTACGTCTCTCGACAGATTCAAGTAAAAACGAAATACGGCCTCTGGTTAACCCCACCGGAGAGAGAAGCGATGTTGAGGGTGTTACAGAGTAAGGATTGTGTTTAAGACGTTGAATTAAATTCCATCAAGCAATACATCTCCTCAAAAAGCTTAGATGCGCCTGAAGGGTGTTAACTTTTATTCAAGCGAATATCGCTAAGGAATATCGCTCGGGGATATCGCTTAAGGGATGGGGTGAGCGACGGGGCTCGAACCCGCGACATCCCGGACCACAACCGGGTGCTCTACCAGCTGAGCTACGCCCACCATGTTGGAGAGAGTTGTACAAGGCGGAGTCTACCTTGTTGTTCAGGTTGTGCGTCACGAGCAATACCCGCTGTGCGTTTCGATGAGACAACGCCACCGAGTGAATCAATCTCCCCACAGTTTCATGAGGCGAAGCACATAGAGATTGGCATAGGAACATCTACAAAGAGCCCGTGACAAACAGGGATAAGAATGAAAGTTCAGAGCAATCCACGAAAGAATCTCTACCAAGTTCTAGCGCCTCCGAAATTTCGCCATTTGGAGCACTTCAAACACTTCTCGACGATACCGAGATTGAGGAAATTTGGATTAATTCGCCCCAACGTATTTATGTTGCACGCGCTGGAAAGAGTGAACTGACCAATATTGTATTAACTTCATCGCAACTTCAATCAATTATCGATCGAATCTTGATGTGGTGTGGAAAGAGGATTGATCTCTCACATCCTTTTGTCGATGCGCGTCTACCAGATGGAAGTAGGCTCCATATTGCAATACCTGAAGTAACCGCTGAACACTGGGCGATAAACATTCGAAAACATCTTTTGCGGGGGAAAGGACTGAAAAATCTAGTTGAACTAGAAGTCATGAATAATGAAATCTTAGATTTTCTGATGGACGCTGTTGAATCTCGGAAAAATATCCTGGTAAGTGGTTCTACTCAAGCCGGAAAAACTACTTTATTGAATGCGCTTGTTAGTTCAGTTCCTATAAGTGAGCGAGTTATCACTATAGAAGAAGTATTTGAACTGAGGCCGAAACTTCCAGATTGCGTTGCGTTGCAGACGCGGGCAGCAAATCTCGATGGAGTAGGGGAGATAAGTATTCGACGATTAATTAAAGAGGCGTTACGGATGCGTCCTTCAAGGATTGTGATTGGTGAGATTAGAGAAGCGGAGTCGCTAGACCTACTTATCGCTCTCAATTCGGGAATCCCGGGGATGGCGACAATTCATGCCAACTCCGCTCAAGACGCCATTCGTAAGTTACAAACCTTGCCCTTATTGGCGGGAGAGAACATCACGCAGGAATTCCTCACGCCAACTGTGTTTCATGCAATTGATCTCGTAGTTCACGTTGCACTGGATCGTAATGGAAAACGTCGAATTCATCAGGTAGCGCGAGTCAACAAACGATCAGAGAACTTTCATATTGAGATGGAAGATGAGTTTCTTTGGAATGGGGAGAATTATTTACGTGGCCTTCATCTATAAATCAAGCAACATGACCTTATGGGGCTTGAACTCGGCGAGCCTGAACTCAAGAAGCTTAAATTCCGATGCCATTGCCTTAATTGCAGCTGCACTATGTGCACTTGGCGTTTACCTCATGATCAGCAACCCTAAGGTTGAAATCTTTCAGAAAAGTAGTTTTGATCCTTCAAATTTGCCCTCATCAATTACAGTGAAAACCCTTCTAAGAAACTCACTCTCTTTTTCTAAGAAGATTGTGTTCATTCTTGCAACTGTTTCTGCTGCCTATTTCGTCGTAGCGCTGCTAACTAAGAGCTCATCCATCTCCTTTTCAATCGCCATATTAGCTACGGCGATTCCTTTCATCGTGAATCGAAATCGTGAGAGCCAGCGGATTCGAAACCGGGAACTCGCATGGCCTGAAGCAATTGATAGCTTGGTGTCAGCGCTACAGTCTGGAGTTCCAATTCCTGAGGCTATTTTTTCTCTCTCAACCCGTGGTCCAATCTCCTTACAGCCAATTTTTCATCGAATTGAAGAGAATATAAAAAGTGGAGAAGAGTTCGTTAAAGTCCTTCTTCATGAGAAAAAAAATCTCAACTCCGCTATCGCAGACCAAGTTTTTGAAACTCTGATTCTTGCGAAGGATTTCGGCGGAAAAGATTCAAATACAGCTCTGAGATTATTGGCGGAATTCGTGCGAGAAGACTTGGCAATCCTTGAGGAGATTAGAACGAAATTTGGATGGGTGAAGAATTCTGCTGCTCTGGCAACGGCAGCGCCTTGGATTCTTCTTATCCTTCTGTCGACTCAATCCTCTACACGGGAAGCTTTTGCCACTCTAGAAGGCTTGAAAATACTCACCTTGGGAGTCTTGATGACAGCTGGTGCGTACATCTGGATGGAAAAAGTTGGAGCTCTACCGTCTGCCCCGAGAGCTCTACGATGATGAAAGACCTATTCTCAAATCATCAATTCCTATCATTCATTATCGTTTCACCGATTTTGATCTGGGGTATTTGGATTGTTAGCGAGGAAAGCTTTGACGGAATCAATGCTGTTGAAAGATTCAATCCTAGAAAGATAAGGGGCTTAGCAACTTTACTGCCAGATAAAGTGTTTATTGATCTAGATTCATGGTCCTTTACTCAAGAGAGTATGCGTAGAAGAAGTGGACTTAGTTACCGAAGGAAGTACTTGCCGTATTTTTTCATCGGATTTACTTTGCTTATCTCATATATCTACTTTGCTATCTTTATCTATCCTGAGCTCTTAAAGCCTTCAATCATGTTGATTTCTGTCGTAATGGGTAGCACTCTCTTTATTAAAAAGAAAGAAAGTTCTATCGAGGATTCCTTAAGAGAGGAATTTGATAGGGAAATTCCAACGCTTATACAGCTCTTAACGGTCCTTATCTCATCGGGTATCTCGCCGGCTAGGGCAATTGCACTGCTTGCGGTTCGATCGAACTCCATCAGTTGTCAAAGATTTACTGAGGTAGTTAATGGAATCAACTCAGGAGACTCCATAATAGAGTCGTTAGACCAGTTGGCGCAGAGAAATCAATCGCTGGTATTGCGACGATTTGTTACTAGTTTGATTTTGGGTATTGAACGTGGCTCCTCCTTAGCACCAATACTCATGTCGCAAGTCAAGGATTCGCGTTTATCAGTAAAGAGCGAGACTTTAAAACGTGCTGGTAAAGCTGAGATTGCGCTACTAATCCCAGTGATTTTTCTGATTCTTCCCATTTCAATACTATTTGCGCTCTGGCCTTCTTACCAGCAGCTCGGCACATTCCTTTAGTAGAAACTCCACCAGATCAAACTCCACCAGATCAAACTCCACCAGATCAAACTCCACCAGATCAAACTCCACCAGATCAAACTCCACAAGGGTTCTTTTCCCCAATTCATTTATTCCCAGCTGTGGCCTAAGACGAAGAAGGAAGGATCTATGTTGTAACTAAGTTGCAATGAGAAGTTTGAGATCCTAGGGGGAATAATGAAGGAAAACTTTACAAAAGTCTTAGATTTTCTAACCGCGAAATTCATTATAGTAAGCGAGAAGATTTCTATCAGGTATGAAGATTCATTTTTTAATCAGATTGGTAAGACAGTAACGGCTATAGATAGCGATCATGAAGAGCGAGGCGACGTTCCTGGATGGGTTTTAGTGGTTCTGATGACAACAGGTTTAGTTACCGCAATTTGGACCATTGCAGCTCCACGACTAAGCACCATACTCCGAAATTCGCTTGATGCAATGAATGGCATTCGCTGAAGATGCAAAGATTAGAAGTCCAGCTTTCTGACAGTAATTCGATTGGCAAGGCTTTAGAACACCCTGAAGATGGATCTGTTGAAGCGGGACTTACCCTGATTCCCACCACTGCATTCTTCTTGTTGGCCATGCAATTAGTGGTTGCTGGAAGTTTTCAGGTCATTGAAACTATAGATCTCCAGAGCTCGTTAAATAGGGCAGCACTCTTCGAATCACAAGGTGGAGAGTTTACTTTTGACCATTCTCGAATGGTTGACCAACAAAGCGTCGAAATGCCTGGAAGGGGTGAACTACTCATGGCAAAAGCCAGAGTAAAAGTTCCAAGCATCAGCTCTCTTGCGCCAACGAGTACCGATGCATTGAGTCGGGCAATTGTTATTCGAGAATAGCCAAGAAATATGACGGGTATCGAAATATGACGGCGAACTCAAGAGAGAAAAGAATTGAATGACGAAGTGGTTGATTTACTTAAGGAAAATGCGCCCTCGGCAAATACCTAACTTCCAAACACTCCTCATGCGTACTTTTAGATCAAAGAAAGATGATGAAGGATCAGCTGTCGTTGAATTTGTTCTTATTGCAGTTCCCTTATTTCTCCCAGCCCTACTTTTCTTCTCGACACTACAGACTGCTGTACGCACTGAAATAGATCTCGCCAATTTGGCACGTCAAAGTTTGCGCGCCTTTGTGACTGCTGAGACTTTCAACGAAGGTCATCAAAGAGTCCGCTTTGTCTTAGATCGATTTAGTGAACTCGAAGCCTCGGATGGTAGATATTCCCAAAAATACAAATTTACCTACAACATCTCTTGTGGAGCGGAGAGGTGCCTTTCGCCAGGATCAATGGTGAAGATAGAACTTTTCCGATCATTTATGGGCGAAGAAGGTAGAAGTCGAAAAGCAGTAGCAATAGCCCAAGGTTATGTTGATAGATGGAGGTCGGAGAACTGATATCAGATGTTTGAGAAGAAACCTCTTGCTCAATTAAGGAAGTTAATTATTGAAGATGAGGAGGGTTCGATTGCCCCACTCATCCTCGTTTATTTCACAGTAATAATGTCTTCAATCTTTGTTATTGCGAATGTCGCTTCCGTATATATTGCAAGGAGAGAGCTAATCGCCGCCGCCGAAGGTGCGCTTTCGAAAGCTTCCCAGGAGCTGGACGAATTCCGTTATTACTATGCATTACCAAAGGCTATGTTTGGGGAAAGTTCGCAAAACGCCGCTATTCCTATTAACTGCAATGATGCGAGTCTGACCTTTAGACGCGAACTATCAGTAACTCAACTCAATAGTGCTATTTCAATTGTCGAATTTGAATGTAACGGTGAAGATTTGAGGGCTTCGGTAAGTAAGAGAGCTAGGTTGCCATTTGAATTACCCATATTCAAAATTCAGGAATTCACTAATCAAGTCAACGTTGCAGCACGTTCTATATATCTTAATAAACTGTAGATAGTTCTCAATCCCTAGAACTTGTTAGCAAAAAGAAAAGAAATTACGCGAATTTTCTGGCAGCCACTATCCTTGTTCCATGGCCGAGCGTGATATCAATCAGGAAATTGCTGCTCTACATGCCACCCTGGAATCGATTGAATCAGTACTAGACCTTCCAAAATTGAAGAGTCAGCTCGTAGATCTTGAAACCAAAGCCGGTGCCCCAGATCTTTGGAATGATCCGGAGAATGCTCAGAAAGTAACGAGCGCGCTCTCGCGCGTGCAAGGCGCAATTAATAAGGTCTCGAACTTAAGAAATCGAATTGGTGATTTACCCATCATGCTCGAGCTTGCGAACAACGAGAATGATAACGATGCACGCCTCGAGGTTGAAAAAGAGCTCGGCGCTCTGACAGCTTCAATTTCAGATCTTGAAGTTCAAACTCTGCTTAGTGGCGAATATGATCATCGTGACGCGCTGATCACAATTCGTTCGGAAGCTGGTGGCGTTGATGCCGCGGATTGGGCTGAGATGGTCTCACGCATGTATTTAAGGTATTGCGAGCGTCACGACTATGGCGTAAACGTTCTCGAAACTTCGTATGCTGAAGAAGCTGGCATCAAGTCAACTACTTTCAGAGTTTCAGGTGCGTATGCATATGGGACGCTTTCCGTAGAACAAGGAACCCATCGATTAGTACGTATTTCACCTTTTGACAGTCAGAATCGCCGTCACACTTCTTTCGCTGGGGTTGAAGTGGTGCCCGTCGTTGATCAAAGCGACCATATTGATATTGATGAAAAAGATATCCGAGTAGATGTTTATCGTTCATCGGGCCCAGGTGGGCAAGGCGTTAATACAACTGACTCTGCAGTGCGCATTACACATATCCCAACAGGAATTGTTGTGTCATGCCAGAACGAGCGTTCTCAAATACAAAATCGTGCAACTGCGATGGCAGTTCTGCAATCAAAATTACTGGAAAAGCGGAATCAAGAAGAGCGAGCAAAAATCGATGCGTTACGTGGGGAGACGTCGGGATCCTGGGGAAATCAAATTAGATCGTATGTATTGCATCCGTATCAGATGGTAAAAGATCATCGCACTGACTTTGAAACTGGGAATACCCAGGCAGTACTCGACGGAGAATTGGATGGATTTATCGCCGCAGGAATTCGTTGGCGAAGAGAAAAGAAGTAGATATCTGAGTAATGAGAAGATGTAAGCGGAAATGGCGAGATTGAGTCATTGGAAAAGCAGGAATAAATGGAAAATTGGGAGAAGAATTAGTAAGAATTTGGTTGATGTAGCGCCGAACTCGGATTTCTCGCACACGGAGCGCCTGATTCTGCGTCTTTTCTCACCCTAAATAGGCGGGTTTATCCTGAACTTTGACCCTAGGGCTACCTAAAATCACACCCGTGATTCGCTTCGAAAATGTAACTAAGGTCTATGCAAAGACCGATCGCCCTGCTCTCGACAATGTGAGCATCGATATTGAAAAGGGTGAGTTCGTTTTCTTGGTTGGACTATCGGGTTCCGGTAAATCAACTTTTCTCAGATTGGTTTTGAGGGAAGAGAAACCAACTTCAGGACGTATTCACGTTGCTGGAAAAGATCTTGGCACACTATCTAATTGGAAAGTTCCTGAGTTGCGCCGCCAAGTGGGCACAGTTTTCCAAGACTTCCGATTACTTCCCAATAAAACTGTGGCAGAAAATGTGGCATTCACGCTTCACGTTCTTGGATTCTCAAAGAAAGAGATTGCTCGTGAAGTTCCCGAAGTTCTGGAGCTAGTTGGTCTTGAAGATAAAGCAGATCGCAAACCTGGCGAACTTTCGGGTGGAGAACAGCAACGCGTAGCTATTGCCAGAGCGTATGTCAGCAATCCAGCAATACTTATTGCCGATGAACCAACTGGAAATTTGGATCCTGCAACGTCTGTTGGAATTATGAAATTACTTGATCGGATTAATCGAGAAGGAACCACAGTTGTAATGGCGACTCATGATGCCGGCATCGTGGACCAGATGCGTAAACGCGTTATTGAGTTAGATAAGGGCCAAGTTATCCGCGATCAGGTCCGCGGAGTTTACGGATATACGGGGTAGTCATGCGCGCTGGATTTATTCTGAGTGAAGTTGGAATCGGTTTACGTCGCAATCTCACGATGACTTTTGCTGTCGTTATCACGGTCGCAATCTCGCTTTCGCTTCTCGGTATTGGCCTTCTCTCGAATGCTCAGGTTCGAGTTATGAAGGACTATTGGTACGACAAGATCGAAGTCTCCGTTTATCTATGCGGTTCGCTTTCAGATTCACCTTCTTGCTCTGGGGGAGTTGTAACTCCACAACAACGTCTTGACATTCAAAACGATTTAGAAGATCTGCCAGTTGTTGAGACGGTTTATTACGAATCGCAGTCAGAGGCATTTGATCGCTTTCAGGAGCGTTTCAAAGATTCTGCCATATCTCAGAATGTCACTGCAGATCAGTTACCAGAGTCTTTCCGAGTGAAATTAAAAGATCCGACGCAATTTGCAGTAGTTCAAAGTGCATTCTCTGGTCGTCCAGGTGTTGATGTTGTTCAAGACCAGCGCTCAATTCTGGAGAAATTCTTCCGACTATTGAATGTACTTCGTGACGGTGCTCTGGCAATTGGCTTTGCGAGCGTACTCACTGCTGCCTTGCTCATTAGCAATACATTAAGAATTGCGGCTTTCAATCGCCGCCGCGAAACAAATGTGATGAAACTTGTTGGAGCTAGTTCGTTTTCAATACAGCTTCCATTTATTTTGGAAGGAGTGTTCTCAGCAATCTTAGGATGGGGATTCTCGGTGGGGCTACTTTCAGGTTTGAAGTATGTAATCGATGGCCGCATCGCACCTTTACTAACGTTCACAAATTTCTTTACCTGGAGCGATGTCTGGCTAGTTTCGGCATATCTTCTCGGAACAGGTCTTGTGGTATCCGCTCTCGCATCTGTACTTACGCTCCGCAAATACCTCAAGGTCTAACTCGACAGTTGAGTTAATTTGTACATCTAAGTTACCTTTATCTCCCGTTGTAGAGAGCGATAGAGGTTTCCCCACGTGCCAGCAAAAAAGCGGAGTACTTCGGCGACCAATGCTGTAAAAAAACGCTCGGTTGTTCGAGGAGCAATTGGTGAGAGAAAACCAGTAGTCGGCTCGAACGCAGAAACAGCTCTCGATATCCAGAACCCACCATCAACATCGTCGCAGTCATCATCTTTAGTGAAAAACCGTGGCGTAAACACTTCGAATATTGGCTTGGAAATGAATAAGGGCTCGAAACTGAATTCAGAGTTCTTTCGTAAAGCGACCATCGCGCTGGTAACTGCGGGACTAATTTTTGGTATGGGCGTACAGGTTGGAGGTAAGACGGGAGCGACTCAAGTCGATGAAGCAATTTCCACGATTATGGAATCAGGCGCGAATCTGAATTCGTCTACGAAGCAGATTGATCGCGAAGTTCTCGAGCGCGCCGCCATTGAAGGAGCACTGAAGGCGTCGGGAGATGAATGGGCAAATTATTTTCCGAAGAGCGCACTTAAAGTTCTCGAAGAGCAGAGCTCAAATATGTTCACTGGGATTGGAGTGTGGCTATCGAAATCTCGCGGCGGGCAAGTCAAGATCACTTCAATCCAGGAAAACTCACCAGCATCACGCTCGGGCTTGATGGTGGGTGATCAAGTTCTTGAAGTTAATGGAACTGATGTCCGCGGCGCATCCTTAACATCAGTCATTGCTCTAATTCGCGGAGAAGTTGGATCCCGAATCGAGTTATTGGTAGAACGGAACGACAAGAGAATTCTTGCAACTCTCTCAACGCAGAAAGTGGCACTTCGAACTGTAGAAGCCAGCCAGGTGACTGATTCGGTATCACTAATTCAGATTGCCTCATTTAGTTCAGGCACTGCAGATGATGTAAAGAAGTCGCTATCTAAACTTAAGTTTAAATCTGGAGTGATAATTGATCTTCGGAATAATCCAGGCGGATTGATTGAAGAAGCAGTTAAGGTGGCACAGTTATTTATCGGAAATGGCGTAGTAGTCTCGTATCAAGTAAATGAAAGTGAAAAGTTATTCAAGGCATCAAATCCAAATCCGATTACTGTCCCCGTAATTATCATGATAAATCGCAATACCGCGAGCTCTGCTGAAATTCTTGCTGGAGCTTTTCAAGATCGAAATCGAGGAGTAGTTATTGGCGAACGTAGCTATGGGAAGGGATCGGTCCAGGAGTTAGTTACTTTAGATAATGGTTCAAAATTGGAATTGACTGTTGCTCTCTATCGAACCCCTTCGGGAAGAGTGATTGAAGAGATGGGAATCATCCCAGATCTTGAGGTTAATTCACGAGAAATTGGAATTAAAGCGCTTCAAGTTCTAGGTGGACTTGCTTCTCTTACTTCTCAGAAATAGTACTTAAGTAAAGATACCCTTAACCCGTGGTCAAGGAATTCGGGAAGAAACTAATCGCCCAGAATAAGAAGGGGCGCCATGACTATTTCATTGACGAAGTTTTTGAAGCTGGTTTAGTACTCATGGGAACTGAAGTTAAATCCTTACGCGCTGGGCGCGCCACATTGACTGACGGCTACGCACATGTCGAAGATGGCGAGCTCTGGCTAAGTGGGGTTCATATTCCGGAGTACAACGAAGGTTCGTGGGCAAATCATGAACCTCGGCGAAAGAGAAAATTACTTTTGAGTAAGCGCGATATAACTAAACTCATTGGAACACTTAAAGAAGGCGGGATGACTCTTATTCCATTGTCACTATATTTCAAAGATGGCAAGGCAAAAGTCGAAATGGGTCTAGCACGAGGAAAGAAAGCACACGATAAACGCGCTGCGCTCATGGAAAAACAAGCAAATCGTGAAGTTGATAGAGAGCTAGCTCGACGTACTTCCGGAAAAAGTGGTGGCCCGAGGCGCTCGAAGTTTGATGACTAGTCTCGGAAATCAGAGTATTTAAACTCGTAGCGCAGCAGTACTCATTTAACTGCAAGATTACATGCCCACCTTTAATTACTCGATTACATGCCCACCTTTAATTACTCGATTACGTGCCCTTTTTTAATTGCCAGATTAAGGGCTCATGTTGAATTTCCAGAGCACGCGCTCATGGCGTGTTGGTAGCGTGGGAATATTTCTCGAATTTAGCGGGTTATTTTCATCACTTGGAGTGCCTTACAATTCTCCAACAGCTTCCAATCCACGTTAAACGCGGGGGTGAACGGTCTCGACTTCGATTGTTGAGCCAGGGGAAGCGGGCCGAGGAAGCCGGGATGATCTCGTTAACCACAAAAACCCGTGCACCCAATTAGACGCAGATAAAACTTCGTCTGATTA
>Ga0214917_10001511_pt1 | contig 29733 bp, 58 predicted proteins | sample LL_1208_BB_MetaG_FD_177983 | JGI IMG/M metagenome (GOLD analysis project Ga0214917, IMG submission 177983) | Freshwater microbial communities from Lake Lanier, Atlanta, Georgia, United States - LL_1208_BB | ecosystem: Environmental > Aquatic > Freshwater > Lake | place: USA: Georgia | collected... | reverse complement strand
CCTCCCGTCCTTTATCCCAACCCTTACTCCATGCAATGCACCACACATCGTAAAAGCCATTCAAAGGAAAGCCCTCCTTATCAACCGCCCAACCCGCAACATCTTTGCGTCTAATAAATGCTTCCCATGCCTTGTCTCTATCGGGGTTATTGATTTGAACATCATCAAACAATCCTGTATTCATTTCTCTTAAGTCTGATCTTTTCATCTAGTTTATTGTCCTGTTTTCAAGTTGGTTTAAAACTCGTTGCCCAATCTCAGATGCCGTTTCGGTTAATAAAAGAGGCACTTCCATCTCGTCAATGTTTAGCCCTAATACTTTTACTGTATTGGTTTCGCTATTGGCAAACACAACCACGATGGACACATTGGAGTCCCCTTCTGCCTCAGAGATTGAGCGTTTAATTTGGTCAATCGCTACGTCTTTTGTCGTTACTATTTCCATAATTACTTTCTATAAGGTTAAGTACTTCCTCTACATCATTCAAATTATCTTCGTTCACTACAAGCGTGGTGCCACCCACATCTCTTATCTTCTGCATCTCTAGTTCTTGTAGAGCCGTTGGCTTATTACTGCCTGCCTTGCACTCAATCCCAATGAAATGTCCTCTGCAACAGCACACAATATCAGGAATACCGCTACGCCCAAAACCCCCCATCACAGGGTAAAAGTAATACACACCACGCTTTTTAAGAAGCGTTACTACTTTCTTTTTTACCTTCGCTTCCGGTGTCATCTTCGTCTGCCTTTTCTATGGTTAGTTCACTTGCAGGTATTTCATAGGTAGTTATCCTAAATCCACACACGCATATCTTTCTACGGCGAGTCCAAAACTCTGACTGACTTGCTTGCCTAGTTTGCGTGGTCATTAATTTTTCACTGCACTCGGGGCAAAATCTCATTCGATTCCTCCTCACATACACGCTGAACTAACCATGCAAGCCGTTCGAACTTGGCAATGTCTTTTCGTATTTCATTCATACCAAAGCCGGCTTTTTCAGATAGCACAACTACATCTTCTCTACTTAGTTCGTCCATAGGTCAATCCAAACAAAAAGTCCATAAATAAGACTGCCAAACATAAGGAGTGCAAGAGCCACTCCCCCGATAATAACAAACAAATTTTTAGTTCTATCCCAATCAGTTTCACAACGCCACATGCCAGTCGCATAGTCTGCGTCTTTAACCGCCTCACTATAACTTCTTGGGAGTGGGCTTAGATTTTTACGAAGTATTTTTTCAGCTTCTAGGTAGTTCAAAATGGTGCCTCCTCAAATTCAGTTAAGTCAATAGTTTCTTTAGGTTTACGAACACACTTAAATGTCCAACCCTCTCTAGCCTGTGCAATTTGCCTAGCCTCTTCTTGCCTGCCGACAACTCGCATCAGTTCACCTTCTTCATCATACACCATGTAGCTCACGCTGTTTCTCCTTTTGTTGTTGCATGACAAAATAGAATTTACCAAACAAAACAACGGCATATAACAACCACCACACTACATCAGCCTCGCCCTCGTAGAGCATGTAGGCTACAAGAATTTCAATCATTTCTTTCTCCTTTCAATCTCTCGCTTGATGTACCAAATGGCTTTCTCTAGGTCTTGAATGCTCTCGCCTTTGAGGTCAGCCCTCCATATGTATTTGATAGCGTTGCCCAAACAAAACCCCATATGCTCGGTGATCTGAATACAGTCGATTCCACTTGGGTGTGCAGTGTAATGCTTGGGTCTATTCACAGGGTCGTTTAGGGTTTGTTTCATCTGAATTAAATCCCCCAAAGTCCTTGGCAATACAGTATCGTCGCTGTATTGCACCCACCCTGCAAAAGGAATTGGCTCAACGCTTGCCCCACTATCTACGATGTGCGGAGGTGCTTTTTGCTCAGTCATTTCTTAGCCCCTTTCTTTTTCTCCTCGGCTTCATTAAGTTGTTTGCGAATATAGAGAACATCTGTACTTAACACATCTAGTAGATGACTCTGTTCTTTAATTATGTCATGCACCCCCCATATCGCACCGCTTTCATCGTTTGAGTCGCTGTCAAGACCGACCGCTACCACACCGCAAATACTTCTAGCGGTTTCTAGTTTGTAACTTATCTCGTCTATAGCAAACGACAAATCCCACAACTTCTCCGAGAGTGTGTTTTCGCTTTCGGTTAATAAATCTACAATACTTTTCTTAGACATTTACAATCTCCTTTTTTTCATATAAACGACTGCTCTGTCTTGCTAGGCAGTCACCACACTTCCACCGCTTAACTCGTTTGTTCGCCGTTGCCACAAATTTACCTGTTCCAATAGGCTTCATGTTCTGACACGACGAACAAAACTTTTTTCCTAATATCCTATCTTGGGCGGCATGCACCGCCTCATAGGTTTCCATCAACTCACGCTTTTTACTTGGCACTTTCATCCCTTGCTAAAGTCTTAAACAAATACTCTTTCCTAGGTGATGCACCCATGCGTTTTAACTCCCCTTCTAAATAAAATTTATGATGCCCATGCGAGGTTCTCATGGGGCTAACATACACACCGCTTTGCGTGTAGTGTGGCAGATAGAGTATGCCGTATAGCGTGTAACATTTATACAGTTCTTTCTCTGCCGGTGGTTCTTGCTTACTGCCTTCTAAAAATAAATTCACTTCTTCTCTCCTATTTGCTTAAGTAACTTTTTGGCTTTCGCCTCGTGCTTGCTTTCCAATGCGTCAAGCACATTGTCAAACAGAACTTCTTTTGACACTGGTCGCCCATGCCTATATCTTCTGCGATGGACTTCTTCTACGACAGTTCCATTCCGCACTACGATTGGGTTATTTAACATACACCCCCCTTAAAAGTTAAACTTGCTGAGGATTGCATCAACTTCTTTCTTGACCTCGGTGCGTGTAGGAATGTCCTTACGCAGATCATCAACCGCAATACCGCTAATCGCATTCTTCAACGCTACCCTAGCCTGTTCCAACTCTGCGTCTTGTGTAATATTGAGATCCTTGGCTAGTGCGCATAACTCGTGGGCAGTATCTAGTAGTGAGTTATGGAACATGCGAGTCTTGAGTTCACCGCCTACTGTATCAACCGACAAGCGATCTGACATACGGGCAAGGTGATCTTTCAATCGTGTCTTAATATCAGACATAGCATGCTCGATGCGTTCATCAGCCAACTTCTGTAATTTACTTTGTAACTCTTGTTGAGCCTCGTTGCCTACATCAATGCGGAAGTCACCCGAGGTTGGGACAGGCATGTAGTTAACTCTGAACTCAAAGCGATGCTTGATGTCGTCTGCGGTGGGATACTCGGTGCGGTTAAACATATCACCAAGAGCCATCGCCTGTGCAGTAATAAGAGTTGGGTAAGCCGTTACGAAATCATCTACTAACTGATTGAACTTATCCTCATACTCCTGCATGCGTTGATTGAACTCCATGAACTTGGCAGTCGTCAGCAAACGCAAACCTGAGTCAGACCAAGGCAGAGTTACATCATAGAGATAAGTGCGGATAGTGCCTACATGCTGATTGATTACCTCCAACTCATTACGCCCAGCAAGCAGATGTTTGTTAACACGAGCCGCACCTTTGTTCTGTGCTTTCTTGGTGCTAACAACTTCTTCCGTAGTGGATTTATCCAACTTGCGTGCAGTCCATTGGCGAACATTGACCTCAACCAACATAGCACATGTATCAATATTAAAGCGTGTCATAGTATTTCCTTTCGTTTGTATTAAGAATAAATGCGAACAGTCTTACCTTTGCTTGCCACGAAGTGGTCGTTATCTACTACACCGAACAAGGTAGGGAACTCGGGTAGTTTGTAATCGCTTTCTATGTAGCCATCTGTCAGGTAGAGAACACCACGAGGCTTCAACTTGTTGTCCTCGATATACTCTGCTACACAACTGACTCGTGTGCCACCACCACCGGCGGGTTTGAGAAGTCTAGCAATACCCTGATACTCGTGTTGCTTGAACACTTGATCGCCGACAACGCTACCCTCCCACCACAGGACACGAACAGATTGTGGTAACACATTCTCACAGATACGAGCAATCTCGCCGAACACAACAGGATACAGATGACCCATAGAACCCGAAGTATCGCAGGCAACAATCAACTCCCCTGTGCTTTCGCTGAAGTGGCTAGGCATGATGATACCGAGAGGCAGTAAACGTTTGTTAGGCGGTGCAAATCTAGAGAAGTCATCACCCTCACACAGGGCAGTAGCCCACTCACGCAGATGCTCACGCCAATTCGTGTCACGCTTCTTGGTGAGTCTGTCGATTGAATTACCTAAACTACCTGTGCCACGATTCTGCAAGCGTCTTTGTAATACTTTGCCTTGGTGTAGTGCCTCTGTGATTTCCTTCTCAGTCTTGGCAGATACCTCGTTGCCTAGTTTGCCGATCACATGCTGATCCATTGGCTTACCATTACCACCCTTGCCCTCACCCTCGCCTTGCTCATAGTCCTTACCGCCGTTCTCCCTGAGCAGATGTTGCAACACCTCAACGAACGACCAACCAAAGAACTTAGGGTCAAGCAAAGGTGGCACAGATGTTGGGTGTTCAACGAACTCATGCTTTGGATCTGTTTCCTCGATAGTGCCGTTGACTACATAATCCATAGCCACATTGCACAGGCGAGGATACTTCTTACACAGATCAGCATAGGTAGAGCAATGATGTAAGGCTTTGTGTAACGACTCATGCAATACCAAGAACCTCAACTGCTTGCGACTCATAGGCTCGATGAACGAGGGGGCATACCACACATCACGACCATTGGTGCCTGCGGTTTCACAGGATTCGTCAATCTTGACATCACCGACATACACAACACCCGACAACCCCGCAAACTTGGGGTCATTGGATATATCGACATGACACGAAATGATACGATCGTTTAACGACATCTTATTCCATACGCTACTCATACTATTACCTCCACTTGTGAGTTGGTTTCTATCCATACCTTTGCACCGCAAGATAATGGTTTATCAGGCGAATACACTACCTTGCTATCGCCCTTAATCAATACCTCGTGTGCGTAGGTGTTGGTCTTATATGTCTTAACAGTTAAGACAGGATCTTGCTTGCCACTCTTGGCGTTGGCTTTTATTACATGCTGATTGACATGAATGATTGTCTTCATATTACTTACCTGTGAAGTAAATCTTGTTATCTTGCAACATGCTTTGGAACTCAGTAACAGTCACGAAGTTAGTGACACGACTAGACTGCGCTAAGTTATTACAGAACATCGACTGCATCTCTTTACGCATACGCTTGACATAGATACATACCGACTCGGCTTGCTCTCGTGTATTGGTTTGTGTAATACATTTGAGAACTGTAATGATCTGTGCAACAGGATTGCTAGGCACAGGGCATTTGCTTGGGTCAGATACTATGCGATTGTATGGCTCGGTCTGCTCACCGAACTTGATGAAAGCGTGAAGTGACTCGGCACTTGATGCACCGATTGTGCCTGTGAGTGATGCCATAAGAGAGTCGTTGTCCATGTGGTCTTTCTCATACACAATGTCAGATGCGGCATGCAGACTGCGAGGAGTTACATAAGATGTTTGTGCAATCGCAGGGTTGAAGATGTGCGTGTTGTGACCCTCTTGATTCTGACCATGATACTTACCGCCATCTTGGTAGTCCAAGAAACTGTCGAACAACTGCTCTTCTAACTCATCAGTCCATGCGATAACCTCGGGGGCAATACCCTTGTCGAGCGCCCACTCACGCCATTCCTTTTGGGTTGGCTTACGCATCTTGACGAACACCAAACGATTACGCAGGTGAGCCTGAATGTTATCGCCCAATCCCTCGACACCTAGGTTAGTGGCACAGAACACCACGCTGTTCTCAGGTAACTCGTAGTTACCAACACGACGCTCGTAAACGATTGGTGCAAGAACATCTTTGATGAACTGCTTGGCTTTGGCAATCTCATCGAGGAATATCAGGGCGGGTCTACTGCCATTGACACCTCGTTGGTTGTCACGATTAACACCGAACCTCTCGTTAGGTAACTCACGAGATACACCCATCTCCCGATCAATGTCGGGCATCCACACCGAGCCGTCAGATAACTGCGTGCAATCAATAGGCTTGACATGAATGTGGTTGGCAAAGTGTGGGTCATTGGCTAGTGCATAGAACAAACCGGTCTTACCGATACCATTCTCGCCCTCAACAATGATGGTGCGCTTGTGACCGATTGCCTTGACGAGTTGTGAAACTTGCTTGAATGAAAGCATTGACATAATTAATACCTTTCGTTAGTTGGTACTACATTTAGTAGAGTGATACTACATATTGTTGTTTTACTTAATGATACTGCTAAGTCAAATACTAGACACCTCCTTTCGTATTGGGATAAACCCTTAGTAATAAAACTTGCGTGGAATGGTGGGTTGAAACTGCCCCCATGCCGTTCTCTCTGTGCCTTGCTTGATGCCCACCATGTCAAGCAATCTGTTTGTTAACGACTTACGGAAGTCTTCTTTGCTTACCTCGTCAGCAATCTTGTTCATCATTTGCTTGTTGGCTTCTATCTGCTCGGAGGATTTACCCCATGTGCTAAACAAAGAGCCACCCCATTTCTCGCCCTCGAACTTGTAGTTGTAGATACGATTGTTAGCAAGAATGTTGAACACCGCTTGACCTAGGTTGATGGTTGCTTCTATGTAGCGAGGATCATCAGTAACATCACCACCAACCTCACGCACAACTTGTTTGAAGGCATCAATCTCGTCTGGTGTGTTACGCCAACCCGTGCCAAAGGGCGCACCTAGATCTTCTTCAAACACTACATTGTCACGATACGCAGGCATACGCAACATGGCTAGAGTCACAAGCGTATCTAACTTCTTCTTGAACTCTTTGCGTTTCTGTTTGTCCTCGGCTGATGATGTGTAAGTAAATATGTCAGCGTGTTTGGATTTAGATACATCAAGCAGTCCATTCTTGAAATACAACAACGCCGAACAATCATGCCCTTGTTTCTTAGCGTAATACTGTGGCACATATGGAACCTTGACTGCTTTGTCCTCGGCTATTGGTAGTTGATAGTAAGACAGTCCATGCTTGTAGATGAATGTGTTAGTGGTCTGGCTGTTGTAGTAATTCATCTCTACCTTCTCATACCCCTCGGCATCAGGTGGATAGAATGTGGCGATGTTGGTGTCATACAAGCGGTAATAGATAACGCCATCATCACGCTTGTGTATGCCGTAATGGAAGTAACTTGCGCTATCCAATGGTCTGCCGTTATCGGGCATGGCTTTCCACTTCTTACTGCGTGGTGGATTGTATGCTCTCTCGTATCGGTGTAATGCGTCTGTGTAACTTAACATATTGTTTCCTTTCATTATTTCTGATTTGTGAATGTGATACCCATAGATGGTTCTATATAGTCCCATCTTCTTCTCCATCGTCAAAACTGCCGACGAAATCTTTCTCTGCATTTAGTATTGGGTGTGCTAGGCACTCGGTGAAGCGTTGAATCTGTATCTGAATCTCATCAAGACTTTCACCGCCAACACATGGATTGCAATGACCCGATGGTTCTCCTTTCTCGTTGTAATAAACCTCTTGAATCTCAAGCCAAGGTTCGCCGTCATTGTCCTTCGATAAGTCAACTATTCTATGGTTCCAAAACATAATACTTCTCCTTCCTCGTCAAAGTTAATATCGTTGTTCTCAAAATGTTCAAGCATTACTACATCACTACACAACCACTCATACTCTTGTTGCAACTTCTTATAGATCGTATCAGCATACTCTCTCGCACTCTCGGCAATCGCCTCGGTAATATCGTCTTCCCTTTTATACGGCATTGTGGAGTCAGACATTATCAAATCCATTACAGTATTAACAGGTATGTCTTTGAGTATTGAATCACCACCAAGCGGTGAGGTGTCATGGTTTACATCCATATAGTAGTAAACCTCCCAATGATCGAAAGACATAGTGCCTGAGTGTGAGTAATGACTGCTTGAGTTGCCGACCTTGATGTGCTTGTCTGCCCAATTATTGTTGATGAGTTCTATCCAAGCGGTTAAACCTATACTGTCCTTTGTGTGCGTTCTGAGCCATTGAACTACATCAATCTGCCCCGCCCATGATGCGCCATCACCTTGCGACCAAAAGCCTGAGAAGTAAATCTTGTCAATGCAAAAGCCTTTCTCATAGCCGTCTTCCTTGGCGTCGTCATACACACAGTCCCACCACTCATAGTCAAGCGACTCTATGTATCTGTTCCGCACCTTGTCCTGTGCGGTTGTGCTTAGTTCGTTGTAGTGCATGGTTTAGTTTCTCCTTAGTTATTTAATAAAGCCATTGGCACACGCAACTCACTTAAAGCATTATCAGCAAAGCGTGGGTCAGGGTCGTTCAACACTTCGGGGTAAATAGCAACTCGTAGAACCCCATTTACTATGCTAACGCATACCTCACCATAGCCATCGACAGGCTTTAGACTTATGCCTTGCGGTGCTTCTGCAACCGACCATTCATTTACTAATACATTTTCGTATGGATCGGCATCGCCACCATACCCGTCTTCAATTATCTGCATCTTGATTCTCCTTTCAAAAGCGAGGTGAAACCCACCTCAGTTAAACGATATCGTTGCTGACTTCAACTTCTCACTAAGAATCCTCTCGACTACATCATCAATCTGATTCTCTACTGCGCTCTCTACTGCACTCTCTACCTCGCTACTAATATCTACATGATCGTCAAGGCTGAATGAATCACTGAAGTGGCTTTCTACTGCCGACTCGATCTCATAACTAAAGTCGTGGTCATCAACCAACTCGTCTAGTTTTTCATCAACCTTGTTTGCAAACCAATCGGCTTGCTCAAGCACAGTATCAACTGTTTGTATTAGGCTTTCGCTTGCTTGTTGTGGTTGTTGTAGTTGTAGTTGTGATATGGCTTCCACAAGTTTGGTAAAGGTTTGTGTAAGTTGTTGTGCTAGTTCCTGCACAGTCGGGGTATATTGCGGTTTGGGTGCGTCATGTGGAATTATCCCTGCTGTTTGTAGCATTTGATGTGCTAGTTCATGCTCTTGTTTTTGTTCCATCTGTTTCTCGGTTAATGCTTGCATTGCTTCTTCCTCCTCTTGAGTTACTTCCATGCTGTTGATCTGTGTTGGTGCAGTCATGCCGTTGTCCTCCATTAGTTTTGTTGCTTGCTCGGTTTTCGTTGGTGTTAAGTCCTGCAATGTGAATGTTGTCATGCTATTTCTCCTTGGTTTGGTTGGCTAAAGTTGTAGTCTTCGGGATCACTGATATTGCGTAGTTCATCAAGTTCGTCTAGGTAGCACTCAAGTTCCTCGGCTAAAGACTCAGGCAGATCAGAACTTAAGTCTTCAACTACCCCATCACTCCATGTAATGATTACCTTGCAATCAACAATTCCCAAATAGTCTTCCCATGTCGGTTTTCGTTTCATTTCATTTCTCCTTGGTTTTTAGTTTTGCCATTACATACCCTGTTACGAACAGGTCACGATCATAATCACTAAGCGGTGACTCGCCTTGGAACAATCGTTCTTCCCATTTATAAAAGGCTTCGTTTGCTTCTGCTTCTATATCTTCTTGCATCATATGACCTCCTTCCAATTCCAACCTAATACTATCTGCTTGTCCTTCAACAACTCAACTGCTTCCTTCGGATCTCGTGCCTCTATCCTGCGGACATATCTCTTGCCTTCTATCATGGCATACACTTCGTGCCATACAAACTCTTTACTATCGTCTTGCTCAATACACTTCACAGATACATTTCTCAAATTAGCCATTTGCTTCCTCCGTTTCTTCCTCCAATACAGGTTCACCACTTAACTCAAACTTAATGTATCGCACAGGGTAAACATAATCAGACAGATCCCACGCATTCTCTCCGCCTGTTTCCTGTTGCAAGTCATCATCTTGCTCACCGATCCGCACGAACAACCAATTAACATCATCAGGGAATAACTCCTTAGCACCTACCATGAAATCGTGATGCACCCTGACATCTGCAAAGTCGTCATACCATTTAGCACTCGATACATGAAACGCTAACTTATTGTCGTCATGGTCTGTAATGTTTTGCAGTTCCTTGAGTGCCTCGTTGATGAGTGGATCCGCTTTGACCTTCTGTAAGTTAATGAATGTTTCCTTCTGCGTCTTGTCTTTGAACTCGATGACATACGCTACCTCGCTGTAATAACCCATTACTTTTCTCCTTTGTTTATGTCGCTAAGCATTTTCTGTGTATGTGATACAAGGTCTACAAACTTATCGAACTTCTCTTTGCCAAACTCCTGTCGCCACGCCATCATGGTTTCCATATCTTCCTTAGTTAACTTGCATATCCCAAGGGCATGCAACTCACTCCAACTAAAATACCTCTTGCTTTCAGCCATGCGTATTCTCCCCAAGAACAAACCCGATTGCAAAACTACTCAATGCAACACCCACTACGGGTAGTATTGCTACTTCATTGATTAACCAACTGACTGATACAGTCAGCGTAACTACGAACAACGCAAATGCACTTAAGAACCACATGATGTTTCCTTTCGTTTTAAGTGAGGTGAACTTCACCTCGGTTTAGTCTTTGTATCGAACTAGGTTTAGCGTCTTAAAAGGTATATTGAAATATAGGGGCGTGGGGCTATCCCCCGAACACTCTTTGACCTTGACACTGGTCGCACAGACTTCTTGAACCTCGTAGCGGTGCAATAGCCCCCTCCTATCTTTCTTAATTAGATTACTGCCTACACCTACGACCCTACCTGTTTTCTTTTCCATCAACGGCATACCTACCTCCCCATAAAAAAGATTGACAAATGAACTGCCATATAAACCCACAACAATACCAACAACAACTTAATCATACTATCCATAGTATTACTCTCCTCTCTTAAAAATTGGTCGTCTGCTACTGTGCTTTGATGCGTAGGGTATGTTGTTGTATCGGTCTATGAAACTCTCCGCTACCTCGACATCTACCCAATCAGTCCAATGCTCTATATTGCGTTTGTGTGGCGTGTTGCCTGACTTATTCTTTTGTAGTTCTAACTGACCACGCAACTCGATCAGGAAATCTAGGTAGTCCACAAAGAAACTATACAAACCCCCGTTCTTACCCTCGTGGTAGATCTTCGCACTCCTCGCTTCTTTTATTTCTCTTGACAGGGGTCTGATAATCTTTGCCCACCTCTTTTGTATAACTTGTTTCTCAACTCGTGCGGTGTTGATTGCTTTCTTGCGGATCGCTACCCATTGTTTGATCTCTGCTATGCGGGCAGGTGATTTGTATCTCTTGTGTAAGAGGTTGTGTAGTTTGTTTGCAGAGAGTTTAGTTAGTCGTGTGTGTTGCATGGTTATCCTTTCTGAGGTGAATCTCACCTCGGTTGCATGGTTTTTGTCCACTTATTTTATTTCAGTCCCAACATTCTACCGCTTGGGATAATACTGTGGGCGACAGCAAAGCCTCTTGGTTATTAGGTTTTTTGAATTTTGTCCTGAATGTCCACCTGTTTTCGGGAATGAATGAACAAAGGAAAAGGTAGAGATAAATGTCCATAAATGAAAAAGGTATATATCTATCTAATAATAATTATATTTATATATATATACATTAAGGACACAAGTGGACAGGACACAATAAGTAAAAGGGTTTGCGGTCGCCCACAATGTGTGTATGGGCGGTAGAATGAGTGGCTTTTTGTTCACCACTCTCCATAACTCGTTATGGAAGTTCACAGATAGATCTTATGTTGCTCTGCTAGTTTCCATGTGGTTAGTGCTACCCAATGCTCGGAGTGTAGTTCGCCACTACGCAACTCCTTGACCTTCTTCACCGCTGACATCATGGTGCTGAACATCTTGGGGTCGCCCTTGCTAGTGCGTGCGAACTCACAGATAACGCCATTGGTTTTGTATGCTACGACATAGCAGATAGGTTTGTTGATGTGTTTCATGGTAATTCCTTTCGTTGGTTGGTGGTTATGGTCTTGCTGAAACCATGTTGAACTGCTTATCTAGGCTATCCCATGTTTGTTGGGCTAACGCAAGATCGGGTATATCGGTGCGTAGAATGAATGATGTGCCACGACACGCACCTTTGGGGATAAAGAAAATAGTGAACATAAATACTCCTTAGTTAGTTATGCAACATGGTTGACAGAAAACCGAACCGCAATGCAACCTCGTTGGCTCGGCTCTCCGTAATTTCTTTGTAAAACATTACACAAACTGCTTAAGCAACTTCAACTCGATAGCCAACAGGTCAATGCGTTGCTGAATCTCTGACTTCTTGGCAGTCTTAACAAATGCCTTGACCTTGCTAGTGAGTTTGTCAACAGGCGTTGCCTTGCTTGCTTTCTTAACTGAGGTGGATTTCACCTCACTTTTGCTCACAGGGAACCAATACCGCAAAGCCTCACGAGCACGATGCTCTCGCTTATCCTTGCTGTGTTGATCGAAGCCTAGGCAACCCTTGTTGATACCTTGCTTCATCAGGCGTGGTGCAACACCATAGCGAACACCTACAAGCGTGGCAACACTATTGCGAACCTCTACCTGTTCCTTGATGCTCATCTTGTTATAGACAGGCACAAGGTTTGCGTAGGCAACTCTGAACGACTCACCAGCCTTAAGCAAGGCATTGAGTGAATCCAAATACGATTGAACTAATTTCATACAACCTCCAAATAAAAAAGCCTAGCGAAGTGGCTAGGCAACACAGCGATTGATTACTCAACCGATACATATATTATAACATGGCACATACTACGGATAGTATCAAATTGGCTTATTCTGACCCCACCCACTCCCCACCAAGCCAATTTTGCTGAGCCGACCCCACCGCACTCAATCACTATTCCTCAGGCGCAAACCAAAAAATGTCAAAATTTTGTAAAAAATCAAGAGGGTACATGTCAAAAGTGCATGAAATTTTAATAAAAATTAAAGGGGGTATGTCAAATATTTGACTCTTATATGTAACGTAAATGTTGCATTAAGTAGGGTTTTTGTATCGTATATGATACAAATTGGTGGGGGTCTAGATTTGGAGTTTGTTACATGTAACGCGGAAGGCAGGAAAAAACGTTACTTAACTCATCCTCTAGCGCCTGCCTAACGACCCCCATAGAAAAAACCCCTGACCGAAGCCAGGGGTAGAAGTCACTCACGTTGCCGTCAACCATAACGAAAGGAGAAAAGGTATTCGACAGTTGCAGTATACATAAAAATAAAATACAATCAACCCATTCGCGATACCTGACGCGCAACCATGAGGGTAACTACTAAGTGATACTAGACCATCTAGTAAAAGCAGAGGAAGCAGACTACGTCCCAGACGTAGTAAACAAAGCTAGCGTAATCCCGCTAGAAAAAGCCACGCCTGCGCAAACCTTAGATGCGCAAAAAAAGACGGCAGATTGGCTAGCGCAGATTACCGAAGACGACGATGAGATCCTCAATGAGGCTCAAGAAGCGAAAGTTATCAATACTTTCAATGCCTTAACGCAGGCAGACCCCAAAGCTAAAGAAAAACTGTTAACCCTAGAGATACCCGAGGAAGTTAGAAGCGTGGTAGGCATGGTTACGGCGTACCAATGGAAGTTTGTTGAGCAGGCAAATGAGCTGCGCAGCATGGCGGTTACAAAAATAGCCAAGGAAACGGAACATCCTGATGCCAGAATACGTTTAAAAGCCCTAGAACTACTAGGGAAAGTGACAGAAGTAGCTTTATTTACAGACCGAATTGAAGTTAAGAGAGAGGAACTAAGCGATGATGAACTGGAAAAACGGATTAAAGCAAAGTTGGAGCGTTATATGGGCGTCGCTGACGTCGTTGACGCAGAAATTACCGAAACGAAAGAAGCGGATATAGATGTGTTGGATGAAAACAACACAGAAGAATAGATGAATTTAGATATTTTCACCCCCGAACAAGCAATGGCAGCCAAGATGGCGCTAAAGCATATGTCTCGGGAAGAAAAGGTAATTTTTTTAGAAGATATTAAAGAAAAAGAGAACAGGGCACTGCTGAAAAAAGCACAGTTAGATCCAATTGCCTTTGCGCATAGGGTTTACCCGGGTTTTAAAGTAGGTCCACATCATAGAAAATTAGCAAAAATCTTTAGCGACGTGCTCGCTGGGAAGAAAAAGCGGGTGATTATCAACATAGCACCCCGTATGGGTAAGTCTGAATTCTCCAGCTACCTGTTTCCCGCGTTTTATTTAGGGCAAGACCCCAGTAAAAAGATTATCATGGCAACCCACACCGCTGGTCTCTCAGAAGACTTCGGTAGAAGAGTGAGGAATCTAATTGAAAGCGAAGAATATAGAGAAGTTTTCCCCGGTACCGTCGTTGCGGACGACCAGAAAGCAGCTGGCAAATGGTCTACTGGGGCTGGCGGTCAGTACTATGCTGTTGGTGTGGGTGGTGCACTCGCCGGACGAGGCGCTGACCTTTTTGTTATCGATGATCCACATTCCGAACAAGATATAAAAGCAAACAGCCGAGCCACGTTCGATAATGCGTGGTCTTGGTTTCAAACAGGTCCGTTACAGCGTTTGATGCCTAACGGCGCGCTTATTGTAATTATGACCCGGTGGTCTTTGGTTGACCTAACTGGGCGGCTTGTAGATTTCAACATAAAGAATCCTGAGTCGGATCAATGGGAGGTAGTAGAGCTGCCTGCCATCCTACCGTCTGGCAAGTCGCTTTGGCCTGAGCAGTGGCCCATAGACTTGTTAGAGGCGAAGAAACTACAGATGGACCCCCGGTACTGGAACGCCCAGTACATGCAGCAGCCGACCTCAGATATAGCCGCCATGGTTAAACGTAGCGACTGGCAGATTTGGGAGCACGATGACCCACCCAAGTGTGAGTATTTGATTCAGAGCTGGGATACAGCGCATGAGACAAAGACTACAAGCGACTATAGCGCTTGTACAACATGGGGTGTTTGGTATAACGAGGAGGATGGGAACAGCCCAAACGTTATATTGTTAGATGCGTTTAAAGACCGCCTGACATTTCCAGAATTAAAAGCCACAGCGCTCAAGCACTATAAGGAGTGGGAGCCAGATGCGTGCATCGTGGAGAAAAAAGCTGCGGGAAGCCCGTTGATACAGGAGCTGCGCCGCATGGGGATACCCATACAAGAATTTACCCCATCCCGGGGGAATGACAAGATTGCCCGATTAAATGCCGTTTCTGACCTGTTTGCCTCAGGTAAAGTGTGGGCGCCAGATAGGCGTTGGGCTAAAGATGTGATCGAGGAGATTGCAGCGTTTCCGGTTGGCGAGCATGACGACTTTGTGGATACGACAACGCAGGCACTACTGCGGTACCGGCAGGGCGGGTTTGTTAATCTGGACAGCGACGAGCGTGATGAGTTAACTTATAAATACAGACGAAAGGCGGCGTACTACTGATGTTAAAGAATTTTTATTCTATTTATCCTGGAATTCTTCCGGCTGGGTTGTGCGATTACATAGTAAAAACAGCACCTTGGAGCAACCACTTTAAAGCAGAGTTGTCCGAAGATAACAAAGATATGTTTGTAGATAAAACGATACGGGAGACGGATGTGGTGTTTTTATCCCCCCTGTCTTTGATTGGATGTATTACTCAGTCGTACACGCGGGAAGCTAATAAATCAGCAGAATGGAACTTTGCATTAGATGGTTTTGAAGAAGTTCAAATGGGTAGATACTTGGAAGGTGGTCATTATGATTGGCATATTGACAGTTTTGTTCCCAACGAAGCCAAACAACAGCGTAAACTAACAGCTGTGGCGTTTTTAAGTAATCCCGACTCATATAAAGGCGGAGAGTTTGAATTAAAAGTTGCGCCGGATTTACCTAAAAAATTACCACAAGGGACCTTGCTTATTTTCCCTTCCGTACTAGAACATAGGGTAACTGCTGTAAAATCAGGCGAACGATATACGGCATCGTGCTGGGCTTTTGGTCCAGCGTTTAGATAGGACACATTATGGCAATTGATAAAGGTTTATACCAAACACCTAAAGGTATAGAAGAACTGGCTAAAGGCATTGAGCCAGACATCGAGATTGAAATTGAAGACCCTGAGGCGGTAAGCATTAAAGCTGGCGGTTTAGAGTTTAATATTGGCAAAGAAGAAGGCGTTGGCGGCAGCGAAGAATTTAATGCCAACCTCGTAGAAGAAATGGAAGCAGACGCTTTAGAGACGCTTGCCGAAGAACTATCTGGATCTATTGAAGATGACATCTCTTCCCGTAAAGACTGGGAGCAGATGTATAAAGACGGTATAACTTTGCTAGGACTAAAGTTCGAGGAAAGAACAGAGCCATGGGATGGTTCATGTGGTGTGTTCCACCCAATGATTACAGAAGCCGTTGTCCGCTTTCAGAGCGAGACAATTATGGAGACATTCCCTGCCAAGGGACCCGTGCGTACACAGATTATCGGTAAAGAAACCCGTGAGAAGAAAGAAGCGGCAACTCGTGTAGAAGATGACATGAACTACCAGCTCACGGAGAAAATGCCTGAGTTTAGAAACGAACACGAGCGGATGTTGTGGAACTTGCCAAGCGCAGGTTCGGCGTTTAAGAAGGTGTACTACGATCCAAGTATAGGGCGTCAAGCATCTATATTTATTCCAGCAGAAGACATTATTCTTCCCTATGGAGCTAGCGAGATTGCGTCATGCCACCGTGTAACCCACCGCATGCGTAAGACTAAAAACGACCTGATTAAGTTAATGCACGCTGGGTTTTATGTAGAAACAGAACTAGGCGAGCCACAAAAGTTTAAGACAGAGATTCAGGAAAAGAAAGATAAAGAGACTGGATTTACGGCAACTTACGATGACCGCTTTGAGTTATATGAAATTCATGCCGATTTAGATTTGCCTGGATTTGAAGACGAAGATGACGGCGAACCTACTGGAATTGCGCTGCCATATGTCATCACAATGATTCGTGGAACAAACGAGATTTTGGCAATTCGTAGGAACTGGAGAGAAGATGATCCCCTGTGCATCAAGAGACAACACTTTGTCCATTACCAATACATTCCAGGCTATGGAGCATATGGCTTCGGCTTATTCCACCTTATTGGTGGATTTGCTAAATCTGCCACTTCTATTTTGCGTCAGCTTGTGGACGCCGGAACCTTATCCAATCTACCCGGAGGACTCAAATCACGCGGGTTAAGAATTAAGGGAGACGACACCCCGATTGCCCCCGGAGAGTTCCGTGATGTTGACGTTGGTTCTGGAAGTATAAGAGACAACATACTACCTTTACCCTATAAAGAACCAAGCGCAGTTTTAGCTGGGTTGATGGATAAGATCATTGATGAAGGGCGTCGTTTTGCAGCAACTTCGGATATGAAAGTAAGCGACATGAGCGCTAATGCTCCTGTGGGTACTACGCTAGCAATTTTGGAAAGAACCTTAAAGGTTATGTCTGCGGTGCAAGCTAGGGTACACTACGCACTAAGGCAGGAACTAAAACTCCTCGCAGGTATTATTCGAGATTACACCGAGGATGATTATGGGTACGAACCAGAAGAAGGAAGTCCAAGAGCAAAGAAAGCGGACTACAGTCTTGTGGAAGTGCTCCCTGTATCCGACCCCAACGCGGCAACCCTTTCACAGAGAGTGGTACAGTACCAGGCTGTTATCCAGCTGGCGCAATCCGCCCCCCAAATTTACAACCTCCCGCAGCTACACCGGCAGATGCTCGACGTGCTTGGAATTAAACACGCAGACAAACTGGTGCCGTTGGAGGAAGACCAAAAGCCAAGAGACCCCGTCACAGAAAATATGAATGTGCTTAAGGGTAAACCCGTAAAAGCGTTTATCTACCAAGATCACGAAGCACACATTAAAGTTCATCAGATGGCGGCGCAAGATCCGTTAGTACAGCAATTGATTGGTCAAAACCCACAGGCACAAACCATTCAAGCCGCCTTACAGGCGCATATTGCCGAGCACGTTGGATACGCATACCGCCAGAAGATGGAGCAGGCTTTGGGTGCACCGTTACCAAATCCAGAAAAAGACATTCCAGAAGACATGGAAGTCCAGCTCTCGCAAATGGTTGCGCAAGCAGCACCTATGGTATTGGCACAAAGTCAAGCGTATATGGCAAATCAGCAAGCTCAACAGAACGCCAAAGACCCAGTATTGCAGGCGCAATTGCTAGATCAGCAGATTAAACAAGGTGATTTACAACGTAAGGCATTGAAAGATAAAGCAGATATTGAGCTAAAGACTAAAGAACTTCAGATTAAAGAACAAGAAGTTCGGGCTAGTAGTTTAGACAAAGCTGCCAAAGTAATGATTGAACAAGGCAATATTGCTGCATCGCAAAAGAAACAAGCGGCAGATATTTTGTTGGAAGTTAATCGTCAAAGAAAGGAAACAAACACTAAATGATGGACCTACTTACGGCTGATTTCATAGCCGCGCTCCGGGATAAGATCCGGCAAGATATGAATAACTACGCTGACGATGTGGCAACCGGTCAGTGCGCAGATCATGCAGCATACAAAGAGCTTTGTGGGGTAATTCGAGGCCTAGCCCTAGCAGAGCGCCATTTATTTGACCTCGCAGATTTAATGAAAGAAGACAACGATGAGTGATACCATCGCACTACCGCCAGAGGGGTTACTCCTTCCGCCGGGCGTAGTACCTAAAAAACAAGAAGCACCTACGGAAGCAGAGTTGGCTACCATGGACGCTATCGAAAAAGCATCGCAAATACCTACTCCTTCAGGGCATAAGATTCTCTGCGCTTTGATTGACGTAGATGATAAGTTTGAAAGTGGGATTTTAAAATCCGACGAAACAAAGAAGGTTGAGGAATTAACTTCCCCGGTCTTATTTGTTATCAAATTGGGTGTATCTGCCTATAAAGACACAGACAGATTCCCTGATGGACCTTGGTGTAAGGAGGGTGATTTTGTTTTAACCCGCCCATATACCGGGACTCGTATCAACATTCACGGTAAGGAATTTCGCATTATTAACGACGATCAAGTCGATGGTACTGTGCTTGACCCCCGTGGTATTTCGCGTGTTTAAAAGGAGCGACTATGGCAGAGCAATTTACGTTCCCCGATGAGTCTAAAGACTTCAAAGAGGAAGAATTTAAAGAGGAGTTAGATGTAACAACGGAAGGCGATGAGCCAGAACTTGTTATTGAAGACGATACCCCAGAACCCGATAGGAGAGCGCAACCGTTAAATCGTGAGGTGGAAGACCCATCTGACGAGGAAATTGAAGGCTATACCAAAGGGGTTCAAGGCAGAATTAAAGAACTAACCCATGCCCGGCATGACGAGCGTAGAGCAAAAGAAGCAGCCCTGCGCGAACGGGAAGAAGCCATAAAACTAGCACAGCAGGTATTGGAAGAGAATAAAAAACTCAAACAATACGTGCAGACTGGTGAGACAACTTACCAAGAAATGATGCAGTCTAAGGCTGAAGCCGACCTGGCTATGGCTCGTGAAAAGTATAAGAAAGCATCTGAGGAATTTGATGCCGACGCCCTACTTGAAGCGCAAGAAGCATTAACTGAAGCAAAAATGAAGATTGAGGCGGCAAAGAATTTTAAGCCTACCTCTTTACAAACTTCAGAAAATGATGTACAAATACAAACATCGGCACAAGACGTCCCCAAACCCGACGAAAAGACCCTGCGCTGGCAGGCAAAAAACCAGTGGTTCGGAACACCGGGGTACGAAGAAATGACAGCGTTCGCTCTTGGGCTGCACCAAAAGCTTGTCTCAACGGGTTATGACCCGCGTAGTGATGAATATTTCGAGCGCATTGACGCCCGCATGAAGTCTGTGTTTCCTGAAGTTTTTTCTCAGGAGCAAGAGACTAAAAAACCTAGCGAGCCTACTAGAAAGCCTGCAACAGTGGTGGCATCTGCATCCCGTTCTACGGGAGCAAAGAAAACCGTCAAGCTAACAACAACGCAAGCTGCGTTGGCGGACAAACTTGGTATCCCTCGTGAACTATATGCTCAGGAATTTTTAAAACAGGAGGCCCGTAATGGCTAATAATCGTACCCCTCGTGAATTGGACTCACGCGAAAAAAGTTCAACCCGTGCTGTTTACCAGCCAGCTGCAACACTACCAACCCCAACCCCGCAAGACGGGTATAAGTTTAGGTGGGTAGCAACTGCTGTATTAGGGCAGGATATTCCTACCAACGTTTCTCAAAAGAGACGTGATGGGTGGGAACCCGTCAAAGCGGAGGATCATCCTGAGTTAATGCTGCAAGGTAATGCTAGTGGCAACGTCGAAGTCGGTGGGTTAATGTTGTGCAAGATCCCTACCGAACGCGCGGAAGCACGGAATGAGTATTATGAAAAACAAGCACAAGACCAAATGAATTCGGTTGATAACCATTTCATGCGGAATAACGATGCCCGTATGCCATTATTTTCTGAGCGTAAAACCTCGGTTAGTAAAGGAGGCGGGTTTGGTAACGGAATTAAATAATTAATTAATTTAACTTAGGAGTTTAATATGGCTTATCCCACTGTAGATAAACCGTACGGACTAAAACCAGTCAATTTGATTGGTGGTCAGGTCTTTGCGGGAGCAACCCGTCAGATGGAAATTGCAAGTGGCTATGCTACTAGTATTTTTTATGGCGATTTAGTAAAACGTATTTCTGATGGAACGATTGAAAAAGATACTGGCACAACTACAGCTACGCCTTGCGGTGTATTTTTAGGTGTAAGTTTTACTAACCAGTCAACTGGTCAAGTACAGCAACAACAGTATTATCCAGCCAGCCAAGCAATTGCTTCGGGAAGTAAAATTTTCGCTGTAGTTGCAGATGATCCTGACACACTGTTCAAAGTAGTTTCTTGTTCTTCAGGTACAACTGTTGCTGGCATGGGCATTTCTGCTATTGGTAATAACATTGCTCTGATTCAAAACTCTGGATCTACCGTTACTGGTAACTCCGCTGTAGCAATTGATGAAGGTACGCAAGCTACTACTAATACTCTACCTATCCGCATTATTGATGTGGTAAGAGATACAGCAACTGGCGCTGACACATTTGTTGAGTTTATCGTAAAGATAAATGCAACTATGCATCAGTACAACAACTCAACTGGCGTATAAGGAGCTTAAAAAATGGCTATTTCACGTTCACAGCTCCTTAAAGAGCTACTCCCTGGTCTTAACGCATTGTTTGGTTTAGAGTACAAGCGTTACGGCGAAGAGCACAAAGAAATCTACGAAACCGAAGCCTCTGAGCGTTCATTCGAAGAAGAGACAAAACTTTCTGGTTTCTCTGCTGCTCCAGTTAAGTCTGAAGGCGCTGCAATTGCTTATGACAATGCACAAGAAGCTTTCACGGCTCGCTATACACACGAAACCATTGCTTTGGGTTTCTCAATCACTGAAGAAGCGATTGAAGATAACTTGTATGACAGCCTATCCGCTCGTTATACCAAGGCATTGGCTCGTGCTATGGCTTACACCAAGCAGGTTAAAGCGACTGCTGTATTGAATAACGGTTTCACTAACTCTGCCGCTTATTACGGTGGTGACGGTGTACCTTTGTTCTCTGCAAGCCACCCATTGGTTTCTGGCGGTACAAACAGCAACGTTCCATCTACTCCAGCTGACTTGAATGAGACTTCTTTAGAAGCCGCTACCATTCAAATCGCCGCTTGGACAGACGAGCGTGGTCTGTTAATTGCTGCTAAGCCACGTAAATTGGTTATCCCACCTGCATTAATGTTCGTTGCAACTCGTTTACTTGAGACTAACCTCCGTGTTGGTACCACCGATAACGACATCAACGCGCTCAAGAATAACGGTACTATCCCAGAAGGCTACACCGTTAACCACTTCTTGACCGACACCAATGCTTGGTTCTTGATGACCGATGTACCTAACGGTTTGAAGCACTTCGTTCGTAGTCCTCTCCAGAATTCTATGGATGGTGACTTTGACACTGGTAACGTACGTTACAAGTCTCGCGAGCGTTACAGCTTCGGCTGGTCCGATCCACTCGGCGCGTTTGGTTCACAAGGCGCTTAATCAGCACCTTGGATTTATGAAGACCCCGCTCACAAGGCGGGGTTTTTCTTTTGTTCTTCGTAGTGGTGGATTCTGTGGCAGTTAGCGCATAGGACTATGCACTTTTTAATTTCTTCTCTAGCCTGTTTATACATCCCATAACTTGCTAGGCGGTTAACACTTTTATAATTTGACTTATCTATGTGATGAAAGTCTATAATAGCGGGATGGGAACTACCACACTTGGAGCACGCTAATGTACTTTTGTATTCCGACCATTCTTTTCTTTGCTCCCGTTTTCGCGCTGCTGCGGTTTCTAGGACTTTCTTTTTATTAGCAGCGTAATGCTGTGCCGAGCTTTTGCGGTAAGATTCTTTTTTCCTAGGATCGTTGGGATCTTTATACGGCATCTTTTATAAATATAGTAGGTTCTTTGCTATCAAAAGAATAAACCCTTACAGGACCACCGGAGTATAAGTCACTTTGACAAGCTGCCCAGCAAGCCTCTTCAGCTGTGTGTCCTAAAGCCATTACCGCCAACGCAGCTAAAGTACCGCTACCTAAAGCATCTGGGGTAGCAATCTGCCAAAACCGTAAATCTTTACCGGAAACAAATACGCCTTCCTCAGTTAACAACATAAAGTCTGCATCATCGGCGTCTTTAATTACGGGAGCTTTACCCTTTTTGCCGTCTAGGAAATAGCGAACAACTTCTTGAATGCTGGTTACATCACCCGCACCAGCTAGCCAACCCTGCGGAATACGATAGACTTTATCGTTATTTATGGACTTAGTGTCCGAATCGTCATCTGAAACTTGACTGTCCGCAACAATGATTTTTCGTTTAGGATCGCCAACAATTGTTGTCATGTTATTTTGTAGCCAGAATATATAGTCCTACGTTACTAAACGCATACCCAGTATATACAACTGCCATAGGCATGTTTCCTTTTAATCCTTGTTCTACAGCTATGTATCCGTAGATCATACCTGTAACAATAATCAACCATGCGCTCATATCATATACCTAAATTTGGTGGGAGGTGTTGCAACAGGCAGCTGTGCAGTATAGGCCGCCAACCCCCCGCCGTTATTGTACATAAATCCTATTGCAAAGTTTTAAAAAAAGAGTATTATTCAAGAAACTGGGAAACCAGCTTATTAAACTGTCCCAGCAGACGCATACACCGATTAATAAGCTAACTTTGTATGGAGAATTAACATGGCACGATCCACATTCCAAGGTCCAATTCGTTCATTGGGCGGCATTTATCAACAAGGTCCAGCTACTATTGTTGAAATTACAACCAGCACCACATTAAGCCCAGAGGCTCACGGCGGACGTATTATCTCCGTAGGTGGTTCTTTAGCGGCTGCTTTAACTTTAACTTTACCAACCATTAACGCATCTGCAAACCCAACCACTTCCGGTCCTGGTCAAGATCCAAGCACCGCCAACAATGAAGGCGTTGTGTACACAATCTGGGTTCCAACCACAATCTCTACTTCTTCCTTGAAGATTGGTACTGACGGCACAGACAAGTATGTAGGCGCTATATTGTCTATTGATACAGACACTTCTGGTGCTGCTGTAGGCTTCGTTGCTGGTGCAAGTGATGACTTTATTAACTTTAACGGTACAACTACTGGTGGAGTTGCAGGTACATTTGTACAAATTTACGCAATTGCTGCATTAAAGTATATGGTTACAGGCACAGTGTTAGGTTCTGGTACTGTTGCTACTCCGTTTGCTACTTCTTAATTAATCTGGCGGACTAGGGAAAACCCTAGTCTACTCAATATCTTAGGAGATTAATTATGAGTATGCAATATGATGTAAAACAGGCGCACTTAAACTCAAGTGGGTATCTTGTAAATTTCGGTACACGGATTAAAGCCATTTCGTTTACTGGAACAGCTACTGCTGGCTATGTAGTTTTATTTGATGCTTCCAGCGTTCCCGTATCATCCAGTGTAACGTATGCACAAAGTGGTACAACCGTAACGGTAACTAAAACAGCGCATGGTCTAACTACAGGCACTATTATAGGTATTCATTTTTTAGCAAATTCTGGGGTTTCAGCTACTGACGGCACATATAGCATTACTAGAGTAGATGCAAATTCATTTACTCTGACTGATATTAATTCACGCACCATTACAAGTACTGCGGCTGTATATGCAGTTGGTCGTTGGATTGCTACCTATGAACCCGCTGCTACTGATGTGTTTAATAATTCACCTATTATTCCAGGCGAAGGGGTACGGGCAAATACATCGGTGTATGCAGAAATGTCTAATATGGATTCAGTACAGATTTATTATGGCTAAGACCCCTGCATGGACTCGCAAAGAGGGCAAGAACCCCAGTGGTGGGCTGAACGCCAAGGGGAGAGCTTCATACAATGCAGCAAATCCGGGGAAACCAGGATTAAAAGCTCCCCAACCAGAAGGTGGTTCACGCAAGAAGTCATTTTGTGCACGGATGTCAGGCATGAAGAAAAAGCTAACCAGCGCTAAAACCGCTAACGACCCAAATAGCAGAATCAACAAGTCTTTACGGGCTTGGAAGTGCGCTGAAGGCGGAGCGATTAAAAGCAAAACTAAAAAGAAGGTGGTGTAATTATGAAGTTTCACGAATCTGCGCCGTACAAACGTCTACAAAGTCTTCTTGACATGAAAGATGACGGCAGTAAAGAAATGGCTAAAGCTAAAGAAGTAGCTGAAAGAAAAATGGGCGAATTGGCTACATCTTATATGGCTAAAATGTCTGGAGTTGAAGACCCTTTTAAACCGTCTTCAGAACCTAAAAGTAAAAGCGGTGGCGGTGGCGGGGTAATGCCTAAATCAAACCGTGACATAACTAAAAATTACAAAGCAGGCGGCATGGTTTCATCTGCCTCTAAACGGGCTGACGGTATTGCTATAAAAGGTAAGACTAAGGGTAAATACCTATGAGCGAAATGGATCCAATCAAAACCGCTCGTGAACTAGCAACCCACGCTAACGACATTCAACATCTGCAAGATGACATGGACAAAATGGTTAAGGAAATGCAGGAAATCAAGTTAGCAATCCAAGGCATTCAGAAGACATTATCTGAAGCTAAGGGCGGGTGGAAGACGCTACTAGCGATTGGCGGTTTTGTCAGCTTTGTTACGGGTATTGTTGGTTTTGTAGCTGGTTATTGGGGGCAAAAATAAATGCCAAGCGTAAGTAAGAAACAACACAATTTTATGGCGGCAGTGGCTAAAAACCCAAAGTTTGCCAAGAAAGTAGGAGTACCTGCCAGCGTTGGACAGGAATTTTTAACTGCCGATAAAGGCAAAAAATTTAGAGAAGGTGGAATGATGAAAAAGATGAACCCAGGCATGATGGCTATGATGGCTAAAAAGAAACCAATGAAAATGGCTGGCGGCGGTATGCCAATGGTCGAGAAGGATGGTCAAAAAGTCCCAGCGTTTGCTGCTGACGGCAAAGGCAAGATGGCTAAAGGTGGTAAAGTTCATTCAGACATCGCTAAAGATAAGCCAATGATGAAAAAAGTGGCAGATACAGCTGTTAAAGGACATGAAAAGCGCATGCACAAAATGGCTGCTGGCGGTTCGGTGTTCCGTAAAACTGCTGACGGCTGCGCTACTAAAGGCAAGACCAAAGGCACGCAAATTAAAATGGCTGGTGGCGGGAGCTGCTAATGATGCCCTCGCGTGGTATGGGTGCTATTAAGCCTTCTAAAATGCCTGGCGGTAAGAAAAAAGCCCGCAGAGACGACACTGACTTCACGCAGTATAAAGAAGGCGGTAAAGTAAATGCGGCTGGTAACTACACCAAACCTAGTTTGCGTAAACGGATTGTTTCGCAAGTAAAAGCTGCTGCAACGCACGGTACTGGCGCAGGTCAATGGTCAGCTCGTAAAGCGCAGTTAGTAGCTAAAAAGTATAAGGCGGCAGGTGGAGGATATAAGTGAGCACTCTTGCTAAACCACAACGCAGTTTAAAAGCTTGGGGTGAGCAAAAGTGGACAACTAAGTCGGGAAAAAAATCGTCTGTAACAGGCGAACGGTATTTACCAAAGAAAGCAATAGAAGCGCTTAGCCCTCAAGAGTATGCGGCAACAACTAAGGCTAAACGTGCAGGTAAAGCAAAAGGAAAGCAGTTTGTGGCTCAACCTAAAAGTATTAAAAGTAAAGTAAAACCATACCGAAAGGTTGTATAGATGATGAAAGATTTTATGCAAGTGCAAGTAGAGGCTTCTGAGCGTCTGTATCAAATGATGCTTGATGACCATAAAGAACGAGTTAGAGATATGTCAATGTGGGCAGAAACCAGCGTTAGTTTGATGAAGAAGTTAGATGAGCGAGATGAGGAAATAAATAAATTAAGAGCTGAAATAACAGCGCTAAAAGCAGCAGCGGCACTATGAATTTTGCCATTCACTTCTACTTAATCAAGGGCGTAATGTTTGGCTTTGAGATAGTAGAAGAAGTAGATGAAAGTAATTGGTTAGTTATTGATTTGTTTATATGTCGCATAATGATTGAGTTTGGAGGAAATAATGGCTGAAAAATGGATACAAAAAGCAATCAAAAAACCCGGAGCGCTACGTAGTTCTATGGGCGTTAAAAAAGGGGAAAAGATTCCAGCTAAAAAATTAGCAGCTGCTGCTAAGAAACCAGGTAAGATGGGTCAACGTGCGCGTTTAGCACAAACACTAGGGAAACTTAAAAAATGAATTTTATCGTTTCATGGGTCTTAGAACTGTTTAAAAAACCTGAGTTTGTGGTTGCGATTGAGCCTGTGCAAAAAGCAAAACCTGCCGTTAAAAAAGCACCCGCGGTTAAAAAACCTGCGGCTAAAAAGTCGGTTAAAAAGACTGTTAAAAAGGCTAGATAATGGCATACACCACAGGTACAACTGGGTTTAGTCCTGACTTAAATGAACTTGTAGAAGAGGCATTTGAGCGTTGTGGGCAAGAACTTCGTTCTGGTTATGACTTTAGAACTGCACGTCGCAGTTTGAATTTGCTTACTATTGAGTGGGCAAACCGTGGTATTAATTTGTGGACTATAGAGCAAGGCGTAATTGATTTGGTTCAAGGGCAGAACACTTACTCGTTGCCAGTAGACACAATTGATCTTTTAGAACACCAGATTCGTACCAACGCAAATAATCAAGCTAATCAAACAGACATCACAATCTCACGCATCAGCGTGTCAACCTACGCCACAATACCGAACAAGTTAGCGCAAGGTCGTCCAATTCAAATGTGGTTCCAGCGTTTAACTGGACAGTCTAACAACAGCACATACACTTTGGCAAGCACTATAAACAGCAGCGTAACTACAATTACGTTAAGCAACACAGATAACTTAGCAGCCGCCGGGTTTATTCAAATTGATAGTGAAATTATTTACTACCAATACATAGAAAACAACACGCTTTATAACTGCGCTCGTGCTCAGCAAAACACAGCCGCAGCAAGCCACACCTCTGGCGCTGCAATTTATGTAGTTAACTTACCAGCTGTGACGGTTTGGCCCACACCTGATCAAGGACAAGTAGGGTCGCCTTATTATCAGTTTGTATATTGGAAACTGCGCCGTATTCAAGATGCAGGTAATGGCGTTAATGTCCAGGATATTCCATTTCGTTTTATCCCATGTATGGTAGCGGGGTTGGCGTACTACTTATCGATAAAACTACCCGGTGTAGACCCTACTCGTGTAGCTGCTTTAAAAGCTGATTACGAGCAACAATTTGATTTAGCAGCGGCTGAAGATAGAGAAACAGCCCCTGTTCGTTGGGTACCCCGTAGGTCGTTTATAGGGGGTGGTTAATGCCTAATCAGTTTAGTTCCGGTAAATACGCAATTGCTGAATGCGATAGATGCTATTTTAGATATAAGCTAGTTGACTTAAAGACGCAGATTCTTAAGACAAAACCGTATAAAATTAAGGTATGTAGCACATGTTGGGATCCTGACCAGCCACAGTTGTCTTTGGGTATGTATCCGGTTAATGACCCACAGGCAGTAAGAGAGCCGCGTAGAGACAATAGCTACTATCAGTCTGGGTATAATGGGCTACAGATAAGTGCCACTAGTAGCACTGCTGTTGATTCTGACGGATTTCCAGAAGGCGGTAGTCGGGTATTTCAATGGGGATGGAATCCCGTTGGTATGGGGTTTGATTTTGGGTTGACGCCGAATAATTTGGCGCCAAAATGTGAAGTTGGTTCGGTAACAATACAAATTAGTTAGGAGTAATTATGAATCAAGATGGCATAGCTAAAAAAGGTAAAACTGAGGGTAAAAACTTAGGCAATACTGGTCCAAATGTGGGCACTATGAAGGGCGGTAAAAGATCGCTGGGTGTAACTAATGAAAGCTTAAAGTCTATGGGGCGTAATTTGGCTCGCGTGGCAAACCAAGGCATGATGAAAAAATCTGCTGGAAGAGGGCGTTAACATGGCTAAAGAAAATAAACCGGCTAGCGCTTACGCTAAGCCACACACAATGTCTGGTAAAGCCGTTACTGTTGAGTTACCAGCACAATCTGTGCAAAAAGGTGCTGCTTATTTGGATGAGTCTAACATTTCCGCTGGAACTGTAAGTAAAGGCACATACAAAGAAACAAAAACATCTGGCATTAAGATGCGTGGTACTGGTGCTGCAACTAAAGGCACAATGTGCCGTGGACCAATGGCTTAAGGGTAAACCCTAATGAATTATACGCAGTTAACTTCTGCAATTAAAGGCTTTGCTGAGAACGATTTCCCAGCAACCGTAGGATCCTTTACGTCTGCTGATCAAATCGCTCGATTTGTTCAACTTGCCGAGCAACGCATCTATAACACGGTGCAACTGCCCGCAATTCGTAAAAATGTTACGGGTAACACGACTAGTGGCAATAAGTATCTAGCAACTCCCTCAGACTGGCTGGCAACTTTTAGTCTTGCGGTGATTAATGCGGCGAATGAGTACCACTACCTTTTAAATAAAGATGTTAACTTTATCCGTGAATCTTACCCAGATACAGATGCAACTTTTTACGGCGAGCCACGTTATTACGCTGTTTTTGACAATAACACTTTTATTCTAGGTCCTACCCCAGACGCCAACTATGCTGTAGAACTGCATTATTTCTACTATCCACAGTCTATTGTTACCGCAGGGACTTCTTGGCTTGGGGATAACTTTGATTCGGTTTTGTTGTACGGTGCGCTTTTAGAAGCAGCCAATTTTATGAAAACAGACGCTGATACCATGACCATGTACAAAGGTCGGTATGACGATGCTATGGCAGAACTCAAACAGTTGGGCGATGGTAAAAACCGTCAAGACGCCTATAGAAGTGGACAAGTGAGGTATCCAGTCAGATGATTAGCGTACAAGGGCTAGGCGAGTCTAGCGGTATCCAAGTATTTACAAAAGACCACGGTGGCTTTACCCCAGAGGAAGTCGCTGAACGGGCATTAGATAAGATTATTCAGGTAGGGGATCAGTCTCATCCCTTGGTTCGGGAGCAAGCAATTGCTTTTAGAAATCATATTCGGGAAGTACTAGTCTTTTACATGAATGAAGCGGTAAAATTTGATCGTGTAACACTAGCTCACAAGCTACGGGAAGCTGGTCATCCTGAATTAATTAAACTTTTAGAG
>Ga0214917_10001510_pt1 | contig 29735 bp, 32 predicted proteins | sample LL_1208_BB_MetaG_FD_177983 | JGI IMG/M metagenome (GOLD analysis project Ga0214917, IMG submission 177983) | Freshwater microbial communities from Lake Lanier, Atlanta, Georgia, United States - LL_1208_BB | ecosystem: Environmental > Aquatic > Freshwater > Lake | place: USA: Georgia | collected... | reverse complement strand
TACATATTATCAAAACTGGGCGTCACCATCAATAACAAGTGGTTATTCAGCAGAGGTTACTTTTGAAGAAATACTGATGGACGGATATGATGTTGCAACAGGAACAGGATGGAAGCTTTCGATATACGCAAGTCGCTTTTTCATTTTCAAGTCAACAACTGAAGACATTTTATTTATATTGCCAAACAATATTATTGAAAATTCTTGGTACGCATTTTTCCTAAATGTTGATAATTATTACCGTCAGGTTTCATTAGACATTTGGGTAAGGAAATGGAATGAAAGTAATATAAATGCGCCACAGACAACAGATTTGGAAAATATATATTCAAATGCAGTATTAACAACTCCGGACAATAGAAGTGCGCCTGTAGGCTATCATTATCGTTTACCTGCAAGTAATATTGTATATACTAATATTCGTTTATTTGAAAAAACAGAAACCGATTTAGCAAAACAAATAATAATTTTAAATCAAACAATAGTGCAAGACACACAATTTGCTATTATTATTGATAACGCTGCTCCAAGATTAACACTTCCTTGGATCGGAAAAACTAAATAGTATGCCAAGAAAAAATACCCCAGAAAGACAAGCTGAAATAAATGAACGTGACGAGTTAGAGAGATTGTTGAATCAAGACACAACTGATATTTCCAAAATAGTCAATGTTGCAGAAAGTATTTTGCCTGACCGTCCAACTATCGGACACATGAATTATTTGGAAGTTAAGGAAGGCATTGATATTGAATCAGAAAGAATTGTGGATTCAATTGCTGAATTTTATCTTGATAGAAAAATAATCAGTGAGATAAGTTATGTTCGTGAAAAAACAATAGTTGATAAAATTACCGTTTCCAATTTATTGTTTCAAATGAAAACGGCCGAACACGCTATTATTAAACTGCTTGAAGAAATTGATAACGGAAACACACACCCAAGAACATTTGAAGTTTTGTCTTCATTGCAACGTGCTAAAATGGAGATAGTTAAACACATGGCACAGTTTATGGTAATTATGGAAAATAATTACAAAAATTTAAAAGAAGATTATCGTATTAAAAAATCAGAACAGCCACAAGAGTTAACTGAAGGCCAATATGATGTTGAAGAAAATAGTAATCAAATTCGTGGTACGAAAAAATTACTTGAAACATTGAGACAAGCAATTCCTGAACACCGTGCCGAAGGCGCAATTCAAAAAGATGAAATAGAAGATGTCGAGTAGAGGTAAAGTATGGACAACCAAAAAAATTAAAGAAGAAGTTGAGCGAATTGATAAAGGTCTAGCCGCTGACTATTCACCATTTTTTGACGGCAAAACAGATCAACGTGCAGCCGATATTGTTTTTGAATATGCAGATGAGGAAATTGGTGAAATTGCAAAATGTGCCAATGATGTTGTCTATTTTGGAAACAAGTACTGTTATTCGATGACAGATGAAGGAGTTTCTCGAATCGAACTTCGCAAGTATCAAAAAACAATGTTGAAAGATTTTCAAGATAATCGCTTCAATGTAATGCTTGCCAGCCGGCAAATTGGTAAGACCGTTACAAGCAGTATTTTTATTGCTTGGTACATATGTTTTCATTATGACAGAAATGTAATGGTAGTTGCGAATAAATTAGCAACGACTGCAGAAATTGTTGACAAAATCAAAACCGTATTGAAAAATTTACCATTTTTCATGCAACCTGGTATTGTTACAAGTGCAGTAACAAGTATGAAGTTTGATAACGGCAACCGTTTATTTTCGCAGGCAACAACAAAAACTGCGGCAATCGGTTTTACTATTCACTTATTATATGCCGACGAGTTTGCACACATTCATCCTAACTTTCTTGAACCATTTTATCGTTCAATATATCCAACCCTTTCTTCCTCAAAAATATCAAGAATGATTATTTCGTCAACGCCAAACGGAATGAATCTTTTTTATGATATTTACCAAGGAGCAATTCAAAAGAAAAATGCCTTTAATCCAATTAGAGTTGACTGGTGGCAAGTACCTGGTAGGGATGAGGAATGGAAAAAACGTGAAATTGCCAATTTAGGTAATGAAGAATTATTTAATCAAGAATATGGAAATCAGTTTTTAGCTTCGTCAAGATTATTATTATCAAGTGAGATTCTACAATATATCAAACGAATCAGTAAAAATTACAAATGGAAAGAAATTGGAAGTTTTATTGATTATCCTGATTTATCAAAAGCATTACTTTGGCATCCTGACTATGAGCCTACTTCTTCAAAAGTTAAAAAAGACCATATTATTTTTTCTGTTGATGTTGGCGATGGCGTTGGCCGAGATTATTCGGTAATTAACATTTTTAATTTGGAACCACAATCAGCATCAATGGTGCGAAAAACAAGAGATTGGAAAGACGAAACAAGCTTTTTTCGTTTACGACAGATTGGGATATTTCGGTCAAACACACATTCAGTTGAGGAAGTTGCAAAGGTTTTAGAAATTTTAGTTTTTGAAGTATTTAATTATGAAAATGCTTCAATTGTTTTGGAAATTAATTTTAAAGGCAGTATTATCGCTGACAAACTTTCTCGTCACCGAAATTATTATCCAGAATTATTTTTACATACAAAACACAGTCTTAATGATGATATATTAAAACAAGGTGTTAAAATACAAAAAGACAATAAAGAAACTTATTCTCGTGAATTTCGTTTATTCGTACAAAACAAAAGAATTATTTTAACTGACTTGCGAGCATTTGATGAACTAAGTTCGTTTGGTATGAATGCGACAGGAAGGTATGAATCACAGATTGGTAATGATGATATAGCGATGACTTGTATTAATCTGGTTCCATTTTTTAATTCAACTGACTTTTATGAAATGGTTGAACAGATGTATGATACAACAGAATATAACAGGAGAAATGCTATACTTAAAAAAATGAATAACCACACAACAGATGACGATGAGTTTATGGATATGTATAGAATGATTGGTCGTGTATAAAATTATCATTTTTTGTTATTTTTTAAAGAATATATAAAATAAGGAATGATAATTCCCAGAAAAAAAAATATTAAAAAGAATGGCAAAAATTACATTGGATCTTAATAGGTTCAAAGCCTCAGGTGTCTATACCATTGAATTTGACGCTTCGGAGAGAATCATAGTTTCAACACAAACAATTCGTTTAGTTGTTGGATTTTCTCGCATCGGACCTTTCAATGCGCCGGTATTTTTACGTGACATTCGTAATGCTCGTAGAATATTTGGGAATATTGACTCAGTTTTAGAATCTCGTGGATCTTTTTTCCATCGAGCAATAGAAACTTGTCTTGCAACTGGACCTATATTTGCGCTCAACTTGTTACCTCTCAACAATGTTCCTGTTAATGAAGGCGGAGACGCCGTTGACTATCGTTCATTTGCATTAGCAGCTAATGAACAAAATGGAAATGTAATGAGAGCACTTTACTCTTCTTTTTACAACAAAGAAAGATTTTGGTTTCCTGATACTGAATATTTACAGGCAACTGTTGACAGTAAACCTCTTGATGCAGGTCGTCTTTTCAATGTTGTAAATTTAGGACAGCAAGTTAATAGTATCATTATTAAAAAATCAGTTAATGCTTCACAGTACAACATTACTGCGGAAGAGTATTACGGCGCTGACGAAATTCCAGCTTATGTAAATCCACAAGACTACTTGTCTGACTATTTTGTTGATGTCTATATTGTAAAAGGAGATTGGACAAATCTTCCATTGTTATCACAGGATCCTACTTATAGTAAATATTTTGATCTACGTGGTATCATCGCAAGTCGTTTAGACCAATTCGTATCATTAGATGGAATCACATTGCTTGGCTCATTCACTGGATGTATTATACCAAACTTTCTTGATAACAATGGTTCAAATCAATCAATTGATACAATCGTTAATGCTAATGTAAGTATCACTGGATTATTTTTGAATATTAACGAAAATGCACTTTCTGACTATGCAAATAGTCCGTATCGTGTTGACATGGTTGGTAATAGTTTAATCAACACAACTGATGACACTATTGACTTTTTGTCATACAATACGCCAATTAAAAATGTATTGTCATTCGCTGGAAAAGATGCTGACTTAACAAATAATGAATTAGTTTCACAATCATATAATCCATTAAGCGGATCAGTTGCGCCATACGTTAAGTCTGTTGCATACGGCGATGTTAGTGGAAAATTTTGTAATGTATTAGCAATTCCAAAACCAATTCCAAATGATGTAACATTCACACCGTCACAATGGGAAGCACTTTTAGGAAATTTGAATACAAATTCATTATTCCGCACAATTGGTAATAGCACAATTACTAATAGTGCTCTTCCTAATGACTATGTTAAAGTAGCAAACATCATTGATACTGGAACTGAAATTCTCGTTCAATTGTCTACTCCTAATCACACTGATGCTGATTATCAAAATGGTTTCACCACAGCACCGGAGTCAAACTATATTGAAGAAACAGTTGCAGCAACAGTTCCAACACTTGCTAATACTATCGAGGTTGTTAATTTTTCAAATTTAACACCAAGTGCTAACGATGTTATTTTAATTGAATCTGCAGGATATAGCAAATACTTTTTCGTTACCGGTGTAGTAATTGGAGCGACAACAACTATTACTGTAGGTGCACCTCTTGCTGACCCAATTTTTCATTTCAACAAATGGTGTGTCTCTGGATTCCCTGCAGATGAATTTTCAGCATTCGTTCAACCAGGCGTACTTACTGTAACATTGTATCAACCAACTGCTGCTGCTGAATTTCTTGTTCCTGATACTCAATTAGGTTTGTTTGGTAATGCTTTTGGATATATTTTGAATCCTTCTGCACAATTAAATAGTGTTGAAGGCTTAGGACAAACAACCGTTGCTGCTGCTGAAAACACTGTATTGTTGTTCAATGAATCAGTTGTTCCTGCTGTGCAAATCCTTGGTGGTCCATATTTCATATTTGACCCATCAAATCCTGCATATGTAGTTGACTCTTCTGATCCAAATTTCAGAAATGTTCGTATTACTGATGCTGCTGGAAACAATGCACTCAACGGTCTTGGTATTGGTGATACTGTTCGTGTTGAATTACCGGGTGGTACAATCTTCCGTGGATTAGTTTCAAATAACGCTGCTGGTTTATTACCTGCATACAATCTCGGAACTTCTGATATTACAACACTTGCATATATTGAAGCATATCCTGGCTCAAAATTAAGCAAGGACATTAAAGGAAGTCTTGTTGTTGACGGCGACCGTGTTAAATATGGAACTGGTGGCTCACAATTTAATTATGTAAATGTTGATGTTTCTTGGGGTAAGGCAGGCGATGAATATTCAAAAGTTGCATACGGTCTCAATGGCGTTCGTTTACGTGAATATACTGATACTCAATTATTAACTCGTGCAAATTCAACCTTTGCTTCAGTTGATAATACTTATATTGATACAACCCAACAAATCGGTGGATTAACTGAAAATATTGTTGCTGTTTATTCTGCTACTGCAAAAAATATCAGTGCAAATATTTCACTTGAAAGTCCAGGATTGTATGCGGGTGGAAAGAAATTCAAATTAAATTCAACCAATGCTGCAAATCTTGAAATTGGTGATTTTGTTGTTAATAACAATACTCAAAATCCACAATTAACCAGAATCACAGCAAAGGTGAAAAAATTCGATCCTGCAACTGGAACACCATTTTTTGAATACACTGCTATTCAAATACCAGGTATTACTTCGTTGAGTGGAATTGATTATATTACTAAATTCACACCGATACAAAAATTCGTTGACAGATACCAATTCACTGCAATGTCAGGATTCAAAATGACTGAATACCATTTACCTGGTACTCCGGCACAATTGGAAAAAATATTGAGTGTTCTTGAAACAACAAATGTTGGTGAAACTTTGACATCAAAAGATGTTATTCAGTATCGTTACATTATTGATACATTTATTGGTGGCTTGGAACCGGGTATGGGACCAAAACAATACTTGAGCCGTTTGGCAAAAAATCGCCAACAATGTATGGCAATATTGAATGCACCGTCAATGGCTGAATTTCAAGCAAGTACTGATCCAAGGTTTACTGAATTGCCTGACCCACAAACTGGAAATCCAAAACCTGTATTGAATACTGAATATATCTCAACAGGAGGTAATCTTTCACTCGGACCAAGTTATACTTGGAGTTTGCCTGATGAAGAAAATGGTGCTAAATTTATTGGTGTATTTACGCCAAATATCATTATTCGTGAAGATGGCAAAAACAAGAGTGTTCCACCTGCTGCTGATGTTTCAAATAATTTTGTTCGTAAATTTATCAATGGCGAACCGTATGCAATTGTTGCCGGTCCTCGCCGTGGTGTAATTTCGAATCCAAAATTTGTTGGAATGGAATACGACTTTTTATTGAAAGATCGTGAATTCCTTGAACCAATCGGTTTGAATCCAATCACAGTTGTACGTAATGTAGGTCCGATGATTTTTGCTAATCAAACTGCATATCAAAGAACCTTATCTGCGTTCAATAACTTACACGTTCGTGATTTGTTGATAACAATTGAAGAAGCAGTAATTGAAATCCTACAAAACTATTTGTTTGAATTCAATGATGCCGCCAACCGTCTACAAATCAGAACATTGGTTGAAACATATCTTGATGTTGTTCGTAATGGTTCAGGTATTTATAACTATGCTGTAATTATGGACGAATCAAACAACACACCTGAAATAATTGACCAAAACTTTGGAATTATTGATATTGGTGTTGAACCTGCTCGTGGATTACAAAAATTCATCAATCGTATTACTGTATTGAAAACAGGTGCAATTTCTTCAGGCGGATTTGCTGCTGTTTAAAAAATGATATATAAAAAAATAAAAAATAAAAATGGCTGGATTACCACACTATAGAAATTCAAGAGCGGCGATGAACAAGTTTGAACCTGTTTATTTGTCGCAATTTGAAATCCAATTAACACCTCCACCTGCTGTTGCTTCTTGGACACTTGTTATGGAAAACGTACTAAAAGTTAGCGGTGTTGATATTAATAAACTACCTGCTGTTGTTGAACAAAAATACAAATCAGCAAAGCGTACTTTTGCTGGTGGTATGAATGATGCAACAGTGGCTGATGTTCAACTTGAATTTGAAGTTAACTTGGACGATGCTAATTCAATGTATGTTTATAAAGCACTTCGTCAATGGACTGATTTGATTTACGACCCGTTAACAGGTCGCATGGGATTGAAAAAGGATTACACTGGAGGTCCAATGATTATTAACTATTTTAACAAAAATGGTGATATTTTCCGTCAGGTTAAATTTCCTGTTTGTTTCCCAACAACTCCACTGCCTGTTATTGAATCTGATTTCAGCAGTAATGAAATTTACAAAGTTGCTGGATTTACATTCCGTTGTGACTACTGGGAAGAAACCATTCTTTAATATTTTTTAATTTTGTCAAAAGCTATCAATTATTTGATAGCTTTTTTCATTTTAGAAAAAATCGAAAACTTTATCAAGTAATGATATATAAACTATCTAATAAAGTTTTTTAAAAATAAAATATTATGCAGAACGAAAATTTAGACCCAGACAAAATTAAAGAACAAATTGAACGTGAGGCAATGTTGTTTGCTGAACGGGAAGAAGGCAATGAAACAAAAAGTACTATTGTTGCTGCATCTATCGGAAAGGTCCAACCACAAAAAATGTATGACCATGATGATCCGTTAGCAGCTGAAATTGGTTGGAAAACAGTTCCGCTCGAACAAATTCCGTCACAAGGAATGTTTTACGAATCCGGAACACAAATAGCAATTCGTGCAGCAACGGTAGCTGAAATTCGCCATTGGTCAACAATTGATGAAAACGACTTATTGGGTGTTGATGATATGTTGAATTTTATCATTGAAAAATGTTGCAGAATTAAAGTGCCGGGAAGACCGGGAACTTTCAAAGACTTGAAAGAGATTGACCGTTTTTATCTCATTTTTGCAATTCGTGACTACACATTTAAAAATGGAGAAAATAAAATGTATGTCACAGCAACTAATGAAGACGGTGCTGAGGAAAAGGTTGAATTGATTAAAGATGTAATTGACTATTTCAATCCTGATGAAAGAATGATGAAGTATTTCTCAGCTGAAGAGAGATGTTTTGCTATGCAAATGAAAAGTGGAGAATCATTTAAAATTTATTTTCCATCTTTAGGCGTTATGGGTTTTATTAAAAATTATATTAAAACCAAACAACAGCAAAAACAAAATTTCGATAAAGCTTTTATTAAATATGCGCCCTTTTTGTTTAATGATTGGAGAACATTAACACAAGCAGCATACGATAAAGCAGTACAGGATTCATACAGTTGGACTGTGCAGAAAATTTCAGTATTAGACAAGTTGGTTGAATTGTTATCAACTTCAATCAATCCACAAATTCGTTATGTAAATGCTAACGGTGCCGAGGTCACTGCGCCGCTTAACTTTCAAGGAGGAGTCAAATCTATTTTCCTTATTTCAGATATCTTTGGAGAATTGGTTTAATGTTGAATTCTTGCTTCTTAAAATTTTGCGTTTACAACCGGACGTATTAGACCGAATGGAATTTTATCGTGCGGAGTATTTAATGGAAAATTTGAAAGAATGGAACGAGAAGGAAAAGAAACACAACGAAGAAGAAGAAAATCGCCAACGGGACAGTATGCCAAAATTCGATACTTCTACATTATCAAAAACGGCATCCGATATGATGAAAGGACAATCGCTACAAGGCATGGGTAATTTAGGAAATTTCAAAATGCCAACAATGCCGAAGTTTTAATAATAAAACCCCAGTGTCTTCGCTGGGGTTTTTTGATATATAAAAAAAATAATTGCAATAAATGTCTCAGGACGGCGGTAGAATAGTATCAAAACTTGGCGAGTTGATTGATGTTAACAAAAGGATGTTAACTGTTCTTGAAAAACAAGGAAAACAAAATCAACAAGGACAAAATGGCGCGCCTGCAACCGGCGGACAAGTTGGTGCCATTGGCGGAATTGGAAATGAAACCACGGCGTCAAATTTGATGGGACTATCAACTGCAATGAAATCGTTTGTTGAAGCAGCTGTAATGGCAAATGAAATAAAACCCGATGCTGCAGATAAATTGGTTTCATTTTACGAAAGTATCATAGAAGACGTTATTGAACCTATTCAACAATACGATGAGAAAAAAATAGCTACGTTTACCAATTTTATTGATGTTATTGGTAAGTCAACGGGTAAACTGATGAAAGACTTAGCAAAGTCAGCATTCATCGGTCCATTTTCTATTATGGGTGCAGTTATGTTTTCAATGGTGGTTGAAAAAATAGTTGAAAAGATAACTGAGCTTCCTGATATGAAAAAGGAAACGCTCGAAGGTTTAACGTTACTCTTTGGAATGAGCAAAAGCATCGGACGATTTATGCTTGTAATGTCGTTGACATCATTAGTGGCACCAATGGCCGCAATGGGAACATTGGCATTTAGTGCAATGTTAGTAGTATTGGGAGGCTCGTTGAGTTTGGTATTTATGTTGTTGGGCGATAGTTCAACAAAGGAAGGATTTGAAAAAGGGCCTCTTGGTGTATTACTCAGGATGGGTACACAAATTGCTATATTTACACTTGTAATGGTTGGTGTTTCTTATTTGATTCCACAAGTACTTACTGGAGTTGCAATTTTTAGTACAACTTTATTAGTATTAGCAGGGACATTATTTTTAGTACAAAAAATTGTTAAATCCGATATGTCGGCAGATGGCAAAGATAATAGTCCTCTCGGTTCGTTAATGCAAATGGCTGTAGGCATTGCTATTTTTACATTAGTAATTATTGCATTGCCACTAATCAAAAGTCAATTAGCAGAAGGATATTTAACGTTCTTAACGGTAATGACAGTAATATCTGTTGGTGTACTTATCGCTTATACTATAGCAGGTGGAGGAAAAAGTAAAGATAGCCCACTTAATTCAATGTATTCATTAGCAATCGGAATCGCTATATTTTCATTGGTTATTATAGCATTAGGCGTACCGATGGTTGGTGAATTATTTAGAAACGGCGCATTTACTTTAATGTGGTCATTGATATGGATTGGAATAGGTATGCGATTTGTATCAGGTGATATTATTAAAAAGGGCGCGGCAAATATGATGGTGATTTCTTTTTCATTGTTAGTTTTTGTTGCTGCATTAGCATTTTATAAAGTTTCAGGTGCTGCTAATTTAGAATTATGGCAGCTAGTTCAACTTGGACTTGTAATTGCTTTTATGGGAACTGCTGCTGCTATATTAGGTTCTTATGGACCAATGGTAACAACAGGTGCTGTTGCATTAACTATAATCGGAGTATCATTATTAGTTTTTGTCGCCGGTTTGAATTTTTATGCAAATTCAGCAGCGAAAGATTTAAAGCCTGAAGAATTAGTACAATTAGGACTTACGATTGCTGCGATGTCTGTCATAGCAACAGGAATTGGTGCATTTTCTGGATTAATTATGTTAGGTTCTATTGCATTGATGCTTGTTGGATCAGCATTAATTAAATTTTCCCAAGGATTATCTGAGTATGCAAAAATAGATTGGAAAGAAGAAATGGCAACTTCATTGTCTGGAACTATTGGTAAACTTGGTTGGGCTATTTCTGGAATTGGACTTAAATATTTACTTATCTCTCCAGGCGTTTCATTGTTACAAAAAATGAGTGCTTCTATACTTCAAATTGCATTTGCTTTTGCCTTACTCAAGGATATTAATTATGATACAAAATTAGGAGATCTGGCTGTTGACGCCGTTGACAAAGTGGTTAAAGCATTCAAAGAACCATTTAAAGAGTTCGATTCCGGTGCATATATTAGTCTAATGGCAGGTGTGTATTTTGTCGGTAAATTGTCAACAGTGTTAGGGGAATTGGCGAGAGGGGTTGCTGAAATGGCAAATCAAAATGTTGTTGAATTTGCTGTTGTTAATGGCAAAATTGTACCAACAGGATTAAGAAAGCTCGTTGACAAAGATTTGAAAATGCAAGTACATTTGTCAATAAATTAATAGGAAACACCAAAGACGGCTCAGGCAATCCAATGATTAATGCACTTGCGGATTTTGGTAAAAAAGTAGTAGGAGGAACTACTTGGTACGGTGCAAATTATATTTCTTCAGGTATTGATATGCTTGCGAAATTAAGTAAAGTATTAGGTACTGTTGGACAAGGTGTCGCTGACATGGCAAGTGGAAAAGTAGTTAGATACAAAGTCATAAACAAAGGAACTAAAGATGCACAAATAGTTCCGGATGAATTGATATTATTAAATGACACACATTTCACTGATGCTGGTAAATTTATTGATAAGTTAATTGGTAACGTTGACGGCTTGGACGCAGAGGGAAAAAAAATAAAAGTCGCCAATCCACTTGTTACATCATTAATGGATTTTGGTAAAAAGGTAAAGGATAATGAAGGATGGTTTAGCAGTGGTTATTTGGGCTCTGGTATTGATATGCTGTCCAAGTTATCAGGCATACTTGGTGGATTAGGTGAAGGTGTACTAAAATTAGCATTAGGCGAATTTGTTCCGATGGAAGTTTTCAACCCAGGAACAAAGGATGCGAAATTGGTGCCAGGAAAACCTGTAAAAATTGATGACACACATTTTAGCAGTGCTGCTGATTTCATTAATCGTTTAATTGGTAACGTTGACGGCTTGGACGCAGAGGGAAAAAAAATAAAAGTCGCCAATCCACTTGTTACATCATTAATGGATTTTGGTAAAAAGGTTAAAGAAGGAAAAGGTTGGTGGGGCAAAGGACATATTAAAGTGGGTATTGAAATGTTGGCATCATTAACACAAGCAATTGGTGGCCTTGGTGATAACATTATTAAAATAGCAAAAGGACAATTTGTTGTAAATAAAATCGTAGATGGCAAAATTGTTCCTTCAGAAATGTTGACTATTGATGACACAGTACTGACAACTGCTAAAAATAATATCAATAAGATTATTGATTTTCTTCCTGAATCATTTATGAAGCTTGGTGAAGCTGTTAAGGGAAATGAAAAAACGATAACTGAAGGCACGAAAACATTAGGAAAAAGTACTGAAACATTTTCCACAATGGTAGGCGAAATTTTGAAAAATTTCACTGAAACAAAAAAAATTGAAGATGCAACAAAAACATACCACAATTTTGTGGCGAGTTTTACCAATCAGGATTACAAAAAATTTGAAAGTGGCTTATCTGCAACGTTATTGAAAAATTACGATTCATTTGAAAAAACAACTGAAAAGTTATCAAAGATAGCAACGCCGTTTGAGAAGTTTGTAAAGGCATTTGGAGACATGGCAAAACACATGGGTGTATTTGCAACAAACTTTAAAGTAATGACGCCAGAGGGAATTACATCATTCAAGGAATGGACTGATTCCATGATACAAATATCAAAGGTTGATATTACCAAGAGTGAAGGAATTGTTAATTTTGTCAATGACACAGTAAGTGCGGCATTTGGTGGCGGAAAGAGTGATAAAGTCGCTGCTGATAAATCACCACAAAAATACAATGAAGCCGATAAAGCCAATCAATTGGCATCAATGCAAAAGAAACCGGCACCGGCAGGGATGGAAGAAAAAGCACAAGCGCCTGCTCCTGCAATTGATACAAATGCTATTGTGAATGCAATACAACAAGGATTTTCTAATATAACTGTTGACAATATGACAGTTATTAATTTTGACAAATAAATATATACTATATGAAAAAAATGATTAAATTTAATGAGTGGGAACAAGTAAAACTTGGTTCTTTCAAAGAAGTAACGGAAACTGATGCCGGTACTGATGATACAGTTATCGCCGATTTGATTGCTCGTTTAGATGAATTAACGATGGCAAGAAAACGACTGATTAAAAATGCCAACAATATTGAAGCGCAAATTTTGGAAGTCGACATCAAGCTTATCAAATTGGAAATGGAAAAGCACGATTTAGAAAACAAGAAAAAACAATTACAAAAAGCACAAGATATTTCAAAAGAAAGAAATGTCGAAGGTAAAATAGAAAAAAATTAAATATGAGCAAGAAAAAGAAAACTCAAAAATTTGATGAGTTTGAAAACGCAGCCGACACATCAAATTACGAACCTCCCAAATATGTTGCTAAGCCCGCACCTGGTGACAAAGGATTTGCGTTAGTTAACGCAAGTTTCAAAAGTCAAAAACGCTATTTTGAACCCAACATTCGTAGTGTTAATCAAGATTTAGATGTTGATAAATAATTTGAAAAATTAAAAAACTATTTGTTTATTTTTGCATATAAATTAATATTTAAAAAATTATATTATGAATAGTCAAGAAAAACAAAGAAGACTTAAAGAACAAATTCAAAACACAACAATGTCACAAACCAATCATGACTCTGGAAGAGTCAGTATTTCCAACCGATTATTATTAATTATTTTTGGTATCATTGGATTATTACTAATGAACGTCGGAATCTGGTATACACAAATAATTGTCTTTACCAAATTCAATGTCGTACCTTTTACTTTTTATGAAACAATGATTATTTATTTTACTCTTGTATTCAATTATTGGATATTAACTAAGCCAATACAGACAAAAGATTAATTTTTTTCATCACTTTTAAACATTTTAAAAATGCGTACTTTTCAAGTCACAAACGAATTTAAAAACAAAACAACAGAAATTCTTAACACGAAAAAATTCTCAGCAGTATTTCCCTACATGAATCTAGTTAACAGAGAAGGCTTCGTTTACACCGAACAAGAACTTAATCAAATCGTTCAATTTTTAGGAGAATTTTCATACAACGAAGTTGCTGAATTTTTTCAAACTCTTCCATCTATGGTCACTGACTTGAGCGGCAATCAACAAACCGTTCAAACATCTTCTGAGCAATTTGAAACAGAAACAGTAGGAATTCTGTAACATTGAACACAAGAAACATTGAAAAGGTTGATACGTTTGTAAGAATTCTTAAAGAGATTTCTCAATTATCAACATCAAGTAAATTAAAAGTAGGTGCGATTGCGGTACACAAAAAATTTCAAAAAATTGCATCATTTGGCTATAATGGAAGTTACCCAAGCGCACCTATTTTTTCAACAACTCGCACTGAAGAAGAATCACACGAACCCGGACAATCTGGATTTATTCATGCTGAAATTAATTTAATAGCAAAGTTTCGAGAACATGATCCAGAAAACTATATAATTTTATTAACACATTCACCATGCAAAATGTGTACTAAGGTTTTAGTTAACGCTGGCTTTCGTTGGATCTATTGGATTGATGAGTATCGTGAAACAAGACATTTAGGTGATTTATACACATATTGCTCAGGACACGGTGACATTTCGCAATTGTATCAGGACTACGAAAAAATAAAAAATAATTAAAAAAAATAGTATTTAATGAAACTTTTTATCTCTTTTTAACGTTTATATTAATGTAACGAATTTGATAATTTTTCAACACTTTAAATAAATACTATGAACAAGCAAAAAAATCAATCTCTTCAATCAATTGCTTTACAATTTCACAGTAGTCGTACTGAACGTGACTTCACCACTGTTTACAATCGAATGAAGCCAGGCATTTCAAAATATCTTTATCAAATGATTACTGACTATGATTCACGTGAAGAAGTTATTGCAACTACATTCGCAAAGGTATGGTCGAAGATAGATCAATATGATCCGTATTGGAATTTTTCAACATGGGTATACAGAATTGCTCGAAATGAAGCACTGTTGTTTTTCCGTGGCCAGAAAAAACGTAAAGAAAGTTCATACGATGAAATGGTTGAACGTGGCGTTTCTTTTGACAAATGTATGGGTGTTTATAATATTGATTGTGAACTTGATAATGAAGTCAGTGTTAATTTGTACGACTTGGTATTAAATGAAATACAGACTTTACCTAAAAATTACAAAACTGTTTTAACACTTCGTGAAATTGAAAAGAAAAAATACGAAGAAATTGCAGATGAACTTGGATGGAAAATAAACACAGTTCGCACTCGTATTCGTAAAGCAAGAGATATTGTTAAAACAAAAGTTCAAAAATTAGCAGCGGTTGAAATAAACAAATAAGTATGGGATTCATTAATAACGTTTTTAGGAATTGGTATTTTGCATTTCGTGAATTCCAAGCTTGGCTTTTTATTATGCAAACAATTAAAAAGCACAAAAAAACTGCTGACTGGGCTAAATTCAATTTACGTGCCGATTATGTAGGTCGAATATATACCGTACTGAATCCTGAATTGCCAGGCGATAAAGGTGACACGAAAGAAGTTTTAGCTCTAAAATATTCAGAGCGTCTCAAACCAATTAATTTATACATTTATAGTTTAGGTTTAGGTCCGTATGTTCGACCTGCTTATGAAGAAATAAAAGAAAGCGACTCTTATTTAATCGTGTATGTCCCAATTTTTGTTGTTATTACTACATGGCGTGTTTTATACATTATAATACTACTTACCTTATTAATTTATAACTTTTCATTCATAGTGAAACAGATAATTAAGGCATGGAATTATTTTTTTTAAATTGATATATACATTAACAAAAACAAAATCATGAAATCAAAAACAAAAGCAGTGAAAACGGAAGTTGTATCAAAAGAACAACAATTAGCAGAAAAAAATGCAGTGCGCCAGGAAATGGTTGACTTGTTAACAGATCGTATCGAGAAAAAACAAAAAGAACTGGAGACAAAAAAATATATTGTTGAAGGTGGTGAAGACACAGCAAAAGCGATACTTAATTTTTTAAATTATGACGCCCAATGGAAATTTACTGAAGCACTTGGCATAGTTGAAGCAACAAAACAAATTGAAGAATCCGCAAAGGCAATTACAACAAATAAAACAAAAGAATTGTTAGTTAATGCTTTGGCACTTGAAGCAATTTATTATTTTTTAACAAAGGTTGAAAGAAAAGGTTTGTCTGACGCCAAATCATTTGTGAATGGTTTATTGAAACCAGTATCAGATGCACTGGGAAGAATCAAACAAGACAGAGAAGGCTTAGACCAAATGATTCGTGACCGTGGTACACTTGAAAGTGCAATTGACAGTCAAATTGATATTGAAAACGAAGACAACATATTAAAAGAAATTCAAGAAGAATTATTAACAAGCATTTAAACTATGAAAAAAATTAATGAATTTATAAATGCACACTATCGCAAAGCACTCTTAATTCTTTCGGTGTTAATTTTTATTAATACCTGTGGAAATCCAAATAGAGTTGTTAACAAACGTTTAGATGTGTTGACGAAAAAAATTGACTCGTTAGAATCAATTACGGTCACCAAAAAAGATTTGCGAATCGAAGGATTGAAATCTGAAAAAAGAATGATACAATCAACTGACCGTAAAATGTTAGACGTTCAGCGTCAAAGTTTGATAGACGAGGAAATTAAAAAATTAGAGAATTAATACAAATGAACAAAAACAAATTAGTTCAATACTTTATTATTAGTACATTTGTTTCATTGTACTTAATAGTAAGTGTAATCTCAACCATTCACGTTATTGACTTTTTTCTTTTGTCGAATCCAAAATGGTTGGCCATTTCATTAGCAATTGCATTTGAAATTGGTGCCGCTGCATCATTAGCATCTTTAATCGTATTAAATAAAATGAATAAGGTTCTTGTATGGGCCTTATTCATTGTTTTAACATTAATGCAGATGATGGGAAATGCGTTTTACGCCTATACCCATTTATCTAATTATACTCAATGGATTGAATTATTTGGATTAGTCGAGGAAGACCCAATCACACAGAAAAGAATATTGGCAATCATTAGTGGTTCGATACTTCCTCTCATTGCATTGGGATTTATCAAATCATTGGTTGATTATATTAAGCCTGAGCCAAATGAAAATTCAAATGCCGACGAGCAAAAAGAAATTAATCCGTCAGAATCCTATTCCGTAAAACAAGTAGAATATGAAAATGATGTAGAACTCGAACGTGCATCACTCGAAGATTTTAAACTGTTTGAAGAAGAGGAAGAACAAGAACATGAGATGTCTGAAGAAGAATATCGTGAATTTATTGCATCACCAGAAGGACAAGAATTGTTAAAGGAAATAATAGCAGAACAAAATCAAATTGATGTATCTGTTGAAAACAGTTCCGAGACTGAAATTGAAAATAACAGTGAAGAATCTGCACAAAAAGAATTGACACCTGAAGATATTGAAAGGTATAAAGAAATGACAAAAATCAAAGTAGGCCAGTCACAACGTAAAAAACCTCTCAATCCACAAATCCTGCCGGGTCTCAATATGTAAAATTATTAAATAACAAATGTCAATAAAGCCACCAATAAAATGTCCACCTGATTATAGTATACTTGCATTTCGACTTACTGAATGTAAAAAGGCCGGTATTGTCAAAGGGATAACAACGCAATTAGCAATGGATTTACAAGATCTATTTGTTCCACTTGCTAATTATGAAGAACGCAAAATAACATTAAAGGCAGGACAAACAAAAAAGATTGATGTATCATCTATTGGGGAAACTTGGCCACTGCAAGAATCATATGAAATAGTTGCCGATCCTGCTAAATGCGGGTTCGGCACTTCTCACAGTTATAGTTTATATGATAGCAATTTAACGCTGATTGAAACAATCAATTTTTCAGTTGATGCAACATATCCAACCTTTCAACAAGCATTGACAAACGCAGTAACAGCGTCAACACAGATTAAAAATTTATTGTCACTTAACGCATCAACATTTGCAGATGATGGAATAGTCACTATCACTGCAACTGCAAAGGAAACAAAATATCGCCATTTATTTAGTTTTGATGTAAATGGGTTTGGTGGATATTATCCATTTCCATATTTGCATCCTGGAAATTTGGTAACAAAAAATCAAAAGTATATAGATCCAAGAGTTAAATTGATGTTGATATATCCTGATTTTTACAAGTCAAGTTTGTTATCAAATTGTAATTGCACAGACGCCTCGGGGGATTTAAAATCGAATGTTAAATGGATTGAATATGCTTACAACGACCAATACACAATGGTGAGTAACCCACAATCGCCCATTACATTAACACCAGTTGTTAATTCATTAACACAATGGTTATGGAATCAAAGCAGTACAGATCACATAGGTTATCATTTTAAAGTCGGTGACCTTGTATCAATACCAAATAGCACAAATCCAAATCTTCGTGGCTTTATCACTGAAATTCAAGGATTTTTAATTACAATTGATACAACAATTGGTGATACTTTAACACCGAATCAGAATTTATATCACATTTATTCTCCGAGTGAAATTAAATGGCGCAAAATGGGAGACATCTATTTACATTCAACAGCACAAGATGTTTTAAATAATGATTATTTGTATTTAGAAACACTTTGGTTGCGTAATCCACATAATTATGATTTACCTATTAAAATAATGATTGCAAGTTAAAAAAAATAATATATCATGGCATATACACGTATTTACCCATTACAAAGCAAAAGTTATTCGCCCAGCAATAATCCTATATTAGAAGGAATTGGTACATTATCTGCAGGACTCGATACACTTTCTAATGTTAGTCCAGCATATATAACAGCAATGACTGCATCACCCGGCGAATGGGCTGTAACCATATATTTAGCACCTAATACATCTGATGTGCATACATATTCAGTTAGCGCAGTAGGTGGATCTATAGTCAACTTAACACTAAATGATGGTGCAAGTACACCATTTGCAGCTACAGAAAGCGGCCAATGTCGTTATCGTATTGTTAATAATACATCACCATCTGGCTATGATAATGTTCCAGAAGCTGTTTTATTCGAAGTACCACCTGGAGGGAAAATTAAATTTATGACCGCGGCTGGGGAATATGTTGAATTGAATGGCGGTTTATTCACAGCATATGCAATTTACAATATTTCAATTTTGGAAATTTTTGATACAGGCGGGGCGAAAGGTGTTCTTTTAGGCAGTAGCGGATATAACGGCTCACCTTTGATTCCATAAACATAAAAAAACATAATAATGAGATGGACGGCGATAGAACAATCAATCGAATTATTACCACGATTGATTGGAAAAAAATTAAATCGTATCATAAAAAATTAGGAATTGTTTGGGAGTTTATTGAAGAATCTGGTGAAACCATACAAAGAACGCCTAATGTTTCTGAATTACGTTCTGAATTAATTAGTTTATTGCAGCATTTACAAAATGAAAAGTTAAATTATATTTCACACGGAAACTGGATTATATTTACCGACAATGGCGATATACGTGTAATTTTTCGTTTAGCAGATTTTCATATTGAAAATGATGACAATCCTGAAAAATTGAAAGCTGCATTGCAAGAAGCAATTGACAGCGAAAATTATGAATACGCAGCAGTTCTTAGAGACACATTACAAAAAAGACAAAAAGATAAATGGCAGGACAGACAAATTTAATCACATCATTTGTTCGAAGGATTTCAAAATATTTTAATTCTGCAACATCTGTATGGCCACGTCCAAAACGAGCCATACCCGGCACCAATCATATTGACAATCCCGCTGACTTTGATAGCAGAACAATATATCGAGGAGAAACAATTGTTGACTTTGATGCAGGTGCATTGTATACTCAAGATGGCGGTGAAATCATTCAACCAAATACACAACCAAGTATTGTAGAAGGATTACGAGTTGTAGCACCATCTGTTGTTGGTGCTGCCGGCGGAGGAACATTATGGGTGAGTGTCGAGTCAGGCGCAGGAAGAATACTTGGAAAAAATTATTATCACGAACCAGCAAGTGGTTTAGCAAATGGGGATATTCAAATTTCACCAAATCCATCTCCTCCACCAAAAGCAAGAATTGATATTATTGCGTTGAAAAGTGATTATCCAAATCCAGCACCAACAAGTATCGTTGGAACTTTTGGTGTTGATAGTACAGAATACGCAGCAGGATTAACTGCAATCACCGGGCCAACGTACAATGCGGGAAAAGCAATTACTTTTTTAGGAACATACCCAGGCACCGGCACAACTATAACAATTGACCCACAACAAGGAATTGGTTCAGGTGCGATTGTTATTGGCGATGCAATTGTTGGACCTGGAATTGGAGTTGCTTCGGGTGTTACAGCAATAACACTGGCAGGAAGTATTATTACAGCAATCGATTTGACAGTTCCGCCATCTTCGGCATTTTCAAATGTTACGTATGCCGTCAGTACTTCAGGAGGAGTTAATTATGCCTTTCAGGCAGATTCAACCAGTGGAAGTAATGTGTTAACAAATGTATATCCTCAACCGGCATTGAATGAATTAGTATTTGCGCCTGGAATACCGCCAGGCACATTGACAACAAATGTGGCAACGGCAGGTCAAGTGACACTTAGTAATTCAGCAACACTAACTACTACAGGAACAATTTATCAAATCGGTGATGTTGCAGACCATTTGATATATGACACAACAAGTCTTTGGCCAATTTTAGATGATGAACATTTATTTTTAGGACTTGTTTTTGTTCCATCAAATTATACTGCAGGTTCACCTGCAAATATATTACGACCTTGGTCTTGGAGTCAAATTTGGCAAACTTACGATATGCCAAACCATACACCTAAAAATTTGTTACAAGATTATCGAAATCAAGTTACAAAATACACAACTGATACTTCTTATATTAGCGGTCAAATGGTGATTGACGAACAAAGCCATTTATGGTATCAGGTTATTAGAAATCATTACAGTTCAGATCTGGCAACTTCGTTAAGTAACGGTGATATGTTGACGCTGATTGGAATTGCAGGCGTTGCTGGACCTACTGGACCTACTGGAATAGGAAGTCCTTATCAATATAATGGAACAACGCCGTCGGCGATTGAACCTGTATTAGGAACAAATACTGCTTCTGGTTTATATTCAAACATCGGCGGTGGATGTAATAATACAGCAAGCGGTTATTATTCAACAGTAGCAAGTGGTTGTAGCAATACAGTAAGTGGAAATTACGCAAATATAGGTGGAGGATCTAATAACACAGTAAGTGCGTATCATGCCACAATCGGTGGTGGAAAATTTAACACATCAAGTAGTAATTATGCAACAGTAGCGGGAGGTTGTGGAAATACTGCAAACGCAGATTTTGCATCGGTTGGCGGTGGAAAACAAAATATTTCTAACAAAACAGCTTCTACTGTTTCAGGTGGCTATTGTAATACAGCTAGTTGTTATTATACATTTATTGGCGGAGGTTCAATTAATACTTCTTCCGGTGATAGTTCTATTGTAGTAGGTGGGTGTTTAAATGTTGCAAGCGGTGACTGTTCATTTATTGGTGGTGGTAAATTTAATTACACATCAAGTAATTTTTCAACAGTAGTCGGTGGAAGTGGAAACACAGGCTCAGGAATTGGTTCATTTATCGGAGCTGGGGTTAATAATAATATATCAGGAAACAATAGCTTTATCGGAGGTGGTTCTAATAACTCAGCAGAGTCAAGAAGATCCACTATTGTTGGTGGTTATGGAAATACAATAACTTCTGCTGGATGTAGTTCATTCATCGGTGGCGGAGAAGGAAACACTGCAAGTAATACTTTTTCTGTAATTGGGGGTGGCTGTAATAATACAGTATCGAATTCAAATACATTCATAGGTGGAGGTGAAGCAAACATTGCGGCTGGAAAATATGCAGTGGTAGGAGGCGGTAGATATAACACAGCATTAGGTAGTAACGCAGCAATCGGGGGAGGATATGGTAATACTGCAATAGGAAATTTCTCATCAGTCGCAGGTGGTTGTTTCAATACAGTAACAAATGTTTTTTCATCAGTCGTTGGCGGGTATGGGAATACTGCGTCAGCAACTGGAACATTTGTCGGTGGAGGATTATCGAATACATCAAGTGGGGTTTGTTCAGCAGTTGTTGGAGGAAATTCGAATACCGCATCAGGAAACAACGCATTTATTGGCGGAGGATTATCAAACATAGCAAATTGTAATTGCACTACAGTTGCAGGCGGACGTAGTAATGCAGCATCAAATAATTTTTCTTTTGTTGGTGGTGGATTTAGTAATACTGCAAGTGGTTCATATGCAACAGTAGGCGGAGGTAGGTCGAATACTGCGTCAATGCAGTGTTCAACAGTGGCAGGTGGTTTCTCAAATACTACTTCAGGAACAGGCGCATTCATTGGAGGTGGAACAAACAACACAGCAAGTGGAATACTTTCAGTTGCCGTCGGCGGTTCAGGAAATAATGCAGTATGTACTTTATCATTTGTTGGTGGAGGGTTTGGAAATACTGCATCAGCAAAGGGCGCAGTTGTAGTAGGAGGTTCTTGTAACACAGCAAGTGGTCAATACGCATTAATAGTTAATGGTATTGGAAATACTGCAAGTGGTGGTTGTGCAGTTATAGTTGGTGGAGTTAGTAATATAGCAAGTGGAAATCATTCTGCAATTCTTGGTGGATCTTGTAATGATTCTTGCGGATTTGTTGGTGCAATGATTGTAGGTATGGGATTAACAGCACACGCTGCTTGTACTACATTTGTCAACCGATTGAACATTCGTGATATACCAACAAGTTCTGTAGGACTAACAGCAGGTGATGTTTGGAACAGTTCAGGAACACTTTGTATCGTTTAATTATATACATTATAAAATAATCAATAAAAATGCCATTAGATTACGGTAGTAGAAATCTTGTTGCGGGTAATAATAGCCCATACATACCTCTTGTCACGGACAATCCTGCTTTTAAAGTTGCAATCATTCCAGTGGATGGAAGATTCGAGGAAAAACCGAATGCAAAGGTTGACAGAAAAAAACAAGAAGAAATTAAAATCGGTGATACAGTACGTGGTGAGGTTTTAAGTGGAACTGAAAAAAAAGGAAAACAGGTTTTAGGAAAAGTACTACAAATAAAAATGAATGGCGGCGAAATTACAAGTTATAAAATTATCAGCCAGCGAGGCAAAGAAATGGAAATTGATCCAACATCGGCGTATCGTTTAGATATTCATGTTACTGGTAATAAAGGTGATGTCAACACTAATCCGTCTTCAATGTTTCGTGAAAGCCGTGTTATGTTATTTGAGGAATGGAAACAGATAAACTTCAAACCTTAATGAACACGCCAAAGGTATTAATATTGTTACAAAACTTTTACGGCAGTCCACGAATGGATGGGTGGCGTCTACGCAATCCTGTTTATGATTTGCGAATAATAAACAGAAGTAATGCGACATATAGTAGAATTGTTCCATATCTTGAAAATGATTTTCAAATATTTTTTGGTGAATGCACACCAATGATTGGAACCAATAGAGAAGAAAAATTCCCAACAGATTTAGAATGGGTTAAGCGAACAGTCGAACATGACAAATGGTTTGCTGTATTAGCATTCGGCAATCAAGCACACCAAGCATTGACTGATATTGAATTTGAACCCTTTGCTAAACTTCCACACCCAGTGAGTTTCAAATGGAGAAAACAAATGATGATTGACACTGTATCTCTTCTGAAAGAAAAAGTTGTATCGCTCGATACTAATAATTAAAACTTTTTTACTTTTTTACATATAAAACTTGAACTATTTTTATATTCACTTTGTTAATTATTTGTAACACATGAAGAAAATTGAAACAAATTACTATCAAACAACAACTGAAGTATCAGTTGACGCTACACAAACTGGAGTTAAAATTGAAAAATTAAATCCTGAAGAGAGCGCATTTTATGGACAACCTAAAAAAAGAATTGACTCCAATGAGGTTTACAATTTAGCATTGATTCGCTCCGCATTGAATCAACTTGATGATGTAGTAACTATTGACTCAATGCTTCACGCTAGGATTGTCAATGTTATAACAATATTGCAAGGAATTGAAAAAGATCAAGTAGAAAAAATTAATTTAGTATGATGACATTTACAGACCAATTCGGTAAAACACACACTCTATATTTACAGAGACAAAAATACTCATCAGGCCACACTCGACTTAATTTAATAGATGCGGTTGACCATTGTCCTTACGCTACTTGTACTACTAATATACAAAGATTAGAGACTGATGAAGTTGCAATCAAAAACTATTCAGAAAATTTAGGTATATTAGAATTGTTAATTGAAAATAAAATAATTAGTGAACCACATAGAGTTCTACAAGAAAACTATGTTATTATTCCAATTTGTAAATTAATCTAAATGAATTACAACCACCGTGTCGGATATGCTTGTATCAATATGACACTCGCAAAGGATGGCATTATGACCAATCGTGGCGCTATCAAAAAAACATTTGAAACAAAAGGTCTAAAACATATCAGTCAACTTGTCTTAGCAAATGTTACTGATTTGGCAAAAATAATCAAGTGGAACGAAGAAAATGGTTTCAAGTTTTATCGTATATCTTCATGTCTTTTTCCATGGATGACCGAATATGAATTTGATGATTTACCTGATTGGCCAAAAATTAAAAGTGTTTTACGAGCAATTGGTACATACGCAACACGTGTCGGACAACGATTGGAATTTCATCCAAGTCATTTCACCATTCTCGCATCACCTAATCCGGAAACTGTCAATAGGTCAATCAAAGACTTAGAACAACACAGTCGCATTTTTGATGAAATGGGATTAGCGCCGAGTCATTGGAATTGTCTTAATATCCATGTAGGCGGTGCATACGGTGACAAAGAATTAGCCACGCAGCAATGGTGTAAAAATTTCAAACAACTATCTGAAAATTGTCAAAAAAGAATTGTGGTGGAAAATGATGACAAAGCAAATATGTATAGTGTGAATGACCTCTATAATTACATACACAAATTTACCGGGGTTCCTATCACCTTTGATATATTTCACCATACCTTTTGCACTGGAGATTTGTCTGCCCACGAAGCTGCAAATTTGGCAGCCTCAACTTGGAAAGATGCACCGATGGTAATTCATTGGTCATCTTCGATGAAGTTGTACGAAAATGCCGAAGCTAAATCTGTTGCACACGCTGATTACATATATGACGAGTTCAATGATTGGGACACAGACGGATGGTTTATGTGTGAATCAAAAGCAAAAGAACTGTCAGTTTTAGAATATCGAAAAAGTGGCCCACGAAAACAGGAAAAGGTTGAGCTGAAAACAAAACTAATTAATTCATAAGTAATATAATTATTTTAATTCTAAATAAAAAAAGTATGAGCAATTTAAGTTGGAATGATTTGTATAAAGACCCATTAGCAGCTCAGGTTGCAATAAACGGAAGAACCAAAAATTTATCACTTCCTGAAGAACGGGCAATTTGTTTTGTTGAGCTTGGAACAACCGATATTGAAGGAACATATAGTTCAGGATGTCGTATCAGTGAAGCAAAGGTTAAAGAATATATGTTATCACAAGGATGGAAATTACGCAGACACTCGTCAAATATTGTATTGGATTTCAAGCCTTTTAGAATAGATTCTTCAAATGAAATTTGGATTAACACTGAAAAGAAATTAATGTTAACACTTGTTATCATCAAAAGTAATATTGAAAATTATCGTAAAGCTCTGGAAGGTGAAGAAAAAGAAATTAATGTTATTCAAGGATTTGAAGTTTATTACCCAACAGAAAATCGCCAACAAGCTGAGCAAGATGCAAGTGAATTGTTTGAAGTATTTCACCAAAATACTATTGAAATTGAAACCGAGTCGACTGTAGGAATTATTTCACAAGATCCCAACGCTGGGTATTACGTTAAGTCATTTTCACTAAGAGGAAAAATTCCTAAGTTTGAACACGTGGATGAGCATTACGGTGAAGGCTTTGCTGAATTTCATTCAAAAATGATAAAAAGAATTACTGATGAAACAAAAGGTTTAATACTTTTTCACGGTGAACCGGGTACAGGAAAAACACAATACATCAGAATGCTTTTGGAACAATTAACGAAATTAAACAAAAGCATACTGTACGTTCCTCCTGGATTTTCTGACCATTTAACTGATCCGGCAATGATTGAATTTATCAGTGACTGGGTGTTTGAAGAAGACCGTGATTGTATTTTATTAATTGAAGATGCAGAACCACTTTTGGAAAGTAGGTCAAACGGTAATGTTCGTAGTACTGGAATTAGCAATTTATTAAATATGACCGACGGCATTCTTAATGATATGTTAGGACTAATGGTGATTGCAACATTCAATACCAGCATTTCAAAAATTGATACTGCACTGTTACGTCCACAACGTTTGATTGCTCGTAAAGAATTTTGTAAAATTTCTGAAGGACAAGCAAAAAAATTAGCAAAGGCATTAGGTATTAAACTTCCAAAGATTGAATATCCCGCAACCCTTGCTGAATTTTATACATCAAGCAAACAGCAAGAAGTTTTGTTTCATACTATTGTTGAAGAGAAAAAGATTGGTTTTTTTAAGTAACACATAAAACAAGATTGAGATATAATGGAAAATAAATATGCAGTTTTTCACATTGAAGGTGGACTGGGAAAACACATTGCTGCCACTGCAGTTGCTGCTTGTATTAAAAACAACTATCCTGATAGAGAATTAATTGTTGTTTGTGCATATCCTGAAATATATCTCAATCTTGATTTTGTTTATCGTGTGTACCGTCACGGTTCGACTCCTTATTTCTATGACAATTATATTAAAGAAAAAGATGTTTTGATATTCAAACATGAGCCATATTATACAACAGAACATATTACAAAAAGTTTACATTTAATACCAAATTGGTGTAAGCTCTATAATTTGGAATATCGAAATGAACAACCTATAGTACAATTCAATTACCGTCAAGTTGAATTGGGTTCTAATTTATGGAGAAGAGATCTTCCGATTTTAGTATTGCAAACAAATGGAGGTCCGTTATCAGAACAACCACATCCCTATTCATGGACACGAGATATCCCATACGTGGTTGGCCAGGAACTTGTTAATCGTTTATCGAATCAATACCATATTATTCAAATTTGCCGAAATGAAGTTAATATCATTCCTGGTACCGAAGCAATAACACGGCCAATGTCCAACATGGAACTTTTATCTTTGTTATTGTTTTCAAACAAAAGAATCCTAATTGATTCATGCTTGCAACACGCTGCAGCTGCGTTAGGATTGTCATCTACAGTTTTATGGATTGGTACATCAAGTAATACTTTTGGGTATGGCATCCATAGAAATATACAAGCAATGTTGCCACAAAAATTTAAATTGCCTGACAGTTATTTTTTCGATTATAATTTCAATGGAATGGTACACGAGTGCCCCATTACAGATCCAAGTACACTATTCAATATTGACGAAATTCTATATTAAATGAAAAAAATATTTTTTCAAAGTTCACTACCTCGTAGCGGTTCAACCCTATTTCAAAATATCGTTGGACAAAATCCTGATTTTTATGTAACACCCACTTCAGGTGTTCTTGAACTTGTGTATGCTGCTCGTGGCAATTATACCAATTCACCTGAATTTATTGCACAAGATTCTGAACTAATGCGAAAAGGATTTCTTAATTTCTGTCATGATGGAATGTTGGGATTTTTTAATGGTGTTACCGACAAGTCGTATGTTCTTGATAAGAGTAGAGGATGGGGAATACATTACAATTTTTTAAATTCGTTTTATCCAGATCCCAAAGTGGTTTGTTTAATAAGAAATCCAATTGATGTATTTGCTTCAATGGAAAAAAACTTTCGAAATAATCAACACAAAGATTCGGGTATTGTTTCACATGGTGAAATGCGTGGTACAACAACTGAAAAGCGAGTGGAAATTTGGGCCTCCTCACAACCTGTTGGTTTAGCATTTGAACGACTATATCAAATTATTCGAGAAGAAATTGAACGGAAAATGTTAGTTATTAAGTATGAGAATTTGTGTAAACAGCCACAAGTCGAAATGAATAGATTTTATAATTACATAGGTTTACCAAACTATAACCATGACTTTGACAATGTTGAGCAAATTACAGTTGAGGATGATGATGTTTATGGAATCTATGGCAATCATACTATACGGAAAAAAATTCAACCGTTACAAAGCAATTCTGAACAAATTTTGGGATTGAACGTTTGTAATTGGATTAGAGAAAATTATCATTGGTTTTATCAATACTTTAATTATTAAAACTTTTTTTATTTTACCGTGTATAATATACAAATACAAAATAAAATAAAAATGAGAGTTGCAATTATTGGAAGTCGGGGATTTACCGATTATGAAAGACTTAAAAGGTGTATAGACAGTTTATTCGTTGGTCTTACAAGTATTGTTTCAGGTGGAGCAAAAGGCGCGGATAGACTTGCTGAACAGTATGCAGCAGAAAAAAATATTCCTATTACTGTATTTCTACCTGATTGGGAAAATCATGGAAAACAGGCTGGGTTTGTTAGGAATAAACAAATCGTTGAAAACTCTGACCTTCTTGTTGCATTTTGGGATGGCGAAAGTTTAGGAACCAAACATTCAATTGATTTAGCAAAACGAAAAAAAATACCACACATTATTGAATATTTTTAAAAAACGAGTTCTTTGATACAAAAAAATTCAATACATTATGAATCCAATTTTATTATTTGTTTTGGGCACTCTAAGTGGATCAGTTCTAGTTGGGATTATCTACGCAATTTTTTGGATGGTCAAGACACACCGAACAGTTATTGGAAATACAAAAGGCATTAACAGACTAGAGGCTAATTCTCAAAATGATTATGAAATGTTGTCAAAAAGAATCCATGAAAGCAATCAAAACATTGATGACATTTATTATGGAGTAACAAAAGATTTATCAAAACGTATTGACGAAGTTGATCTTAACATAAGAGATTTACATTGTCGAGATTTTGAACATCTTAAAAGTTACATTGATTCTCGAATTGACAAACAGTACGAGCACATCAATCGTATTAAAGTTTCTTTAGAGGAAAAGGAAACAGTTAACAAAAACTAAATACATTTTTTAAACATTATTTCATTTTTCAAAGAACTCGTTTTAACGTGACTCAAAAAAGTCACGTTTTTTTTTTATTTTTTTTTAAAAAAAATTAAAACTTTATTTTTTTTCTGCATATTATTATTGAAAACAAAATTAATTTATCATTTTTTAAATTTCATATTTATGTCAAACAACAGTCGAACAATTGAATTAATTAAAGAACAAGGTGAGAAAATCATCAATCGTTTGGGTAATCGTAACGAAAGTTCTTTTAAAATTAATGAATTACAAATTGATAATGGTATCTATTTAAATGATACACCTCTAACAGGATCTGCTCTGAAAAACGTTTTAAGAATGTTAAATGTTCGTCCAAACTTTTTAGAGTACGCCGACAAAATGGAAGAACAAGATTGGACCGATGTGTCGAACAAATTAAAAAATGCAAAGGGTGAAACCAAAATGTTTGCTAAAACTGTTCGTGAAGATGATGGCTCGATTTCAATCATTGACATTTACAAACAGAATGACGGCAAAAAGAAAAAAGATGATGCCACCTATTCACAGTATTTTAATTGGATAACTGATTCATTGTCAGAAGCTTCAAACGAATTTAGTATAAAAGGCTTTCATTGGGATGATAAAACCGAAACTGTAAATTTCACTTTGCTAAATAATGATGCAAGTGTAGACGTTTTTGGAACTG
>Ga0214917_10001509_pt1 | contig 29737 bp, 31 predicted proteins | sample LL_1208_BB_MetaG_FD_177983 | JGI IMG/M metagenome (GOLD analysis project Ga0214917, IMG submission 177983) | Freshwater microbial communities from Lake Lanier, Atlanta, Georgia, United States - LL_1208_BB | ecosystem: Environmental > Aquatic > Freshwater > Lake | place: USA: Georgia | collected... | reverse complement strand
TGTATATTTTGTCTAAAGTTTCTTCGTCAATTTGAGGTATGGTGAATTTTTCAAGTAACAATTTGATGCATTCATTTTTGAAATAAACGTCTTCTTCATCTTCGTTTTGAGAGCATTGAAAATCCATGGTTATAAATTTATAGGTCCCGTTGTCAGGTTCGACGATAAATTGTAAAAAAGGCATCACAGTTCCCTTGAAACTACAGGTTCCATTCATTGCAAAAATACAAAAATGCACTTTATATTTGGATGACTCGGCAACCAAACATGCTGGTCCAAATGTTTTTGCTAATCGGTCATTTATATAGTGAAACCGAAGTTGTTCATTTGTATAGTGATGATTGAATATGTATGGATTATCATCGTATAAAGAATCATCATCTTCATCTCTTTCTAAATCATCACTCGACATATATGGAATACTTATGTTATCACTATTGTCATCTACATTTATATTTGGCAAAGGGGTTTCTTCTTCCTCGACCGAATCTATCTTTGGTGAAGGTGTTTCTTTATCTTCCTCGACCGAATCTATCTTTGGCGAAGGCGCTTGTTCGGCAACATTTGTCTCAGGGGTAACCGTTTTCTCTTCATTCTCATTCTTTACTGGTTGATTTAATTCAATTGTAATTTCTTTTTCATCATCGAGTTCTTCTAAAACAATTTTTTCTTTAGTTTTATTAGCAATTTTATCTAAAGTATTCGTGAAATATTGACGGGCCTCTTTGATTTTATTTATAAAATATGACATATATATAATTAAATATAAATTTAAACCATATAAATACGTTAATATATATATATTATCTATTCGTTAGAATTCCCTAGCTCTATACAAGCAATCATCTAAAGATGTATTATGAACATGCACCCGCAGAACCAGATTATGAACCATCCATCAGTGAAGATAGTTTCCTATCCGGAATAGATAATGCATCTATCGGTTATCAATCTACTATCACGAATAATTCAGCCATGAAACGCCAATTAAAAATGTTGGAGGATTTAAGAAAACTGGATAAAGGTTACAACAAGACATACCGATACATGAATAAAAAACGTGTTCCGGTAGAATTTTATACAACCTGCATAACCCCCGGACATCCTATACGTAATGCAATTACCGGAGTATATCAACGGGATTATTTAGTTGGCAGTAAGGATGAAGACCTATTTTATAAGGTTGCGAATTGTGCCGACAAATGTAATAATGACCAACATGTAATGTTTTTTGATAGTCCAGAACAATATGAACGTCATTTTCATGCAACTGTCGACCAAGATTCCAAAGAAAAATGGTTAGATAAATTTAATAAAGAACGCGCAAAACGTGTATAAATAATTTATTATATAGATAGTATATGAATATCGCGGTATACATATTTATAATATTGTATGTCTTCAAAATGCCTAAACGTGGTCTTAACAATGAATTACCAATAAACAAAACAACTACAAAAATAACAAATAAAACCAAAACGATAAATAAAAACAAATACAAAAAATACGAAGGATATAATTTTGCAAAAAACGATACAATTTCCAATTACACGATTAGCGAAATTATTTACAAAAAAATGTTGTTGGATAAACTGGTCGATGCAAATATACCTGATTTAGTAAAAATGGAAATTATAAAAAAGGAACATTCAATTACAGGAACTAATTTAGAAAAAGGTGGATTATTCAATGATTGGGAAATGGGAAATGATTTTTGATTTTACAAAATAATTTTTATTGTTTGAATGAAACAATAAAAATATGCATTCTTATATATAAGAATAAAAATGATAGAAAATATGAATAATATGGAAGATATTATGACAAAAATATATGATGCTTTTAATGTTTTTACAAACCGTCCAATTATCATGGTTGATAACGCAACATTTTTTACATATGGTTCGATTTTTATTACTACGACCGTTTTAGCAATTGCAACTATATACGATGAAGGGGATGTCGAGGATAATTATAATTATGGGAAAGCGGAAGAGCCAAATGGTCCTTCGCCACCTATTTTTGCGGGTCCTTCGTCACCCAGTTCCACAGAACCTTCGCAACCAAATTCCATGATTCCTTCGCTACCCAGTTTCACGGAACCTTCGCAACCAAATTCCATCATTCCTTCAACAAATGATATTAATGAATATATACAGGGAAAAATGAATCAAAATGTGGGTGGAAAAAAACACAGAAAACAAAAACGAACCATAAAAAAACGTAATGATTAAATATATTTCGCTTCATCATAATGACAATGATAACATCGCATATGATATGAACCCTGTCCATCATCATTATACCCTTCGGGTTTTTCTTCTATTGCCAACATTGGATATACTGCTACCCGTCGACCATCTTTGGTAATTGTCCAATCGGCCGCAAAGGGGGTGATAGATTGGTCCTTTATTGTTTTATAACCATACTCTATGGTATATTTTTCATATAATCGTTTCGCCGTTCGTTTATCTAACATATACATTTGAGCGCCCCATAAACGGTCAATATATGAAAAATAGATTAGGTTTTCGTCAATGACATCCAACTTTTGATGATAAAATTCCGGTTCGTGATAAAATGATAATTCGACCGGTTTAAATGGAAATAAATAACCCAATAACATTATTTCTAGATTGTGGCGATTATATTTAGCAATTGTTTCTGGAATAATTTCTTTCATTCCTCTACGTATATGTATGTCATCTTCGCAAAATATACCGTATTCAGCAGGTGAATTCAAAAATTGTTGAATCATGTCTAAATGACCAAGCATGCATGAGAATGACCTTTTATAATTTTGTGGTATATCATTTATACGCGGGTCAGTAAATTCTACTACCGGTGAAAAATTCGCCGAAATATTTTCGTTTTCAAAACGCATTTTCATTTTATAATGACGGGTTGATTCTATATTGGTCAATACATAATATTCAACTTTTGGATTTGTCATAATGAACCGATGCTAATAAACAATAAATTGTAAAAGCTTTATATTTTTACAATTTATCTTTTTTCTTTTTCGTTTTTCTTTTTCGTTTTTCTTTTTCGTTTTTCTTTTTACTTTTTACTTAGTTCGACCGCGGTTTTATACCATTGACCGAAATAAAAATTAAGTTCACCTACATTGGCACCTACCACGACTTTATTTGGAATATAGGACGTATTTCCTTTTTCATAACATACAACGGTTGGAATTGAAGACACCATTTTTTTACTTTTCAAATACCCATATAGTTCAAATGAATCATCTACGTCGATAATCAATGATTGCACTGTGTCAGGCATTTGATTCATTGTTTGTTCAACAAATGTGGCTATTTTTTTACATGGCCCGCACCATTCGGCGCCAAATTTAGCAATCACTAAACCTGGATTCTTTTCTAATATAGTTACAAAATCTTGAATACTTACAGCGGTAGTAATGATTGGAAGAGTCATTATATATAAATTGAAAAACATTTTTTTATATTTTTATATAGTTAAATGCTTTTAGCCAAATTTAATTAAATGCAATAAAATATCAAAATACTTTTCCTAAAATACTATAAATAATGAATAAAGAAACGGCTAAAAACCATAATTTGGATAAAAATCATAATCTAAATATTCAATCCTATTCTTTAGAAGAAATATTTGGACTGTTCGATTTAACCCATCATATTAGCAGCGAAGATTTATTACGTGCTAAAAAGAAGGTTCTCATGTTGCATCCAGATAAATCTAAATTACCAGCGGATTATTTCCTCTTTTATAAAAAAGCATTTGATATAGTGGTTGGTATATACAATCATCAAAATAAACAAAACCAAGTCGTCAAAAATGTCGAATATGCACCTCCCACCGATAAATCGCTCGCCAAAAATATTACTTCTAAAATGAAAGAAATGTCGGCGGAAGAATTTCAAGGAAAATTCAATAAATTATTTGATGAAAATATGGCTAAAAAACCCGACCCCCATAAAAATGAATGGTTCCAGAACGACGAACCCGCTTATCAAATCGAACAAAATGTGAACGCGAGCAATATGGGAAGGGCCATCGAACATGTAAAAAGACAAAGTCAAAATAACGCGCTTACCAATTATAGAGGGGTACAAACATTATATTCCTCGGGAAATGGAACAAATGTATATGACGATGACGAAACTGAGACCGGTTCATATGTTACCAGTGACCCTTTTAGCAAATTGAAATTTGACGATTTGCGAAAAGTGCATAAAGACCAAACCGTCTTTGCCGTGAGTGAACGCGATTTTGAAAACGTTCAACAATACTCATCGGTTGACCATTTTGTGAGAGAACGTAGCAGAATACCTCTAGACCCAATGGAGAAACAAAAGGCCGAACAAATGCTGGCAATGAAAGAACGTCAAATGCAAGAACAAATGATGCAACGTGGGTATTTAGCCAATTTACAAACAATGAAATATGAAGAAAAGAATAAAGCAGTTTTATCCGCGTTCATGATGTTGGAAAACGGTAAATCAAAATAAGTCAGGAAATCAAAATAAATCACCTACGAAACAACCACTCCTTTCTCATATCTAACATGAGAGGTTTATAATCGACCACTCTTTTTTCAATATCACTATAATCCACATATTGAATAACGGTTGGCGGAACAATCATTATCCAAATGCCGGTCTGTTGCAATCGTTTCCAATATATATCGAGAGCATATGATTTACGCTGATTCGGTTCGCGTATTAATTTTTGCACACTCTCTTTGAAATTCGAAATCAATATATCATAATAATGTGCCATTGCAATATAACCCGTCGTAGTTTGATTGTTGAAGACGCGAATACAATAATCCGTTACTTGCGTATATGGCGGGCTGTTGTTTCCACCAATGACGAGGACATCCCACCGGTGTTGGTTCAATTCTTTCTCGAATCTTTCCATATTTCTTTTCAATAATTCCGGGTCTAAAAATGTAATATCGTCCTCGGCAATAAATACATATGGATATCCGCGTTCTTTGGCTAATTCCAAACATTTGATATGACTCAATGAACAACCGATGGCGCCATCTTGCATTTTTATAGCATTCACTCTCTCACCGGTGATATCCATTTTTTTCAATTCGCTTTCCACATGTTTCAGCCGGTCAGGTCTCGATTCTAAATTAATATACAATGTATGTTTGAATAATTCCATAAATATATTGTTTTTGTAAAAATATATTTATATTTGTTTTTCATTTCTTTAGTTTTCATATCCGCTATTGGCAATTATATTGGATTGACATACAAAAATCGTTTGTATAAACAATAATACGTGAAATCCTAAATGATTCATATGACAAAATGGTCTTACTTTACTACAAATAAATATTGATGCGGTGATGAATAACATATTATTTCGTGAATATATATTATCACTGCTGAATGCAATAACGAGAGAATCGAATAATATCGGTATTCCCTGTAATGTATTTATGATTTCATACTTTGGCGGGATTCCTTCGTTTACTTCCATCAATTCATTGGCACATTTAATGTTGAATATATATTTTACAAAATGATATACCGCTATACTATGCAATAGAAACGACATATACAATTGACATATATGTATATTCATGTCGAGTGACATTGTAGTAAATGATTTGTATATATTTACATTTGTGACGACAGCCATGAAACAACGGACATGTATAAATATTACATCATTTATATAATACCATATCAAATCATCATCTAATACATTTTTTCCAATCTTTTGTATAGACACTGCATTATGATATTCATATGATGATATGGAAAGCATCGCTATACCAATTGTATCCATATAGTATATCGAATGTTGGAATGGTCCATATAAAAAAAGTGTAGCAATTAATGACCCGAAATACATATATTTGATTATATTTTCACACTGATAAAAGGATAATTGTATATTTTTATCAATCAATTCTTTTACAACCGTTTTCATTATGATAGCTAACAAGTATAAATTTGAAAAATAAAGCAAATACAATGCACCCGTTATCATATCGTGGGTTTTATCCATTAACTTTATGCGTAATAACATTTAGATAAATAGTATTATTCGTATTTTTTAAGTTTATTTGAAAATTGTTTTCTTTATTTTTTGGTCGATAATTTTTTCACTAGGTAATATATATTATATAATAGAATATATAAAATATGTTTGGAAAAATAATAGTATTTATACATGCAATCGTATCTATTATTCTTTCGTTTTATGGTTTTATTGTATCTAAAAATTTCATATATGATTTTTCATATATATCATTTATCATTTTAACCCAAGTTTTATGGTTGATATTCAATCATGAATGTATATTATCCTATATGTATAAACGATACCATAATAAAAATTATTCATGTGGAGACACGACGACTTTAGATGATTTCAAACAACTGAATATGAATCCATTAGATATTTCACAATATACAGGCGTTATATTTTGCATAGCATATGTATTTTCCGTATGGATTGTTGCATTCCGTGGCAATATAGCAAACCCATACTTGATTCTCTTTGTATGTGTGTTCTTAAGATTCTTTTATTTATTCTTCAATGACGCGAGTGGTTATGATACAAATCGTATTGGTAATTATGTATTTGGTAAAAACTATTCCATATTGGAAACTATATATTATAATTTGAGATTGAATAAATTACATAGCGAAATAAATACGGTCATTTTTAGTATTTTAATCGCGTTTTGGATACATATTTTGTATAAGAATCGTGCAAAATTGGCGGATTCATTACCCAAGAAAAAGGTGGACGATTCAACTTTAGAAAATCGTACAAAATCGGTATAATCGACAATTATTTTTCTTTTTGCCTTTTGCCCTTTTTGTAAAAATTACATTATAATTATATAAAAAATTTATATAATTATAGTAAATGGATAACTATGAATTTATTGAAAAGACAGATTTGGCAGAGAAGGAATCTCCGTATATACCGGAACCTGAAAAAACCAATGACGCTGAGAAGAACAGTAAAAAAATCATTTGTATTGGTGAATATGAATATGATATCACAGATTTCAAACATCCCGGAGGAAATGTGATTTATTACATGTCAAGCGGACAAGACGCGACAAATACATTTGAAGAATTTCATTATCGTTCCAAAAAAGCCAAATCGGTTCTCCAATCCCTTCCCAAAAAGAAAATAGAGGTTTCGAATGCCGATAATGGTATCGATAGAGACAATGCTATATTAGAAGATTTTAAGGTGTTTCGTCAATCACTCGAATCGCGTGGTTTTTTCACACCCTCTATACCCCATGTCATTTATCGTATTCTTGAAGTGATATGTATCTATGGATTTGCCGCGAGAATGATTCAAATCAATATATATGTATCCATTCTTCTTTTTGGGTTGTTTGGAGGTCGATGTGGATGGATTCAACACGAAGGCGGTCATAATTCGTTGACTGGAAATATAAAAGTAGACAAGTGGATTCAAAATATATTTATTGGGTTTGGATTGTTGACAGATGGGTCGATGTGGAATAGTATGCACAATAAACACCATGCAACACCTCAAAAAATCGGCCATGATATGGATTTAGATACTGCGCCACTAGTAGCGTTTTATACCGATGCCGTTTACAAATATAGAAACAATTTTGCGGTACGTATGTGGTTAAAATACCAGAGTTATTCCTTTTTGCCCATCACATCGGGTATGTTTGTAATGTTATTTTGGATATTGTATCTACATCCTCGAAAAATAATCCGCGACAAAAATGTAGTGCAAGGAGGCATCGTATTGTTTGCACACCTTTCTCGAATATTATTATTTATGAAATTAGGTAATGTTTCGTTATCCACTGCATTGTTCTACCATTTCTTGACGTTTTATTTATCAGGAATCTATTTGTTTGGTCAATTTTCATTATCTCATACATTTACACCAGTCATTCAAAATGATGAAAATCCATCATGGGTTCATTATGCTATCGAACATAGCGTAGACATTGAACCACAGAATCCAATTATTTCATGGGTAATGGGATACCTGAATTGTCAAGTGATTCATCATTTATTTCCATCTATGCCTCAGTATCGTGGTCCCGAAGTGTCATTGGAACTACAAGAATTTTGTAATAAATGGGGTATAAAATATACTATTATGGGATACTTTGACGCTTGGTATTGTATGTTCAAAAATCTAAATGATATTGGGAATAATATCGATATAGATATAGATAAAAACAAATTGGAGTGATATCTCCAGACCAATAATAATATATAAATATATGTTATTATTTTCTTTTGGTTACCAGTTTACAATTTTCTATTATTTGTTATTAGGTATGGTTATTTCTCTACTTTTAGTCGACAATGCATTTCTTAAATCTAATGAATAATAACCTTTTTCCTCCGCCTCTTTACATATCTCGTCATTTTGTTGTATTATTTTTGTTATTTTATCACTCATTATATTCAAAATATCATAATCATCAATCTCTTTCTTCTCCTTAATGAATTTCATAAGTATATTATGTATTTTGTTGTAATAATCGGTATCAAATTCTGGTTCATTCAATGGTATATTATTTATAGTTTTGTAAAAATGGTTCATTATCACGATAGTATATATATCTCTTTCTGTTTTATTAATTTTTTCTGTATCAATGCCATATAAATAAGTAGGCATCATTTTTGAAATCATAACTAATATAGTAATACCCAAAGACCATATATCTCCTTTTTTCAAATCTTCAAACGTAACATTCGTTGTATTTTTTTTACTACGTATAATTGGGTCAAGATACATTGCAGTCCCTAATGATGTTTCGTTACAATTTATTTTCTTTACATTATCATTATCACATGAAAGGCCAAAATCAATATATTTAATATTGATATTATCTTTATTTTCAAATTGAATCATTATATTTTCAGGTTTAATATCACGATGTGCAATATTTTGTTCATGTATTTCAATTAACCCTCTGCACAATTTATCTATTATTTTTGCGTATGTTTCATTTGTTATATTGTAATTATTTGATATAAAATCGAATAAATCTACATAACCAGTCAAAAATTCTGTTATTATATAGATTTTGTTTCCTTCTATAAAAAATTGTTCATAACATTGTATATATGGTTGACATGTATTTTTTAATTTTTTGAGAACATTTATTTCACTATATGTTTTTTCTCTATTTCTTTCGTCATTTTCTATAATTTTTTGAAAATATTCTTTTCCATTTTTCATTATTACCTTAGATGCGGTTCCAAACCCACCTTGATTTTGAAGGGTTTCCATCATTTTTATATTATTTTTAAAATCAACATAACTTTTGTATTTGGCAGACAATGATTCGTTGGATTGCATGTCTTTGAGTATACTAATATATGATATTTGGTCTTGATTTGTCAACGATAATGAGTCACGTAGTTGTTCTTCACTTATGAATGATAATGATTTTTTTGTATTTGAACTCGAAGAACGATGTTTTTTTTGTCGTGAACTACTGGTTGACCGGGACCGGGACCTGGAACGTGACCGCGAACGCATTTTTTTCGAAGGTGAACCAATGCCGCCAGTTGCTGCATCGTGTAGATTACTAATATCTTCAACGGATGAAATATTAGAACGTTTACGTATTGTTTTTGATTTCAGTTGTTTATGTCTTATTTTTGAATGAATATCCATTTTTATATATATTTTCTAAATATTATAATTTACTGATAAATGATATTAAGTCGTAAATCATTTTTATTATAATTGATTTTGATTGATTATTTTGAACAGCAGATACTATTTTATACAATGAATCGATAATGACTCGTTTATTTGTTTGAAACGGATTGGGCAAAGGAGGTATTGGTATGGGTGTAGGTGTAGGTGTAGGTGTAGGCGTGGGTCCGGGTCCGGGCCCCGGGCCCAAGGGTGGAAGCACATTATCCTTAAATTGTCCTACATAATTACCTGGCGGGTAAGTATTCATAACAATATCTACCTCACCTGTTGATGCATTGATTGCTATACCCATGCCATACGTCGTGCTCGATTTCCATACCAAACAGGTAAAATGCCCAGTTGCCGATGAAAATACCGGATTGTTATAATCATATGCACTCACTTCGTTATACCAATCATCGACCGCTTTTTTTAATAAAACTAATACGTCATTTCCATACCCTTTATAATAGGCCAAATTTTCGCCATATTTAGCGGTGTTTGTGCTGTGTTGGAATAATTTATTGGCTAATAAATAATCCGCCCATTGTTGCGATATTGTCGCGATTTCTCCTGCCCATGCTAGGTCCGGGGCTTGGTGCCGTGCTCGATACACATTTATATACTTGGTGATTTCGGTGATTTGTTGAATAGTAATCATAATATTTGGGTTTGTTATATAGTATATAGTATATATATTATATCCAGGGTTTGCATTTTTGCTAAATAATTTCGGCTGCATCAATGCAGTGATTGTAATTACATTTACATATTCACAATTGTATTTATTGATTTTACAATATTGATACGAACATATTCTTCACTACATGCCATTAGTTCTGCCACATGTTTGTTCGTGCGAATCATATTGAAATCGTGTGAATATTTGTAATGAAAAATACGACGCTGAAATGGTGGGAGTCGGTTTATATTTTCCCATATTTTCATTAGATTTTCCTTTGTTTCCGCGGTTTCTAATAAAATATTGTTATTCGCACTCTGCACATTTTTGTTCAATTTGTAATCGTCAAATCCTAGATAAACCGGTTTCATATAAACATTGTGTATCTTTTTGCTTTCTTCGATGAAATGTTTTTTCCGCAAATAACTTTTTGGTAATATATTGATGGGCTGTTGCTCGGTCATTCCTTTATACAATTCACCCTTTACATGGAGATAGGCATATACATTAAATGCATGTTTTCCATCGTATTTTAGAATAGATTTATGTAAACCGACCAAAGCAAACATTGCACATTCATGTAGTGATATATTCCGGCATTTATGTTTATGTAACCGTTTGAAACGGAACGCTTGGACAATTGCCCATTTTTTGTGGTATGTAAAAAGTATCTTGTTTATTTTTGTTCTTAAATCGGTGGACGTTTTTGGATGTTGTATTATATAATTGATTCGGTCTTTTTGCATTTGTGTCAAATAGGTTGTCCTAGTAAATGCATTCACTACATTTGCAAAGAAAAATAGATTTAGTATTAAAAATATAGCTAGCATTTCGTTAGATATATTTAGAGGGTTTTTATTATATAGTTTATGAAAATATTTTTCCAGAGCACATAAAATTGATTTATTTGTAGAATATTACAAACAATTTACAATAAAACATGTTACAAATACAAGTATCTTTCGAAACCATTACCCCCAACAAACTTCGGCCGTCATCGATTATTACAATCAACACAAAAACGCGGATTGGAATGAAATAGAAAAAAATGTAGCGGCCGAGGGAGGGTTTATGATTGCTCTAAAACCAGACGAAATAAAACCGGATTCTAAGAATCCCAACGATATGGTGAAACAAGTTCGTTGGAACCGAAAACGCCTACTATGTGGTAGGTATGGCAAATATTTGAATGTATTTACCGACGACGAAACGACCCTATTATATGATGCAATGGTGAGTGTATTTGGAAAAGAGGTAATTGAATTGGCTAAATTATAATAAATCTAAAAAAACATCGCCCGTAATAGTCGTGCTATTTACCAACAAATCCACCATCCTAGTAACATTTTCCCGATTATCGGCCAAAATCTGTTTTGCCTGATTTAATGCATATGTCACTAATTCCAATGTTTCACGGTCCATCGTATCCTTTATTTTTTCCGAGTATTTATCTCCCATTGCTAAACTTCTTCCCAAAAACGGATTACGGTCATCCTCCACATTATCATTATAGAACGCTTCCAGCTTCTTCCCCATACCGTAATTACCAATCATCCGTTTCGCTAAACTATTCGCCTGTTTCAAATCCTGTACCGCGCCCAAAGATACATGTTCATCGCCATAAAAAATCGTTTCCGCCGCCTTACCGCCCATGGTAACAATCAATCGTTTGATAAATAAATCCTTGGTATATAATCCACTCTCCGTAACATTTGTATATTCATTGAAAATCGTATATCCGCCCGCGCCACTATATGTGCTCTGTATAGTTACCTTCTTCAATTCAAAATATTCTTTGTAATACGCGGCCAAGTAGGCATGGCCGATTTCGTGAATGGCGACCCGACGAATCGCATCCTCACTACGTTCATCCTGCTGTTTTACTAGACCGACAATTAGTTTATCTAAAGCTTCCAATATATTCGATTCACTAATAATCGTTTTTCCCTGACGAACCGCATATATCGCCGCTTCATTTAACAGATTTTTCAATTGGGCCCCCGAAAACCCGGATGTTAATTCGGCCACATAATCCAAATTGATATTTGGTTCTAGTTCTTTGTTTTTCGTATGAACTTTCAAAATGGCCTTACGCGATTTACGGTCCGGATAAGGCACCGTAATAATACGGTCAAATCGCCCCGGCCTCAATAACGCGGCATCCAATACATCCTTACGATTGGTCGCGGCAATTACCATGATTCCATCGTTGTCGGCGAATCCGTCCATTTCCGCCAATAATTGATTCAAGGTTTGTTCACGTTCATCGTTGGCCATATTAATACCAGCACCGCGCTGACGACCGACCGCGTCAATTTCATCGATAAACAAAATACATGGTTTGTTATTACGCACATTTTGAAAAAGAGTCCGCACTTTAGACGCACCCATTCCAACAAATAATTCGACGAATTCACTGCCGGCACATGATATAAAATTGGCTTGTGATTCACTTGCAATGGCTTTGGCCAATAGAGTTTTTCCGCTACCTGGTGGACCTTCTAACAAAATACCGCGCGGAACTTCTGCCCCCGCTAATTGGTATAAGGTCGCATTTTTCAAATACGAAACAACTTCGGTGCATTCTTGCATAATTTCTTCACTACCTGCAAAACTTGCCAATGTAATATTCAATTTTTGCATGGCGATTTTATCGGCTTTTGCATCCTTTTTTATATTTCCAAAACCCTGGCCTTGACCCATATTCATGGGTGATTGGGGCGAGGAGAAAAAGCGAAGAATCGATATAATAAATAAGAGGGGAAAGAAACTGTTTATGGCTGCATTAAAAATGTCACCGGCCAAAGAAATATATGGAGCGGGTGTCGGGTCATGTAAAAAAACGGGTTCAATCGCGTTTTCAGTTGCCACATCGACCAATTTGTCCGTTATAAACGGATTGATGTAAGTCACCGAATAATCTGCTATATTATCCGTATCTGTTTCGGCAATCACCTTATCCATTTTTTGTGTAAAATAGATTTTCGAAACATCGTGTGTTTTCATTTTTTTCAAGAGAGAATTATATGGTTGTTCGCGTAATGTAGATGAAGATATAATATTCATCGGCGGATAAAGCGCGTTTACATTCACTATGCCCAATAAAAACAATGCTATTTTATACATTGAATGTAAATATATAATATATGAAAAAATATCTATATAGTTTTTCATATTCATTGAATCATAACAATTTTTTCGGTGATTCCATAATTAATATTACTATTTACATCGTTATAGTCAGTATGTGGTAAAATACAATCCGCGAATTTCAATCTAAAATCCGCTAAATTATCATTATGAACACATACATGGTCACTAGGATATTGATAATCCAAGTAAAATATATAATAATTATTGCTTCGAATATAATCAAATAATTCTTCACAAGTTACACCTGCTTTTGATAATTGAAACCATTCGAATTCAACGATTAATATGGGCTTATCGGTCTGCATAATATTCTTTAGACCGGTCAATACTTTTTTTTCCCATCCTTGCACGTCTATTTTTATTAGGTCGATTTTTTCATTGAAATTCATTTCATCCAGTAATATCGATTTGGTTACACTGTATTTGTCTGAAATTGCCCAGTTGGGTGTAATATCACCCATATTTACCCAATTTATGTTATCCTCTATAATAGGCATTTTTATATCACAGTTTTCATCACCACATCCTAAATTATATGTCACTACATTTGTTATATTGTTTTGCTCGAGATTTTTTTGTAATAAACTATAATTTTGTATTTGGGGTTCAAACGCGAAAACTTTTCCACTTACTTCTTTTGAAAATAATATTGAATGATAACCCAAGTTTGCCCCAACATCAATGATGTTTTGAATACCATAGATATTTTTGTATTTTTTCACAAAATGAGTGATATGAGGTTCCCATTCGGTATTATCCGCTATCGAATAACTAGACATTAAATCATTTTCATAATAATGAAACTTTATGCCGTTCAATTCCTTTGAATGAATTTCCATAGTATAATATTATGTAAATAATAATTATTATATTATGAATATTTTATATTGTTTTATTCATATTTTCTTTCATAGATTCTACGGTTTCTTTCAATTGCATTACAATGAGTCGTAATTCATCGATTTCATTTTTAAGTGATTCGTCTCTCCATTGAACCGATTTTTTTTCCGGAGTAATTGGTTCAACTGCTGCCGACCCATTTACCGGTTGAACAGGTAAAGGAGTCGCGGGTTGTTGTCCAAACATTTTTAATTCTTGTTCGCGTTGATTTAATTGTTGTCGTATCAATTCTTCCATATTGGTAATTGCTTCATCGGCGATTTTCTCATTTATTTGGTCGATTTGTGGTGGGAGTGGTTTGGCATTCATGCGTTCATATTCTTTTTGCCGGTCATTAAATTGTTCCGTATAATGAGAGATTCGTTCATTCATTCCAGTAGTGCTGGGTAAAGCGGTGTTTAGTTGTTTTAATGAATGTACCATATATGCAATGGTCGATTTATTAATGGTTTGTAAATCCGCTTGATTGTTTATGTTTTTGCCATCATTTTCATAAAAATCGCGGATAATCGCCTTGAACCATTGTGATTTATTTTCACCTAGTTTTTCAAAATTGGGAGCTTTTTGTATCGTGTTCCATAATAAGGTTTGATTGTCTGGATGAATATATGCCATGGTGTAAATATATGTAGATTGAAATTTCTATATATATTTTTGTGTATTTTTTATTTACTTTTGTATATTTTTATCATTTATCATGATTATCACTACGCGAATGAATCAAATATACTAGGAAACCCTGGATTTTTTCGTTTATGGGTTATCTCTATCTTTTTTTGTTTCAATGGAGGTTTCACCGCATCATTTGATTTATTATCTTTGATAAATTTAAGTTCATTTTCGTATAATTTGAATAATTCTTCCACACCATATATGTGTGGTGTAACGTCTTCGCCGGTTCTAGTAACATTTACTAATTCTTTGTATGGAAATGGATTCTCTTTAAATATGCTTTTATAAAAATTAATATCTATAGTGGTTTCTTTATCTTGATACAATGTATCATATGCATGTGTTACTTTGTTTAGAATTTTGTTGATGAGTGGTTTACGGTCTTTTTCAGTAACATTATTTAATATATCGGTCCACATGTCTTTGGTCATTTTATATTTGTCTTTGATTTCTTTCGAGTTTTTCTCATCATAAACATGTAATATTTTCATTGCATTTTCTCGGGTCATAGCATCGGTATATTGTGGTTTATTAGATTCATCTTTTATCTTTTCAGTAATTATTTTATAAATGATTTGTTGGAATTCTTTGTTATTCTTTATTTCTTTATATTTCTTTATATTTTCAGTAACTTCCTTTATTTTTTTGGTTACAGTTTTTATCTTTTCATCTAATTTTGCTTTAGAAATTTCATCAAATTCTTTTTGAATTTTATTAATTTCTTTGTCTGTATACATTTTCGATAATAATTCTTTTAATTTATTATCTATTTGATTTTCGTCTGCTCCGCCAATAATAATATCTTCAATTCCTTCTCCACCGTGTCCGTCTCCGTCTCCCTCTTCTTTTCCTCCTGCTTCTCCTTCTTTTTTTCCATCTCCTTCCCCTTCTGCTTTTACTTTTCCTTCTGCTCCTTCTTTTTCTTCGTTCAATACCTTTATCCATTCTTCTAAAAATGTTTTTACTAATTCTGCATCATGCAACCTGTAAAAAATATATGCTATGTCGTTTGTTTCATCACGTTTTGTGAGACCAACATTATTATAATCTTCCTCAGTAATACTAATACCTGTTACGGTTGGGGGGTTTTCTATTGGGTTTTTCAATGTACTAATGTCAATTTTATTAATTTCATCAATGTATTGTATTAAACTATCTGTTCCGGGTGCCAAAGCCGTTTGTATTATAGGGTATAAGCTTTTATGTATCTTTTCATAATATTCAATCAAACTAATGGTATAATCAAAATTCACTTTATCAATTATAAGTTGCTTGATATCATCTGTATATATTTTGTTTCCTATAAATCCAATATAATTTTCTTTTTTTTTATTGAATACATCATTGATATTATCAAAATAATTGTAAAAATAATCGTGTTCTCTATTTTTATTCTTTACGTTATTATGTTTTTTTATTTTATCATATACTTCTGTGAATTTTTTGTATTCTGCATATGTACACGCGTATTCTGCTTTCGTCGCGGTATCTGCATTTTTGGCTGGTATAGATAGAACGGATGGTAATATAGATTCAATTGTTATATTGTATGCTTTTTCAAATTCTTTTAATTTTTTATAAAAATTTTGTTTGTTTGTATCATATTCGTTACTAATTATTTTATTGAAATCAAGAATAACAATTTTTTGTTTTGCGTTATTTATACCAGCATTTAATTCATTTATACTTGAGGTTAAACTGTCAATATCTGTTTTTAGTTTGGTTATGTATTTTTCAATAAATTCTTCAAATTTTTTGTTTAATTCAGCATTTTTATCACTACCGCCTCTCATTTTCCTAGACATATATCGTTTTTTTCCATTTTTCTTTACTCTATTTTTCCTCCTGGTTAGCATATACTAATATATTATGACAAAATAATCATAAGATATTAATTAAAATATACATTTCGATATTGTTCGACATATTCATCCGGTATTTTTCCTGCTTTAAATAATTTGATTTTTTTGGCTAAAGATAATTTAGTATTATCTTCAACTACCCCCGTCAACATTGTTATTATAAAAAACAATGAATACATTCCACATTCCGTATTACCATGTTGGTGTTCTACTGGATAATTCTTATAAAATTTTAATTTGAATTTCTTTTTCATCTCATTTGTCATTCTCCGGCGTAATGCGTCAATTTCTTTCGGTATATCACTACCTGCGCTGTCATAATAAAATATGAATCGGTCTTTCAAATCCACAAACAAACTGACCCAATGTGAACCACCTTGGTCATGTCTATCTAAATTAAATATAATACCTATTTTATCTTTGCCCTCTTTCAACTTTTTTTCTAATGAAATAGTGCAAAGCTCTTCCCATACACATTTTTCTCCCTTCTCCGGTAATCTGGTATCAAAATCAATTGGTGTAGGTCCAATAAAATCGAAATTATCATACGTCATTTCATACTGCGACAATACTTCGAAAATATCGATATTCGATAACCATTCATTCTTATTTTTTAACCATTCAGACGGTTTATCCGGTGAAAATATCAATTCGTCTATTTCCTTTTTTAGAGTGGCATCTTTCAATTGCTCTAACCAACAATCCTCTTTTTCACAATTGTTTAAGCGTTCGGTCAATAATTGTAATAATTTAGTGGGGTCATTTTCTTCTATTTTTTTGTCTAAATGGCTCTCATTATAAGCATCGCGTATTTTAAATAGAATTTCCTTCGTGTAACAGGTATTTTTGTTTATTCGTTTATTTTTTACAATAGGACTGCAATTCATAGGGTTCAACCTTTTTGTCGTATTTTGACGGTGGGTTTGTCTTGTAGGATTTTTTTTATTTGTTCGATTCTTTCGATTTTTTAATTTATTTTTACCAGAAAGCGTAAATAAACTTTGTAACATATCTCTCTAAAATATAGATATATATTTATCTTTTCGAAGATTTCAAAAAGAGGTCCATCGTATATCCCGCCGGTAATTGCTCTCTCCCCTTTTTTATGATTGGTTTACCCCAGAATGATTTTGCAGTGGATTGATTATCATGTTCAATTAATTCATCCCTCTCATCACAATTGCCGAACAAGACATCTTCATCCTCCCTATTTTTATCATAACTATATATATCGGTTTCTCGTTCTAATTCCTTCATTTCAAAATGATGAATCGCGGTTTTTACGAAACTATGGAAATCTTCGCTAATTTCATGGGTAATTTGTTTATCCGGGTCGTCCAATAATTGTGTAAACATGGATTGTATTTTATAACGATGTTTTTCTATTTTTTCTAAATATTCTTGGGATGCTCTATGTTTTTCGGGGTCGGTTTTTGCCAGATATTTTTTATATTGAGTTTTATTAGTTAATAATTCCAATGTTAATTTATCAATATCTTGTGGTTGCATATGATGTATAATATATAATATGCTTTATCTATTATATATTATGTACAAACGATTTCTTTATCCAAAACAAATCTATGGTTGAAATATTTTTTTGGTTTTTCTCGATTTTTTATTTGCTAATCTCTCGGCTTTTTTGGTTTCTTTGGCCAATTTTTCTCTTTCTCTCAAATATGCTTTTTCATTAGCTAATCGAATCTTTTCTTTTTGTCTCTCCAATTTTGCATTTTCCTTTTCCACTTTCGCCGCTTTCTTTGCATTCTCCTTTTCTAATTTCGCCGCTCTCTTTGCATTTTCTTTTTCCAATTTCGCTGCATTGTCATTTTCTATTATTTCTTTCAAACCAATCAATTCATCATTAATTATTTTTGAATATTTCGTAAATAGTTCCTGTAACATTTCGTTTTCTATATTTTCTCTCAACTTACCCTCTTTACGAAGTGTTTTTTTAAGTTTCTTTTCGGCTCTTTTAGTTTCTCTTTCGATTGCTTTTTCTTCATTCAATACTTCTCTCAAGGTTTTCCGTATTTGACCCGTTTTTTTTCGTTTTTTTTTTTCAATATTTCGTTTCGTTTTATTTACTTCATTCATTTTTTCCGTCATTTCTTTCTCGGCTAAACGATTGTTTTTTCGTTGTGTTTTTCTCTCATCTCTCAATACTATTCGTAATACATTCTTTTCTAATTGAGTCAATTCCGTTTTCATAATTTCTTTAATCTGTTGAATTCGTTTTTTATAGAGAATCAAATCGTTTTTCAATTTTTCCTTTAATTCTTCTATTTTCATGTCTTGTTCTCTCAATTGTTCATTCAATTCAACTATAATGGGATGTTCTTTGATGGCTTCTTTCAAATCATCGGCGGTTTTCACTACCTTGCCGCATTTTTCTTTTAACTGATAATACATGGTATCTTTGAATCTTTTATATTCTTCCGGATTATTCTCTAAATTCTCTTTAATTTTTGCTAAAGATTCGGTTTTAAAGAGGTTTTTATTTTTGATTTCCTCCCGGATTGATTTAATTGAATCGCGCACCTCTTGGACTTCGGCCTTGGCTTCTTTCAATAAATCCCGGATATTTGCACGGACGACCTTTTTACACTCTTTCTGCATTTTGCCTTCATACGAATTACATACATCATGCAATGCTTCGAAACGACTCGCGTCTAAATCTTGTAATTCTTTATCGATTGAGTTGGTTTTTTCGACAATATCCGCCTTTAGTTTATTGACATCACTGTTCAAGTATTGTCGCACGTATTTTTTATCGTATCTTTTCGCCATACTTAAATCAGTAATTAGAGAGGGAGTGACAAATTTGACAATTGGTTGAGAGAACTGTCTCGCGTCTTTTTCCCGATTTAAAAAACTAATATGTCCGGCAATTTTGTCTAAATAGTTGGCCTCGCCCGCCCGAGTAAATCTCCCATAATCGTCTAAATATTCCTTGGAAAAATCGTCGAATAGTTCCGGCATTTGGTCTTGGGATGGTTTGCATAAATTAAGTAATTTGATTAATTCCATCGGGTTTTCGGTTATGGGGGTAGCGGTCATTAATAAGAGTCGAACCGAATTTATACCGGATAATTGATATGAATGTTCAATTGACCTTTTGAGAGCATTCATGTCGGGGCGTTCAATCGTGGATAAATCACCACCGCCGTATAATTTATGTGCTTCATCAATAATCAACAGTGTTTTACGTAGAGGGTCCGCTTCGCCATTCTTTTTGACGAGAGCTTTATAGAAATTATTCTGTTTTGATACTAAATTACTGAATTGTTTATAAGACATGGGACGAATACTCCAGGATTGTGAGAGCATACGCATACGTTTATTTTGTTCATCGGGCACAATCAAACCTTTTTCTAATTCTTCGCGGATTTGTTCATTGCATACTTGGTCAAACATATTTTTCCAAATATCATTTTTCAAGGTGGTTCGAGTGACCCATAATATTGTATATCCTTGTTTTTCAAAAGTGGAAGTGGCCGCTGCAATTGCGCTGCACGTATTATGAGTTACTGTAAAATCGCCAATTAAATAACGATTATTGCCATCTAGGGTAAAACCATAATAATCGCCTTTTCCTACCGGTTCAACTGTTATACCAGTTATCAATGCATCTTTTTTTTGATTTCGTTTTTCGGCTTGTTTTCTTTTTATAATAGTAGGTATTTCTTCTAGTCCATTTCCACTTATTGAAATACTATTATATATTCCGGTTCGTTTTTCATTTTTATACATGCATGATTTTTCTGTCTTTGTTGAATATGCGGCAAACCCCAACGAACGAACAAGATATAATATATCTTCTGTAAGAACATTCGATTTTTGAGAAATAGAATACATTTTACCCCTACTACAATAATATCCGTCAGAATCAATTATACCTGCTAATAATTTCATTCGATACTCTCGACTATTACATTTGTAATCATATGGTATATGTTTATTTTCATATAAGTTATATTTTTTCATAGCATTCCAAAAAGCGTTTGCACCAGGTTTTCCACTATATGATGTGAAACGGTAACTATATCCAGATTGGTAGTTTAAATGCAAATGATATTTAGGTAGCGTATCGTTTAAATATTTTAAGACAGCGGCATCTTGATTTGTAATAATTGGGTCTCTAGAACCGCCATCACCTAACCATAAACCAATAATATATGGGTCAAAATCTACTGGTATAAATGGAAATTCAACCCCTTTTCGATAACCTTTTAATTCTTTTTGTAGTGATTTCGACAATTTCAAATACTTATTTACTTCTATTTCAACAATTTTATCTTCTTCTTTGAATAATGACAACAAATCTTCAGCGTCCTCTTTCTTAGCAAATGATTTACATACAATTTTACATGTTTTATTGTCAAAATAAGATGCTCTATATGGTTGATTTTTTTGTTCTTTAATATAGGAAATTGACCCTTTTCCGCTAAATTTCAAACAAAGAATATGTTCAGAATTTACTGTATATGAATCGCCTTTCACTGGAACAATTTTAAACATTTCGTCTTGTCCATTCGCCAAAGATAATACTTTACGTGGTCCCGAATCATCACCCATTAATATATCTCCAACTTCAATATCTTGAACCTTTTTAATAAGACCATTATGTAATAAAATTGGCGTATCTTTTGCGTGACATTTTCCGGTGCCTACGCTCTGGTACAGCAGCATGCCTTTAACCGGGGCGGTCGGGGTAAAATAGTGGCGAATAAAATCTTGGGTCGGGGTATATCGAAGAGCATGTGATGCTCCGCCTTTTCCACATAAATTTTCCATTTTTGCTTTCTCCCAGGTGAATTGGCTAAAATTGGTCTTTATATATTCTCTCATTTCTTGAAATGTTGGATGAGAATTCGTATCTTGGTTAAAGGAGAGCTGTGACAATTCGTTTGGTAAATGTAGTATAGGTAAATCATTTCGCACAATTAATCTTCTCGAACTACTTTTTGCTGCACCGCCAAATTCACTACTATTTCCAGATACAGTGAATTCGTGTATGTTTTTATTGAGTTCATAATCGACCGAACCATATATAGATAATCTCTCTAAATCGTGGGTAAATTCGATTAGACGAACATCCAAATTCAATGCCTTCATATAGAGGTTGAAAGCGTTTGGTGCATGTAACATGTATTCTCTCAAATTTTGTGGAATATCGATATCATATATATACACATGCAGAGGCCATCCTCTCATGGGATGGAAATCGAGACCTTTTTGACCACATGTTCGAGTGGCTCTACCAATGACTTGTTTTTGGTCGGCGGTAGTCACTTGTGGTTCAAATATATGGACATATTTAATATCGAATAAATCAATGCCCTCTTTAAAACCACTATCCATAACGATGATACGCGCTAGCTCCCCATTTACGTTTTCGGGACGTTGATTCATTTTTTGGAGAATGGCTTTCTTTTGTTTCACAGTAATATTTTGCTCATATACGGATACGGAACATAAGAGATAAAAATTATTATAGGGGGTTTTAGCCAATTCTGCGTCCGTGAGTAATTCAATTTTACCGTATGTTTTTGATTTTGCACCGCCAGTGCTTTCGTTTACGGTCTCATCTCCAAAAGATTCTTCGAGTGACGGTAATGATTCTACACTATTTTCGGGTGCCGGTGGCATTGAAGCCATACTATTTGCAGGAACCGGAGGCATTGAAGCCATACTATTTGCAGGAACCGGAGACATTGAAGCTATACTATTTTCGGGTGCCGGTGGCATTGAAGCTATACTATTTGCGGGAGCAGGAGGCATAATGACCGATTCCAATGGAGAGTTTGGTATAGATTTATTTTTTGCAGTATATCCTAAAGTAAAACCTTTAGCAATTAACGCCCCCGCCACGAGTTTCGACCCAAAACTACCCGATTTCAAGTCGGAAAATATAAAATGCTTGAAGAGTTTACCGTGTTGTTGCATATCATTCGCGTCTAATTTCTCTATTTTTGAGAGAAGGGCATCTAATTTAGGAGAATGGGAAGGAATGTCTTCCATCAATATTTTAGGATTAAATTGCTCAGTATCAAATTTGTATATATTTGATGATTTGCTCCAGTTCGACCGTTTTCGAACACAATCTGGGTCAAATATAGTATTTATTTTTTCGCTCGTTAATTTTTCTAAAGTTTCAATATCGTTTATATTTTCTAAATTTGCGAGTGATACAGGACTTTCTTCAACCATTGAATCATCTTCCATGTCACTGTCGAATTCATCATCTGAACTACTCATTGAATTACTCATATTGAAATATAATATATATATTGCCCCGAAAATATATTTCTAATAGTATGGTATACAAATAATGGTCAATTATACTGGAACTAATTTAGGCGGCGGATATCAAGGTATTTCGCCAGTACAAACAATCAATAATTACAAATCGAGTGAAAATGTAATGTATCGTCGTGTCTTACGTCATGGATGGAATACTCAATACGCGACTGGTCAAGTGAATGGAAAAACCAGAGCGATTACCCCATTCCGTGCAGTAAATGGTTTAGGCGATTTTTTAGCAAGACATCACGTCGCATGTGATGGACCTAGCCAAGTGCATGGGTCCAGAATCGTTACCAAAAGAGCTCTCCGCAATCACATACAATCATGTGATACTACCGGAGTGCCAATCACCTCTGGAAATGTCAAATTCGTTCCTGATTCATCTGATTATATTAAATTCAAGAAGTTACAAGCAATGAATCGTAACTATAATGATAAATCAAACGGCGGTTCAACAAATTCGGACTATGTTCCATTAATGGCAGTTAGACGAAGATAAATATATAGAGTGATTATATACAATGCAACGTTTTTCAGGTATTTTATATAATAATAGCATTTTAAACAATGGAAAATTATCCAGTAAAAAAGCAATGCCGCAAAAAGATATTACGAGTGACGGGACTAGCACCTTTGCCATGAATCGTCATAATTATATTGAATCTCATTCAAATACGACTATGACTACTTCACAAAAATTGAAGAAAAAGTGGTTTGGTAATCGCGATGCCTCTCAAGTCGCGGCGAATCGCCGCGTCGACCAAATTGCCAACGGTTCGTTAAATTCTGCCGGGGTATCGACTTCATTTACTACGGTAAGTGACAATAATACAGAGCGCCAAGCTATCCGTAGAATGCGTAGTGGGGGAGCAGTTGTTCCGGCCAAAGTTAGGAATTCTCCCGTATTTTAGCAAAAATAAGAAATAATGTCATTATATACAAAGATATAATGGAAGATTTACCATCTTTAGATGTATATTATTTTTCAAGTGTAGAACGTTATAGAAGATTTTTTCGAGATTACGCAGTAACACTTGATAGGTTAAAAGCACTTAAATATGATAGAAACGGTCGTTTACGTCAAGGCAAAACATCTTTATCACTAGGGGATTGTGAACTAGAGTATCTTCGTTTTAAACGAAGAGAATCTTCGCCCGAACATACAAGCGACGTGGATATCTATAGAATTATAAAAGATAATTATGTTATTGGAGCTATCTATGTATTAGACGGTGGGATTCAATCATCAGTATCACCTGAATTACCACCACCATTCGCAGAATTACCATTTGATAAGATGTATTTTAGAGTAGTTACACTTAATACTGTGCCAGCAGTTGACACTATTGTAGGAGGAAAAACGAGACATAGAATGCGTAAGAGTAGATTGAGTAAAGGTAAAAAAAGACAAACACGCAAAAATAAGTGAAGACCAGAATAAAAATATACGTATCTTATATACTCATGGAACGAGGACTCTCTATGTTATTACACTCACTTATCATTGGACTACTATTATACTTTTTTATGGTATTTGCGTTAGGACAAAATTCGGCGGTAGCTGAAAACAGAAGTATATTGATTGCAGCTCTAATACTGATATACATGATTTTATTTGGACATGGCCTACCAAAATCCATAAACAAAAATATTTAGCCATTTTTGTAAACAAAAATATTTATACAATATATAAATGTATAACTATTTAGTCGAATTTTTAGGAACCCTTTTCTTTATCTACGTTATTTTGGCCACCGGTAATCCTTTAGCCATTGGTGCTGCTTTAGCCGTCACCATTTTATTAACCTCCAAAATTTCTGGAGGACACATCAACCCTGCCGTCACCATTGCCATGGCAGCTGCCGGTAAATTACCAAGTGTTGATGTAATTCCATACTGTTTATCACAAATATTTGGAGGTTTAGTCGCATTAGAAGTGTATAAACGTTTCAAACTTTAAGTATGTCTATAAGTAAGGTATTATAGTGTATATACAATATAATATCTTTATTCAATATATAGATTAATGTCTGGTAAAACTGAGTGCAAACAATCTGGTGGATATAATTCCATGGGACATTCATGGACAAATTCATATTCAAGAAAGAAATCATTCAAAAGAGTTAAAAAAAATAAGGGAAAGAAAGGTAAAGGGATAACGAAACGTAACCAGAAGAATCGCTCGTTATCAATATATTCGTAAATAATCGCGAAAAATAACACCCCCTACTTTTTCTTGTATAAAAATTTGAAGAGTATAAATAAACCAACAACTGATAAAGACCCGACGAAGAATTGAGTAACACCATTCATTTTTGGTTCATTCTCTTTTTTTGTTTCATCGGTTTCATCGTCGCTATCGCTTTCATATTCATTATTCACGACGGTCAAATATTTAAATGAATTTGAATGACCGGTGGGTTCAACAATTTTGGAAGTGATTTCTGGTTTCTCTTCTTCAGCATTCTTCTTATCTACGATTTCATAATTAGTAAACGTTTCATCATACGCGATAGGGCTGGATATACTTTGGAATCCTTGTTTTATCGATTTATCTTTAGTCATTATATATAATGTATAATATAATGTATACTATAAATAATATATAATTTTTATGTTTGTTTACAATAAATTAAATAAACATAAAGAAACCATCGTAATAAATATAACGAATATCTTCCTAAATATGTGCGGTATATTTACACTATTAAACAATGAAAATCAATTGTCAGATGATTTTGTAAATAGCGAATTTGAAGAAGGCAAATCGAGAGGTCCTGAATTTTCTATATTGGAAAAGGTCGGTATAAAAGTAACATATGGATTTCATCGATTAGCGATTAATGGTTTAAATGCACAATCAAATCAACCAATAAAATATGAAAATATATTATTGATATGCAACGGAGAAATTTATAATTATAAGGAATTATATGCAATGATGAATATTACACCCAATACCGATTCGGATTGTGAAGTCATTATCCATTTATATAAACGCTATGGTATAGAATATACGCTAAAAGTATTGGACGGCGTATTTGCCTTTTCTTTATTGGACCAAAATATTCACAACGATGAATCTCTGTTATATGTAGCACGTGACCCATATGGGGTTCGTCCATTGTATCAGCTATATTCGAATATTGCCAATGAAGATATCATTGCACTAGCATCTGAAATGAAAATGTTGTCCAAATTTTATAATTCAAAACCATTAAAAAATAAATATGAATTATCACAATTCGAACCAGGCACTTATTCTACCTATAAATTACAACATAAAGTATCTGCAAACTGGAAATTTTGCAAAAATATACCATATCATACAACCAGTTTTTGCGATTTTGTAACAAGCGAATCAAATACAATAAACAATATTATATTGAATATACAAAAATATTTTATAGCAGCAGTGAAAAAACGTTGTGTAACTACTGAACGGCCGATTGCATGCTTATTATCGGGTGGTTTGGATAGTAGTTTGGTCGCCGCTTTAGTCAATGATTTTCATCTGCAAAGAGGATTACCGCCAGTTGAAACCTATAGCATTGGCTTAGCCGGTTCCGAAGATTTACGATGTGCAGCGATAGTCGCAAATCATATTGGTAGTAAACATACGGAAATATTATTAACCGAAGATGATTTTACCAGTGCAATTCCCGAAGTTATACGGACAATCGAATCGTATGATACGACGAGTGTGAGAGCCAGTATTGGTAATTATTTATTGGGTAAATATATTTCGGTTCATAGTGATGCAAAAGTCATTTTTAACGGCGATGGTTCCGATGAATTATGTGGAGGATATTTGTATATGAAAATGGCATCGGATTCCCTTGAATTTGATAAAGAATGTCGACGTTTATTGAAAGATATACATGCATTTGATGTATTACGGTCGGATAAATCGATATCATCGCATGGGCTAGAGCCAAGAACCCCATTTTTAGATAGAGCATGGGTTCAATATTACTTATCTATTCCAGCAACAATTCGTTATATTGCATTGAAAAAAAATTGTGAAAAATATTTATTAAGAAGCGCGTTTGATTTCAAAAATTATTTAAATAGTCAAGGCGAAGCATTATTACCACAAGAAATATTATGGAGACGAAAAGAAGCGTTTAGTGATGGTGTGAGTGATACAACACGTTCATTATATCAAATATTACAAGAATATTCGACAAAACAACTAAGTGTTATACCAAACGTAAACCATCAGTATAGTGAAAATATACCTATTACGGATGAACAAAAATATTATAGAATGCTTTTCGATATTTATTATCCTAGATGTAGTAAAATCGTTCCTTATTTTTGGATGCCGAAATATGTAGATGCAAATGACGCGAGTGCACGAACATTATCTATATATACGGATAAGGTAACGGATAAGGTAACGGATAAGGATACCGATGATAAAATAGAAGGTAAACAATGCAATGACGATTCTGCTATTTTCTAGCAATATCATAATTTTCTTCAAACCATTTACACGTATTCACAATACCTTCGCGTATTTTAGTAAATTCAAACTCGGGTAACATCTTGCGAAGTTTTTGGTTGCTCGCGGTTTTTTTATATTGCCCGTCCGCTTTTGATTCATCAAATACAATATTTCCACTAAATTTCATTGCATCGGCAATAATATGCACTACATCATGTATAGATATTTCATCTTCTTCGTCTACCGATAGAATAATAGGTTCATTGGATTCATATGATTCCATTGTCCACAGTATTAATTTTGCCAAATCATTTGAATATATGAATTGGCGAAGTGGTTTACCCGTTCCCCAAATGACAAAATCGGTATTATTTTGTTTTGCTAAATAACATTTATGAATAAGCCCCGGGATTACATGGCCGTCTTCGATATTGAAATTGTCATATGGTCCATAAATATTTGTTGGAATGACAGAAGTGAAATTACATCCATATTCATCATGATAACACTTGTTCATGACATCAATCATTCGTTTCGCGTATGCATACCCCATATTTGACGAATGAGGAGGTCCATTATGAACCATGGTTTCATCAATTGGATAAGTCGTTTTATCGGGAAAAATACAGGTAGAAAGACAAGAGATTAGTTTCGATACATTGAATTCTTTACAACATTCCATTATATTGTCATTCATTATCATATTGTCACGATAAAATTCAACATTATATTTTAGATTACGATAAAGCCCTCCTACCATAGCGGCTAAATGAATGACATATGTCGGTCTATATTTTTCAAATATTTCACGCGTTATTTCGCGATTACGTAAATCACCATCAGCCGAAGTTAAAAAAATCCATTCGATATTTGAACCACATGCAATATGTTGTAATGCTTTTCCAACTAACCCACTACCACCGGTAACTAATACAATTTTATTATCCATTGTATTCTTTTCATATATTTTTTCACATACACTAACGTAAAAACATAAAAAATGGGTGGTTTTTATGTTTTTTGGGTTTTTATTTTTATGTATAAACAGGTAATATTTTTCCATCATATCGGCGCAGAGGTTTGTCAGTAGACAAATAAATTAACCACATTGAAATGGATGTAAATACCAATAGTGCAATGGAATAATACGTAAATCCCGAATACTTATATTCATCATCAATCGAATCATCTTCGTCGCCCGTATCAATCGGTTCGTTATGATGTTCATATTCATATGAATGTTCGATTTTTTTTGGTGTTTCATTATATTCATTTCTGGCTATTTCAAACTTACTGCATATTTGTTGTATATGTTTTTGTTCGTTACAAATACCCGGATAAGATAATAAATATCTTTTATCATGATTGATATCATATTTATGGTATGCTTTTACATGTGATTTTTGATTTGCTAAAAACCATATGAAAAGTATATAAATGATTGCAAATATTGATGTCATATTTTTGTTTTTATTTAGATACTTATATTTTTGATAATACGTTCAATTTTTTGTTTTTGATGCAATATATACATAAATATTTATTGTATATATTTATATATTGTATAGTATGAATAATTGTCATTTGATGTATTGTAAACGTGAAAAATTTGTTACAATTGGTTCGAATGAATATGCGATAGACCCCGATTATCATTATTGCGAGTGTTTTATTGATGAAAATCACCGGTTCAACTATTATTATACTGAATATGGTAAATTACTAGATAGCACATCGGTCCTTATCAAAATCTCCAAATCTGTGCCCAGCTGTTTCCATAGAATGATATTGTATTACAAATATATTCCAAAATTTTTATAGACCCGCGTTGCTCTAAAAATCGGTATTAAAATCGAAAACCGTTTCGTCGACTGTTTTATTGGCCAATGCGTATTCCGCATTGGTTCGTTCAAAGAAATTCACTTTGGATTCAATACTAATTAATTCCATAAAATCAAAAGGATTTGATGAATTGTATATTTTATCATATCCTAATTGAACAACTAGACGGTCCGCGAC
>Ga0214917_10001507_pt1 | contig 29750 bp, 22 predicted proteins | sample LL_1208_BB_MetaG_FD_177983 | JGI IMG/M metagenome (GOLD analysis project Ga0214917, IMG submission 177983) | Freshwater microbial communities from Lake Lanier, Atlanta, Georgia, United States - LL_1208_BB | ecosystem: Environmental > Aquatic > Freshwater > Lake | place: USA: Georgia | collected... | reverse complement strand
CTCCGGACTTTTTCCATGAACCTGATTTTCATAGAAAATGCGCTGAGAATCATCTATAATTTGAATGATATAATCCATGGCAGAATCAATGAGGGAAAATTTTACAGCCAAATTTCCATAGTCTTCTGTTTTTCCAATGCTTATAGTAAATTTTAGACTATCTGTAGTTTTTCCATAAATGTCTTCAATGGTTCCAGGGGGTAAAGTTAACTTATAAGTGTTTCCTTCCTGCCAACGACCGTGTAAAGAAATCAACCGTGGATTTACCGTATCCTGTTCGAAAAATAAGGTATCGGAGGGTGGTAAGCTATCTTTTACCTGGATGATTTTAGAGGCATTAGCAGAAAAGACTGGCCTCGATAGGAAAATCGGAATGGGTTCACCTGGTTTAAGAGTAAATCTGCTAATGCCACTTTCAGGTGTATTTTCTAACCTTAGATTCCCCACATTCTGAATAGAAGCAGGTGGGTTAAAATTTATCGTATCAAAGGAATTTACTCCATTTTGCAGTCTAAGTTGCCATGGATTTTTTACTAATGCAGGATTATACCAAAGTTTTAGCGTGTCCTTTACGTACTCTTTGTATAGAAAAGGTGCTAAAGTATCAGTAAATACAAGAATTTTCTCTGGCGTTTGATTGAAAAGAGCCTTCACGACTCCGTAGCTTTTTAAATCGGTGGCATTGAGTCTTAGGAGCGGCTTTTCCTGAAAAACCTGAAGGACTAGAGAATCGGATAGGTTTTGATTAAGGTAAAGTAGGGAATCGGGGAATCCAATGCGCTCATTGGCAAGATCAAATTTATAATTAAAGTTTATGTCTTCTAGGGCAAATAATGAAAAAGTGTCGCTGCGGACATTTTCCATTTTAAATCTCCCTTCCTTATCGGTAATACTCAGGTAAAGAGGTTTTTGCGTTTTAACCACGGAATCTGTTTGAGAGGCATAAAGCATGACCCTGATTTTTTCTAATGGCTTTCCGTCTGTTGCATCTATTACTTTTCCTGACAAGGTGAGAGAATCGATAAATTCTCCTGTTGAAAATACGAATCTTAATTTTTCGGCTGGATTTTTTTCTGTCAGATCCTTTACAGATTCACCAAAATTAAAGGTGTAAGTAACATTTTCACGAAGAATTTCCCGCTCATCCCATGCTATAATGACACTCTTTTTTTTAATGTATATTTCGGGTTTATGTTGTAAGGGTGGCGAAATAATCACCTGATTAAAAACATCTTCAAGCATAACCCACTCATTAAAAGTGAGGGATATATTCTGCTTTAAAAACTTAGTTTGAAAATTAGGTGTGCTCAAAGCAGTGTCTATAACAGGTGGATTTTCGTCTCTTGGACCACCTGTCGGCGTTGTTGGTGTTGCACAAGAAAAAAACAGTGTGTATAACAACAGGCATGAAAACCCCAGTGGCCAGAAACGAATCATTCCAAATTTTTAACAAATATAAGACAGGAAAGGATCTTTATTTGATTAAAATCCAAAGATGTTCTTTGCTGACAAAAGAATGATTACACAACCGACAGTTATAAGCAGGAATCTTTGGCTTACTATTTTAGCCATCCAGGCACCCAGTGGTGCTGCTAAAACACCACCAAAAATTAATCCAATGATTATTGACCAGCCTGTAATCCCTATAAAAAGGGTAAAAATACCAGATGCAGCAACCGCTACGAGGAATTCGGCTGCATTAACGGTTCCTATGGTGGTTCTGGGTGCATTTCCGCTGCTTAAAAGAGTGGTAGTTACAATGGGACCCCAACCACCGCCACCGCTTGAATCAGCAAAGCCACCTATAAGACCAAGAAAAGGAATATTTATTCTTTTTTTCTCAGATATTTTATTTTTTATACCTTTTATTAACACGACAATACCCATAATCAATAAATAAAATGAAATAAATGGCTTCAGGGCATTTCCATCAAAATAAGCAACTAATGTGGCACCTAAAAGAGCACCTATGATACCTGGGATAGCCAATTTTTTAAATAAATCCTTATCCACATTGCCAAATCGCCAATGAGAAATTCCAGATACAGCCGTGGTGAAAATTTCCGCCAGGTGAACACTGGCACTGGCTACCGCGGGGCTAACTCCTGTTGTTAAGAGAAAGGTAGTGGAGCTAATGCCATAAGCCATGCCAAGGGCTCCGTCTATAAGTTGGGCAAAAAATCCTGCTGCCAGCCAGATAAAAAATTTGGTATCGACATATTGCTGAATAGTTACTTTTAGTGCATTTTCACCGATGGGCAACCATAAAAAAAGAAAAAAGCTTAAAATGAATATGAATATCAAGGCATAAAAAAGGATAAAATAAAGGGAAAAATTCTTCTCAGCAGGCAGTCGGAGTGCTTTCATTTTTAAAGATTAAAATATTTAATTACGGCAAAGGTAAAAATTCTATTAAATAAGTAGGATATATTTTAAATTAAATCTGATATCGTTTTTTGTAGCATTAGTTTTAGGGTTTGATCACGGATTTGTAAAAATACTTTGTTTAAACCACAAGAGGTCTCGTCGGGACAATCTTTACATTTTTCATAAAATTTTAGAGAAACGCAAGGAAGTAGTGCTATTGCCCCATCAAATAAGCGATAGACTTCACCCAAAAGGATAGTTTCTGGCGATTTTACCAGATAATAACCTCCTCCGGCTCCTTGCTTGCTGTTGACAAATCCACCTTTTTTTAGATCTAATAAAATAAGTTCCAAAAATTTTCTTGGAATATTTTCTATTCGGGCAATTTCGGCCGTCTGACAATGCTTGTCTGGAAAATGTTTGGCAAGGTATGAAAGTGCTTTAAAAGCGTATTTACATTTTTTTGACATCATAACTTAAAGCTTGAAAAAGTGAAAATCGACAGAAAGCAACATTTAAATGGATACGATGATTTTTGACTGCTGAACGGTAAAAAAAAGAATATTTTTAAACAAATATAACCTTAAAACTAAATAAAAAAGGGGAATAAATAATGAATTTTAAAACCTTCTTCTTACCCTTTTTGCCTCAATCTTTGATAAATTTGCTACCTTTAAGAACTCTTTAGCTTAATTAACTGCCTTTTATCAATGAATACATTCCAAAAAGAAATTTTTCAAAAGGGAAAATCTGCAAGCCTTACCCTTTTAGCCTTCCTGGTTTTTAATGCATGCGAAAAAGAAGTGAAACCTGGAATGGGTGGTGGACCTGGAAAAGGTAAAGATATGCCACCCAGTGTTGTGGATTATACAATTGCCACCGGTCAGGAATTAACGATGAGTATTTTAGCTACAGGAAATCTTTTAGCTAATGAAACTGTAGAAATAAGGCCTGAGCGCGCTGGAAGACTGGAAAAAATCTATTTTAAGGAAGGCGGGCAGGTTATTAAAGGGGCATTGCTGGCAGAATTGGACAGAGATGACCTGGAGGCCCAGCTTGCTAAACTGAAAGTGAATGAACAATATGCCGATCGTGAATTAAAAAGAGCCAAGTCTCTCTTAGATATTGAGGGTATTACACAGGAAGAATATGACCGGCTCGGCACTAATTTGAATCTGGTTAAAGCTGATATAAGAGTAACGGAAGTGGGGATTGAAAAAACGAAAATTTTTGCCCCTTTTACAGGAAAAGTTGGCTTAAGACAACTCAGTGAGGGCGCTTTTGTCTCAAATGCAGACCGTTTAGTTTCTTTACAGCAAACTAACCCAATAAAATTAGAATTTGATGTACCAGAAAGAGAAGCGAGAGATTTAAAAAATGGGCAACAAATTACTTTTACGGTAGAGGGACTGAAACAAACCTTCAATGCAACTGTTTATGCACTTTCCTCGGTAATAAATCAAAGTACCAGAACCTTAACCGTTCGGGCAACCTGTCCAAATGGGGAAGGATTATTGCAGCCAGGCAATTTTGCAAGGGTTTCCTTGGTAACAAACAAACTAAAAAACTCCATTTTAGTACCTACAGATGCCATTATCCCAGTATTAGAGGGGCAGCAATTATTTCTAATAAAGGAAGGTAAAGTTGTACCAGCCATTGTGGAAACAGGATCTCGGCAAAATAATAAAATTGCCATCACAGGGGGTATTTCTATTGGCGATACCATCCTTTTAAGTGGTTTGTTGGCTGTAAAGCCAGGCGATATGGTTATCCCTGGAAATTTTATTGATTTAGTTAAAATGGATAAATAATGACCTTTTCATCATTAAGCATAAATCGCCCTGTTTTAGCCAGTGTAATTTCCATCGTTATAGTTCTTTTTGGCATCATAGGTTATACCTATCTGGGCATAAGGGAGTATCCCAGTATTGACCCACCGGTAATTTCTGTAAGTACCAGTTATACCGGTGCCAATGCCGATGTTATCGAGTCTCAGATAACGGAACCTCTTGAAGAAAGTATAAATGGTATTTCTGGGATTCGATCTCTGTCAAGTGTCAGTTCACCCGGAAGAAGCAGCATCACCGTCGAATTTGAGGTCGGTCTCGATTTGGAAGCTGCAGCAAATGATGTGCGCGATAAAGTTTCTCAGGCTCAACGATTATTACCCGCAGATACCGATCCTCCCATTGTAAGTAAATCGGACGCAGGGTCTTCAAATATTATGACGGTCACCGTGCAGAGTGCTAAAAGAGACTTATTGTTTCTGAGCGAATATGCAAATAACGTTTTGAAAGAAAGACTTCAAACGATTCCCGGTGTATCCAATATTCGGATTTGGGGTGAAAAAAGATTTGCGATTCGTATAAAAATGGATCCAACCCGACTTTCTGCCTATTCTTTAACACCCTTAGATGTTAGAAATGCCCTTCAAAGACAGAACCTGGAGCTTCCAGCTGGCAAAATCGAAGGTAACAGAACGGAGTTAACCATTCGGGCTCAGGGTCGATTATACACCCCCGAAGAATTTAGCAATATTGTCCTGAGGGAACAAAATGGTATTATTGTCCAGGTAAAAGATATTGCTGATGTAGTCCTTGAAGCACAAAATACCAGAACGATCATGAGGGGAAATGATGGTAAACCTCAGGTTGGAGTTGCCCTTACTCCCTTACCTGGTGCTAATTATATTGAAATTGCAGACGAAGTTTACCGTCGTGTCGAAGCAATAAAAAAGGACAAACCTGAAGATATTATTTTGGCTTACGCCTTTGATAGCACCAAACCCATTCGCCGTGCCATTTCAGAAGTACAGGAGACTATCCTCATAGCCTTTGGATTGGTTGTATTAGTAATCTTTTTCTTTTTAAGGGACTGGCGTACGACGATTATTCCCGTTGTCGCTATTCCCATTTCACTTATTGGTGCCTTTTTTATCATGTACCTTTTTAATTTTTCAATAAATATATTGACTTTGTTAGGTATAGTTCTTGCAACAGGGCTTGTGGTAGATGATGCTATTGTGATGCTGGAAAATATTTATCGAAGGGTAGAAGAGGGGGAAAATCCAGTAGAAGCGGCTCATAAAGGCTCAGAGGAAATATTTTTTGCCATTATAGCAACTTCTGTAACCTTGGTTGTTGTATTCTTGCCTATCGTTTTTCTACAGGGACTTACTGGCAGACTTTTCAGAGAATTTGGTATCGTAGTTGCCGGATCTATTATTATTTCCGCTATCGTTTCTCTTTCTTTAACTCCAATGATGGCTTCCCGTATTTTGAAGAAAAATGAAAAACATGGATTTTTGTTCCATTTCATAGGGAATGGTCTGGAAAATCTGACTAAAACGTACAATCGTTTACTCACAAAGTTTATGAAAGCCAGATTTTTGGCGGTCCTTATTGTCATAGCCTGCATGGGAGGTATTTACAGGCTGATTCAAATTCTTCCTTCAGAAATAGCTCCAATGGAAGATAAAAGTGGTTTTCGCGTTTTTGCTACTGCCCCTGAGGGAACTTCTTATGAAATCATGGATAAATACATGGAGGAGGTGCTAAAACTGGTGGATACTTTACCCGAAAAGCATGCGGTCATAGCAGTAACTGCTCCTGGTTTTGGGGGTGCTGGCGCATTAAACAGCGGATTTGTTTCGCTTTCTTTAACTCCTCCTTCTGAAAGAACAAGGAGTCAGGACGAAATTGCGAAAAGCTTGATGCCATATTTAACCCGTCTGAATTATGCTAAATCGATTGTTTCTCAGGAACAAACAATCAGTGTGGGCAGAAGTTTCAGAAGTTTACCCGTTCAATATGTGATTCAGGCTCAAACTTTTGAAAAATTAAAAAGTATTATCCCTGTTTTTATGGAGGAAGTGTCCAAACATCCTGCCTTTGCAGTAAATGACCTGGATTTAAAGTTTAATAAACCTGAAATCAGAGTGGATATTGACAGAGAACGAGCACAGGAATTGGGGGTATCTGTAAGGGACGTTGCCGAATCCCTTCAACTTTATTTTAGTGGTCAACGATATGGTTATTTTTTAAAAAATGGTAAACAATATGAAGTTATAGGAGAGGCAGACCGTGGTTATCGCGATGATCCCTCAGATTTATCTTCTCTTTATGTGAGAAACAACAGAGGTGAATTAATACCCATTAGTAATGTGGTTCGATTAAAAGAAGAGTCAAGTCCTCCTCAGTTATACCATTATAACAGATATCTTTCCGCAACGGTTTCAGCAGCCTTAGCTGAGGGTTACACCATCGGTCAAGGTATTGAAGCGATGGATGAAATTGCAAAAAAGGTTTTGGATGAATCCTATCAAACAGCTTTGGCTGGGGTATCTAAGGATTTCAGGGAAAGTTCCAGTGGACTTTATTTTGCCTTCCTGCTTGCTTTAGCACTCATTTATCTTGCTCTGGCAGCTCAGTTTGAAAGTTTCTTAGATCCACTCATCATAATGATCACCGTTCCTTTGGCCCTGGTTGGTGCCTTATGGGCACTTAATATTTTTGATCATACTTTAAATATTTTTAGCCAAATTGGAATTATCGTTTTAGTTGGAATCGTGACTAAAAATGGGATCCTTATTGTCGAGTTCGCCAATCAAAAAATGGAAGAAGGAATGGATGCATTTGAGGCAGCTATTTTTGCAGCTACTCAAAGAATGAGGCCCATATTAATGACTAGTATCGCAACAGTACTGGGTGTATTACCTATTGCCGTAGCTTTTGGCGCAGCTGCTACCTCGAGAATACCTATGGGTGTTGCTATTATTGGTGGCTTATTATTTTCATTGGTCTTAACCTTATTTGTTATACCAGCAATCTATACATTTTTCAATCGTAAGCATAAAAAAGAACTAGCGGCATGATTTACTATCTCAGAATGGCTATATTTTGCCTATTTATTTCGCCTGTTATTGCCCAGGAGGCATTAATCCTTTCTCCTGAATCTGCAGTTAAAATAGGGTTAGAAAAAAATTACGGCATTCAGATTCTTAGAAATAATGAACGGATAGCTGCGTTAAACAATACCCTAGGTAGGGCTGGTTTTTTACCAAATGTTGGGTTTAACAGTCTTGTCAACTATGCAAGCAATAATACTGAACAAAAATTTTTTAATGGCGAAGTGCGTGCTGGAAATGGTGCCGGTAACTTAACAACCCGAATGGGTCTCGAAGTAAACTGGACAGCCTTTGATGGATTTAACATGTTTGTAGAACGCGATCGGCTCGCACTGATGGAGAAAATGAGCCGCACAGAAACCACTGGTCAAATGCAAACCCTCGCGGCTGGAATTTTAGCTGCTTATTACAGACTCGTGGAACTTGAAAGGTCAACAGAAAATCTTAGATATGCGGTTTCCCTCGATCGGGATATTCTTGATTTGGTAAAAAATAAGAAAAAAATTGGCACTGCTACAGGTCTTGAAGTCCTACAGTCGCAAACCCGTTTAAATAGTGATTCTGCCAGACTGGTTCTGTTGGAAAATGATATTTCCAGATCCAGAATGAATTTTAATATTTTATTAAATCTTGAACCGAATACTCCATTTGTTTTGGATACAAGTTTTAATAATGCCCTACTGCCGTCATTAGATGAGCTATTAATGAGAACTCGTCAGAATCATCCCGATTTACTCTTGTCAAAATTACAAAAAGAACAGGCTGCTTTAAGGCTGGAAACAGTTAAAAGCAGCTTTTGGCCAGTAGTAACCCTGCAAGCTGCCTACAATATGGCTTTTTCTCGCTCAGAAGTAGGCTTTTTACTTTCTAACCGTTCAAATGGGCCATTTATTGGACTAACTTTGAGATACAACATTTTTGATGGTCAAAACAGAAAGCATGATAAAGAAATTGCGCTTGTTCAAATGGAGAATGCTGCGCTAAGAGAAACAGATTTGCTGACTATCCTGGAAGGAAGAATCAAAACAAAATGGTCTGATTATGCCGCATTGTCTGGCTTAATTGCCATGGAGCAGGAAAATTTAAATGCTTCAAGACAACAATCAGCTTTGGCACGCGAGTTATACAGATTGGGGAAAACGACAAATTTTGAAGTGAGAGAATCTATTTTACAGGAAATTCAAGCCCTTGACAGGGTTATTAATGCACAGGCAAGAGTAAAACAAGTCGAAATTGAAATTTTTAATGATGCAGGGATTCCTTTATTCCCTATTCAATAATTTTCTAAGCGTTAATTTATTAGTATGAAAAAACTTTCCATGCAGATAATTTCTGCTCTTTTATTCCTAATCATAGCAGGGAATAATCTTTTCGCCCAGCGCGAACCTGTAAATGCTCAATTGGTTGATGCTATCCGAAAGGAAGGCTTGGAAAAAAGTCAGGTGATGGAGGTTGCAGCCTGGCTTACCGATGTTCATGGGCCACGTTTAACAGGCTCACCAAAACTTGACAATGCCATGCAATGGGCAAAATCGACACTGGAAAAATGGGGTATGTCAAATGTTCATCTGGAGGAATGGGGGCCTTTTGGAAGAGGCTGGCAGCTTAGTCATTTTTCAATGCATGCCTTAACGCCTACTTATTTTCCAATCATCGCTGTACCTAAAGCATGGTCCGGCTCCACTAAAGGAGAAATAACGGGCGATGTGGTTTATATAAACGCAAATGATTCTACCGATTTGCCAGCATATAAAGGAAAACTTAAAGGTAAGTTTGTCTTACTTGATACCATTAGAGATTTAAAAGAATGGTTTGAGGCTCCCGCTGAAAGACATTCTGATGCTGCCCTTTTACAAATGGCCCAGGCTCCCCTCCCAGGTGGGCGTCCTGAAAGAGATTACAGAGGAATGGGCGGATTTAGCTTTAATGCTCAATTGTGGAAATTTATTTCTGATGAAAAACCAGCTGCAGTCCTGGATCGTGGATTCAAAGGTGATTTAGGGGTGGTTTTTGCCACAGGCGCTCGCGTAACCACTGGCAGAGCACAAGATGTTGATAATCCGGTAATCCCTCAGGCAACGCTTTCTGTAGAACATTATAACAGAATAATGAGAATGCTTAATAGAAATATGCCTGTTACCTTAAGTCTGAATTTATTGGGAACTTATACCAATCCAGATGGTATGGAACATAACTTGATTGCTGAAATTCCAGGCGCTGATAAAGCAGATGAGGTGGTGATGTTAGGTGCTCACATTGATTCTTGGCATAACGGAACCGGAGCAACAGATAATGCAGCTGGTTCAGCTGTGATGATGGAGGCACTGCGAATTATTCAGGAAGTAACTAAGGCAACAGGAATTAAACCAAGACGTACCATTCGCCTGGCGCTTTGGACAGGTGAAGAGCAAGGTCTTTTGGGTTCCAGAGCTTATGTTAAAAATCATTATGGTGAAACGCCTGAAGGCAATGCAAAAAGAGCTAAAATTTCTGCCTATTATAATTTAGATAATGGAACCGGGAAAATAAGAGGTATCTATACCCAGGGAAATGAAAAAATTGCCCCTATATTTAATAGTTTGCTGCAACCATTCAAAGATTTAGGAGCAGCAACCGTTACCTATAGTAATACTGGAGGTACTGATCATCAGTCATTTGATGGCGTTGGCATTCCCGGATTTCAATTTATTCAGGAACCAATTGCCTATTCTACCAGAACTCATCATTCTAATATGGATAATTTAGATCATTTAATTGAAGAGGATCTTAAACAAGCAGCAACGGTTATCGCTTCTATCGTGCTCCATACAGCCATGCGTGAAGAATTAATGCCAAGAAAATAAAATAACTTGATACGGGAAGCTTGTGTTGAAACGGCCGAGCAGGCCTATATAGCAGAACAAAATGGGGCGGACAGGATTGAACTGTGCGCCCACCTTGAGTGGGATGGTTTAACACCATCAATAGAATTATTAAACGATACCCTTTCCCTGATTAATATACCCATAATGGCTATGGTCAGATCACGGAAAGGGGATTTCGTTTATTCAAAAGTCGATATGGAGGAGATGATAAATTCCATCTCCTTTCTGGAAAAGGCTGGTGTTCAGGGCATCGTTTTCGGGGGACTTTTGAATAATAGTGAAATAGATTTTGATGCACTGCATCAGATTGCAGCAGCGGCACCAAATATGCCCCTTACTTTTCATAAAGCAATTGATTATACCCCAGATCCGCTACACTCCCTGAAATTATTAGCCAGAGAAAAAGTAGTTTCAACGGTCTTAACCTCGGGAGGGAGAGGTACAGCCTGGGAAAACAGAGAGGTACTGAAAAAAATGGTCGAATATGGAAAAGAATATCATATTACCATATTGGTAGCAGGAGGTGTTCGTTATGATAATTTGCCTGAACTTCATGCCTTTTTAAAGGCAACTGCTTATCATGGACGTAAAATTGTGGCTGGATTATAAAGTGGAATACCCCAAGCTGACATTTTCTAAAGTACCGCCTACCACCAAAAAAAGTCCTGCTCATTCATGAAAAAGGTAATCTCAATATTTACCGCTCCCCGATGCCCAAAAGAATGAGTAATCCAACGGGGAATTACTTCATTTTCAAGTTCACGCCATTGAATTATTCCTCCTTCTTCTCTTTCATTTTTAAAAGCTGTGGTTGCTTCTCCCTCTTTTTTTAAGGTTAAGAGATCAGGTAAAAAATCGGGTTGAAAAGGTCCTGCAATTGGCTTACGGATGCTTGAAAAGAAGTATATATTTCTTTGGTCCTGTGTGAACAACCATTTTTCATCATAAAACAAGCCATAAGTTAAATCAGCGTAAAAGACATATTTTTTAGTTTCAGGATGTAAATAAATTTTACCCTCAAGTGGTGTTTTCTTTCCCTTTTTAGAAATATGATGTCCCTTAACCCTGATTCGAATACATTCTCCATTTTGGAATAAAGATTTAGCCAGTTGTTTTGCCCGATTTCTAACATTTTTTGAACCTAGCGTTTCAAGCAAAATATATCCAATAACGAACCAGAATAGAATTAAAGTAATGAATATCATGGTTAGTAAAAGTATTTAATAAAAATTCAGATAAGTCTATTTTTATGCACAAGTTGATAGATGTCTGGGAATTTTTCCATGGTTTGAACAGGAAAATATAAGAGGTGAACAAGAACAACAGGTAATAATTCAACATCCGGTCTGCCGACACATTGTAAAATACAAGACTTATCCCAGCCACTTATTTCACCAAGAACTTCCCACCAGGATTCCTCCCCCTCCGGCCATTTCATTTGTGTCTTTTCTTCTATAAATATTTTAGACCATTCATGGGCAGTCACTGGGTAATGATTTAATGGGTCTATAAATCCCTGAAATATGGCTTGTGCTGAAAAGAGAAGAACGCCATCTTCTTTGTAAGTTTCACTATGATGAAAGTTATTTGGATATTGAGGGGAGGGAAATGCTTTTGGATAGACAATCATTTTTTCATAACCATGAAAAATGAAATCTTCTTCCTCAAATTTCAACATTACTGCTGGCAAAATAGCCATTAACTTAAAGTCTTCGGGTAAACTTTCCTCAGACTGGCTCTGGAAGTCAATAGTCATCAACATTAAGAAACATCTTTGTTCAAAGATTTTCTTCTTTTCAGCATTTAAGGAAACATAAAATGGACAACCTGTAACTAATATTTGTCTCTGGATATTATCTAGTTTAGAGGGGAATCTTTTATAGTAAAACCAGTCTATTTGAGGGGACAAGACATAAATTGCCGCCAGAAAAATAATGGGTGGCAACATCCAAAGGTTGTAAAGCCCGTCATTTATCCAAGTGTAATATCCTGTGACGCATAAAAGAATGAAAAAGGGAATCAGCAGTAAACGGGAAGGCATCTGTTTTTAGGTAAATATAAAGGTATTCAACAAGGCTTTTCTACTTTTAAATAATTTGAAATAATTTTTCTGACTGGATAGTATTTTTTAAAATATTAATACTATTTTTGTCCCACTAAAAAGAAAAGTTTTCTTTGAGGGGTATGGTAGCTCAGTTGGTAGAGCACAGGACTGAAAATCCTGGTGTCGGCGGTTCAATTCCGCCCCGTACCACAAAATTTTTTTATGATTAACATGGTATTTCATACTGGTCATCATCACAGCCATCTACAAAGTAGTGTGGGTTGAAGCCAGTTTGAATGGTTTAAAAGAGGTTTACCCACTCGTGGTTAAACCTCTTTTTTTTTGCAAAAAAATTACATCATGAGCGAAATGCTACGATTGGCAGTACAAAAATCTGGAAGGCTACTGGAAGGTTCGCTGGATTTACTTAAATCTTGCGGTATCAAAATTGACAATGGAGAAGATCGGTTGCGCGTTACTGCAACCCATTTCCCCCTGGAGTTGTATTTTTTGAGGAATTCCGATATTCCACAATACGTGCAAGACGGAATTGCTGATATTGCCATTTTAGGTGAGAATACCCTTATTGAAAAAAATAGAGAGATGGATAAAATCTTACCTCTTGGTTTTTCAAAGTGTCGGCTCTCAATGGCTGTCCCCAAAGGAGTGAATTACTCGGGATCAAATTGGTTCGAAGGGAAAAAAATAGCTACTTCCTACCCTTATTCATTAAAGCATTATCTTGATAAAATAAAGGTCAATGCTGAAATTCACGAAATTTCGGGTTCAGTTGAAATCGCGCCAAATATCGGTCTGGCCGATGCTATTTGTGATTTGGTTAGCAGTGGTTCAACCCTATTTAAAAATAATCTCGTTGAAAAAGAGGTGCTTTTTCATTCTGAAGCTTGGCTGGTTTCAAATAAATTGATTTCTGGGGAGAAAAAGCTGCTTTTAGATAAACTAATTTTTAGATTGAAAGCGGTTCTAACCGCCGCAAATAATAAATATCTGTTAATGAATGTTCCAAATGACAAAGTTCAAGAGGTAATAAAACTTTTACCAGGTATGAAAAGTCCTACCGTTATGCCTTTGGCTGACCAAAACTGGAGTTCCGTTCACACAGTAATAGGTGAGGATCAATTTTGGGATATAATTGACAGACTAAAAGAAGCAGGAGCACAGGGTATTTTGGTAATTCCAATTCAAAAGATGATCTTATGACTTCTTACATCAAAAAGTTTATTGAAAATCCTCCCAGATCGGAATGGGCAAAAATTCTCGCCAGGCCCAATCCAGGAGGAACAGAAATAACAGCTAAAGTATCAGAAATACTATCTGAGGTCAAGAACAGAGGGGATCGGGCGCTTATTGAATATAATGCAACATTTGACGGGTTTAATGAAGAAAATTTTGAGGTTACAGCCCATGAAATTAAACAGGCAATTTCAATATTACCCAATCATCTTAAAGAAGCTATTATTCAGGCGTCTAAAAATATTACTTCGTTTCATGAAAAGCAAGTAATTGATCCTGAGCCAGTTGAAACAATGCCAGGAGTTTTGTGCTGGCGAAAAAGTGTACCTATTGAAAAAGTGGGTTTGTATATTCCCGGGGGAACCGCTCCCTTGTTTTCAAGTGTCCTAATGTTAGGAATTCCTGCTAAAATAGCAGGTTGTAATGAAATTATTCTCTGTTCTCCGCCTCAAAAGGATGGAAATATCCATCCAGCTATCTTATTTGCCGCTCACCTTACCGGAATAACACGCCTGTTTAAAGTGGGGGGCGCTCAGGCTATCGCAGCTATGGCTTTTGGAACAGAAACTATTCCTGCTGTTTATAAAATTACAGGACCAGGAAACAGATTTGTAACAGAAGCAAAACAAATGGTTACAAAATATGGTGTAGCTATTGATATGCCTGCCGGGCCGAGCGAAGTGCTTGTTTATGCCGATGAAGGGGCAAATCCTTCCTTTGTTGCAGCCGATCTTTTGTCTCAAGCTGAACATGGGGAAGATAGTCAGGTTGTTTTGATATGTCCGCATCGCGCCTTTTATGAATTAGTGGAAGCTGAAATAGGAAAACAACTTAAGTTTTTACCAAGAAGAGAAACTGCCCTAAAAGCTCTTGAAAATAGTATTGCTATCGCGATGAGTGATTCTTCCTTGGCTATGGCGTTAATAAATGATTATGCCCCAGAGCATTTGATATTGGCTTTGAGAAACGCATCAGATTTTGTAAAAGATGTAAGAAATGCAGGTTCAGTTTTTCTGGGAGATTTAACTCCGGAAGCTGCAGGTGATTATGCCTCTGGGACCAATCATACCTTACCCACTAATGGATTTGCCAAAGCATTTAGTGGTGTTTCAGTAGATTCTTTTATTAAAAAAATTACCTTTCAACAGATCTCCGCTAACGGACTTAAATTGCTGGGTCCGGTAGTGGCTGCAATGGCGGAAGCAGAACAACTGGAAGCACACAGACAAGCTATTTTAATCAGGCTCGAAAATCAGGTGTAATGAAAGGTTATCTTACTTGTTTGCTGGGATTTACTGTTATTTATTCCCTTTTTGGCCAAGCTTATTTCCCTGGGAAAACCTATTACAGTGATCAGGAATATATCGAATATTTTTCAGGGAATATGCCCCTTATTTTAACCATTCCCCATGGTGGTTACCTGGTTCCGTCCCAGATTCCCAATAGGAATTGTGCTGAATGTGTCACCGTTATGGATGCAAACACGCAGGAATTGGGTAGGTATATTTTAGAGGAAATTAAGAAAGCAACAGGGGGAAATTGTCTTCCACACCTCGTTATAAATAGGTTGAGGAGGACAAAATTAGATGCTAACAGAGATCTTTTTGAAGCTGCATTAGGTAATCCTGATGCCATAAATGCCTGGTATGCCTTTCACAGGTTTATTGATTCAGCAAAAATGCAGGTTTTAAATCAATCTGGTAAGGGCTTACTCATTGATCTCCATGGTCATGGTCATGCGATACAAAGGCTGGAACTGGGTTATTTACTCTCAGGATCTAATCTTAGGGCTGGAAATAATTACCTCAACAGTTCAGCCGCCATAGAAAATAGTAGTATCAGATTCTTAGCGTTGAATAATAGGAATAATTATCGACATGCTGAATTATTGAACGGATTGGAAAGTCTGGGTGGATTTTTTGAAACAGAGCGATATACAGCTGTTCCAGGACCTGCAGATATAGCTCCGAGAAGCGGAGAAGATTATTTTTCCGGGGGTTACAATACGGAAAGGCATGGTTCTGTGGACAGTGGAAAAATAGACGCAATTCAAATTGAATGCAATTATTCAGGGGTTAGAGATAATGAAGTTTCGCTGAAAGTATTTGCTGAAGCCACTGCTAATGTTTTAATTAAATATCTGAAAACACATTATTTTGGTAAAGAGGGTCTTACCTGTCCTTCCATCATGACTACAGGTATTTCGCAGAAGGCTGCTGATATAATTAGCCTTTTTCCTAATCCTGCCTGTCACTCTGTTACTATCGATTTGCCTCAATCAGGGAATTTAAAAATATATGATTTAACAGGCAGACTGCTAAAAGAATCTGTCTTTTCAACTTCCGGCGTTCATCATTTGCCTTTAATGTTTGAAGAAAAATTCGTTTTATTGCAGTTTATTGGTCATGATGGATTAAATGCATCCATGAAACTTATACGAGAATGTCCGTAAATAAAATTGATGTCGATCAACTCGTCAGAGAAAATATACGTCGCCTGACGCCATACTCATCGGCAAGGGGTGAATTTAAAGGTACTGCCTCCATTTTTCTGGATGCAAATGAAAATCCTTTTGATACCGGGTACAATCGTTATCCCGATCCCTTGCAATTAAGTCTTAAAAATAAAATAAGTCAAATTTGGCAAGTGCCTGTTTCATCTGTTTTTTTAGGAAATGGAAGTGATGAACCTATTGATTTGCTGGTTCGTTTATTTTGTGAACCAGGGGTAGACCACATTATCATAACTCCCCCCACCTACGGTATGTACCGTGTTGCCGCTGATATTGCAGGAGTGGAGGTAAAAGAAATAAGCTTAAAAGCTGATTTTCAATTATCAGTAGATGATGTGCTTTCTCAGATAAATAAATACAGTAAATTACTATTTCTCTGTAGTCCCAATAATCCAACAGGAAATCTGTTGAAAAGGGACGATATAATTGAAATTATTCATCATTTTCCTGGAATTGTTGTTTTGGATGAGGCGTATATCGATTTTGCAGATGTGGAAAGCTTTCTTCCGGTGCTTGCTGATTTCCCAAACTTGGTTATCCTGCAGACTTTTTCAAAAGCCTGGGGTCTGGCAGGAATAAGAATGGGCATGGCATTTTCCTCTAAAGAAATTACTGAATTTTTAAATAAAATAAAATCACCTTATAATCTGAATGTTTTAACTACAGATTTTGTCTCAAAACAGCTGGATTTTTTAAGTGAGAAAAAGGCTGCTGTAGAAATTTTAAAAAAAGAAAGACAAAGCTTGTCGGATTCTTTTAACACTTTTTCTTTTGTACAAAAAGTATTTAGTTCCGATGCGAATTTCATCCTAATTCGTACAGAAGAGGCAGATCGTTTATATTTATATCTGGTTTCCAAAGGGATTATTGTGAGGAACAGGTCAAATATGCCTCTTTGCGAGGGGACTTTGCGTATTACTGTGGGTAACAGCCAGGAAAATGAGTTCCTTTTAGATACCTTAAAGGAATGGGAAAAATTAAATTCATGACCATGAAAAGAGTTTTATTTATTGACAGAGATGGTACTTTGGTTGAAGAACCTTCAGATTATCAAATAGATAGTAAAGAAAAAGTATCTTTTTTACCCAGCGTATTTGCTTCTTTGGCACGTATTTGCAGAGAAACAAATTTTGAATTGGTCATGGTAACCAATCAGGATGGTTTAGGTACCTCCTCTTTCCCTGAAGATACTTTCTGGCCTGCACATCAGTTCATTTTAGATACCCTCAAAAGGGAGCGAATTGAATTTAATGAAATTTTTATTGACCGCAGTTTTCCTCATGAAAATGCGCCAACCCGCAAACCCAGATTAGGGCTTTTGCAGAATTATCTGACAGAGGAATACGATCTTAAAAATTCCTGGGTCATTGGGGATCGCATGACCGATATGGAACTTGCTTATAATCTTGGGGCAAATGGTATATTTATTTCCAGAAATGAAATCTTGGGAAGCGACGAATTATATAAGAAAAAAGAAGAAATTGAAAAAGTAATTTCACTCAAAACGGTGGACTGGAATGAAATAGCTGCCTTTTTATGTAAACAGAGAGGGCCAGTTACCTGGACAAGAAAAACCTTGGAAACTAACATTCTGATTCATTTAAATCTCGATGGAAATGGAAAATACCAGCATCAGACAGGTTTGGGTTTTTTTGACCACATGCTCGATCAGCTGGCTAAACATAGTGGTATAGATCTTTCCGTAAAAGTTTCAGGCGATTTACATATTGATGAACACCATACGATCGAAGATACAGCTCTTGCTTTAGGAGCAGCATTTAAAAAAGCGCTTGGCGATAAACGAGGTATTGAAAGATATGGCTTTTTTATTCTGCCCATGGATGATGCACTTGCTCAGGTAGCCATTGATTTTAGCGGAAGACCCTGGATCGTTTGGAATGCCTCCTTTAAAAGAGAAAAAGTAGGCGATTTTCCTACAGAAATGGTGTTTCATTTTTTTAAATCCTTCTCCGATGCCGCTGAATGCAATATAAATATAGCTGCAACGGGAGAAAATGAGCATCACAAAATTGAGGCGCTTTTTAAATCATTTGCGAAAGCAATAAAAATGGCGATAAAAAAAGATCCTGAAAATCAAGTTTTACCCTCCACCAAAGGGGTACTTTAACCTTTAACGATGCGTCAAGAAATTGCAGTAATTAAATATAATGCAGGAAATATTCACTCTGTTTTATCAGCGCTTTCCCGATTGGGTTTCAATGGGATTCTAACCGATAATCCAGAAGTTATTTACCAATCAGATAAAGTTATTTTTCCAGGTGTTGGGGAAGCAAGGTCAACCATGAATTATTTAAAAGAAAAAGGCCTTGATGAGGTTATAAAAAAACTCACACAGCCAGTTCTTGGTATTTGCCTGGGCATGCAATTATTATGCCTGCATTCTGAAGAAAAAGATACAGATTGTCTGGGTATTTTACCCATTAGGGTCAAAAAATTTATACCTCAAAATAATGAGAATGTTCCTCATATAGGATGGAATACCCTAAAAACCTTTAATAATCTTCTTTTCGACGGGCTTAAAGAGGATTCGTTTGCCTATTTTGTCCATAGTTATTACGCCGAATTAAGTTCTGAAACAATTGCCCAAACGGATTATATATTCCCATTTAGTGCGGCTTTACAAAAGAATAATTTTTTTGCAACCCAGTTTCATCCCGAAAAATCGGGTCAGGTTGGGGAAACAATTCTTCGGAATTTCTTAAACAAGGTCTCTATTTAAATGCTTAATCTATTTTTATGATTATTATTCCAGCCATTGACATCATAGATGGAAAATGTGTAAGACTAACGCAGGGTGATTATAGTCAGAAAATTGAGTATAATTCTAATCCTCTGGAAGTAGCAAAATTATTCGAAGGCAATGGGTTAAACCATCTGCATGTAGTGGATTTAGACGGCGCTAAAGCGGGTAAAATAATTAATTATCCCATCCTGGAGCAAATTGCAAGCCGCACTAAACTTAAAGTAGATTTTGGGGGCGGCTTGAAATCTAAGGAAGATTTAAAAATTGCTTTTGAATCTGGTGCAAGTCAGGTAACTGGAGGAACGATTGCCGTTAAAAATAAAACGATTTTTCTTCAATGGTTAGATGAGTACGGGGATGAAAAAATTATTCTTGGAGCAGATTTTAAGGATGATTATATAGCTACCGACGGATGGCAGGAGTCCAGTGAGTACCTACTTTTACCTTTTCTTGAGGGATATTTTAAAGATGGGGTCAGGTTTGTTATTTCAACTGATATAAGTAAAGATGGCCTTTTAAAAGGATGTTCCCTGGATAAATATGAAGAAATAAGACAAAAATTACCCGATTTGAAACTCATTGCCAGCGGGGGTGTAACCAAGGTCGAGGAACTGGAAAAATTATTTCATCTCGGTTGTTTTGGTGCCATTATTGGAAAGGCGCTTTATGAGGGTCATTTTACAGCAAAATCTTTAGGTTTACTCCAAGAATCGTTTTTTTCAAAACATGCAAGCTAATTTGTTTGTTCATAAAATAATTTCTATCCCATATTTGCAAATAAACTGGTTTCAACATGGATATTTCCACGTTTCCTGATGATTTAAAGCAGGATTTTATTGAGATTATTGGTGCCAAAGAGCATAATCTGCAAGGCATTGATTTAAATATTCCAAGAAATCAACTGGTCGTAATAACAGGCATAAGCGGCAGTGGTAAATCCTCATTAGCTTTTGATACCCTTTATGCCGAAGGTCAGCGCAGATATTTAGAAACCTTTTCTGCTTATGCGCGTCAGTTTATAGGTGAAATGGAACGTCCTGATGTAGAAAAAATATCGGGATTAAGTCCGGTTATTTCTATTGAACAGAAAACGACTGGAAATAATCCCAGATCCACAGTGGGTACCGTAACGGAGATTTATGACTTCATGCGTCTTTTATTTGCCAGAACGGCAGAGGCCTTTTCCTATGTTACAGGTGAAAAGATGATAGCCTACAGCGAAGAACAAATGAAGGAAAGGATTCTAACCGATTACAGTCAGAAGAAAATAATGATTCTGGGTTCCTTGGTCAGGGGTAGAAAAGGACACTACAGAGAGTTGTTTGAGCAGATTAGAAAAACAGGATATACCAAAATCCGAGTAGACGGAGAGTTGCTTGATTTAACTCCCGGTATGTCAGTAGATCGATATAAAGTTCATGATATTGAAGTGGTTATAGATAGGATACAAGTTACTGAAGATAAATTGCCCAGAATAAATGAAGCACTTCAAATGGCGTTAAAACTGGGTCAGGGATTATTAATGATTCAAGATGCAGATTCAGGAGTTACTACAACTTTAAGTAAATTTTTAATGGATCCCGTTGGAGGAATTTCGTATAGTGAGCCTTCTCCAAATTCGTTTTCGTTCAATTCCCCTTATGGGGCTTGTCCTTCTTGTAATGGATTGGGAGTTTTGACTAAAATTGATGTAAATAAAGTAGTTCCCGACGACCAAAAATCTATCAATGAGGGAGGAATTATTCCGCTCGGAGAACCTCGGGACAATACATTGTTCAAACAATTACGGGAACTTTCGAAAATTTATAAATTCAATTTTTCAATGCCTATTGCTGAAATACCTCCAGATGCCTGGAAGATTATTCTTTATGGTACAGGAAAAATGAAAAATCAAAAAGAGGAAGTAACCTATGATATTATTGCTGAAGGTCTGATAAATCTGATGATGCATTGGTACACTGATACGTCTTCAGAAAAATCAAGGATGTGGTATGAAGAATTTATGATTGTGGACCAATGCCAGGAATGCCAAGGATACAGGCTAAAAAAGGAATCTCTTCATTTTAAACTTGCAGGGAAACATATTGGAGAACTTTCTTCTATGGATATTCAGACATTGAGAGACTGGATTCAGCAATTACCTGAAAAACTGGAGGAAAGACAGATGGTTATTGCGGAGCCTGTATTAAAAGAAATTGACCTCAGAATAGGTTTCCTATTGAAAGTAGGACTTGATTATTTAACCCTTAACCGACCAGCGCGTACACTTTCGGGTGGAGAATCACAACGTATTCGACTTGCTACTCAAATTGGGTCGCAACTGACAGGAATTACTTATATCCTGGATGAGCCAAGCATTGGTCTGCATCAAAGAGATAATCAGCGACTTATTGATTCTTTAAGGCAATTAACAGATATCGGGAATACAGTTTTAGTGGTAGAACATGATAAAGATATTATGTTAGCCTCTGATTACCTTATAGATATGGGACCAGGAGCAGGAAAGCTGGGAGGTAAAATAGTTGGTGAGGGAACGCCTGAATCATTTGCCCAAAAGCAAACCTTAACAGCTGATTATTTAAGTAAAAGACGCAGTATTGAGGTTCCAAAAAAGAGAAGAGAAGGCTCTGGGAAATATCTGGTATTAAATGGTGCATCAGGAAATAATCTTAATAATGTTTCTATTAAAATACCATTGGGTATTTTAGCTTGTATTACCGGTGTTTCAGGAAGTGGTAAATCAACACTGATTAACGAAACTTTGTATCCAGTTTTAAGGCAACACTTTTTTAAAAGTTTAAAACCACCTATGCCTTATGAATCGATATTAGGTTTAGAGCATCTCGATAAGGTGATAGATATAGATCAGTCGGCCATTGGAAGGACGCCACGCTCAAATCCAGCGACTTATACGGGCGTTTTTACAGAAATAAGAAAAATATTCTCCGATTTACCAGAATCTAAAATTCGTGGATACCTCCCAGGTCGTTTTTCCTTTAATGTAAAAGGTGGCCGTTGCGAAGAGTGCCAGGGTTCAGGAATGAGGGTTATTGAGATGAACTTTCTACCCGATGTTCATGTGCATTGCGAAAAATGCCAGGGAAGACGATATAACAGAGAAACCCTTGAAGTATTATATAAAGGGAAATCAATTAATGACGTGCTTGAAATGACCGTTTCGGAAGCAGTTGGTTTCTTTGAAAATATTCCAGCCATTTACCGTAAGGTCAAAACCCTTGAAGAAGTAGGTCTTGGTTATATTTCTTTGGGGCAACAAGCAACAACCCTTTCAGGTGGTGAAGCCCAAAGAGTCAAATTGGCTGAAGAATTGTCGAAGAAAGATACGGGAAATACGATGTATATTTTAGATGAACCTACCACGGGTCTTCATTTCGAAGATATAAGGCATCTATTGGTGGTCCTTCAAAAATTGGTAGACAGAGGAAATACTGTTTTGGTCATTGAGCATAATATGGATGTAATTAAAGTTGCGGACTATGTTATAGATATGGGACCCGAAGGTGGGAACAGAGGGGGAAAAGTTGTCGCCTTAGGTACTCCTGAAGAGGTAGCTAAGATAAAAGGAAGTTTTACAGGTCAATTCTTAAAATTAGAACTTCCCTCAATAAATTAATATCTTTATCCAACAACGATGTTTATGCGCAAATGGATAAATAGTATTTTTAAGTTATATTATTCGCGACGATTCCTCTTAACTCAGGATCTTTATCGAAAGGCTGATAAATTACAGGAACATTGGAGGTATCATTTAGTCCTAAAAGCCAGAGATACTCACTATGGCAGATTATTTAATTTCAGGGAAATAACAAATTATTCATCTTTTTCCAAGCAAATTCCTGTAGTGGAATATGATGAATTAAAACCTTTTATCCTCCAGATGATGTTGGGGGAAAATAATATTTTATGGCCAGGAAAAGTATCCTGGTTTGCTAAATCAGCAGGTACTTCGCAAGATAAAAGTAAATTTATTCCAGTTTCTAATGAAAACAGACAACAATGTCATCTTAGAGGAACCTGGGATACGATGATGTATCATTATCATTTTCGACCTGATGCCAGGCAATTTGAGGCAAAAACTTTGCTAATGGGAGGGTCTTTTACCCGGTTTGATGCTTATCCATCATCTAAAATTGGGGATATTTCTGCCATCATGATTAAACATTTACCTTCCGTAGCCAAACCTTTTTTTGCCCCAGATATACCAACTGCGCTCCTTTCAGACTGGGATGAAAAAATTGAAAAAATTGCACAATATGCTTCTAATCAAAAAGATATTGTCATGGTTGGAGGGGTTCCAACCTGGACTTTACTCCTGTTCAATAGGATCCTATCACTAAAAGGTAAAAATCATTTACAGGAGATCTGGCCCGATTTTCAACTTTATACTCACGGAGGAGTTAGTTTCGCTCCTTACAAAGCTCAGTTTAAAGCACTTTTCCCTTTGCCTGGTGTCCAATTTATGGAAACATACAATGCAACAGAAGGATTCTTTGCCGTTCAGGATTTGCCCGATGACGACACAGGTATGCGTTTGTTACTGAATAATGGTATTTTTTATGAGTTTATTTCTCAGGATGTAAATCATGATTTTAGTGGTCAACCTATACCACTTTCTGAAGTTGTTCCAGGGGTTAATTACGCTATGGTTATTACTACAAATAGTGGATTATGGAGATATAAAATTGGAGATACTGTGAAATTTACCAGTATTAATCCTTACAGAATAATGGTTACGGGCAGGATTAAACAGTTTATTAATACCTTTGGTGAGGAAGTGATGGTAGAAAATACAGATAAAGCCCTCGCTTTAACCTGTCAATCTTTTGGAATCTTTGCCAGAGAATATACCGTAGCACCAAAATTTTTATGCCAGAATGAAAAGGGAGGACATGAGTGGATCGTTGAATTTGAAAACCCACCTGAAAATTTGACTGAATTCTCTCTTCAGCTAGACAAAAATTTACAAGCGGTAAACGCTGATTATGAAGCAAAAAGAGCGCAGAACCTTGCTTTATTACCTTTGGTTTTACACAGTGTAAAAATAGGCACTTTTCATGCCTGGTTGCGCTCAAAATCTAAATTTGGTAATCAGAACAAGGTGCCTCGATTATCGGAAAACCGAAAAATCCTGGAAGAAATTTTACAATTTGAGATCCAATAGCCTCTTTTTCCTGTTATTTTTTTAAACCAAAAACTTTTGTAAATGTTTTATTAGGTATATTTGCCTTTATCATGTATTGTTTTGTCATTATATTTTAATAAATTTAAATAAATTTTTAGGTTAGTTAATAGGGTTTTAGGTGTTTTTTCGGGTCGGCGTTTTCTCGCTGACCTTTTTTATTAGGGAATTTCTTTGGTCTTTACCATATACTTCTCTCAGTTTTATCTGATCAAATGATGTCCAAGATTGTTTTTTCCACCGTAAATATTTATCAGAGATCCACCCTTTCATTTCTTTTTCTCTTTTTTCCTGAAAATAACCCCCAACTTGGCAAAGGGCTAATATTTTAGCCATCTCTGCTTCATATTTTCCTTTTGTCCATACTAAAATAGGCCGGCCTGCTTCCAGATATTCAAATAATTTAGTAGTTAAAATTCCCTCTTCATTATCAGTGCACCAGGTTAGCAAAAAATTGATGCCAGCTTCCTGTTGTCTTTGTTGTGATTCCTTTAACGATAATAAATCTTGAATTTCCAATTGTTCATTATTAAAATATGGAACCAGCCATTCTTTAAATATGGATGGATGAATTCCACAATAAGTCCATTTAATATCATTCACCTCAATTATTTTTTCTTCAATTAGTTCCATAATTACCGAAATCAGGGGAAATATTTCCTGAAAATCTGGGTATATGGATCCGGTATAATTAAGGTTAAATGTTATCGGTCGTTTTGTCGGTAAATTTATTCTATCATTTGAAATACAACCAGAATAAATATTTATTTGGTTATGATAATACCTTAATGCTTTCGCGAGACCTTCTGAAACAGTGATTATTTCTGTGGCTTGAGATATAATTTTTTTGAAAAAATATTGAAAAACAGCCTGGTTCCATTTGCTGGGATTTTTCATATCAAAGGGTAAATCCCGGAAATCGGCTGTCCAATGAAGATGCGGATACCTGTATTTCAATAAATAAGCAATAAAATGATCTGTAAAGGGACTAAAAGAGGAATAAATATGCGTGATTTTGTATTTCTTTATCCACCCTAAGCCTTTTAGATAACTACCTAAAAGGTAGCATAAACCGCCATCTCCAAAGATAATACTATAAGGAATTCGATTCCTGATGGACAATAAAAAAGAGATTAAAGGCTTTTTTTTCCACTTCGGTGGAAGGGTGTGATTTTTTAAAATTTGGTTTGTTAGGTAATTACGTATTCCGATAATGGGAATATAGGTAACCCTTGGATTATACACCTGCTGACTTGTATCCCGTGGCATTCCTGGAGGAAATTTTCCAGTAATAACAAATACCTGATATCCACTTTCAATAAATGCCTCAAAGAAATTTTTTATTCTAATGATAGCATTAACATGAATGGGGGGAAAATAGTAACTGATGAATAGTAGGTTTCTTTGTTTTTCTGATGTATTTGTTTTCAATATATTTCGCACATTTTTGAATTCTGCTTGTTAAGAATTCTCCCATAATGTTCCTGGACAGACCGATTAGCGTAATTACAAGAGATACTTTGAGGTGTTTTCTGAGACATAGAAAACAAAATATCATAAGGTAGAAGTAAAACTTTTCGTAAGACGAGGGCTAATTTTTTCTCATTTCCTGTAGAAAAAATCCATCCGTTTTCTCCCTCCCTTATGAGTTCGCCGCAACCTGGTGCTGTGGAAGAAATAACAGGTCTTCCGCAGGCATGTGCCTCCAGGATAGTTCTTGATAAGCCCTCCCTTTTTGAGGGCTGTATTAAAATATTTGCCTGCCTGAGTAATGGTCGAACATCCAAACGATTGCCGATGAAGATTATAAGTCCTTCCTTTTGCCATTCTTTTAATTTAGCCAAAGGAATATCGGTAGGATGCCCACCATTTATCGGACCTGCGAGAATACATTTGAATGGAATTCTCCCTTCTTTTAGTCTTATTAAGCTTTTTATCAGACAGTTTATTCCTTTATCTCCTTGCATGCGACCTAAATAAAGGATTATCCTGATTTTGTGATCCGCCGGATATGGAATGGGACTAAAATATTTTAAATCAATTCCAGATCCATTAATTAATCCTATATTTTCCTTACGGATCCAGCGCTTATTTAAAAAATAAAAATAATCTGTATTATTTTGAAAAATAATCTGAGGACATTTTTTAAAAATGAACTTACAAAAGTATCCGCTTATCAAAGCCATTATTTTTTGATGGGTAAATAAAAATCCCAGCCCAGTTAGGGTTGGATAAACAGGAATTCTTAAGTTCCGGCTTGCTATGGCGGTGGCAATGGATATTTTAAAAGTAAAGGTGAAAATAGCGATAGGTTTCATTTCTATGATACCTTTCCTTATTTCTGTAACCATTTTTAATGTATTTAGGGTATCATTATTATTATCAGGGTATTGTTTAAGGACATGTATTTTAAAATCTTGTCCGTTGTTTAGCCTGTCATTTTCCTTTGTCATTGGAACCATAACCATGATTTGATAGCCTTTCAATTTAAAATATTCAATGAGATGGATATAGTAATGATTCAAAAAATGAAGATGATTGGCAACAAACAAGAGGATAGGTAATTTTGGTGAAACAGACATTATGTTGACCTTGAAAATGAAATATTATGAAGGCAAAGATGAGCTCATTATCGGTCACCTTCCGACTTTTTGGTTGTTAAAGAACAGACAGATTACCCCACATTCCAATCTGCCAGCAGCATTCAAATTAATATATTTGTATATTTGCAGTTAATTAGTTTCAAACCTATGCGAATTTCACTGCTGGTTCTCAGCTTGTTTTTTCTTTCTCACCTAGAGGGTCAGGAAAAAAAGACTTTACTTATAAACGGAGATTTGTACGAATATATCCTTGATGATTGTGGTGATACGATAGTTCTGGCTAATTTCGGTGATATGACAGTCACTTCAAGAAGAGAATTTGCCAGTATAGATGAGTATAATAAATATCAGCGATACAGGCGATATGCTTATCAGGTGTATCCTTATGCGGAAAAAGCCATTCGTATTTTTAAAGAAGTTCAGAAGCAAACCGCCGAAATGCGAAAGGGGAAGAGAAGAAAATACACCAAAGAACTGCAAGATGAGCTAAAGACAGAATTTGAAACTCCCCTAAGGAATTTATCTAAGACGCAGGGAATGATTTTAATGAAGATGATAGAAAAAGAGGTTCAAGCCCCTATATATTATTTAATCAAGGATTTAAGGGGTAATTTCACCGCATTTTACTGGAATACCTTGGGCGGTTTCTATGGACATAAGTTAAAGGATGGATATAAAAGAGGCAAAGATACTATCCTGGATATGGTGCTTGATGATGTTAATTTAACTTATGGCAGTGACGATGGACCTTTACCAGCAACCATACGATTACCCAAAAAATGGGGAAAGGAATGAAAATCTTAGGTAAACCAGGTTTCTGGGGAAGATTCTGGCGAATTGTTCCATGGTTGATTGGCATTCTGTGTACTTTACTGCTCTGGCAATATATTAGGACAAGAAGGCCTTTGACAGCCCCAGGTACCAGTTTATATTATGGAAAACATATCTATTTAATGGTTAAAAAATGAATTCCTCGCAGGACTTATTATCGGAATTAGTAAAGGATCTTGAAGGGGACTTCTTTCAAGACCAGACGACGCGAATGATGTATGCAACGGATGGGTCTGTATATAGGGAAATTCCCCTCGCAGTTTGCTTTCCTAAAAATGAAAAAGACATACAAATCCTGATTTCATTTGCCTTTAAATGGGGCATTCCTCTGATTCCAAGGACTGCAGGTACTTCGCTCGCAGGGCAATGCGTTGGTAATGGTATTGTCGTGGATGTATCCAGATATATGAACCGTATCCTTGAATTTAATGCAGAAGAGGGATGGGTAAGGGTTCAACCAGGAGTTATTCGCGACGAGTTAAATTATTTTCTAAAACCTTTTGGTTACTTCTTCGGACCCAATACATCGACCGCAAACCGTTGTATGATTGGGGGAATGGTTGGAAATAATAGTTCAGGGACAACCTCCATAAAGTATGGGGTGACAAGAGACCATGTACTTGAAATAAAAGGATTTTTGTCAAATGCAGATCCTGTTCATTTTTCACCTTTATCAAAATCTGATTTTCAGGAAAAATTAATTGGGGATGAATTTGAAAATGAACTTTACAGGCACATTCATTCCCTTTTAGATGATGAGATCAATCGAAAAGAAATAGAAAATCAATATCCAAAACCGGAAATTCATAGACGAAATACTGGATATGCTATTGATTTACTGCTCCGTTCTGAAGTATTTACGCCAGAGGGTGAAGCGTTTAATTTTTGCAAATTATTGTCGGGTTCTGAGGGTACACTGGCTTTTTTTACCGAAATTAAACTTCATGTTAATACCTTGCCACCACCTGTTGAAGCAATTCTTTGCGCTCATTTTTCTACATTGACAGAGTCCCTGGAAGCTACCTTAACGGTAATGGAGCATGAGCCATATGCTTGTGAACTGATGGATAAATTCATCATGGATTGCACAAAAGAAAATAAAGAACAACAGAAAAATAGATTTTTTTTGCAGGGAGAACCTGCCGCTATTCTGATTGTTGAACTTAGAGATCAGGACAAGTTGTCTTTAGATATTAGATTGGAAAGGTTAATTAAGGATTTAAAAACCAAGGGATTTGGCTACGCTTTTCCAGTGGTTTATCCTCCGGATACGCTTAAAGTTATGGCGCTAAGAGCAGCAGGCTTTGGCGTTCTTTCTTTGGTTAAGGGAGATAAAAAACCCTTAGAATTTGTAGAAGATACTGCGGTTGCATTGGCCGATTTACCTGCTTATATTGCTGAATTTCAAGAATTAATGAGGCAATTTGGGCAGGAAGCGGTTTATTATGCACATGCAGGTGCCGGGGAATTGCATTTAAGACCCATGGCCAATTTAAAAACCTCGGAAGGTCTAAAGGAATTCAGAGAAATTGGAGAGGCCTCGGCAAGATTGGTGAAAAAATATAAAGGTTCCCTCTCGGGCGAACATGGAGACGGCAGGGTTAGAGGTGAATTTATACCTCTGATGCTTGGTGAACATAATTATGCTTTATTAAAAGAACTAAAAAATAAATGGGATCCTCGGCATATTTTAAATCCAGGTAAAATTACGGATACCCCAGCCATGAATGAGGGAACCCGCTATTTAGTAGATGTTAAACAACCCGAATGGGATACCCTCATAGATTTTTCCTCCCATGGCGGAATTTTAAAAGCTGCTGAAAAATGCAGTGGGTCGGGTGATTGCCGAAAGTTGCATCATGTTTCAGGAGGTGTGATGTGTCCCTCTTATATGGTAACCAAGAATGAAAAAGATTCCACTCGGGGAAGAGCGAACGTATTAAGAGAAGTATTAACACGTACAGAAAAGGGACAAAGTGCTTTTAATAGAAAGGAACTGGACGAAGTGATGGATTTGTGTCTTTCCTGTAAAGGATGTTCCTCAGAATGTCCTTCAAACGTAGATATGTCCACTTTGAAAGCAGAATATCTGTATCAAAAATACAAAGAAACGGGTATCCCTTTTCGGGCAAAAATGATTGCCAACATCAGTAATTTTAATAAGATAGGGTCTTTTTTTCCAGCATTTACTAATTTTTTCTTCTCGAATCCTTTCCTTAGCAGCATTATTAAAAGTACGATGGGAATTGCCGGACAACGGTCGCTTCCTTTAATTCAGGGTGATTTGAAGAAATGGTTTATGGTGAAAAGACCTGAACCTGCAGGAAAAAGGGTGGGAAAGGTTTTATTCTTTTGTGATGAATTTACCAGATTTAATGATGTTGAAATTGGTAAAAAAGCAATTT
>Ga0214917_10001506_pt1 | contig 29769 bp, 32 predicted proteins | sample LL_1208_BB_MetaG_FD_177983 | JGI IMG/M metagenome (GOLD analysis project Ga0214917, IMG submission 177983) | Freshwater microbial communities from Lake Lanier, Atlanta, Georgia, United States - LL_1208_BB | ecosystem: Environmental > Aquatic > Freshwater > Lake | place: USA: Georgia | collected... | reverse complement strand
CGATCTCATAGACGGTGAGCAGTTGTTCGAGGTCACTGCCCTTGGCAGCGGCTAGCGCCAACGCATCAGCAGCAGTCTGCATTCGCCCTGCGGTGATCGCCTCTCGCGCGACAACACCAAAGGCGTGTATCACGAGCAAGGTGAGTGACAGGAGAGCGAGTGTGAGCATGCTCACTGCCCCGCGATCGTCGGTGATGCCTCGTCGAATCAGGTGTCGTCGCCGGCGATGATCGGTGCGACCGACGCAACGACCTGGCCCGACTCGAGACTCATCACACGAACACCCGTCGCGGCACGACCTTGGCTCGAAATCTCGCGTACGGGGATACGAATGGTCGTACCGCCTGATGACACGACGACGATTTCGTCTTCTAACCCGACCATGAACGCAGCGACCACGCGGCCTTTCTTGCCCGTCAACTTGATGCCGATCATGCCCATGCCGCCGCGACCCTTGCGTGCGAAGTGATTGATCTGTGTGCGCTTGCCGTATCCCGACTCGGTGACAAGCAGAATCGATGCTTCGTCGCGCGCAACATCGACCGACACCACCTCGTCGGTGCCGCGCATCTTCATGCCGCGCACACCTGCCGCCGAACGACCCATCGGCCGAACCAGCTTCTCCGCGAATCGAATCGTCTGGCCGCCGCGGGTCACCATGAAGACGTCGTCGGTGCCGTTGGTTTCGATCACCCGTACGAGTTCGTCTTTTGGCCGCAACTTGAGTGCGATCAGGCCGTCACGACGGCTCGAGTCATATTCGTCGAATTTCGTCTTCTTGACCTGCCCTGATTTGGTGACGAAGAAGAGATAGCGCTCACCCGGGAACTCGCGCGTGTCGATGATCGCCTGAATGGTCTCCCCCGACTGCAGCGGCAGCAGGTTGACGATCGGCATACCCTTGGCGGTGCGCTCGCGCTCGGGCACTTCGAGGGCTCGTAGGCGATACACACGACCGCGGTTGGAAAAGAACAGCAGGTATGCGTGCGCCGTGGTGAAGATGACGTGACGCACGATGTCGTCGCTCTTTAGGCGCGCACCGCTGACGCCGCGACCGCCGCGACCCTGTGTGCGGAATGAATCAGCCGGCACCGCCTTGATGTACTGCTCTTGTGTCATCACGATGACAAGCTCTTTGTCTTCGACGAGGTCTTCGACACCCATCTCACCGACATCGGCGGCAATCTGACACACGCGTGGCGTGGCGAAGGTTTCGCGCACCTTGGTGAGCTCAGCGGAAATGACGCCGCGCAGCACCTTGTCGTCTTCGAGAATCGCCGTGAGTTCCTTGATCTTCGCCCGAATCTCTTTCTGCTCGGCTTCCAGGTCGATGCGTGACAACCTCGTCAACTGTCGCAACTGCATGTCCAAGATGTCGATTGCCTGGCGTTCGCTGAAGCCGAACTTCTTGCCCATCAATGCTTCTTTGGCGGCGTTCGCGTCTTCACTGGCGCGAATCACCTTGATGACGTCGTCAATGACGTTGAGTGCCTTGAGGCGGCCTTCGAGGATGTGGTTGCGCTCCTTCGCCTTGTCGAGGCGGAACTGGCTGCGCCGCGTGATGACCTCGATTTGGTGAGCGACATAACCGACGAGCGCGTCACGCAACGTGAGCGTGCGCGGAACCCCGTCGACGAGTGCCACCATGTTGACCGGAAACTGGCTCTGCAGTTGCGTGTTCTTGAAGAGGTTGTTCATCACCACGTTGGCATTCGCGTCGCGCTTCAACGTGATGATCAGGTTGGTCGTGCCGCCAGCCGAGTTGTCGTTGACGTCGGCGATGCCTTCGAGGCCGTCGTTGTCGACGAGCTCTTGAATGCGTGCCGCGATGGCTGAGCAACTCGCTTGATACGGCAGTTCTGTCACCACGATGCGCATCTGGCCGCGCTGGCCTTCTTCAATCGCCACCTTCGCGCGCATCTTGATGCTGCCGCGACCGGTCTTGTAGGCCTCGGTCAACCCGTCGCGACCAAGAATCAACCCGCCCGTCGGAAAGTCTGGGCCCTTCACGAACTTCATCAAATCTTTCACCGTTGCCTCGGGGTTGTCGATCAAGTGCAACGTCGCGTCGATGATTTCACCCAAGTTGTGCGGCGGAATCGAGGTGGCCATACCAACGGCGATGCCTTGTGAGCCATTCACCAGCAGGTTCGGGAAGCGCGCTGGCAGCACCGTGGGTTCTTCGGTCGTGCCGTCGTAGTTCGGCATCAGATCGACGGTGTTCTCTTCGATGTCGGCGAGTAACTGCATCGCCAACGGGTGCAGACGTGCCTCGGTGTAACGGCTGGCGGCCGGGCCAAAGTCGGGCGAACCGTAGTTGCCGTGGAAATCGATCAGCGGGTGGCGCAGCGAGAACGGCTGGGCCATGCGCACGAGGGCGTCGTAGATCGCACTGTCGCCGTGCGGGTGGTAGCGGGCCATCGTGTCACCAGTGACGCGTGCGCACTTCACGTACGGACGGTCGGGGCGAAACCCCTGCTGGTCCATGTCCCAGATGATGCGGCGGTGCACGGGCTTGAGACCGTCACGCACGTCGGGCAACGCGCGCGACATGATCGTCGAGATCGCGTAGTCGAGGAACGAACGTTCCATTTCTTCTTGCAGCTGAATCGGCTGCACCGAGTCGCCGCTCGAGAGCGGGAGTTGTGACGAGCCGTTACCGTCGCCGGCGCCGCCCTTCTTGCCGCCTGCTGACGCCTTGTCTGGTGTGCCGGACTTTTTCTTTGCCATCGTGGTTCCGTTGCCCTAGAAGTCGAGGTTGCGCACGTCGCGCGCGTTGCTGGTGATGAAATCCTTGCGCATCTCGACGTCGTCGCCCATCAACACGCTCATGATGTGTTCGGCTTCTGCAGCCTCTTCGACGTTGATCTGCAAGAGCGTGCGGGTTGCGGCATCCATCGTGGTGCCCTTCAACTCTTGCCAGTCCATTTCGCCGAGACCCTTCAGGCGTTGGAATTCTTTCTTGTGGTTTGCGTGTTCCTTCAAGAATGCGGTCTTGGCCGCGTCGTCTTTCAGATATATCTTTTCTTTGCCCACTTCGGTGGAATAGAGCGGCGGCTGGGCGATATAGATGAAACCGCTCTCGACCATCGGTCGCATCTGGCGGTAAAAGAACGTGAGCAGAAGCGTGCGAATGTGGCTGCCGTCGACGTCGGCGTCAGCCAAGATGATGATCTTGTGGTACCGCGCCTTTTCGACGTTGAACTCGTCGTTACCGACACCGCCACCAATGGCGGTGATGAGGGCTTGAATCTCGTTGTTCTTCAACATCTTGTCGAGCCGTGCCCGCTCGACGTTGAGAATCTTGCCGCGAATGGGCAGAATCGCCTGCGTACGCGGGTCGCGGGCATCAACCGCCGTTCCACCGGCAGAGTCTCCTTCGACGATGAACAGTTCGCTCTCAGCCGGATCACCGCTTGCACAGTCCTTCAACTTGTCGGGCATGCCCGCGCCTGAGAGGGCGGTCTTGCGACGAATGGCGTTGCGTGCATTCTTCGCAGCGATGCGTGCTTGCGCGGCAGCGACCGCCTTCTTCACCACGCGATTAGCTTCGGTCGGATTTTCTTGCAGCCACTCTTCCAACTTTGTGTTCGTCTCTTTTTGCACGAACGATCGCATTGACACGTTGCCCAACTTCGCCTTGGTCTGGCCTTCGAACTGCGGCTCGCGCAACTTGACCGACACCACCGCGGTAAGCCCTTCGCGAATGTCTTCGCCGAGCAGGTTCTCGTCTTTTTCTTTCAGGCCACCCGACGAACGCGCATACTTGTTGAGCACCGAGGTGAGCGCAGTCTTGAATCCCTCGACATGCATGCCTCCTTCAACGGTGGAAATGCCGTTGGCATAGCCGTAAATGCCCTCGTAGTAGCCCGTGTTCCATTGCAGGGCGATGTCCAGGGTCTGGTCGTCTTCGGTTGCTTCGTAGTGCGCCACCTTGGTGAAGAGCGCCTCGCGTGACTGGTTGAGGTGCTTTACGAAATCGACGATGCCACCCTTGTATTGGAACGTCACCTTCTGCTTCTTGTCGCCGCGGTCGTCGACGAAGACGACCTCCAAGTTCTTGTTCAAGAATGCGATCGTCTGCAATCGTTCGGTCACGGTGCGCGCAACGAACTCGGTGCCCTCGGCGGTGAAGATCTCGGGGTCTGGCCAGAAGCGAATCGACGTGCCGCGCTGCGTTTTCTCCGGAGACGCTCCGACTTTTTGCAGCTTGCCCTTCGGCTTGCCACCTTCGACGAACTCTTGGCGGAAGTGCGTGCCCTCGCGGTGCACTTCGGCGATGACACGCAACGACAACGCATTGACGACGCTCACGCCCACACCGTGCAAACCGCCCGACACCTTGTAGCCGTCGCCGCCGAACTTGCCGCCGGCATGCAACACGGTGAGCACGACTTCCAACGCGCTCTTGCCCTTGTGCGGGCCTGAGGGATACGGGTCGACGGGAATGCCGCGGCCATTGTCGACGACCTCGCACGAGCCGTCGGGGTGCAGGGTGACGATGATCTTGTTGCAGAACCCGGCCATCGCCTCATCGACGGAGTTGTCGACGACTTCCCAGATCAGGTGGTGCAACCCTGCCAAGCCGGTTGAGCCGATGTACATGCCCGGGCGGCGGCGCACCGGGTCGAGACCCTCGAGCACCTGGATGTCTTTGGCGCCGTACGAGGCCGAGCCTTTGCGGGTGGTGCCTTTGGTGGCGTCAACGGACATATGAGCCTTCTGATTCTACCTTTTTTGACACTGCCGAAGTGGTACTTGCTACGCGAAAACGCTCGGATTTACCGACGTTTTACGCGTACTTCAAGACGTGTGACTGGTGTCGTTGTGAACGACGAAAGTTTCGCGCACAACGATGCTTCAAGAAAGCGCAGTTCGGTGGCCCAACTCGGGTCATCGACCTCGACGACGAGGGTTGCGCGGTCAAGTCGCACCGGCTGCACGTGTGCCGCCACGGATTCACCGACCAGCTCTGGCCATGCACCAAACACACCGGTGACGCTGTCGGCGTCGTCAGAGCCGAGCGATTGCAAGAGCCGTGTGAGTTGGCCTTGCAGCGTGGTGTGCGGGGGGAGATCGTTGGCGTCGGGCGTTTCGGGGGGCATGTTGGGGTGGTTCATCATCCCTCTGGTGTGACGTCGTTGATGGTTCCGGCCACTACTCGTAGCACACGGGTGATGCGTGGCGAGTCGGGCAGTGCCTCGGGGCTGGTGACGAGCACCTGCCTCGTTGGCAGATGCACGAGCAGCTGTTCGAACACCGCTGCTTTTCGCCGTGGATCAAGCCCGGCCAAGACGTCGTCAAGCACCAACACGGGTGGTGAACCCCAACGATCACTCACGGCGTGATGAATGCCCATTCGCAGCGCCAACCCGAGTGAATGCTGCTCGCCGTGCGACCCTTGGGTGCGCGCCGCCAGATGGTCGATCGACACCACGAGATCGTCACGATGTGGCCCGACGGTGCTCGTGCCGCGACGCAAGTCGGCGTCGCGTGCGCCACGCAGCGCTGCCGCCAGCCCTGACTCACGCCATGCAGCGTCGTAGGTGAGCGTTACCTGTGCGGCGTTTCCCGCCAGTGCGGCGTAGGCCGCCTGCACCCTGGCAGTGATGTCGTCAATTACGGTCGCTCGTGCGTGCCCGAGTTCGTCGCCGACGGCACTCAGTTTGTCATCCCACGCATCGAGGCTCGCCAGCACCGACGCACTCGGACGTGGACCGAGTTCTTTCAACAGCGAATTGCGTTGACGTACGACACGTTCGACTTCGCTCACGAGGTCGTGGTGGGCCGGATTCAATGCGACCACTGCATCATCCAAGACCGAGCGACGTTCTGCTGCAGCCCCGCGAATGAGATAGAGGTCTTCGGGCATGAACACCGAGGTGCGCAATGCGGTGAGCAGGTCGCGGGTGCGGGCGGCACGCTTGCGATTGATCTGCACGGTCGAACGACCCTCACGCTTCAGTTCGATTTCGATGAGGAATTCACGCCCGTCGTCGTGCACGACTTCTGCCCGCAAGACGGCTGCCTCGGCTCCACTGCGAACCACGGCGTCGTTGACGACGCCTCGAAACGACTTCAGTGTCGAGAGTACTACTAGTGCCTCTACCAAATTCGTCTTGCCTTGCGCATTGTCACCGACGAGACCAAACACGCCGCCACCGAGCGGCAAATCGAGTTGGGCGTAGTTGCGAAAATCGCGCAGCTGCAACGAGCGAACGATCACGGGGCGTTCACCCGGTCGTCACGCCGTGAGACGTTGCGGCATCACCAAGTAGAGGTATCCGTCGTTGGTCGAGCCGCGCAGCACCGCTGGCTTGATTGCTTCACTCGACTCGATGCTGATGGTTTCGCCTGTGCACGCATCGATGCCTTGCATCAGATAATCGGGGTTGAAACCAATGGTGAGCTCTGGGCCTTTGTAGTCGGCATCGAGTTCTTCGATGGTCTCACCGGTGTCTTGGGTGTGAACCGACAATTTCAGTGCACCACTGCTCTGCGTGAGTCGTACCGGAATGTTGTCGCGGGCAAACACCTTTGACCGGCGTACCGCGTCGAGCAACGCTTCGCGGTTGACCGACAGCTTGTTCGGATACGACGGCTGGATCAATTGCTTGTAGTTGGGGAACTGCACGGCCAGCAGTGCCGTCGACAACGTGGTGTTGCCGACACCGAACGTCGCACGATCAGAAGCCAAGCGGTACGTGATCGTGTCGTGGTCTTTGATCAGTCGCAAAAGTTCACCAAGCGCGCGAGCAGGAATGATGACCGAGCTCTCGCCCGCCAGCGCCGTGCCACTGATCTGGCGCACCGCAAGGCGATAACTGTCGGTGGCGACGAACGTAAGCCCTTCAGGTTGGTTGCTGATGAGTACACCGGTGAGCGCTAGGCGCGATGCGTCGGCGCTTGCAGCACGCACGACCTGACGTAATGCATCGCCGAAGACCGCGGCAGACATCTTTCCTTCTGGTGCGCTCGCCTGCAGGATCTTGGGAAAATCGTTGGCGGCATAACAAAGCACCGACGAACGGTTGCGACCAGCTTCAACGATGAGCGATTCACCCTCGAGGGCAACTTGCACTTTGCCGTCGGGTAGGCCACGCACGAGTTCGGTGATGATGCGTGCGGTCGGCACCACGACGCCGTCTTTTTGTCCGCCAACCGTGAGGGTCGTTTGGATCGAAAGTTCTTTGTCGGTGCACGACAATGTCAGGGTGTCACCAGTGACAGACAGCTCAACACCTGCCAGCGCCGGCATGGCGCTCGTGCGTGCGGTGGCGACGCGACTGACATCGCTCAGGGCTTCGTTGAACTCGTCGCGTTCGATGCGGAATTTCATGATGTCGGCCTCGTCGGGTGGTTGTTGGTAGTGGTCGGATACATGCTGATAGCAGTAATAAGACCTGTGGATTGTGGATAACTAGGGTTGCGCCCAGCGTAGACAAGGGCCGTGATATCCACAGGCACGCAATGGTCACGCACATCGCACAACGGTGTCATTTGCGATCTGGGGATAACAGGGTGGTTGTCCACACGACGTCCACCTGCGACTCGCAGGCTCGCCAGCCCAGTGGTCGTGAGCAGCGAGATCATGTCGTTTTGAACATTCGCAACAGCTCGTTGACCTGATCGAACACCTGCTGGCGGTCTTTCATCACGTGCTGGGTCTTTTCCACCGCGTGAATGACGGTTGTGTGGTCGCGACCCCCAAACAGCCGGGCAATGGCGGGATACGACAACTCGGTCAACTCACGCACGACGTACATGGCGGTTTGGCGTGCAGTGACAATGGGCCGCTGGCGGCTGCGGCCCCGAATCGCTTCGATGCTGACACCGAGGTAGTCGCAAATCTCGGTGAGCAGTTGCTCGTCGCTGCGCTTCTTTCCGCCGCGTCGCGACACGAGGTCGATGAGCAGTTCACGTGCGAGGGCGACATCGATCTCCGTTTTGTTCAACGAGGCATAGGCGGCCACCCGAACCAGGGCACCTTCGAGTTCGCGGATGTTGGTCGTGACGCTTGAGGCGATGAACTCCAGCACCTCGGGGGCGGCATTGAGGTGTTCGCTCTCGGCCTTGTTGCGCAAGATCGCGAGGCGGGTTTCGACGTCTGGTGGCTGCACGTCGGTGATGAGGCCCCAACGGAATCGGCCACGCAACCGGTCTTCAAGGGTGGGAATCGCATCAGGCACGCGGTCACTTGAGATGACGATTTGTTTGCTCGAACCGTGCAGCGAGTTGAAGGTGTGAAAGAACTCTTCTTGCAAGCCCTCTTTGCCTTCCATGAACTGCACGTCGTCAATGAGCAGCACATCGACTTCGCGATACCGGCGCTTGAACGCACTGATCGTGTTGTTGCGAATGCCATCGACGTATTCGTTGAGGAAGGTTTCCGTCGAGACGTAACGCACTTCGTAGTTCGGGTAGTGCTCATGCACGTAGGAACCGATGGCATGCAAGAGATGGGTCTTGCCGAGGCCTGCTGAACCGTAAATGAAGAGCGGGTTGTATGACCGTCCGGGGGTTTCGGCGACGCGTTGGGCGGCAGCGAGCGCAAACTGGTTCGACGCGCCCTTCACAAAGGTTTCGAAGGTGTAGCGCGGGTTCAATCCGACGGCTGCACCACGGCCAGTGCGACCGATGGGTGTGGTCACGCCGCTCGTTGGAGCAATGAGTGGCGCGGTGGCGGCAGAGGCGATCACCGCGGGTTCATGTGGTGCTGGGTCGGCGGCGAGCGTGCGCACGTCGACACTTAACTCGTGGGCGCTGCCGCCAGCTTCGTTCAACGCGTCACGCACGAGCGACATGTAGCGCGTCAGCACGCGATCACGCACGAAGGCGTTCGGTACTCGCAAGCGCAGGCTCATGTTGCCGCCGACTTTTGCCTGGTTGCGTTCGACGCTGATGTCATTGAAGGTCGAATACCACACGGCTTCTGACACCTGTTGTCGCAAAACGAGCGCTGCGCGCTCCCACAGTGCCCGTGCCTCATCGTTGTCCACCGATGGTGTGCTGGTCGTCGCTGTTTCGGCAGCGGTGTCAGTGGTGTTCGTCATCTGTTGTTCATGCTTTCTTTTTCGTCCACAGTTCTCCCCACATGGTGTGGAGAATGTCAGCGATGTAACTTGTCGTCGAGTGGGAACTCGTCTTCTCCCCCGATGACGAGTCGGTGGCACCGGCTGCGACGATCGTGGGGTGAGGGAACGTAGCACGTTTTCCACAGGGGGCAAAATGACAAATCACATGGTGCAGATTCGCACGATGCGCCCTAGCCTGTGGGCGTTGCTTCCAATCGCCTTGTAAGTGACTTGAGGAGACAGGCGTGAAACGTACATTTCAACCCAGCAAGCGTCGACGAGCCAAGAAACATGGGTTTCGTAAGCGGATGAAGACCAAGGGCGGTCGGGCCGTGTTGCGGTCACGTCGCGCCAAGGGTCGCGCTCGTTTGTCGGCGTGATCAGCCGCATCAGCACACAGGCCGGTTTTGCTCGTTTTCGCGGCGTGAGCACGCTGCGGCACGGGGCATTCACCCTGCGTGCCGTACCCGATGCTGCGGTGAGCACCGTGCATCTCGCGATTGCCACCCCGAAACGCAGCGGCTCAGCGGTCGCTCGCAATCGTGTGCGCCGTCAGGTGCGCGCGGCGATGCGTGAGCGAGCTCACCGTCTGCCGAGCGGGTGGTATCTCGTTTCCCTTCAGGGCACAGCTGTGGATATCGACTGGGGACAACTGGGGATATCGATTGACGCCCTTGTTGATCAGGTCGGCGTACGGCTTGGTTCGGCCCGCCAGGCCGCATCATCACATGTGTCAGGAACCTCGAGGTAATACTGTGACGCGCGTCACCACACCGGTTTCGGCTGTCCACAGGCTGGGGAAAGCGCAACAGGCGATGTTGTCGGCTATTCGGTGGTACCAAGCGCAGCGCACGGGCGCTCTCTCGCCTTGCCGGTTCTTCCCGAGCTGCTCAGAATACGCCCACGACGCCATCGCCACTCACGGGGCGTGGCACGGCGGGCTGCTTGCCGCGCGTCGCTTGAGCCGTTGCCGCCCGTTCGGACCGTCGGGCTTTGACCCCGTGCCCGAGCACGTCGGTGGCGAGGTTGGTGCAGCCAGCAACGTCGGCGCACACGGCGACCACGACGGGTGTTGTGCGCACGGCACCCCGGTGCACAAGGAGCAACTCACCAATGTTTGATTGGCTGTTTAACGGTGTCGGTTGGCTGGTCGCCTGGATCTATTCGTGGAGCAACGACTATTCCGTTGCCATCGGGTCGATGGCCATCGTGGTGATGTTGGTGATCACCCCGCTCACCCTGAAGAGCACCCGCGGCATGTTGGAGATGCAACGCCTGCAGCCCGAGTTGCGCCGACTGCAGATCGAGCACAAGGGCGACCGGCAGGGGTTGAACGACGCGATGATGAAGCTCTACCAAGAGCACAAGGTCAACCCCCTCGCTTCGTGTTTGCCGCTCGTTGCCCAGATGCCGGTGTTCATGATCATGTTCCGACTCTTGAAGGGTCTCACCTATCGCCCATCGCCTGACGCAGGCTTTGCCCCCAAACACCTCGACACGGCCTCTGAGCTCTATCGCTCATTGGTTGGCCAACAAGAGATGCGTTCGATCGGTCTTGATCTCGCGGTGCGCCCGATCGACGTGATGCGCGACAACTTTGTGCAAGGGCTCGTGTACGCCGCGCTCGTCGTCGGTCTCGCCCTGTTATATCTCGTGCAACAACGCATGGTCGCCTCGCGAACGGTCAGCCCGACGATGTCGGCGAGTCAACAGAAGCTGCTCCAGTACCTGCCGGTGGTGTTCGCCGTCTTTCAAGTGGTGCTGCCAACCGGCCTTGTCGTGTATTACGCGGTGCAAGCGGTGTTCCGCATCGGTCAACAGGCGTACATCACCAAGCGGTTCTACGGCGGTGACGATTCGATTGGGCGGCAAGCACAACAAGCCAGCGCCAAGGCCCGTGAACTCAAAGACGACGACACGAAGAAGCAGAAAAAGAGCGAAAACAAAGGGAAAAACGACGATTTTTCAAGCAAGCGCGTGACTCCACCGAAGAACAAGCAACAACCTCAACGCCGACCGACACCACCGCGCGGCGACGGGCCACCACAACGACCGAAGCCACCAAAGCGTTGACGAAAACCAACACATACCAGAAACGCCCCTCAACACTCGACACGAACACCGCAAGGAGACAATGACATGGAATGGGTAACAATCACCGCTGCAACAGTGGAAGACGCAACGACACTCGCCCTCGACCAACTCGGCGTGGCGCGAGAAGATGCCGACATCGAAGTACTCGAAGAACCCAAGCCTGGGTTGTTTGGTCGCTTGCGCGGTGAAGCCACGGTGCGAGCGCGCGTGCGACCCACGATGGTGCGTGATACCGGTTCACGGCGCGAGCGTGGCGACCGCGGCGGTCGCGGTGGCGAACGAGGTGCTCGTTCTCGCGGCGGTGATCGTCGCCGGCAACGCAGCGACGACTCGCGTCGCAACCCTCGACGCACCGAACGCGATGCGACCCCACGCGATGACGAACGAACCGACTCGCGTGCCGAGAGTGGCGACATCGACCGTGACATTGACCGTGACACCGACCGTCAGCAACGTCGCCATGCAGACACCCCGAAGGTGCCAGCGACCACGGTGCGTGACGCCGCAACCACTTTCCTCGACGGGTTGATGGCGGCAGCGGGGCTGTCGGCGACGGTGGAATCCACCATTGACGGCGACGACATCGAGATTGCCGTGCGCGGTGATGACCTGCAGATGTTTGTCGGCGCCCGCGGGGCGACCCTCACTCAGGTGCAAGACCTCACCCGCGTCGTCAGCCAGCGGCGCCTCGGCGACCACGACACGCGTTTGCGAGTCGATATTGGCGGCTATCGCGAGCGTCGCCGCGAAGCACTCGGCCGTTTTGCCATGAAGGTGGCGAACGACGTGATGGAATCGGGCACGCCGCGCATCCTTGAGCCGATGAACTCCGCCGATCGCAAGATCGTGCACGATACCCTCGCTGATGTTGCTGGCGTTGTCACCCACTCGGAGGGTGATGACCCCTTCCGTCGTGTCAAGGTGTCGAAGGCTCCCGAAGCCTGAGTCCGTCGCCGCACACCTGAACGCGCCGCTGCACGCCTGAGGGCACGCGCTGCCCCGCCATAGGCTGGGCGACGTGGCGACCGACTCCCCTGCGGATGAGGTCGCTCGGGTCTTGACACGAGCCCAAGCCCATGGGGCGTTAGGCGCTCGACCGATTGCCGAGGTGATGGAACACGCCCGCTCGTTCGTCGCTGCGCTGCCCGCCGACGTGTCCACCGTGGTCGATTTGGGTTCTGGCGCCGGGATTCCCGGGCTAGTGATTGCCCTTGACCGCCCTACGGTCAGTGTCACGCTGGTTGATCGACGCGCCAAACGCACGGACGAGCTCGCACGGGCCGTGCAGACCTTGGGTTGGCACCCTCGCGTACGGGTCGTGTGTGCCGATACGGCCACGCTGGTCGACGACCCCACGTGGGCGAAGTCGTTTGATGCCGCCGTGGCTCGGGGGTTTGGTCCGCCGCTCGACACGCTGACGACTGCCGCCCGCCTGGTGCGACGAGGCGGGTGGGTGGTGGTCAGCGAGCCTCCCCGTGACCCCAGCACGCGAAGCTCTCCGGGTACTCGGTGGGATCACCTTGAGTTGTCGACGCAAGGGGTGAGTGCCCCGGAACGGTGTGGGGCCGTCGTTCGGTTCCACGTGGAACGCTGACCCCAGCGTCACTGTTCTTCTTCCACCGCCGGCGACGACGTTCCATGAGGAACATCTCCAGCTATCCGTAGCCGTAGGGGAGCCTCGTTGTACAGTGTGGGCGTGAGCACGACCTCTCCCCGCATTCTTGCTGTGGCGAATCAGAAGGGTGGCGTCGGCAAGACGACGGCAGTGGTCAACCTCTCGGCGAGCATTGCCGCCCTTGGCCACCGAGTGTTGGTCATTGACCTCGACCCGCAGGGGAATGCGTCAACCGGACTAGGAATCGACATTCGTACGCTCGAACACAGCGTGTATGACGTGTTGCTGCACGACACCGCGATCGAAGATGCCGTGCAGTCAAGCAGTGTGGCCAACCTCTTCGTGGTGCCCGCAAACCTTGACCTGGCCGGGGCGGAGATTGAACTCGTGCCCGCGATGGGTCGCGAAACCCGCTTGCGACGAGCCGTCGAACGGGTGGCGCAGGACTACGCCTACGTGTTTATCGACTGCCCCCCGTCACTCGGCTTGCTGACCGTGAACGCGTTGACGGCGGCTCATGAAGTGCTCGTGCCCGTGCAATGTGAGTACTACGCCCTTGAGGGCCTTGCTCAGTTGCTGCGCAACATCGAGCTCGTCAACCAGAACCTGAACCCAACCCTGCAGGTCAGCACGATTCTGTGTCAGATGTACGACAGTCGCACCAAGTTGTCGGCCGAGGTTGTCGCCGATGTACGCAACCATTTCGGCAGCAAGGTTCTGACCACGGTGATTCCACGCACGGTGCGCATTGCCGAAGCACCAAGCTTCGGGAAGCCAGTCGTCGTGCTTGATCCAGCAAATGTTGGCGCGCAGGCCTATCGAGCTGCCGCCAAGGAGGTAGTCGATGGCCGGGCTTAAGCAAGGCAAGGGTCTTGGTTCCTTAATCCCCAGCGGTGGGGGTGTGCCGCCCGTCACAGGCGGTGTGCTTGAGGTGGCTGTTGCTGCCGTGGAACTCAACCCGCATCAGCCCCGCACTCGATTTGCCGACGCACCTCTCAGCGAACTTGCCGACTCGATTCGTGCCGTCGGCGTATTGCAGCCGCTGCTCGTGCGCACCGTGCGCCCGGGGGTGTATCAGTTGATCGCTGGTGAGCGGCGACTGAAAGCCGCACAACGTGCGGGTCTCACCACGGTGCCCGTCATCGTTCGCGACATCGACGACGCCGGGTCAGCCGAACAGGCGTTGATTGAAAACCTGCATCGCGAAGATCTCGGCGCACTCGAAGAAGCCGCCGCATATCAACAGTTGCTCGAAGATTTTCGTCTCACGCACGATCAACTCGCCAGCCGTGTCGGCAAGAGTCGCGTCACCATCACCAATGCACTGCGCCTACTCACGTTGCCGGCGGCGGTACAGCAGTTGATTGCTGATCAACGACTCACTGCCGGTCACGCCAAGGTATTGCTTGGGGTTACCGATCGCGCCGTACTCGAGCGACTGGCCCAACAGGTGGTGCGCGACGGCTTGTCGGTGCGGGCTACCGAGGCGCTGCTTACCACAACTGGTACACCTGTGCGACGCAAGCCGCCGAAGAAGGCCAAAGCAGCCCCTGACGCCGCTCTTGGTGAGTTGGCGCACGTGATTGGTGAACGACTCTCGACTCGCGTTTCGGTCAGCGAACCGAGCCCCGGCAAACGTGGGGTCTTGAGCGTCGAGTTCGCTGATCTCGACGACCTCGAACGCATTGCCCGGCTGATGCTCGGTGCCTCGTAACCCTCAACCTTCAGCCTGAGGCGAACGCTGAGCCAATCCCCAGCCTGTGGATAACGCTGTGGGCGAAATGGGGGAGGGGTGTGGAGAACGCGACTAGCCGAGGAATGGCGACAGGTCGTTGAGCAACGCCTGCTTGCCACGCGCCCCGACGAACCGCTGCACTTCGCTGCCGTTCTTGAACAAGATCATCGTCGGAATGCTCATCACGCTGAAGCGCATCGCAACATCACCCTCGTCGTCGACGTTGAGTTTGGCAATGGTGAGCGCACCCGCCTTTTCCACCGCAATCTCCCGAATGACCGGGTCGATTTGCTTGCATGGTCCGCACCATTCGGCCCAGAAATCAACGAGCACCGGCGTGTTCGCCGAGCGAATCGTTTCATCGAAGTTGGCAGTGGTGAGGGTGACGACGTTTCCGGCCATGGTGGTGACGCTACTTGCCTGCGTGCGCGGTCTCGAGCCAACGCTCGGCATCAATTGCCGCCATGCAACCTGAGCCCGCGGCGGTAATCGCCTGTCGGTAGGTGTGGTCTTGCACGTCTCCACAAGCGAACACTCCGGCGATGTTGGTGCGTGACGATCCAGGCTGGGTGACGAGGTAGCCCGTGTCGTCCATGTCGAGCACGCCGGCAAACAAGTCGGTGTTCGGGCGATGGCCGATGGCAACGAAGAGGCCGCCGACGTTCAGCGTTTCGACGGCGCCGGTCACGGTGTCGGTCACTTCGACGGCCGACAGTGTTGCGTCGCCGATGAGACGGGTGACTTGTGAGTTCCAGCGCACCACGATCTTCGGGTTGGCGAACGCCCGCTCTTGCATGATCTTCGACGCGCGAAACTTGTCGCGGCGGTGGATGATCGTCACCTTCGTTGCGAACTTGGTGAGAAACGACGCTTCTTCGATCGCCGAGTCGCCTCCACCGACGACCACGATTTCTCGTCCGCGAAAAAAGAAGCCGTCACACGTGGCACATGTCGACACACCGTGGCCGATGAGGCGTGTCTCGTCGGGCAGGTTCAGCATCAACGAACGAGCTCCGGTGCTCACGATGACGGCATCGGCGGTGTACTCGTCGTCACGCACCCACACCCGCTTCGGAGTCGAAGAAAAGTCAATGTTTGTGGCTTTTTCGGTGAGGTACTCAGCGCCGAACCGTGCCGCTTGGTCGCGCATGCGCTGCATCAGCTCGGGGCCTTGCACGCCCTCGGGAAAGCCGGGAAAGTTCTCCACCTCGGTCGTGAGCATCAATTGCCCGCCGGGCTGATCAGACGTTGACGATGGTTCGCCTTCGATCACGAGTGGGGCGAGTGAGGCGCGCGCGGTGTAGACGGCGGCGGTGAGCCCGGCAGGGCCAGAACCGATGATGATGACCTTGCGATGCGGATGTGTTGTCATGTCGTTTCACTTTCTTCAGGGGATGAGTGTCGGGCACGCATCAAGAGCGCACCGAGGAGAATGAAGCAACCGCCAACGACGAAGTACGAGGTCCACACGGCACGACGTTCGCTGAGGAACAACTCGAACAACTCTTGGGTGCCACGCATGATTGCGATGAGGGCAAGCACCACCAGCGACACGGCAACGACGGCAACGATCGAACCAAAGACGATGCCACGAGTGATGGCGACGACGGGCTTGGTCGTGCGGTCGCGCACCGCACCGACGATGCGATCGATGAAGTCAACGGTCTTTCTTGGAAACTCGGGATCGTTGATCGGATTGCCCGCCACGGCGTCAGGCTAACGCTGGGTGCACTTTGCCGCGTGTGCGACGCGCAGTCAGCAGCGCGGCGTCATGCCGGAACGAACGCAACTTCGTTGATGCGGCCCTGGAACGGATTCGTCGTGCTGCACGTTGCACTCTTGCCGATCTCGGTGAGCACGACCAGCAGATGTGTCACCGGTGCTGTGACGGAAAACTTCACGATCTCACCGCGCGTGCGATAGTCGCTCGCCAGCGGCGCACCCCACCCGTCGAAACCCGAGGGAGGCGTGCCGTTCACGCCGAAGACGTCGGCACCCCACGGCCCGTTGGCAAAGTTCATGCGCAAGGTTCCCGTGCCAGCACCCGTCAACGTGACGAGCACGCCAACCTTGCCTTTGGCACCGAAGAATTTGTCGGCATAACACGACGTCGCCCAGGAACTCTGCGGGTTCTTGTCGGTGAGCGCACCAATGAGTTCCTCATTCTCCACCCCGTCATCACCCAGCGGATCAAACGAGTTGACCGCCGCGATCGTGGCGGGACCGCTTGGCGCGACGGGTGTCTGCGCTTCTTCAACCGGCGCGCTCGGGATGACGACATTCTCTGGGTCGCGTGTGCGCACGACCGCCACGACGACAAGACCGGTGAGCACGACGGTCGCTGCCAGTAGGCGAGTTGTCGTTGAACGCAGGAATCCACCACCAGCGACAGCACGCGGGAAACGAACTCTTCGCATGTTGTCACTCGACGCAGTTCGAACATCATTGCGTTGCAGCGTCACACGCTGACCCGACGGTGGAGTCAACGTCGTCTGATCGTCGTGTTCGTCGTTGAGCGCTTGCAAGAGCGCGAGGCGCGTTTCTTCGCCCGTTTGATAGCGATGGTCGGGGTTGCGCGCCAGCAACTTGTGCACCACGCGCACGAGCCGCGGTGACAACGTCGGGCGGAGGTGGCCGAGATCGGTGGGTTCGCGCTGCAGGCGCGCCAGGGCGGTGTCGGCGTCGTTGTCGCAGACGAACGGCACCTTGCCCGAGAGGCATTCGTACAACACCAGCCCGAGGCTGTAGAGATCGGCACGGCCGTCGAGTGGTTTACCACGCACGATTTCTGGCGACAGGTATTTCGCCGTGCCCATCATGATGTTGTCGTTGGTGAGGTCGTTGCCCTCGGCGGCATGCAGCGCCTTGGCGATGCCAAAGTCGGCGAGCAAAAAGTGCCCGTCAGGTCGCACGAGGATGTTGCCCGGCTTCACGTCGCGATGCACGTAGCCGTGCGCGTGAGTGGCATCGAGGGCGGCCGCAATCGCCGCACCCATCATGATGGCGAGGCTTGGCGTGAGACGTTTCTTCTTGTCGAGCAGATCACGCAGACTGCGACCCTGCACGAACTGCATCACGACGACTTGGAATCCGTCGTGAGCGAACGAGTCGTATACCGCGACGATGTTCGGATGATTGAGACCCGCGCAGGCGAGCGCCTCACGGCGGAAGCGTTCGATGGCCGTTTCGTCACGGGCAATCTGGCGCTTCAGCACCTTGATCGCGACTTGGCGGTCGAGGAACGTGTCGTGACCGAGCCACACTTCGGCCATGCCGCCGCGGGCAATCATCCGTTCGAGTCGGTAGCGGTCGCCGATGAACCCGGGTGCGAGTTCGGCAGCAGACATGATTGACGAGCGACGCTAGTTTCGCGCCGCCCATAAAACGGGGAATGTCAGCGCACGTGCGCCGACTTATGCCGTGTGGTAGGTGACACCGATCGTGCCGGGGCCCGTGTGCGAGCCGATTACCGAGCCGATGTTGCCGACGACGATCTCGCCCTTGTAGGTCTCACGCAGACGTGCGACGAAGGCATCGACGTCGCTGCATTCAGCATGCAACACCGCGACGTTCGAGACCGCTCCATCGTTGCGGAACTGCTCGATCACGAATTCGAGTGCCTTGCTGCGTGTGCGCTGCTTTCCACCTTCGGCAACTTTGCCGTCTTTCACCGTGATGATTGGCTTGATGGCCAGTGCCGACGCCAGCAACGCCTTTGCGCCACCAATGCGACCGTTTTTCTTCAGGTTTTCCAGCGTGTCGAGAGCTCCCCATACGCGAGTGCGCTCGGCCAATGATCGCACCTGTGCTGCCAGGTCGTCGATGTTGCTTGCCGATGCGGCGAGGCGTGCGGCCGCCAACACGTTGATGCCCTCACCCATCGATGCCGATCGGCTGTCGACGAAGCGAATCGGAATCGACACGCCGGCTTCCTTGGCGCCTTGCTCGGCGGCTTGCAGGGTGGCCGAGAGTTCTGCCGAGATCGTGACGACGAGAATTCCCGTCGCCCCGCCGGAAGCGAGTTTGCTGAACGCCGCGGCAAATTTTCCAGGGGCGGGTGCCGCGGTTTGCGGCAAGACGGGCGAGGCCGAGCAGCGGGCCCAGAACTCTGCTGGTGTGAGGCTTGCACGGTCGACGAACTCTTCGTCGCCGAAGCTGAACGTGAGCGGCACGATGGTGATGCCGTGTTCGTCGGCGAGCTGCTGAGGCAGGTCGCAGGCCGAGTCGGTGACGATGCGAATGGTCATGGCGATGAGCGTAGTGCGGGATGTTGCCGGGTCTTTTTCTTGCGGTGACTGCGCCGCAGATGGATGAGCCACCACAGCACCAACAATGCAAGGAACACCACACTGACGCCACGACCGAGTCCGGCGATGGCATTCACACGAACGCGCACGGTTTGTGAATCAAGCACGACACCCGACGGGGTGGTGAGCACGAGTTCGACGGTGAGCAGACCATTCGAGCGGGCGACGGCATCAACGAAGAGCTCGCGCTGACCACGTGCTGCGATCTGCACATCGAGCACGTCGGGGGTGAACGTCATCTTGTTCGCCGCGCTCGCCAGGCGCAGCTGCAATGTAAGGGGATGATCGCTCGCGTTCGTCAGGGCGATTCGCAACTGACTCTCGCGGCTACCGAAGGTGTACGAGTTGCGCGGCACTGTCACGGCGTTGCGCACTCCGGCGACACCATCGAGCACAGTGCCGAGGTAGGTCTGGCGTTGTTCGTCGGTGAGGCTCGTGTCGTTGGCGATGTCGAGTAGTTCGATCCAACGCGTTACGACACCGTCGGCTTCTTGCAGGGCGTCACTGATGGCGGTGATGCTCTCTCGCGCCGCATTGGTGCTCGCCTGAATCTGCGCTACGTCAATCAGCGAGACTTGCGGTGGGGTGATCGTCGGCAGCCCCTCGAGCGTCGGCGCGAGGTCGGTCACCGGAACGAAGGAAATCTGCGGAGCACTGCGCAGGTATCGAAGGGTGAGAGCAGCGATGAGCGGTTCGCGCGGTACGCCCGTGGCCGACGACAACACGACGTGTCGGTTGTTCAAGGCAGCCGGGCCGACGAACGATGCCGCTATTTCGTTGCGGTGCGCAATGAGTTCGGCTGCGAGCGCGGCCGCTGACTCGTGCGCCGTGCCGGTGGGTTCGTCAAGCAAGGTGGAATATCGCTGGTCGGCCAGATTCAGCACCACACCGGCCGTCGGCGATGAGAGCGCGTACGGCCGGTTTTGGTTCGTCTCGGGGCCGTAGGCCTGCACTGCCGAGCCGACCATAACGACGTTGGTGACACCGAAACCGCGCACGAAGTCGACGCTCGCGGCGTCGAGCGGCTCGTTCGTCAGCCAGACCGCGCGCGAAGGTAGGGCGGCACCATTCACGGCATCGAGGGTCGTCTCGCCACGCACGAGTTGTGCTTCGAATTGAGCCCGCAACTGGGCGGCGGCATACGAGGGCACATTGCTCGAGCGAAAGGTCGAGACGAGCAGGTCGTTGCCGGCCAGCAACGGCAACAGTTGGCTGAGGAGTTCTTGATCGGCGGTGTCGGTGCTACGTGAGAGCCCATCGAGCAGCTCCGGCTGCAATCGCACGCCAAGTTGCACGCCTTGTGGACTTCGCGCCAAGAGGTCGCGCAGGTCGCGCAACTGTTCACGCGTCTCATCGCGCAAGGTGACGTTGCCATCGGGCGTGATGGTCGGGGGCGTATCGAGCCATGCGACCGTGGTAATCGGCAACGGGGTGAAGTTGCGATTAGTGACGAGGTTGACGAAGGTGCGCAACTCGGCGACGAGACCATTGGCACCCGTCACGGTCACGTTGAGGGCACGAACGCCGTCGCGTGCGACGACGAGTCGATTACGAGCGTTGCCTGACGCGGTACGTACGAGCACCTGGAATGCCGGTGTCGCATCCACCGTGATGCGACGCAGCGCGTCGGCACCGAGCGCTAGTTCGGCGTCGGCGATGAACTCGTCACCGCGGGCAGCGGCGACTGCGGCATCGCGCGAGACGAGCGGTGCGCTGATTCGTGCCACGAGCGACGCGGTCGGGTCGCTGAGCAGCGCCTCGATCTCGGCATTGGCCGGCACTGCGAGGTTGAAGAACAGCTGGTCGCCTGGTCGGCCATTGAAGGTGCCGTTCAAGATCTCCAGTCGATAGTCGACCGCATGGGCGGTGTCGTGCACGGCGACGAGTGCACTCGCGGTCGCGAGCACAACTACGAGTGAACGAACCAGCGCACGACACACACGGCTGGGCACCGGTTGGTGCCCGCGACGAGAGTTCATGTGGCTGGCTGCTCGTCGCGCTCAAGCACGACAAGCCCATCGGCATCGGTGGTGAAGTCAAGCGACCGATACAACGCAAGTGCCGCAGTGTTGTGCGGTTCAGTGTTCACCAGCAGGTGCCGTGCGAACTTGCTGCGGGCCCATGCCATGCTGGCAACCACGAGCGCGGTGGCAATGCGGCGGCCGCGATGCTCGGGTGCCACCACCAGGCGCTGCAGATACGCCGTTTCGTAGGCGACACCAGCGATTGCGTAACCGATTGGCATCTCGTTGTCGATACCGCTTGGCTGGGCGATGAAGACGCAGTGGATCGGGGTCGAACGACATGCGTGAAGTAAGGCATCAATGGTGAGTCGCCAGTCGGTGCCGAACCCGGTGGCATCGAGGTCGGCGAGTGACGCGCATCTGTCGCGGTCACCAGTGCGCGCCCGGCGTCGAGCAACGCTGTGCGTCGAAATCTCCACGTCTGGTGTCGGCGAGCGATGCAGCAACGATGCAGTCTCAGTGAGGTCGCGGCGCAACACCACCAGGTGCTGCACGATGGTGAAACCCTGCGCTTCGTACCACCGCGCTTCGGTCGTGCCGACGGCAGGTGTGCGCAGCACTCGGCGACCACCGTGTGTTGCCGAGACGCACGTGCGGTTGATGCGACGTTGGTCGGCGGTGCGCGGCGCACCAGTCGTGGTGACACGCGCCGACACGCTCGAACGCTAGTGGCGATGTGCTTGCGTAGCCTGTAGTTCGTGCAGCCTGCGCGCTTCGATGCAGTGATTGCCGAACTCACACCGATCACCACCGCATTTCGTGCGGCGGGTCACCGCTTGTACATCGTCGGCGGCACGGTGCGCGATTTGTTGCTTGGCCGCGATACGACTCAACTTGATTTTGACTTCACGACCGATGCTCGCCCCGACCAGGTAAAGACGCTGCTCGGCGGTCTCGTCGACTCACTGTGGACCCAAGGCGAACGCTTCGGCACCATCGCTGCCCTCCGCGGCAGCCGCAGCCTTGAGATCACCACCCACCGCGCCGAGGCCTACGACCCCGATTCGCGCAAACCAGAGGTCAAGTTTTCTGACTCGATCGACACCGATCTCGCGCGTCGCGACTTCACCTTCAATGCGATGGCGTTGGAACTGACCGCTGAGACTCCGCAACTCGTCGACCCCTATGGCGGACTCGATGACTTGATGGCTCGCCGCCTGCGCACGCCGCTGTCACCAGAAGAAAGTTTCAGCGACGACCCGTTGCGCATGTTGCGCGCCGCACGGTTCATCGCCACGTTGTCGGTGACACCAGATGAACCCCTCGTGCGTGCGGTGCGGGCGATGAACGAACGCCTGAACATCGTTTCACCTGAACGTGTGCGCGACGAGTTCGATCGCATGATGACCACCGATGCCCCGACGCTCGGTTTGCGTTTCTCTGTCGAGTGCGGGCTCGCTGATCGCTTCTTGCCGGAATTGTCGGCGTTGTCGCTCGAGCAGGATCCGATTCACCGCCATAAAGACGTGCTCACCCACACGTTTGCCGTTGTCGAAAACGTGCGCCGAGAGATGCCCGGCGACTTTCGTATCGTTCGCCTTGCGGCGCTCTATCACGACATTGGCAAGCCACGCACTCGTAAGGTGCTGCCAGGTAAGGGCATGACGTTTTATCACCATGAGGTGGTCGGGGCAAAGATGACCCGCAAGCGCATGCGTGAGCTGCACTATTCCAACGACGACATCCGCAAGGTGTCAGAACTGGTGTTTCTCAGCGGTCGCTTTCACACCTATCAAATGGGTTGGACCGATTCGGCGGTGCGTCGTTACGTGCGTGACGCCGGTGACGTGCTGACCGAACTCAATGTGCTGGTGCGCTGCGACTGCACGACGCGCAGTGAACGCAAGGTTGATGCGCTCAACCGACGCATGGACGAACTCGAAGCCCGAATCAACGAGTTGGCGGCGAAGGAAGAACTCGCTGCGCTGCGCCCTGAACTCGACGGCCTGGCGGTCATGCAGCACCTCGGCATTGAACCGGGCCCGGCGGTAGGCGAAGCAATGGACTTTCTCATGGAGATTCGTCTCGACGAAGGTCTGCTTGGCGATGTGGCGATTCGTGCGCGACTCGACGCCTGGTGGTCAGCCCGTCAACAAGCGTGACCGTTTTGCGGGCTTCGTGCACACCACCGTGTGACAGCCCGTTGGCACGCTGACGAGGTGACGGTACGCTCAAAAGTCCTATTCACCCTGCCCCCTCGGGGGCCTCGACGTCACACGTCGTGTCCGAAGGGAGTTACGAATGCGTCCATATGAGTTGATGGTCATCGTCAGCGGTGCGCTCGACGAGAACGCGGCCCACGGCTGGGTTGCCCAGGTCACCAAGACGGTGACCAGCGTCGGCGGTACCGTGCACGGAACGCCCGATTGGTGGGGCAGGCGTCGCCTGGCCTACCCGATCAACAAGCAGAACGACGGCTACTACGCCGTGTTCAACATCAGCGCCGCAGGCGGTGCACTCGACGAAGTCGAACGCACCCTGCGCCTGTCGGACGATGTGTTGCGGCACAAGTTGTTGCGTCTGCCTGATCACGAAGCGCAACGCCGCGGAATGTTGCCCGCCGGCGCGGCCAAGTAAGTCACGCAACGCACGAAAGGTCTACCCATGTCCGAAAACAGCATCACCCTCGTCGGCAATCTCACGCGCGACCCTGAACTGCGTTTCACTGCCAACGGTCGCGCCGTCGCGTCGTTCGGCATCGCCGTCGGTCGCCGCTACCAGGTAAACGGCGAATGGCAAGAGCAGACGTCGTACTTCAACATCACCGCCTGGGGCACCCTCGGCGAGAATGCGGCTGCTTCGCTGTCGAAAGGTTCGCGCATCGTCGTGACCGGCCGTCTCGAACAGCGCGAGTACACGACGCGAGAGGGTGACAAGCGCACCGCCATCGACGTGATCGCCGACGAACTCGGGCCCAGCCTGCGCTGGGCGACCGCGCAAGTCGAGCGCACGCCCCGTCAAGACGGCAACGCACCGAAGAAGACCGGTGGCGGCGCAAACCCCGGCGGCGAAGAAAACCCCTTCTCTGGCGAAGAGCCGTTCTAACCACTCCGACGTAACACCGACCTGAAAGGACCTCACCCATGACGAGCAAGAAGAACAAACTGCGTGCCGCGAAACTGCTGCAACGCCGTTACAAGAAGAAGCCGAACCCGCTCAACCCTGAGCGCATCGTTTACATCGACTACAAAGACGTCAATCTGCTGCAGCGTTTCATGAGCGATCGCTCGAAACTGCGAGCGCGCCGCATGACCGGGGCCGACGTGCAACAGCAGCGTGATATCGCCACGGCAGTCAAGAACGCCCGCGAAATGGCGCTGTTGCCTTACACCAAGCGTGTTGCCGGCTTGCGCGCCCCGCGCGGTCGCGGCGGTGAAGACCGCGAAGAGCGTGGCGGTGTGAGCCGCGACGTGGTCGAGCGTTACGAGAATCTCGCCGCTGCTGAGGCGGTCAGCGAATCACCTGACGCCGCCGCAGGGGCTGCTGCGCCAACAGAGAGCTGACCCCGTGAAGGTGCTGCTGCGCCGCGATGTGAAGGGCGTCGGCAAACGAGGAGACATCGTTGAGGTCTCGTCGGGTCACGCCCGCAACCATCTGATTCCCAACGGTCTTGCGGTCGAGGCAACCGAGGGGGCCGTCGAGAACGCGGTCACCCAGAAACGCACGCAAGCCGCCCGCGAGGCCGCAGATCGCGAGTCGGCGCGCGCCATCGCCGCGCGTTTCGCGGCTGCACCACTCGACATTGTCGCCAAGGCTGGAGCGTCAGGCAAGTTGTTCGGTTCGGTGACGTCGCATGACGTGGTCGAGGCCATCGCCCGGCAACACGGCGTTGACGTCGAGCGCAAACATGTGGAGATTCCCACACCGATTCGCGAGGTCGGCTCGCACACCGTGCACGTCGGGCTCTTCGGCGACGTGCGGGCCACCCTCACCGTGCAGGTGCGGGCGGGCTGACGCCGTCTCGGCTCGAGAGGGCTGACGCCTCGTCGGCGCGGAACGTTCGACACCATCACACCACCGGGGCACACCTCGTCGCTACTGTCCACAGTCAATTCACAGGATGTTCCTCTTGTGATCAACAGGCCACAACGACAAGGGTGATGGGGTGACGATTTCCGAATTCCGCCGCGACAGCCGCGAGTCGCGCGACGACCGCAACCCGCAACGCATTCCACCGCACAACGTTGATGCTGAAGCGTCGCTCTTGGGTGCGATGTTGTTGTCAGAAGATGCAATTGCAACCGTGCTCGAGCGCGGTCTTGTGTCGGAAGATTTCTACAAGCCTGCGCACCGACATGTGTTCGATGCGATTCGCGCACTCACCGTGTCGGGCAACCCTGTTGATCCGATCACCGTCGGTGAAGAACTGCGCCGTGCGGCGTTGCTCGAGAGCATCGGTGGCATCGACGCGTTGTTGCGGTTGCAAAATGCGACACCAGCGATCTCGTCGGCCGAGCGATACGCCAAGATCGTGCGCGACGCCGCCAAGTTGCGTCGTGTCATCGCAGCTGCCGCTGCGATTGCAGAGATTGCCTACAGCGAACCGGCCGATGTTGATCGTGCGCTCGATGAAGCCGAGAGCCGCATCTACGACGTGTCGTCGGGCAATCTCACGGAGGGAGCCGAAGAACTCGGAACGCTGCTGAACAAGTCGCTCGAGACGATCGAAGAACGCTGGAACAATCCGGGCGCAATGGTCGGTGTACCAACCGGCTTCAAAAAGCTCGACGAATTGCTGCTGGGTTTGCAGCCAGGTGCGTTGCACGTGATCGGTGCCCGCCCCGGCATGGGTAAGAGCGCACTCGCGCTGAACATGGCGGTGAACGTCGCGCGACTCACGTCGCGCCCGGTCATCTTCTTCAGCCTCGAAATGAGTGCTTATGAGCTTTCGCAGCGCGTGCTGGCGAGTGAAGCCAGCGTGCCGAGTGAAGTGTTGCGCGGGTCGGCACCGAACGAGAAACAGTGGCAAGAAATCGGTCGCGCGGTCGGTCGCCTCGATATTCCGCTCATCATCGATGATTCGCCGATGACGTCGATTGGGTCCATGCGCGCTCGCGCTCGTCGCATTCGTCTGGCCAAGGGTGACCTTGCACTCATCGTCATCGACTATTTGCAGTTGATGGGTGGTGATGCGAAGGTCGAGAACCGTCAGTTGGAAGTCAGCGAGATCAGCCGCAATCTGAAGTTGATGGCCCGCGAGTTCGGAGTGCCGATCGTTGCGCTCAGCCAGTTGAGTCGCAACCTCGAGAGTCGTGGCGACAAGCGACCCAATCTTTCTGACTTGCGCGAATCAGGTGCCATCGAACAAGACGCCGACGTCGTGATGTTCATTTATCGTGGTGAAGTCGTCGGTGACTCGGCCGCGGTACGTGGTGCCGCCGACCTCATCGTGGCCAAGCACCGTGCCGGTCGCACTGACACGGTGAAGTTGGCGTGGGTTGAGCCGTACACCCGCTTCGAGAATTACTTCGAGGCAGATTCCAACGATCGCATCTAGCGATGTTTCTCGGCGAAGACCTGCTCGCGTGGTTGTTGCTCGCCTTTGGCGGGGCGATGTTCGTCGGTAACGCCGCGGCTTTGTTGAAGCCACGTGAGGCCCCGCGCGAAGAGGGTGAACTTACGCGCGCCCCGAAGGTGCGCAGCATCGCGATGGCACTCTTGGGGTTGGTGGCCGCAGTGTGGGCGCTCTTTACGCTCGTTGCGGTCGGTTGACCCGCACTCGAGCGGGTGACGGGAATCGAACCCGCGTTCTCAACTTGGGAAGCTGATGTTCTGCCATTGAACTACACCCGCCAGTGGCGCGGCACCAGCGTCGCATCGAAGCGTACCAACGACACGATTGGCAGAAATCGGCTTCTTACTAGGGTTGGTGCGCCGTGATTCTTTCTGATCGCACCATTCGCGAAGCCATAGCGGCGGGCCGCATCATCATCGAGCCGTTCGACGAAGCGTGCTTGCAGCCGTCATCGATCGACGTGAAGGTGTCGAATCTTTTCCGGGTGTTTCGCAACCACACGACGGCCGTGATTGACGTGAAGAGAGAACTCACCGACCTCACCGAATTGGTGGAAATGCCCGGCGATCAGCCCTTCATTTTGCACCCGGGCGAGTTCGTGCTCGGCTCGACGCTCGAGCGGGTGGCAATCGCCCACGACCTCGTCGCGCGTGTCGAGGGCAAGAGCTCGCTTGGTCGGCTCGGGTTGCTGATTCATTCGACCGCCGGCTTCATCGACGCCGGGTTCGATGGTCACATCACGCTTGAGTTGTCGAATGTTGCGAATTTGCCGATCACGATTTATCCGAACATGAAAATCGGTCAAGTGAGTTTCATGACGATGACCTCGCCCGCCGACAAGCCCTACGGATCAGGCGCGCGCGGCTCGAAATATCAGGGTCAACGCGGTCCAACCCCGAGCCGCTATTTCGAAAACTTTTCGTAACGACAAAGCTCTATGACTGACAGCTTCGATGCCTGAGCGAATCGGACTCATCATTGGCGTGGGTTCGATAGGTCGTCGGCACGCAACTGTGATGGCTGAGCGCTACGAGCACTTGCTGGTCGTTGACTCCAATCCGCTCGCTCTAGATTGGGCCAAGAATCACCTGCGAGGCGGGTTGAAGTTGTTTAGCGCCTTACCTGATGCGCTGATCGACTTGGGTGAACGCAGCGCGTTGGTCACCGCCGTCATTGCGAGCTGGGGACCTCATCATTTTGAGGCATTCAGTCACCTGGTTGAATCTGGCGTACGACGCATCTTTGTTGAAAAGCCGCTTGCGACGTCGTTACAACATGTTCGTGCACTTGAATTGATGAGCAAAGTGCACTCTGTCAAAGTGACAGCCGGACTCCATCTTCGTTATCGCGGTATGAGTGATTTCATTCAGCACATTTCAATAGAGCGATTAGGGGGTCGGCCTACAACCCTTGTCGTTGATGGTGGAGCGCGTTGCGTGGCTACAACAGGTAGTCACTGGATTGATTTGGCCATTGCAGTTTTCGGATCATCTCCGAAGAGTGTGACCGCTTCACTTCGTGGTGCGCGAATCAACCCACGATCAGACACACTGCAATATTGGGATGGTGTCGCGCTCTGGGAGTTTCCCCAAGGTCAGCGGGCAACCATCACGTATGACAATGCCTCGGGCGTTCACGAGCGTGCACGCTTTTATGCTCCTGCAGGGGTTGTCGAGATTGATACCAGCCTCACGGTTCGGGCCTTTCAACGTGATCCTGGTGAGGTAGCGGCTGATGGGCGTGTCGTGCGAGTCGGGGAGGTGCAGCGAGATGAACCGGTGGGTGAGTTGGTTCCAGACTTGGGCGAGGTGCTGTCCAAACAGCTCGACGAGCTCGAAGGTATCCGAGCGAGCAGTTATGGGCTGCATGCGGTTGTTGAGTCCGCGACTGCGCTACTTGCAGGGTTTGAAAGTAGCCGACTCGGCAGGCGACTCGATTTTCCGCTTTCCGAAGACGTCGTCGCCAACTCTCTACATTGGGAGATCTCGTGACTATGCCTCGCGTGGCCCTGGTTGGTGCCGGTGCGATTGCTCCGTTTCATGTCGCAGCCCTGCGTGCGGTTGGCTTTCAAGTTGAACACGTCGCAGGAAGTAACGGCTCGCGTCGTGCCGAAGCATTCGCGGCCGAGCACGGGATACCGCAGTATTGGAGAAAACCGACCGAACTTGTGGAGTCGGAAGAGTGGGATGCGATCGTTCTCGCGTGCGCAACCGAAGCTCTTCCAGAACTGCTGAGATGTGCGGTTAAAACGAAGCGACCGTGTCTTGTAGAGAAACCCCTCGCTTTTGATTCGGAGACAATTCTTAAATTCACTTCAGCGGAGGATCATGTCCGTGTCGCCTATAACCGGCGGTTTTACGCTGCTGCTGCTGCTGCACGCAGTTTTGCTGATGATGGACCGTGTCTAGTCCGACTCGAGTTACCCGAGACCATTCAGGATCATCACGAAGGCAATGACGGACTACGTGCTGTGAGGGAGAATTCCGTCCACGGACTCGATCTCTTACAGTACGTCGTTGGTCACTACCGACTAGAAAGCCGTCTTGATGTTTCTGGGCCACGCGCGAGGGTGGCGACGTTCTCCACCACGCATGGACACGTTGGCTCAATCGTGCTGAACTGGAACGTTCCTGCCAATTTTGCGTTAGTCCTCGATCGTGCCCCCAAGAGATTCGAACTTCGGCCTTTTGAGATGGGCAGCATGTATCAAGGAATGGAAGTTATAGAGCCGAGCGCCGATATGCCCGTGCGGCGCTATGTACCCAAACTGGCGTCACAGGTCACCTCTTTCCCGGGACCAGATGGCCTCAAGCCGGGCTTCCGCGAACAAGCAGAATCATTGCTTCAGCGAGTGCGGACTGGGCAGTGGGATCCTCGCAGCGCAACCCTTCAGCAGGCAGCGTTTGCTGTTGATGTTTCCCGGGCGCTTACTAGCGCGTAGCAGGACGCTGAGAGCTTCGACTGAAACCGGCGCCGCCTACACGCCGGCGACGGGTTGGCGCAGCGGGGCATCGAGTTCGCTCAACGCCCGCTCACCGTTCTCGATGGCATCGAGCACGTGCAGGGCGATGTCACCGACTTTCACTTGAGTGTCGTCTTTGCCCGCACCCTTCACGCCGTCATCCATCATGATGTAGCAGAACGGGCATGCGGTCGCGACGCGCGTCGCGCCCGTCGCAATCGCCTCACGCGCGCGTTCGTCGTTGACCTTCGTTCCGACGTTCTCTTCCATCCACATACGTGCGCCACCCGCACCACAACACATGCCTTGGGTGCCGTTGCGTGGCATCTCGACCACCTGAATGCCCTTGATCGAACCCACCACCTTGCGTGGGGCGAGATACACGTCGTTGTGTCGCCCCAGATAGCACGAGTCGTGGTAGGTGATGCGGTCATCGAGCGAAG
>Ga0214917_10001505_pt1 | contig 29785 bp, 30 predicted proteins | sample LL_1208_BB_MetaG_FD_177983 | JGI IMG/M metagenome (GOLD analysis project Ga0214917, IMG submission 177983) | Freshwater microbial communities from Lake Lanier, Atlanta, Georgia, United States - LL_1208_BB | ecosystem: Environmental > Aquatic > Freshwater > Lake | place: USA: Georgia | collected... | reverse complement strand
CTTCAACTTCTTCTGACAAAGTGCCCACTCAGTTTGTTTCAAGTTCTTGTTTCTTAATCATCTTCACCACTCAACCTGGTGATGTGCATTCTACTCTTTCCAACTAGTTTGTCAACACTATTTTTAAAAAAATTGTTATAAATATTTTCCCTATATTATAGTAGTAACAAAAAAAAATTTTAATATTGCACGATTTTTTTTATTTATATCCTATAATTAATATGAGTTTATTAATGCTAACCTAAAAAGAGAGGATGACATGGACAGTAATTTCAATTTAGCGGAGTTTTCAGAACAATTAAAAAAAGAAGCTGAAAAAATGCAAACCAATTTACAGGAGACCCAACAGGAGTTAGAAAATCTACGTGTGGTTGGAAAATCTGGCGGCGGAATGGTGGCCATAGAAATGAATGGTCGTCATGATGTCCTGAGCGTGAAACTAAACAATGCGCTCCATGACGAAGATTTTAAAATGCTAGAAGATCTTATTGCTGCAGCAATAAACGATGCTGTTAAACAAGTAGAAACAATTTCACAAGAAAAAATTGCTAAGCTTACCTCTGGTCTAGGTAATATGGGTAATTTTATTGAGGAAGACAAATAGGGTTTTGTTATACTTTAGCCTAGTTACCATGCTAGATAATGTTAGCATGGTAAGTTAGTTTTCTTTTTTTCCAAAATAATGCTCGCAATAATTTTTTTTTTTTGTTAATATTATCTTGTCTTTGGTGGCTCTACTGGTTTCCTCGCAGCTGTAATGCGTGAACCCCGTCAGGTCCGGAAGGAAGCAGCGGTAACGTTAACATAGTGTGCCGAGCTCAAGCTCTTAGAGTCGCCGCCATTCTAATAAAGGATATACACATGACCTACATACCTTTAGCAAGAAAGTGGCGTCCAAAATCATTTGCTAATCTACTTGGTCAATGCCATGTTGTTAATCCCATTCAAAACTCCCTATTAAATAATAAAACACATCATGCTTATCTTTTTACAGGAACGCGTGGAGTTGGCAAAACTACAGTAGCAAGGATTTTCGCAAAAGCACTTAATTGCCACCAAGGGGTTGTTTCAGAGCCATGTTTACAATGCGCAAGCTGTCTTGCCATTGACGAAGGTAATTTTTATGATTTGATAGAGGTTGACGGTGCTTCACGAACTCGTGTTGAAGACACACGAGAGCTTATAGAAAATATTCAGTACGCTCCGGCCCAAGGAAGATATAAAATTTTTCTAATCGATGAAGTACACATGCTTTCAACTCATAGTTTTAATGCTTTGCTTAAAACTATTGAAGAACCACCAGAACACGTTAAGTTTTTACTAGCCACGACTGATCCGCAAAAAATTCCTCCAACCATTTTATCTAGGTGCCTGCAGTTTAATCTCAGTCCAGTATCCAATGATACAATCATAGAACAACTATCCATAATCCTTAATTCGGAAGCATTTAATTTTGAACCACCAGCCCTGGTATCAATAGCCAAACAAGCAAACGGTAGTATGCGAGACGCAATAACGTTATGTGAACAACTAATGGCCACTCATCCAGATGGTCTTAAACTTGAACACATAATAACTAACTCTTTAGATGAATATTGCCAGAGACTTATTAATATTTTTATTTCACAAGACTGTCAGGCTCTTGTTTCGACTAGTCAGGAGATAATTGATCAACAACTTTCATTTAAGAAAGTGCTGCATACATTAATTGAGCATTTTCATGCTCTAGCATTATTACAAATAACTGAAAACCCTGACGCTCCACAATTTTTACAATTAACAGCACAAAAAATAGCAACCAAACACATTCATTTTGCTTATCAAATATTAGAAAAAGGCATTTTCGATTTAGAGTGGTCACCAAATCCAGCCTTAGGCTTCCAAATGCTGTTGCTTAGGCTTATGAATGCTTTTCAGATCGCTACTGAAAATCGCCTGCCAACTGGTTTTCAAAAAAACAGCGAGGATTCTACAATGCTTAGTATAAATGCTGAACAATGGGAAGCTATCGTTTCTACATTATCTCTCGATGGAATAGGAAAAGATGCACTAAATCAAACCATCTTTATCAGCAGGCTTGAAAATCAAATAAATCTTGCCGCCAAATCTGCATACTTAACATTATTTACGCCTAGCGTAAAAGATAGAATCGAAAAAGCTTTGGCCGTGTATTTCAAACAACCAACCATAAAAATAAAATTATCGACTAGTGATAATAACAGTGCACCTACTACCCCGGCCATTATCAAAGAAGAAAAACAGAAACAACATCAAGCAGCATTAAACAAATTAATAGTTGAAAATAACTTTGTAAGTAGATTATTATCTGAATGCGATGCTGAAATCATAAAAACAGCGCAGAAATAAATTTTTAACAAAAAAAGCGAGGAAAAAAATGGATAGTAATTTCAATTTAGCAGAATTTTCAGAACAATTAAAAAAAGAAGCTGAAAAAATGCAGGCAAACTTACAAGAAACCCAAAAACAATTAGAAGAGCTGAGAGTTACCGGCAAAGCAGGTGGCGGCATGGTAAGTGTTGAGATGAATGGTCGTCACGACGTATTAAGTGTTAAAATCAATCCTGCACTGCACGACGAAGAGCTTAAAACATTAGAAGAGCTAATTGCTGCAGCGATAAATGATGCCGTTAAGAAGGTAGAAAAAATTTCTCAGGAAAAAATTGCTCAACTTACTTCCGGGTTAGGAAATATGGGGTCATTGATTGGCGAACAACAGTAATATCTAGGCATGGATATAATAGATCAATTAACTGATAGCCTACGCTGCTTACCTGGCGTAGGCCCTAAAACCGCCCAAAAACTAGTTTACTATTTTCTTAAAAACCACAGAAAAAAAGCATTATTACTAGCTAAGCATCTCACTGATGCAATGACTTTGGTCAAGCAATGTCAAGAATGTAATAACTTCACCATAGAAAACATTTGCAAAATTTGCAAACTAACAGAAAGAGATAGAACACTATTATGTATAACAGAGCAGCCCACCGATTTGATAGCCATTGAGCAAAGTCATGTTTACACCGGTTACTACTTTGTATTAACTGGGAAAATATCGCCTATCGACGGTGTTGGCCCGGATGATATTGGCCTAGACAAGCTGAAAAAATACCTTGAAAAATACCCTGTTAAAGAAATAATCATAGCGCTGCCAGTTTCCATAGAAGCACAGGCAACGATGCAACATATTAACCTGCTACTTAGTAACACCGGCATCACAATAACACAGCTTGCCCAAGGAGTTCCTATGGGTGGCGAGCTTCAATCGCTGGATTCATTAACCATAGCCAATGCCATACGGCGAAGAAATCTTGTTGACGATTAATTTTAATTTATTTTCTTCATACTTACCGATTTAATCATTTGATCTCCTACTCTCAAAACAACAATCTGATATTTTTCTGTTAACACTAAGCAACTATCTGCGCTAGGAATATAACCTAAATATTCAATAATTAATCCGCTCAATGTTCTGGGTCCAATAGCCGGGAAATCCCAGCCTAGCGCTCGAGACAACTGCTTTATAGAAATGCTGGCATCGATTAGATACTCATTGTGGCCTCTAGGAATGATGTTTTCATAAATATCGGCAACATCTGTGGTAAAATCTCCAATTACTTCCTCTAAAATATCCTCCAGAGTAACCAGCCCCAGTAAGTCTCCATATTCATTAACTACAAAACCACTACGGCGATTTTGTACTCTAAACTGCAAAATTTGTTCTGTTAAAGAAGTTCCAGCAGGAATAAACATCGGCTTTTCAGCATTTCTTAAAACATGTTCGAGGTCAAATTGCTCATTTAAAAGTAAATGTAATACACTTCTAACGTGTACTACTCCGACCAGATGATCAATGGTTTTTTTATACAAAGGAATACGTGTGCACTGCGCGTGCATAAAACTATCGACGATATCAACCCAAGGCTCTGTTATATCTATCCCATGGATTTCATGTTTTGGAATCATAACGTCGGCAACTTGAGCAAGCTCTAAGTCTAATAAACTTATCATCATTCTTTGATGCTCTTTAGGAAGCAGCCCCTCAGCAGCATGCATAACTGCTCTTAGCTCTTCAAAGGATATTTTTTCTATTTGTGCTGGTTCTATGGATATGCCAACTAATTTTAAAAACCGCTGCGACAAGTAGGTGGTCATATTCATCAAAGGAACAAGCATATATTGCAACCAGGCGAGTGGCTTGACAAAAGCGAACGCCACGCGTTCAGGATTGAGAGCTGCCCAGGTCTTAGGCGTCATCTCCGCAAAAACCAAAACTAGTATGGTCAATAGAACCTCAGCAATTGCAACCCCTGCTTCTCGATATAACTTTTGACCAACAAAAGTTGCCGCCATAGACACTAAAATGTTAGCTAATGTATTACCAATTAATACCGAACTTAACAAGCGTTCTGGGTTATTTAATTGTTCTTGGACCAAAAGTGCGCGCGGATGGTTTGATTTTACTAAATGTCTCAGACGGTAACGATTCAAAGACATCATACCAATTTCAGTAGCGGCAAAAAAAGCTGAGAAAATGATTAAGAATAAAATCAATATTAACCAAAACCACACAGGCATTTCCAAAACCTAGCTCCTTATCTGAGAATAACTAAATAATACTGCAGGGACAGTTAATATACAATTATCAACTCAGCGCATACAGGGTTAAATTTTAAAACTTGTCATAGTAATATAGGTGCTGTATAATTTTTTTCATTAAAATTATTTAATCTTAAAGTGCACTAAAATAGAGGTCTTATGTTCGGACAATTAACCGACCGCATTCATTCTGCTTGGAATCATCTTCGTGGACGTTCACGTCTAACCGATCAAAATATACAAAATGCCTTACGTGATGTAAGAGTCGCTTTAATAGAAGCTGATGTTGCTATTCCAGTGGTTAAAACATTAATTAGCCAAATAAAAAGTAAAGCATTAGGTCACAATGTTTTAAAAACATTAAATCCTGAACAGATGCTTATTAAGCTCGTTAACGATGAGCTGGTTGAAATTTTAGGCAAAGAGGCTGCCGAAATAAATTTAAACACTCAGCCACCAGCGGTAATTTTACTGGCAGGATTACAAGGAGCAGGTAAAACTACAACCGCTGTAAAACTTGCTAAGTACTTAAACCAAGATAATAAGAAAATAATGCTTACCAGCGTAGACGTTTATCGGCCTGCAGCGATTGAACAATTACAACAATTAGCAGAGCAGCATGAGCTTATTCACTTTCAGCCAACGGATAAACAGCCATTAAAAATCGCCAAAGAAGCTTACAACCATGCGAAAAAGCAGTTTATGGATGTTTTAATAGTTGACACGGCTGGCAGATTGCATGTGGACGAAGCAATGATGCAAGAAATTCAGGTTTTGCAAAAAGAGTTAAAGCCAATTGAAACTCTCTTTGTTGTTGATGCAATGACTGGTCAAGATGCAGCACACGCTGCCAAAGCCTTTAACGATTCCTTAGATCTAACCGGGGTAATTCTCACAAAAACTGACGGTGATGCAAGAGGAGGCGCGGCCCTGTCTGTACGTCACATAACAGGCAAGCCTGTAAAATTAATTGGTACTGGTGAAAAAATTGGCAACATAGAAGCTTTCCACCCAGAACGAATTGCCTCACGGATTTTAGGTATGGGTGATTTGCTAAGTTTAATTGAAGAAGTAGAAAAAAAGACTGATAAAAAGACCAGCGATCATTTGATGAAAAAAATCAATAAAGGCAAAGGCTTCGACTTAGAGGATTTCAAAAATCAGATAATACAAATGAACAACATGGGCGGGATATCATCTTTAATAACCAAACTTCCTGGAATAAATGCAGATCCTGCTCAATTAATAAATGATAACTCCTTAAAATCAACCCTGGCAATAATAAATTCTATGACGATATCAGAACGAAGAGAGCCAAAAATTTTGAACGGCTCCAGAAAGCAGCGTATAGCAAAAGGATCAGGTACAAGCATACAAGATATTAATCGTGTTCTAAAAAAACATGAAAATATGCAGAAAATTATCAAAAAAATTTCCAAACCAGGGGGAATTAAAAACATGCTACGAGGGCTTGGAGACCCATCATTGCTACAACAATTTAAAGGTGGAGGCAATTAATCCACCGTTATTTTGCAAAAAAACAAAATTAGTGCTTTTCTTTGTTTTTTTTTTTGCGTACAATAGTGCACATTTTTATTAAATTATTTTTCAAAATATAGAGGGTTCTATGGTTGTGATTCGATTAGCTCGTGGTGGCGCAAAAAAGCGTCCGTTTTATCATATTGTAGTAACAGACAGTCGTAAACGTCGAGACACAAACTACATTAAACGTATTGGTTACTTTAACCCAGTAGCTCGTGGTCAAGAAGTTCGATTACACATCGATGCAGAGCTTTTAAACTACTGGCAAGGTGTTGGCGCACAAATGTCAGAACGAGTTCAAGCACTAGTTAAAGAACACCAAAAAGCTGCACAAGTTGCATAATTCTAGGCTGAATATAGATGAGTAACATGGTTGTAGTAGGTCGTTTTGGCAAAGTGCACGGAATTAAAGGTTTTATTCAAGTACACTCATTTACTGAGCCGCGTGAAAACATATTTGACTACATGCCTTGGCACCTAACTATAAAAAAAAACTGGTGCCAAATAAAAATTCATGATCAAAAGATCGCTGGAGAAAAATTTCTGGTACAAATTGAAAACTACATATCACGTGAAGAAGTTGGTTGCTTAACCAACATGGATATTGCCGTTCCCCGTTCTATATTACCTGATATTGACAATCAATTTTATCACCATGATCTTATTGGCATGTCAGTTTACAATACCAAGCATGAACTCTTGGGCAAAATAGTAGAAATTTTTTCTACTGGCGCCCATGATATTTTAGATGTGCACGGCGATAAGCAGTACCTTATACCATTTGTTAATGACGTTTATGTTAAATCCATTAATGCACAAGATACAGAAATTATTGTCGACTGGGACATAGCCGAGACAAAATGATGTTAGAATTTGGAGTAATCACAATATTCCCCGAAATTTTTGATTGCTTGCAATATGGTATAACAGGAAGAGCTCTAGAGAACCAGTTAGTTTCTCTACAGGCCTGGAATCCGAGAAAATGGTCCAAGTCTGAAAGCGGGCGCATAGATGACCGACCGTACGGCGGTGGTCCTGGCATGGTAATGATGTATGAACCTTTGTTGCTTGCCATTAAAGAGGCAAAATCAACATTGCAAAACAAGGTTAAAACTGTTTATTTAAGCCCACAAGGGAAAACAGTCGACCAGCAAATGTTAAGAAGACATGTAGAAGCGAACCAGTCTATTCTGTTTATTGCTGGCAGATATGAAGGAATTGATGAGCGTCTTTTCAATCATATAGATGAAGAGTGGTCATTAGGTGATTTTGTAATGAGCGGTGGAGAAATTGCGGCGGCGGCATTTATCGACGCAATGATTCGTCTAGTACCAGGAGCAGTTAATGATGAGCGCTCAATAGCTCAAGACTCATTTGCTGCCGACATACTTGACCATCCTCATTATACTAGGCCAGCACAAACTGATGGCCATGCAGTGCCTGAAATTTTATTGAGTGGTTCACACCAAGCAATAGCTATTTGGCGCCGGCAAAATGCATTAGGTAAAACCTGGCTAAAAAAGCCTGATTTACTTAAAAAGTTGGATTTAAGCCATGAAGACCAGCTTTTATTAACTGAATTTAAACAAAAATATGGCCTGCAGTTGCAAGCCATGACCTCATTCAAGGAGTAAGGTATGACTAACAAAATTGATTTAATCAATGCTGAGCAAATGCAAGGCAAAAACATTCCGCAATTTGGGCCTGGTGATACCGTAGTGGTGCAGGTAAAAGTTAAAGAAGGCAGCAGAGAAAGACTGCAGGCTTTTGAGGGCGTGGTTATTGCTAAACGTGAGCGTGGTTTGCACTCTGCATTTACTGTACGCAAAATCTCGCAAAATGTTGGTGTCGAACGCGTATTTCAAACCTATAGCAACTTAATCGACAGCATTTCTGTTACCAGACGTGGCGATGTGCGTCGAGCTAAATTATATTACTTACGTGAATTGTCAGGAAGAGCTGCGCGAATTAAAGAAAAATTACCGTCTAAAGCAGCAAAGTAAGTTTTTACCCTTATTCTCCAGTCGACAATATAGCTGGAGAATAAATTTCATTTAATCCCTCAAGTTTTATTTTTGCAGGCCGATAATCTTACTTAGATAACCAACTATTTGAGACTTATCATGCATAAAATCATTCTTTTATTACTTATTACTAACATTTCTTATGCTGGCTGTGATTTAACCAAATTTCGCTGGGGCTGTACAATATTCCCCAAAGTAAAAGAATCCCGAGCAAATAATGCATTGATTTATTGCGGCAGCTCAAAATTATATGTTAGCAATCAACAGTTTGAGTTGATAAGGCACTACCAGGATGCCGGGGTGCGCCTAAGCATAATGGTTGACGATGTCTACTATGATGGCCCATGTGTTGCAATTAGGCACGATTACAACTTGCAAAAAATTGACAAAGTAGAGTATTTTTAACGCTCCCATTGCCTTTGATAACTGCTATAACCAAAGGCGCAAAAATATTGCCTCTTATGTCAACGAGCTTGCTATGAAAAAAATAAGCAGATAGAATCTCGTTATTATTCTACTTTTAGCAGATATTCTCTCATGGCACAATATATTTTTACCGTTGATGAGGCGACACAATTACTGGTAAATGGCGAGGTTGTTGCATTGCCGACTGAAACTGTTTATGGTTTAGCAGGATGTCTCGATAATCCATTATCTATAGACCAAATATACCACCTAAAAAATCGACCCAGCAATAAAGCTCTATCTGTAAACATCCATGCAAGCTGGGACATTAATAAATGGTGCGGAGATGCACCGCAGTATGTCAAAAAATTAACTTCACAATTTTGGCCTGGCCCCCTGACCATAATAGCTAGAGCCAATCCTGATAACATTCCCAAATACCTGTTTTCTCCTAATAATACTATAGCGATGCGCTGTCCTAATCATCCATTAACGATAGCAGTATTAGCAAAACTGGGTAAACCTCTTGTTGCGCCATCAGCAAATCCATCAGGAAAAATCAGCCCAACTCTCGCCTCGCAAGTAATGGATTATTTTCAAGCCGAGCAGGTTTACATTTTAGATGGCGGTGCTTGCCAATTTGGCATTGAATCCACCATTCTTGCCGCTATTGACGAGAATAACTACCAAATTTTACGCTGCGGCGCCATCTCTGTAGAAAAAATACGCGCTTGCGTTGGATTTATGCCCAGCACTATCGCTTCAGGCATTTTTGACTCTAAATTACCCATCCCCATGTATTCATTTACTAATCGGGACGAGTTAGTTAGCTACATCCAAAAAAACTCCATTGAAAATTATCTATGTATAGCCAGTGAATCGACCATTAGATCCTATGATTTTAAAAATCAGCTATTATTACCACAGGACGAGCACGACTATAAGCGGACTTTTTACACTATCTTATCTCAAGCGCAAGCTGGTAATTACACGCAGATTTTTATAGAGTATCCTGCAACATCTCCTGAGCTACAGACCCAAATTAACCGCTATGCGCAGCCTATAATTTTATGCAAGAACCGTTAATTATTAGATTACCAAACTGGGTGGGCGATGTTGTCATGTGCTTGCCGGCGCTTAAACTGCTCCAGCAATTAAATATCCCTATTATTTGTATAGGCCGCCCTTGGGCCAAGGATCTACTATTTTCTTTAAATATACCTGTCTATTTTTGGCCAAAAAAATATTTTCAGGCTATTAAGCTCCTTAAAAATATTCCTGGCAAACACATGCTCTTATTTACAAATAGTTTTTCTAGCGCCCTAGTTGCAAAATTAGCTGGGAAAAAAGCTTGTGGCTTTGCCACTGATGGTCGCTCCTGGTTGCTAAATCAGGCTATAAAAAAACCAATTAACCAGCATGAAACAGATTTATTTAATTTATTAACGAAACAATGTTTACAGGCATGGCGTCCTGGATTAACTCTAATTGACTTTGACAAATACCCGGCATTACAAATCGCAAAACAGGACCAGGAGCAACTGCCTAATAAATACATTGTGCTTTGCCCATTTGCTCATGGCACCAACCCGAACGGAGAGTCAAAGCGTTGGCCGTACTGGCAAGAACTGGCAACACAACTAACCCACCTTAATCCTGTCATTTGCCCAGGACCAAACGAAATAACTGAAGCACAAGCAAATTTTGCGCAAATACAGCAAATTACACACTTAAATCTGCAAGAATATTTACATATATTAAATAATGCGGAATTTATTATCGCTAATGATAGCGGTCCTATGCACATGGCTTGCGCGGTAGGCACGCCGACAATTGCTATTTTTGGAGCTACCGATGAAAAAAGAACTGGCCCAAGGAATGCAATTATTGTTGGGAAAGCAGGTAATTGGCCGAATACAGCCATGATTTTACATCAAATTAACATTTTATCGACAAATTACAAATGAAAGATTGTCAGCAGGTTATAAGAATGCTAAAATAATGTTTTTTTAAACAACTTGCATTACGTTGGCAACAAGCAAAAAAGGTTCAATGATTTCTTCAACAACTTTTCAATCTGTTAAAAATTAATGCTCAACCATAAGGAATTTCCTTCATGTCAGATAAAATACGCGGTAAAGTAAAATGGTTTAACGAAAGCAAAGGCTTTGGTTTCATTGAAAGCGAAGGCAAAGATTACTTTGTACACTTTAGTGCCATTCAAGGCTCTGGTTTTAAAACATTAGCCGAAGGCGCAAATGTTGTATTCAAAGCCGGCATGGGCAAAAAAGGACCACAAGCTGAAGAAGTTGAAGCAGTTTAAGGTCTTAGTTGAGCACAAGATTAATTAATTTTGTGCTCTGCTTAACAAATATTATATGCTTTTTTCGCTGTGTATCCATGCTGCAAAAACCAGCTAATTGGATGCAGACTTTCAATAACCTTTCCAGGTCTTGCTACCGCCTCAATAGTTGCTATCTGCGCATTGCTACTCCCAGTATATAGCATAACGTGGTAATTCGGCTTTACCAACACATCACCAATTCTAAGCTTGCTTATATCAATTGAATCTGTCTTACTAAAAATCTGCGCTGTACCCCATTTTGATTTAAGACCCCATAAATTTGATACCAATCCCGAGCAATCAACCCCGGTAGCACAAGTCAATAATGGCGCAACGGATGTGTTAACATTGCCAGCCTTCATATACAGCAGCTTTTTACTGTACGAATCAACAGAATCAAAACCGCCCCAATTATAGCCAACAGCTTGCTGACACTGCGAGCCAGTTGCCAATAAGTACTGCGGAATCTTACGTGCCGGACAACTTGCGTCATTTTCAACCGCTGCCAGCGGATAGCAGTAATTAAAATGCACATACTGTAAGCCTCGATTTAATATTTCTGTTCTTGCTGGGCAAGCATCATTAGTTGCCGCCATTATCCTGTGCATAATCTTTTTTTTTGCATCTTGTCCCTGCTCATAAAAAAATAATGTCGCTGATTCTGTGAGCGGCTCCAGCTTATCCAACCATAGTTCCGTGGGTAGGCCGCGCATAAACCATACCTCGCCCTGGTCTGAAATGGCAATCTGATGTTCAACATAATCATCGGGATGAATTTCCGGTAACTGATATATTGCCTCCACCTCGCCAGCAGGCGATATCTTTAGGACATAGGTCTGTGCTTTTTGATAAGCAATCTCCAGTGACTGCTCTATCCAGGCTGTTCCATCTGCATCAATTTGCTCAATTCTAGTTCCAGCGTTTGGAAAATGGTGATTTAACTTAACCTCTTTGTTGCCTATCAGCAGTATCGGATGAACGCCAGCGTTGTTTTTATATTTGATTTGATAAGAAAGGCCATTTACATAAGGCGCCGAAACATTAATTTTATCACGATTAAAGTTGCTATTTTTTAGAAACATGCCTCTATCATCGAACACTGCATAAGCTACAACACTGGCAAGACTGGCCTGCAGGGTGGTTTTTTTAATTTTCTTGTCAGTAATTTTTAGCACTGCAGTTTGCAAACCATGATTGGCAAAGGCATAGAGGTTATTATCTTTATCTCGCATTAACCTTTGGTAATAACCATCGGGTAGAGAAATTTTTTTGCAAAAATGCCCTGAAAAATCAAAAAAAGAAATTTTACAACCCGCGCTGTCAAGCACAGCGACTGTATTATTAAAAACCACGAAATCGGTTGGTCCGATAGCGGTTGTATCTGCTTGCAATGCACTAGAAATATTTAGATAGGGTGTTTTACTTGAAATTCTAAAAATATTTTTAGCATAGGTTATATCTAAAAAACTCCAGAATAGCGTGGCCACGACGATAAACTTGACTCCATAATTACCATTATTCACTTGCACATCCTTACGCGCGTGATTTTTTGCTGACAAATTTACCTGAACTAGTCGAAGAACACAAGCTATTTAAAAACTTAGCTATAATCTTATAAAACACTTGAGTAAATTTAATCATGAAAATTGCTTTTTTTTCCACAAAAAAATTTGAACCACCCTACTTTAACGAGGCATTGCAGACGCATAGTATTGATTATTTTAGTGAGCCTTTAGATGCGGAGCATGCACATTTAATCCATAAGCATGATGTGGTCTGTATCTTTGTTAATGATACTGTTGATCAAAGATGTGTACGGATGTTAAAAACTAAACAAGTAAAAATTATAGCCTTACGCTGCTCAGGCTTTAATAATGTTGATGTGAGCGCTTGTAAAAAAGCCCATATCAAAGTTGTGCATGTCCCTAAATATTCGCCACACGCCGTTGCCGAGCATACAGTAGCACTTTTATTATGTCTTAATAGAAAAATTCACAAAGCTTATAATCGTGTTAAAGAGGGTAATTTTGATATAAGTGGTTTGCAAGGCTTTGAGCTATATAAAAAAACCATCGGCATTATTGGATTGGGAGCTATTGGCCAAGTAGTCGCAGATATTTTTCACGGCTTTGGTTGCAACATTATTGGCTGCGACCCGATAAGAACAAATCAAGACTTTATCCAATGGCATAATCTGGCTTCATTATTAAAAAAATCTGACATCATTTGCATCCATTGCCCTGGCAATAAAAACAATTATCATTTGATAAATGCAACTAACTTACAATTACTACAAAAACATGCGCTGTTGCTTAATACGGCGCGCGGTGAATTATTAGATACTAAAGCTCTTATCGCCGCGCTAAAAAATAATCAACTCGCCGGCGCAGCACTCGACGTATATGAAGCAGAAAGAGCATTATTCTTTCAAGATAATTCAATGAACATCATACAAGATGACGACTTGATGCGTTTAATTAGCCTGCCCAATGTAATAATTACCAGTCATCAAGGATTTTTAACGCATGAAGCTCTGCAAAAAATTGCCATCATAACAAATGATAACTTGGAAGCAATCAATAAAGGGAGAATATGTCTAAATCAACTAAGCTAAACTATGCAACGTAGGTAATATTAAACATAATGGCATTCGTGTACAAATGACTCAAAGAAATGCCTTGATTTTCTGTCTGAGTGGCAGCGGCTCCCAAAGAACTTTTGCCCCAGTTAGCGAACTCATACCCAATGCCTACTTGCCAAAACGGATTTAAGCTCCTTTGCACACCTGCACCGACTGTGTAGGCTAGTGATGTTGTAGTTTTATTGCTGAAGTTACTATTAGGAACTGCTTCGAAGATTAGCGGTGTATTAGAATAATCGTAAGCTCGATTAAAACCTGCTCCAACACTGGCGCTAACCCATGGCAGCCCCCAACTAAACTCATCTAACAATAATTTACCCTTTACTGTAAACCGAGCATTTTGTAATTTATACTGATACGAGTAGTTATTAAACTCTTGACTTGCATCATCCCACACCTGCCCAGAATAATTAGCTGCTCCAGTTACTGCAAAGTCCAGGCCAATTTGCCCCAGCAACTCTGCATTTAATACTTGCTGCATACCAACAAATATATCACCAGATGGAATAGTGTTTGATGCAAGACCTTCCCCGTATGTTTTCAATACACCTGGAGCCAGGTTATAAGTTTGTGACTGAGCATGTCCAGCCCAAACAGCTCCGCCGGAAAGCGTGCTGACAAAGCACTTCCAGTCTCTGGTTGAGGCAGCGGCGACAGTTTTAGATACAAACAACAATTGACCGACCATCAATACCGCAAAAGTTAACTTTTTATTCATACTTTTGTCACGCTAAATGGAATAGTTATAGAACTTTGATTTTAAAAGTATACAACAGGCATAAAAGTCCCACAATAGTAAACTACTTCTTAATCCTATCCTGTGGAGTAAAAGTTAATTTTTTATTTGTTTTTTTCCTTAGGTCTAGCTATAATGCCTCGCAAAAAATAAGTCCAAGTATGGTTAAAATTATGATAAGATTCGTAAAACTATGTTCCGTCGTGTTGTATTTGTACTCCGTAGTATGTTTTTCACAATCAAATGATCTTGAACAAAATATTATTCAATTGAAAGCTCAAAGTGAGCAGTTGCAAAAAAAAATCAATGCTTTAGAAACACAATTAAATTCATCGACTAAAAACACTAAGCTAGTAATGCTTAAATCAGATACAATTCTTTCCCCTGATTCGGTAACCCCGCCACCAGATGACAATAAAAACCGATTAAAAAGATTACACCGTCCACTCGTAGCAGGCACAACTCATCCACGCCACCCAAAATTTAAACCTGACCCAAGCGCGCATGAAGCACAAGTGGTCGTTCATTCCATGGACCTTGATCCAGAATCAGTTGATTTTTATCCAACCGCCTTGGTAGCTGACGGCAGAGTCCTTACTTATATTGCTGGAACGCCTGTGGTGTCATCGCCGTATCTCGGTTCAAGACCCGCTTTTGACGGCTCTGATTATCTGGTCAACATTTCTAGTATTAATCGCGATATTCGTTTAATGCAGCAACGCAGAAATTTGTATCGTGCTTATGAAAAAGTTGGTTATTCAGCCCCAAATATGCCAATTATCATGTTGAGCGGTAAAGCTGAGCCCATGGGATATATCGGCCGCGAATATAATAAGAATTATGTGGCTGATTGGACATTTGCATCAAGTGAATTAGACGTTGCCGCATTCTTAAACGATAAGGTCGAAGCCTACATGGGCATTGCCTACAATCAAGCACCACCCCCAGGCGGTGGGCAACGAGTTGCTAATTCTGCATTTGGCTTGAATATGGGCTTTATTAACATTGGGGACCTCGATGAAACACCATACTATATGACCGCAGGTCAATTATATGCCCCTTTTGCACGCTATTCGACAGGCATGGTAAGCGCGCCATTAACTATGGTATTTTCTAGAACTAGAACTCGGCCATTAATAATCGGCTATAAGTCACAAGCAGATAGCGGACCATTTGCCGCAGCTTATGCATTTAGAACTGATACAACCTTAGGTAACCAAGCTGCTGGCGGCTTAAATTGGGGATATATATTAAATGCCCGTGACTTTACCGGGGAATTTGGCATCAGCTATATTACTTCTGTTGACGATGCTTCTGGCATGCAGTACACCGGACCATCACAGCCAAATACATTTGCTGGATTTGCCGCTGCTGAAAATGTCGGCAAGACACCTGCAGGTGGGGCTCACGTAACATTAAGTTTTGACTGTTATAACTTGACCGCAGAGTGGATAACCAACCTCAATGCTTTTCGCGCACAAGACCTAAGCTTTAATGGGAATGGCGTCATGGGCAGTGCGGGACAAATAGAGGCGGGGATGACCTTCATGGCATTTAATCGCCCATCTGGTTTGTCGCTAGGCTATCAATGGACTAACCAATTACTCGCCCTCAATCTGCCGCGTCACAGAATTATTGGCACCTACAATATCTCTATTTGGAAAGATACTGTTGAGAGTATTGAGTACCGACATGAAATTGATTATGGCCTAAATAACTTTGCAAATGGGGCATCAGCCTCTGGGGTTGTATACAATAACACTGTCGGAACCGGCAAATCTTATGATATGATTTCATTACAAATTGGCGTTTACTTCTAAACAACATTAACGGGAGACTTGCATGTCTTTAAAATCAGACCGATGGATAATCGATATGTCTTTAACCAATGGCATGATTGAGCCCTTTGCGTCAGGTCAAGTTCGCACCAACAACAATCAAAGGATTATTTCATTTGGGGTCTCAAGCTACGGCTATGATGTTCGCTGCGCAAATGAATTTAAAATTTTCACAAATATTAACTCTAGCATTGTTGATCCTAAGGCTTTTGACGAAAACAGCTTCGTTACAATTGAGTCTGATGTTTGTGTAATACCCCCTAACTCATTTGCCCTCGCCAGAACGATAGAGTATTTTCGTATACCGAGAAATGTTCTAACCATTTGTTTAGGAAAATCGACCTATGCACGCTGCGGAATTATTGTCAACGTTACACCGCTGGAGCCAGAATGGGAGGGGCATGTTACCCTTGAATTTTCTAACACCACAAATTTACCAGCAAAAATTTATGCCAATGAAGGAGTAGCACAAATGATCTTTCTGGAAGCAAGTGATCCGTGTGCAGTTTCTTACAAAGACAGGCAAGGTAAGTATCAAGGTCAAACTGGGGTTACTTTGCCAAAGACTTAATCATCTAATTGCAACAAGTATTTTGATTTGCTAGCATCAATATCATGTTTTAGGCTCTTGCCAGGCCTGAAATGTGGGATTGATTTTTCTTCAATAAATGATTTTTCTCGCGTTTTAGGATTAAAGGTTTTTCTCGCTGGGCGACGACTTAATGAAAAACTACCAAACCCTCGTATTTCAATCCGTTGGCCAGAGGCTAACGAATCAGCCATAAAGCTGATAATAGCCCTGGTTGCATCCTGAATTTTCTTTTCCGATAAATTTGTTATCTCAGCGGCTAACATTTCATCCAATTGCGATTTAATCATTTTTTTGCTTGCTTTAAATACTTTAGTAATTAAGTATAGTGATCTAAAAAAAATATTCAATGGTCTACATATATTTTAACGCGTGTTTATAAATGCTGGCACAACTCCCCACGAGCACTGTACATAAGTTTTTTTAATTGTAAAAATATTTTCCGGCATTGGTTTAGAACAAGTAAGAATAGTCTTGGCTGATGACTCGACTAATTTTTTGGTTAATAATTGCCAATACTCAGCTACAAAACTTGCCACGTTAATAAAAATAATATCTGCATCTTGCAAATTAATATTTAAAATATCGGCGTGCAAAAAGGTAATATTGGCATTATTATCCTGCAGTTTATTAACGGCAACGGCATGGAGCGCTAATAAAGTTTCAACGCCAACGCATTGTTTAAATCTATAAGTTTGCTCTGCGGCAAATACTGTTTTTCCGGTGCCAGAGCCTAACTCATAAAATTTTTGTGAGGGCTGCGGTTTTGCCATTGACAATAACGCTAAAAAACTTTCTAGCTGAATTTCTCCATAGGTTAAACTAAGATCTGGTAACAATTGTTTTGCTGCACGAGCCAGAGCAAAACCATCGCAATCCCGATATAGTTCTTCTATTTGTTGAATGTTTTTTTTTATATTGTATTTTTTAAACCAACAAAAGCGTTGATAGTAATTACTAAGCTTATTATAAAAAACCATGCTCTTGCATCCATGCGTCATTGGCATATTTAGAGAGATAATTGCGAATTGAATCTGGCAAAATCATTAAGCAGTTTTGTTGTGACGAGAGTTCCTGCGCGGCAATGAGCGCAGCGCAAGCCACCGCTCCACATGAGCCGCCCACTAACAAACCCTCTTCTTGTATCAACCGACGCGCCATTAAAAATGACTCTTTATCATTAGTTTTTATATAATAATCAACTAAACTATTATCCAAGACACCAGGAATAAAATCATAACCTATACCTTCAACAAGGTATGGAGACACTGTATTTCCACCCCCTAAAATTGAACCAACTGGATCTACTCCAATCACTTTAATATTTGGTAGTAACTCTTTTAAATGTTTTGCTACTCCGGTAATCGTTCCACCTGTGCCAACAGAAATTACCACCATGTCTAAGTTACTACCGAAGTCATTAATAATTTCTTGTGCAGTAGTGCGATAATGCATGCTGGGATTCATCGCGTTATTATATTGATCTAATATATGTGCATTAGGAATTTGTTGTTGCAATGTTTTGGCTAAGGAAATATGACTATCCGGATCATTCCAAGCTGCCTCAGTTCTGGTTCTATAGATAGTAGCGCCTAACCTCTCTAATACTACCTGTTTTTCCATGCTCATTTTAGCAGGCATAGTAATAATTACTTTATAACCCTTAACAGCTCCTGCTAAAGCAATGCCTATTCCTGTATTCCCAGAGGTTGGCTCAATTAACACATCACCAGGTTTAATTACGCCGCGCTGCTCGGCATCTTCAACCATAGCATAGCCAATTCTATCTTTTATAGAACCACCAGGGTTGAAAAATTCGCATTTAGCAAACAAGTTACAGCGCAAGCTTTTACTAAGACGATGTAATTTAACTACCGGTGTATTGCCAATAGTCTGGAGGATATTTTCGTAAATCATCAATGATAATTTTTATTGCAAGTACCTATGATTCTAACTGTTATTTATTAACTCCACAATCAAATCCTTTTGAAAAAAAGATGGTAACATTTTTTGGAAATAAACAAATCTTGGTCTATGATCTATTTATATTCAACTTATTAATTATCTTAATGAAAAAAATTTTATTTTTATTCTTATTAGGTTTTTTCTGTTACCCTCGCGCCCAAAACGCGCCGGCAACCATCTATTTGCAAGATCATTGGCAAGTAATCTCTGCCAATGATCTGCAAGAAAATCAAGCAGCATTAATTTCTTTAAACGACGATGATGCATATCCTTGGTATCCCAGCAAAGTGCCAAGTACGGTCTTAAATACTTTGGTACAAAATGGCGTGTATAAAAATATTTTAGAGGAAATGAATTTAAAAGATATCCCTGAAGAGCAGTTTAATGTTCCATGGTGGTATCGCACCTCATTCCAGCTCGAATCAATTCCAGCTAATGCGCAATTAGATTTAAATGGGATTAATTATCAAGCAGATATTTGGTTAAATGGCAAACAAGTGGCTAGCAATCAAGAAATTAATGGCATGTTTAAACGATTTGAACTTGATATCACACCGTTTTTGCAAAAAGGAAAAAATATTTTAACTATCAAAGTCTATCCCCCACAAGCCGATGATTTTCGCATTGGTTTTACGGATTGGAATCCAAATCCTCCTGATAAAAATATGGGTCTTTATCGCAATGTACAAATTCGTTTGAATCAGGGCCTGGAGTTGAAAAATCTCTATGTGCAAACAGAATTAGATTCACCTAAAAATACCCAGGCCGAATTGACATTACAAGCGCTAGCCATCAATCATTTAGATACAGCGATTGATAGCCATGTTGTTTTTAAAATCGATAGCTCGATTGAAATTAGTCACCCTGTTCATTTAGAGCCGCATGAATCTAAAATTATCACCATAACACCGTTGGAAGAAGAACAGTTAATTATTTCTCAACCTAAACTTTGGTGGCCACATCCTATGGGTGATCCGTATTTATATCATCTGACAGGCAACATTTATAATGGCAATCAATTGTCGGATAGCCAAACTATCCATTTTGGCATCAGAAAAATTGAAACTTATGTCGAACCATACCAAGAAAATCAATTAAGCTATTATCGAGGATTTAAAATCAATGGTCAAAAGATTCTAATTCGAGGCGCTGCCTGGACTGATTCTATATTATTAAACGACACCCCTAAACAAGTTCAAGACCAAATTCGTTATGTTAAAGATATGCATTTAAATGCTATTCGTTTAGAGGGCTTTTGGGGTAATGATAAAACACTTTATGAGACCTGTGATAAAGAAGGAATTCTAATCATGATAGGTTGGAGTGCACAATGGGAATGGCCATTACGCGGATTTCGTAAAGCAAGTGCTTGTGATTCTGTTCATGGCTGTTATTTAACAGCTAAAGATGAGGATTTAATTGTTGAATCATACAAACATCAAATCCTTTGGTTAAGAAACAGTCCCAGTGTGTTTGTCTGGATGTTAGGTAGTGATCTAAAACCTAAACCACAACTTGAAAAAAGACTGGCTGAACTTTTAACTAAAGAAAACAAAGGTGTCCCTTATGTCATTTCAGCGGCTGATACTTTTTCTGAATTAGATAAACAGCCTTCTGGTATGAAAATGCGCGGCCCCTATATCTATGTTCCTCCAGTTTATTGGTTTTCAAATGTGACCGATGGAGGTGCTTTTGGATTTAATACAGAAACCGGTCCGGGTTCAGAAGTTCCACCTTTAGAGAGTTTGCAAAAACTCTTAGGCGATCCAAAAAATGCTTGGCCAAATTCAAATCAAGTATGGATTTATCACCTTGGAGATCATCCTAAACTGCAAACATTAACACGCAATGATGAAGCGATGGCTTTAAGATATGGCGAGGCAACTGATCTCGAAGACTATGCAAAAAAATCACAACTTATGAATTATGAAAGTATTCGTCCGATGTTTGAGGCATTTCGTGCTTATCAATCAGGAAATCCTTATATTAATCAAATTCCTGCAACCGGGGTGTTTCAATGGATGCTTAATGCAGCCTGGCCTAAGTTTTTTTGGCAGTTATACGATTATTATTTGGTGCCAGGCGGTGCTTATTTTTCAGCGAAAAAAGCCAATCAACCGCTACATGTGATCTTTAATTATGCCAATAAAAGTCTATATTTGAGTAATACTACACAAAAAACTGCTCCGAATCTAACGGTGAAAGCGCGTATTTGGGATACTAATTCACAGATGCTCAAAGAGTATGAATGGGGCACTAGTCTTGCCGCCAATCAATCACAACTTTTACAGGCATTAGATTTGCCTAAAATAGAAACACAGGTCTATTTTGTGGAGCTTACCTTGCAAAATGAAAAGCAGCACACCCTTGATCATTCTATTTATTGGTTATCCAAAAAAGAAGATATCCTCGGAAGCGATACAACTATTTTACAACAAGCCAATTTTTATGAGCTGAATCATTTACCCCAAGCAAAACTTAATGTTAAATATGCTTTTACCCAAGAAGATCATTCCACCCTGCTCACTGTCAAACTGGAAAACACTAGCGATAAAATTTCATTTTTTAATCGATTGAATATCAAAACGGAGGAAAAAGCAATCATCTCACCTGTTATCTGGAGTGATAATTTCATTACAATATTCCCGCATCAAACAGAAGAAATCACCGCACGCATTGCAAAAGACACCAATAACGAAGAATCTTTCATCTTCGTTATTGATGGCTGGAATACAAAATACAATAAAACTTTGCTTAAGTGAGGAAGGTATTAATGTCAACCAATTGACAACAAACAACCCTATACTTCATAATTCTAGCGAATTAACCACTGTAAATATGCCATGAAAACACAAACAGAATTAAAAAAAATAGTTGCACATGCTGCACTTGAATTTATTACAGCAGATATGATTGTTGGTATCGGCACTGGCAGTACTATAAATTATTTTATTGATGAACTAGCTAAGGTAAAGCATAAAATAGATGCCTGCGTGGCTAGTTCAAATGAGACTAGTGCGCGCCTAAAAGCTCATGGCATTCCCGTTATCGATATGAATGCCGCGCCTCATATTTCCTTATACGTGGATGGCGCCGATGAGGTAAATAAGCGCGGCGAAATGAAAAAAGGCGGCGGCGGCGCCTTAACTAAAGAAAAAATTATTGCAACTTATGCCAAAGAGTTTTTATGTTTGGTCGACGAATCAAAACTAGTTGATTACTGGGGGGATTTCCCTATCGCTGTTGAAGCTCTGCCTATGGCCAGAAGTGCTGTTGCTAGAGAGTTAATGAAACTAGGTGGCAATCCTTGCTATAGAAATGGTTTCATTACTGACAATGGCAATATAATTCTTGATGTTTTTCAACTAAATATGCTCGAGCCTAAAAATATCGAAAATAGTATTAATTGTATAGTTGGCGTGGTTGAAAATGGTATATTTGCAAATCGCTGTGCAGATAAATTGCTTGTTGCCACGCAACAAGGGGTTAAACTTTCAACTTTGGCCTGATTGAACTCAGGCCGCCGTCTACTGCTAATACTTGACCAGTTATCCAATTGTTCACAGGATCTAAAAAAAACACCACTGCTTGGGCTATATCTTCTGGCACACCGATACGGCCAAGAGCATGCATCGCTGCAGAGGCTTTTGCAAAAAACTCATTATTTAATAGCTGTGCGGTTAATGGCGATTGAACCATGCCTGGGGCAACAACATTAACACGTAAATTTAGCGCCGCATAAGTTGCCGCAGCAGAATGCGCCAAACCAATAACGCCAGCCTTAGCTGCAGCTATGGCTTCATGATTTGCTAACCCAGTTAAAGCGGCTGCAGAAGAAATTAATACTATCGAGCCACCTCTAGTCATGGTTTTACCAGCGGCTCTAACAACCGCAAACGCACTAGTTAGAGAAGCATCTATAGTTTTTTTAAATTCTTCATAACTAGTTGCATGAGCACTTTTAATTAAGAGCGAACCGGCACAATTTACCACGCCATCAATTGGTCCGGCGCGATTAAAAACATCTACCATCGCATCAAAATTATCTGCTTCAACAATAAAGTCCGGAGTTATCTTATCAGCATTACGCGCTGTTGTTACAACTTCATCACCTCGAGCTTGTAAAAGCTTTATAACTGCTTGTCCAACGGCACTAGCTGCAGCAACCACTAAATATCTAGGCATAATTATCCTTTAATTGATTTGTTGACAATCTCGCTAACATCTTTTGAAAGCTGACATTTGCTTAGCGATTGCAGAATATTTTTCATCTGCTGTTGTCGACTCTTATCAAAACTTTGCCAGCGCGTAAATGGCGCACACAGACGCGCAGCCACTTGCGGGTTAATTGTATCTAAGTGCAAAATACATTCTTTTAAGAAATTATATCCGCTACCATCAGCCTGGTGAAAGGCTAACGTATTCTGGCTAAATCCGCCTATGAGCATCCGTACTTTATTAGGATTAGACCAACTAAATTTTTTATGTTTAGTTAACTTTTTTACCTTGTCAATAATATCATCACCATTTTGTGTAGCTTGCAAATAAAACCATTTGTCCATAACCAATTCATTATGCGACCATTCTTGATAAAATTTCTGACAAACTTCATCTTTCAATGCATCATTAGTAGTTTGCATAATGGCTGTAAAAGCCGCTACACAATCTGTCATATTATTTGCTTTGTTGAAATATTCCAAACAATGCACTGAAAATACTTCAGGATCACTAAGCATTATATTTTGCAAGCAGACATTTCTAAACGCCCGCGCTGCTCTACTGCTATCACTACCAGCAACTATAAAATTATCTAAAAATTGACCCTGGCAACTTAATGCCAATTGCTTAATTACCGTCTCGCGGATTAAATGTAATTTAACCGGATCTACTTCTGTTAAACCAAGCATGCATTCCTGTATCGATGGGAATTTGAAGAGCTCAGCAAGGAACTGACAGCCAAATTCAGGTTGAGTAAACCAGGACCGTAATATCGACGCCAATGCAGTATTTAGTGGCAGAACGGTCTCCTGCTTATAGGATTTAATAATAGTTTTTATAATAAAATTTTGCTTCAAATCCCATAAGGCAAAACCATCTCTTTCGCATGCCATTAAATCAAGGATGTACTGATCCGGCAATTCTCTTTGCAAAATAATGGGCGCAGAAAATCCTTGTAAATAATTTACTAACACATCTGGCGTTGGGCAGTTATATATAAATTCAGCAGTAGCTTCTTGAAGCATAATAACTTGAGGAACATTCGCTAATTTAGCTCCATTACGCTCATAAACGGCAAAACGAATCGGGATTAACAATGGTGGACTACAAGACTGCTGCATTTTAATATGTAACTTACCATCTTGCCAATGCTCACTAACTGTTACTATTGGCGTACCAATTTGATGATACCACTGCAGAAATTGACTTAAATCACACTTATTTGCATCACTCATTGCTTGCAAAAAATCTTCTATACGTACCGCTTGACCATCATGGCGAGTAAAATACAAATCCATACCTTTTCTAAAACCATCTTTACCAAGTATGACCTCATACATGCGAACAATTTCTGCACCTTTCTCATAGACCGTTGCGGTGTAAAAATTAGAAATTTCTTGGTACGATTTTGGTTGCACCGGATGGGCCATAGCGCCACTATCTTCAATAAATTGTACTTTGCGCAGATTAGTGACATCTTCAATCCTTTGCGTCACTCTATCATTCATGTCACTAGAAAATTCTTGATCGCGATATACCGTTAAACCCTCTTTTAAGCTTAGTTGGAACCAATCCCGGCAAGTAACGCGATTACCAGTCCAATTATGAAAATACTCATGACCAACCACACTTTCAATCCCAAGTATATCAGCATCAGTTGCAACACTTGTGTCTGCGAGCACATATTTAGCGTTAAAAATATTCAAGCCTTTATTTTCCATAGCTCCCATATTAAAGTCTTTAACAGCCACAATCATAAATCTATTCAAATCGTATTCACGTCCGAAACGTTCTTCATCCCAACGCATAGCATGCTTAATGGCTTGCATTGCATACTGGCAATAACTTTCGTCACCCGGCTCGACAAAAATCATTAGGTCTATCTCTTTGCCAGACATGGTTACAAAAACATCGGAGACTATAGCAAATTGGCCGGCAACTAATGCAAACAAATAAGCAGGCTTTAAAAAAGGATCTTCCCAAATACAGTAATGGAGCTCATTATCGATATCACCTTCAGCAATTAAATTACCATTAGAGAGCAAATAGGGAAACTGCTGTTTATTGGCAATAATTTTGGTTGTAAACCGCGACATAACATCGGGTCTATCTAAAAAATACGTCATCCGCCTAAAACCTTCGGCCTCACATTGTGTACACAACATCCCTCGACTAGCATACAAACCCATTAACTTTGTGTTTTTCTCAGGATGAATTTCTGTAACAATGGTTAAGCAGAACTCTGACGGGATATCGCTTATCTCAAGACTATCACTAGTCAGTTGATAGCTATCTGCGCTTAGTTGCTGATCATTTAACCTAATTTCTTTCAACAACAGTTCATCGCCATTTAAAATTAGCGGGCCAGCGCCTTGCCTTTGCATATGCATGCAATTAATAACAGTGACCTTGTTAGTACTTTCTATTGCAAATGTTAAATTTGTGGTAACTATTTTAAATGCACATGGTTGGTAATCTTTTAAAAAAATCGTATCCATTTACTTTAAGACCATAAGACTATCAAATAAATATATAATATTTTAGAATTACCTTTTTAACAATAGGAGTAACCATGCCCTCGTTTGATATCGTATCTGAATTAGATAAAGTTAATTTACGCCACGTAGTAGATAATACACAACGAGAAGTAGCCAATCGCTTTGATTTTAAAGGCATTACCGCGACAGTAGAATTACAAGAATTTACAGTGACCATGACCACTGAATCTGATTTTCAATTACAGCAAATGGAGGGAGTATTCCGCGCCCAATGTGCACGCCTACATTTGAATCTAATCGGTGTGGAGTTTCCCGAAAAACCCGAACACTCTGGAAAATTATATTCTTACAAATTAATCTTTAAAGAAGGCATTGAAACCGAGTGCGCTAAAAAAATTACTAAATTCTTAAAAGATAGTAAATTAAAAATCCAAACTAGCATTCAAGGAGAAAAGGTAAGGGTAACTGGCAAAAATCGTGATGAACTGCAGACATGCATCGCCTTGCTGAAACAACAAGAATTTGATCGGCCGCTGCAGTTTAATAATTTTCGCGACTAAACAACTTGGATGTTTTTGTTACCAATTAAATCCCACAAACCAAAACGTTGCAATCTTTTTTTGATCAGGGGACTAACACCAACAACTTGCACATAGATTTTATTTTTCTGCCACTGATGAACATACTTCTCTAATGCTTTCATGGCAGTAAAATCTAAAACAGGCACCCATCCAAATTCAATAATAATTTGTTTAACCGGGTGCTTTTGCCTAATTATAGCTTTTTCAAGCTTTTCTATCGCCCCAAAAAAAACTGGGCCTTGTAACTGAAACTTTAATATCCCTGCTTGCTCTTTTGCATCCTGCACATGATGAAAATTAACATCTAAACTGTGCGACATTTTAAAAAAGAAGTAAATTATTGCCAATAACACTCCAATTTGGACGGCAAAAACTAAATCGACGGTCACCGTTAGTACAAAAGTAACTAGCATAATAGCAATATCGCTACGCGGAGCAGTACGCAATAAAGTTAGACAATGCGGCAATTCTGCCATATTCCAGCACACTACAAACAAAACTGCAGCCAAGACTGCCAGCGGAATGTGACTTGCTAATGGGGCCAAAAACAATAGTATGGCGAGCAACGTTAACGCATGCACCACGCCAGCGATTGGATTAGTGCCTCCATTACGAATATTGGTTGCAGTTCTTGCGATTGCGCCAGTAGCGGCAAAGCCATTGGCTAATGGCGCCAAAATATTGGCAATCCCCTGTCCAAATAATTCTTGATTGGCATCATGGCGCTGATTAGTCATGCCATCAGCAACCACTGCAGATAACAATGATTCAATTGCTCCTAGTAACGCAATAGAAAAAGCCGGACCGAGAAGATTTTTAAACTCTTCTAAAGTCCAGTGCGGAAGATTAAAATCTGGCAAGCCACTAGGAATTCCACCATAGGCCTTACCTATTGTCATAACACTTGGCAATTGCAAGAAATAATTTGCGATAGAGATGGCTAATAGCGCAACTAAAGTGCCTGGCACTTTCTTAAACCCTGGTATTCGTGGCGCAAATAATGCAATAAGCAAACCAATCATAGCCAACACAGTTGTCGGCAAATCAATATTGGCCAGCGCCAAAAGACTGCTCCACAGTTTTTCATGGAAGTGCTGCCCACTTATTGCCGGCAAACCAAAAAATGACGGCCATTGGCCTACCCAAATTACCAAAGCAACACCAGCAGTAAAGCCTAAGATTACTGGATAAGGAATAAACTTCATCACCGTGCCAAACCGCAACAAGCCCATGAACATAAGCATTACTCCAGCCATAAGTGTTGCCAATTGTAATCCATCAATGCCGTACTGCGCTGTAATACCTGATAAAATAACTATAAAAGCACCGGTAGGGCCTGCAATTTGAACCCGACTACCACCAAACAATGAAACAATAATACCAGCAACGATAGCTGTATAAATCCCTTGTTCAGGTTTAGTTCCAGACGCAATTGCAAATGCCATCGCTAATGGCAGAGCAACAATCCCGACAATGATGCCAGAGAGAATATTTGCCACCCAAGTCTTTTTCCCCATTAAACCTTCACGGTAACATTGCGTTAATACTTTCATAACCATCTACCTTTTAAGAATTATTTTGCTTAAGATTAATTGAATACATAATAAATGTACAGTATCTTCCCCGATAGAACTATTGCATTATAATGTCGACAACATTTAAAATATAAGCTTTTGAGATTTAAATGAGCAATATTCACGCGCCTGAATTAGAATTGGGTAAAAAATCTGCCTACGATGACACCTATAATCCAAACAAACTTTTTGCAATAAATCGCGATGAGAAAAGAATTGAAATTGGCATAGACCCAAAATCCCTACCCTTTTACGGCTATGATTTATGGAACCATTACGAAGTTTCATGGCTCAATAATAAAGGCAAGCCCATGGTTGGCATCGCTGAAATTGTTTACAACTGCATGTCTCCCAATATCATCGAATCAAAATCAATGAAACTGTACTTCAATGGTTTCAATCAAACCTCTATAAGGAGCATTGATAAGCTAACCACCATGATTGAAAAAGACCTTACTGCACAACTCAACTACCCAGCAACAGTAAACCTGTACTTGCTACAAGATAACAGTTACTTGACATCAACGACACCTCTTTCTGGCGAGTTAATTGATGATCTAGACGTTACCTGTACCGAGTATCAAGTTAATCCAAAATTGCTGCGCACCTCTGATGCAGAGGTGTCTGAAACGCTTTGCTCCAACTTGCTTAAGTCTAATTGCCTAGTAACAAATCAGCCTGACTGGGGCAGTGTACAAATCACTTATTCAGGGCACAAAATAAACCGGGCCAGCCTTCTACAATATCTAGTATCATTTCGCAACCATAATGAGTTCCATGAACAATGTATTGAACGAATTTTTATGGACATTATGGAGTTTTGCAAACCAACCAATCTAACTGTTTATGGGCGATACACCCGCCGTGGCGGCATTGACATAAATCCCATTCGCTCCACCTTGCCGGATGTAGTAATTCCAAAAATTAGACTAATAAGACAGTAACTGCTTCATGGTGAAGCAAAATGCCAACCTGTTACAATTGACAACTGCTCAAGCATTATTTCGCCACGAATACTGTTGCCTTTACCATTAACGCGCGGACTTAAGGCAACAATGCCAGCTTTGCCAGGCACTACAGCAATAGTATAACCTGAAACACCGCTTTTGGCCGGCATGCCTGTTTTAACCATATGCGTACCAGTTTCATCGTACAGACCACATGTTGCCATAATTGCTAACGTTATTTGACAGGTCTTTAAATCGATTACTTGGGCTTGTGTTAGCGGATCTCTGCCGCCATTAGCAAGCAATGTTGGCAAATACAACATCTGCTCTAATTTTGCTTCATAAGAGCATAAACTAAAATATAAGTCTAAAGTCTCTGGCACAGATGTCCCGAGATTATTTCTACTCAGTAATAAATAGGCCATGGCACGATTTCTGTCACCAGTTCTCTTTTCAGACTTAAAAACCACATCATTAATAGTTAATTTTTGATTAAATAATTTATGAGTCCACTGATCTAACCAAGCAAATTGTTCGGCTCCTGATCCAGGAATGCGTGAACACAAGGCAATTGCTCCTGCATTAAGCATAGGATTTGATGGTTTAGGTCCAAAGCGTTCTAAGCGAGTAATTGAGGCAAAATCGTCACCTGATGGCTCAACTTTCACCCAATCCAACACCTGTTCAACACCATATTCTTCTAATAAACCAATAAGAGGAATTAGTTTAGCAGTTGATTGCAATGTCGTTGGCAAATACTCTCGATTAGCATAATGACAAGTATTCCCATTCAATTCCTGAACAGCAAGTGCAGTTAGGTCTTTATCGACATTAGCAAGCTCAGGTATATAGTTCGCAGTATCACCATCGCAACAGATTGCAGCTATGTTTACAATGTTTTTTAACAAATCCACAGTTATTTTCATGCTTTTTTCCACAAATACGTCTACATGAATTATTTTAGCACATAATTAGGGATTTTTCCTATTAATCATGTTTAATTGCATATGTTATAAAACAGGTTACACTGTCGGTTATTATTAGTGCAAATGCTTCATTGCAATTCTAAATTTAAGTGCTTATGCGTAAACGCTCCATCTAATGAAGCGTTTATAACGATAAAAAGCAGCTTAAAAGTTATGTCAACGCAATTTAGAAATGTCCGCCTCTAGCAATTTAGAAATGTCCTGTTATTGCTCTCAGAATTCTCCCCTTTTTTGCAAAACAACAGTCACATCAATTAAGTTTAATCCATGTAAAATGTAA
>Ga0214917_10001504_pt1 | contig 29785 bp, 32 predicted proteins | sample LL_1208_BB_MetaG_FD_177983 | JGI IMG/M metagenome (GOLD analysis project Ga0214917, IMG submission 177983) | Freshwater microbial communities from Lake Lanier, Atlanta, Georgia, United States - LL_1208_BB | ecosystem: Environmental > Aquatic > Freshwater > Lake | place: USA: Georgia | collected... | reverse complement strand
AAGCCAAAGCAGAAGCCAAAGCAAAGGCCGAAGCAGAAGCCAAAGCAAAGGCCGAAGCAGAAGCCAAAGCAGAAGCCAAAGCAAAGGCCGAAGCAGAAGCCAAAGCAAAGCAAACTATTACTTGTGTTAAAGGAAGAACTACGAAGAAAGTGACGGGCCTTAAACCGAAATGCCCAGCGGGATACGTAAAACGGTAATTAGAGTTATTGGAGATTGAGTTATGCGCCCCACCCCGTACGTCGCTTCGCTTCGAATCTACGAACCACTCACGAGTTTCTCGCCCGCGGATCAATTGCGGTGGTCAACGATTCCGATCGAAAGTTACACGGGACGAGAAGAAGAACTTCGCGCACTACAACGCACAATCCTCTCCGAACCACCAACTCTTAAGGCCGACGGCGCTCACATCATCGATCACGATGGAGTCCGATATGTATCGCCATGGTCAACAGCGCGACGTTGTTGGGCCGCCGTTGAAGACTTTAAGAACTCTCTTCCATCCAGCGTAATCCCACTCTTCATGCCTGAAAGTTTGAGCGATGCTCTCAGTGAAGAAACTGTTGGTTTAGAGAATCGCGTTCCTCATATCATCTCTGAAACATGGATCATTCCTCCACGGTGGTTTTCACTCTTTACTCCAGAAGAACGACTTCGCGGAAATAATGCTGATGGCCCATTCACCATCATGCGCACCGACATCGCTAATGCAAAGAAGCGCTGCATCTCCACTCATCAAATAGTCCGACAGGCGTTTGGTCCAGGACCGGTGGAAGAAGAGATTGTCCAGTTATTAAACTGGCTAAACGTCTTTCACCCCGAATCAATCGTTGAATGTGATTACGGCGGATTGGCTCTCTACCTCGAAAAGGCTCTTACGGATGTTGGGGAACTAGGGCTGGAAGCTGATCGCTCTATCGAAGATGTCACGATTTCGCTACAAGGCCTCTCCAATGGCGATGGAGCCCTCGCAGGACAGGGCTATGAAGCATTAGTGAATCGTTGGAGGCTTGTAGCGGCTCTAGAACAAGCTATGTGAGCCTTGTCAGGACAAAGATAAGCAGCAATACTTCACCTATAAGGTACGAATCGGGCAGATAGGACAGAGATCGTGAATCGGCCGGCAGAGCAAGAAACCCTCTTGACCCCTGCCGAGGTTGCCAAAATTTTCCGCGTAGACCCAAAAACCGTTACACGTTGGGCTAAGGCTGGGAAAATTACAGCTATTAGGACTTTAGGTGGGCATCGTCGGTACCGACAGTCCGAGATTCAAGCCATCATGAAGAGTCAACCTTCAAAGGGAGCATAGAGATGAGCGAGTTAAGTCCTGAAGATCCCAAAGCTAGGTTCCGAGCGGCCCTTGAGAAAAAGAAGCAGTCAAGTGCGCGCAGTTTGGAATCCAGGATTGAAAAGAAAGTTCAAGGCTCTCAAACCAGCGGGAATTCCCCCAAAATGTTCCGACGAAAATCTGGATCTGCCTAAGAAATAATGAGAATTTTAATTACTGGGGGGGCTGGTTTCATAGGCTCCCACCTCGCTGATGCTCTCGTTGAGCGAGGTCACACAGTCATAGTTTTTGATGACTTCTCCACAGGAGAAAGAAAAAATTTAGCAAAGCACAAGAACGAAGTTATATCTATCGAAGGAAACATTCTAGATAGAAAACTTTTTGCTGAAAGTTTAAAGGGTGTTGATTACTGTTTTCATTTTGCCGCAGCTGTAGGCGTAGAAAAAATCCTTAAAGATCCGATTGGATCTTTGAAGACTAACATTCATGGCAGTGAGAATGTTCTTGAGCTTTGTTGCGAAATAGGAATACCTGTCATCCTTGCCAGTACTAGTGAAATTTATGGGAAGAATTCGACAGGACTTTTAAATGAAGAATCAGATCGGATAGTCGGATCGCCACTACTGTCACGATGGACATATTCGGACGCAAAAGCTTTAGATGAAGCTTTTGCTGTTGCACTTGCCAATCAACAAGGATTAAAAATCAAAATCATTCGGTTCTTTAACACGGTAGGCCCTAGGCAAAGCGCAGCATACGGAATGGTAATTCCCAGCTTCTTTAATGCTGCGATGAATCAACTTCCACTTGTAATCCATGGAGACGGAAGTCAGCAAAGGATTTTTTGCCACATTTCGGATGCAGTAGCGGGCACTCTTGCGCTTTGGGAGAGCGAACACGGATATGGGGAAGCTTTTAACCTCGGAGGGACAGAAGAGACAAGTATTTTGAATTTGGCAAAGCGAATTCTTGCAATAACTGGATCTAATTCTAAAATTACTTACTTGCCTTACGAAGAACTTAGAAAACGAGGCTTTGAGGATATGCAACGTCGACTTCCGAACACCACTAAACTAAGAAATCTCACGTCTTGGGCGCCAAAGATGAGTCTCGAAGACATTTTGGTTGATTATTATCAATCAATTTCCAAATAATGATATCTAACGTCCAATTCTTCGGTGCTTTTGTTACCGCTTTAGTTTCGTGCGGTCTAATTACGCCGCTAATGAAACAGATTGCTCTCAAGACCGATATTGTCGACAAACCAAATCAGAATCACAAAACTCATGTGAACGCCGTTCCATATCTTGGCGGAGTTGCCATTATTCTTACAATTGTCTTTGTTACCTTAGTTGGAGCCACTTTTATAGATTTTAGCCAAAGTTCAATAACATTAGCCCTTTCAGTAATTTTGCCATCCCTCTTTCTCGGCATTATTGGGTTAATCGATGATATTCGTCAATTGAGTCCTACCTCGCGTTTTGTAGCTCAAACACTGACAGGAATCTTCACCGCTTCTTTTCTCATAGTAACCAACACGACTGGTTCGCCGACTGGCATTGAATCATTAGATTTTTTGATTACAACATTCTGGATTGTTGGAGTCACAAATTCGATAAATTTTTTCGATAACCACGATGGCGGTGCCTCTGGTGCAGTTGCTATTTCGTCACTAGGGCTTTTTTTCCTAGCTTCGATATCTGGACAATATTTTATCGCTGCACTCGCAATCGTCTTATCGGGTGCTTGTACAGGCTTCCTGTTCTGGAACAGAAATCCTGCGAGAATTTACATGGGTGATGCTGGAGCGCTATTCCTCGGCATGATGATTGCGAGTCTCTTGGTTCGCTTTGAACCAAATCCAATTAATCGGATTGCCTCTTTTTCGATACCAATCTTTATTCTTGCTATTCCGATCTTGGATACCTCCGTGGCAGTTCTCTCTCGTTTGAGAAGAGGTAAGTCCCCATTTGAGGGAGGAAAAGATCACCTTTCGCATCGTTTGACACGTCTTGGCTTTACCCGGAAGAAAACAGCTCTTACATTATGGTTGCTCTCGGGTATATTCGTGTTTAATGCAGTGGTTATTTCCAGCGTTTCTTATCGATTTGAAGGTCTAATGGTTGGTGTTGGCCTAGTCAGCTGGATGGGCCTCTTTATTTTCTTCATGATGCAGCGCGATGAATGATAAGAAGCTTTAACAGGTAAGATTAGCAAATGCGTATTTTGATAACAGGCGGAGCGGGTTTTTTGGGCTCTCACCTTTGTGATGATTTAATTTCCTCTGGTCACGAAGTTGTAGTTGCAGATAATTTGTATACAGGATCAAAAACGAATATTGCTCATTTGTTATCAAATCCTAACTTTGAATTTATTCGTCACGACATCACATTTCCGCTCTACTTGGAAGTGGATGCAATTTACAATCTAGCTTGTCCAGCTTCCCCAATTCATTATCAACGACATCCAGTGCAAACAATAAAGACGAGTGTTATAGGTGCTGTAAACATGCTTGGCTTAGCCAAGCGACTGAATATCCCAATTCTTCAAGCGTCAACGAGTGAAGTTTATGGAGATCCTAAAGTGTCGCCGCAATCTGAAGATTATTGGGGTAATGTCAATCCGATTGGCATAAGGGCTTGTTACGATGAAGGAAAGCGAGCAGCAGAAACTCTGTTTTTTGATTATGCAAGGCAATACGAAGTCAAGGTAAAAGTAATCAGGATTTTCAATACATACGGACCTCGCATGCATCAAAATGATGGTCGAGTGGTCTCAAATTTCATCGTTCAAGCACTTAAAGGACGAGACATAACAATATATGGAGAGGGGCTTCAAACGCGCTCCTTCTGCTACGTGAGTGATTTGATTAAAGGAATGACGCTGATGATGAATAGCCAAGATGCTGTTCAAGGACCGATAAATCTTGGAAATCCCAGAGAATTTACCATTAAGTCTCTAGCTGAGATGATAATTGAAATGACCGGAAGCAAAAGCAAAATTGTATTTCAAGATTTACCAAGCGATGACCCAAAACAAAGACGCCCAGATATCTCCAAAGCTAGGACTTCACTCAGTTGGACTCCGAACATTGAGATAGAAGAGGGCCTTCTCAAGACGATCGATTATTTTAAGATGATCTTGAAAAATTAATGTCACCAAAATTCTCAATCATTTCCTGCTCGTTAAATGGCAGAGATCTGCGGAGAACTGTTACTTCGATATCCGTACAAAACTTTGAAGACTACGAAGTAATCATTGTTGCACCAAAAGATAACTCAAATGCCTCTGAATATGTTAAAGAACTCAATAAATCAATTAATGCCACATTGGTCAATGACCCTAAATTTGGAGTGTACGAGGCGATGAATGCAGGTGCAAAAGTGGCCACTGGAGAGTTCTTGATTTTCTTGAACGAAGGTGATGAGTTTAGTAGTCAAATTTCACTAAGGATTTTAAGCGACATCAGTATAAAAAAGGATTGGGCATATGGTTCTTATATTAAGAGAAATCAAAGTTTGAACAAAGAAACCTTGTACAAGTTTATTCCATATTCGAATTTCCTTCATCGTTTTGGTTGGAAATATATTCCCCATCCATCAAGTATTATTTCCAAAAAACTTTTCGAGAAATTGAACGGATTCGACGTCTCCGAAACAATTGCAGCTGATCAAAAACTCTTCTTGAGGGCCGCTCAGGTTTCCAAACCTGGAGTGACAGATGAAGTAATCTCAATCTTCTATTTGGGTGGAAGCAGTTCAAGACCAGTGTTAAAGGCGATGATGGATGCAAAACGCATAAGTAATGAAATTTTTGGTTTTACGCTCAATAGTAGATTAATTGATTCAATTGTTTGGATTTTAAATATCGCTTTAAAGCGATTCTTAAAACTATTTGTTTCTTAATACTTTTTCAAATATCAATTCCAGATTCTGAGCCCAAATCTCTGGAGAGAGCATATTCTTTCCAGCCTCTAATCCATAAGTTCGAAGAGCAATAGCATTATTGCGTATTTCTGCGATTGCACTCCTGATGTGCTCAGTTTTAAAACTCTGTGGGATTGTTATGCCGCATTTGCTTTGGTGGATAATCTCAGTCGCGCTTGAAGTATCTGTTGCGATAACTGGAACACCAATGCTTATTGCCTCGATGACAACAAGAGGAGATCCCTCAAGCCATGAGCTTGGAAACACTAAAGCTTCAAAATTGCTGTAGAAGTCATGATTGTCTGGACTGAAAGTTCCATGAAACTTGATGTTTGGTCTAGTTTCACACAAATGACGAACTTGTTTTTCTAGGGTTCCAGTACCAGCGATGGTAAGCATTTCTTCATTTGGCCATTCTTCTAACAGTTGAATTATTCCCTTTTCGGGCGTCAATCTTCCTGCAAAAAGAAACCCCTTTGCAGGAAGTCTAAACTTTTGGTTTAACAGATTGGTATCGTTTCCAATTTTCAAGCGAGACGGGTTGTGCAAAACGTCAAAGTTAAGAAATCGACTTGACGCCTGATAAGCATCAGCCATTTTTCTTGACGTGAATATCAAATGAGATGGCGTAAAAGTTTCTGGTTCATTGCGTTGAACAATGCCCTGTCGAATAGAACCCAAAATTCCTAGCGTCCCTCCACAATGATGTTGCGCTGCTTTGAATGGGGATAAGTCGCGGCATTCAAAACACAATTTGCCATCTCGCCAAGAGATGGCAATTGGACATAAAGGTCGATAATTATGAAAACTCGATACTATTGGCATTCTTGCTTTATCTATCCACGCATATCCACTAACGAGACTGAGATTGTTGGTATGTATCAAATCCACTGTTTCGATTAGATTTTCACGGAGCGGTGATAACCCTCGCCCAGTTGCGCTCACAACTGCATGTACAAATTTACGCTTACGACCATCGAATATGCGTTTGATATTTACTACCTCATGACCCCGAGCTTCGAGGAGAGAAGTCTCTAGTTCCACAAGATTGTCTTCGCCTCCAACATTTCCCATGGAAATGGGTGAATAAGGATCGTGAACTAACCCAATTCTCATAGTTTTGGCTCTTTGCAATAACTCACAGATACACTTTAGACATGTCAGACCTTCAAGTCGCGCAAATTGCGCCTGTTCTGGTCCTTTTTTTCAATCGGCCAGACAACTTGAAGGAGTTACTTGCGGCACTCTCTAATGCGGATGTGAGTGACCTCTACTTTGCTAGCGATGGGCCTCGTAACGAAAATGATGCGATGAAAATAAAGGCCGGGTGGGACTTAATAAAAAAGACCTATCCGAACTTGCCTCAAGATCGGATGCTATCTAGAGAACATAATTTAGGTTGTAGAATTGGAGTGTCAAGCGCAATTAGCTGGTTCTTTTCAAGAGTTCAATACGGAATAATAATTGAGGATGATTGCATTCCTAACAAAGAGTGCTTTGAAGTTCTGACAAATGGTCTCAGCAAGTACGCATCTAATGGAGGAATATTTTCAATAAATGCAACAAATCCACTGGGAAATCATAAAATAGTAGAGGCACCTTTTCTAAGTATTTATCCCCAAATCTGGGGCTGGGCATCGTGGGCAGATAGATGGTCTTTATACAAGCTTAACTTTTCCGATGGTGATGAAATTGTGCAAAACATGCTATCTGGGAGTTTAGGTAATCTAAATATCATAAAACGATGGAAATTTCGATCAATCTGGAATCGAATTCTGAAACTTGCAGGAAGCGGCAAGATAGACACTTGGGATTACAGCATGCTCGCATGCATGTGGAGGAACCAAAAACTCTCTATACAGCTCTCTGGGAACTATGTGATGAATATTGGTTTTAGTCAAAGTGCAACGCATACAACAAGAAAACCTTTTTGGGCTCCCGAAAAATACTGGGGTGGGCACGATCGATTTATTGGAGATCTAGAACCCAATCAGGATTTTGACTCTTGGTTAACTACTCATGTGTATAGATGCACATTTCTATCCATGGCGAAGAATCTCGCGAGAGATTCCGTAAATTTCATAGGATCACGCAAATGACGACAGAGACGTGGAAGCGCCTTATGCACGCTAAAGAGAGATTTCCAGAAGCAAATCTTCGCTTTTATCGACAACTATTAATGAAGCTATCAGGCGTGCCTTGGAACCAGACCATTTCTGCTCTGTATTCACCTGTAATCACAAATAAGGTTCAAATAGTTAGTCAATTTTCCGAGAGTCAAACATTTAGAACGTCAAATAAATCAGATTTTGGTTCATATCTTGAGCACCATTTCGTTCCGAGATATTTGTTTAAGTTAAAGAATGCGCTCGTTGATCTCAAATCTGGCGATATCTATATGTGGTCAGAGTCAGATAAGAAATGGAGATTGCTTGCCGAGTCAAGCGAGTGGCCCATAGAAAGCAGAGTCCAATACGCCCGTTTGCCCAAGAATTCTTTAAAGTATCCAAAACTTAAAGGTGACTACGCGAGTGGACTCCTCTCAACAGGCTTTTATCATAGATTGACTGAGGAAATTCCGACGTTGCTATCAATTTCGGAGAATACCAAACTGATTGTTAGGGAACGCGATCAAAAAATTCTCAAGCAATATGGGTTAAGTAACTTTCATGTAGTTAGTGAACGTGGATTTGTTGAGGTAGAGACGTTAGAGATAATATCGAAAGGGACAGATGTCGGATATCTCCATCCCTTAAATAGGAATATTTTGACTAAATCGACAAGAGCTGATGTGAACAAGAAACCCTTTAGAAAAGTATATCTATCAAGGAAAAACTTGAGAAGATCAATTGTGAACGAAGAGGAAGTAATTAACTTCGTGGGGTCAAAGGGTTTTGAGGTCGTTGATCCTGGAAATATGTCAATACAGGAGCAAATCAGATTTTTCTCCGAGACCAAGTTAGTAATCGCACCGCATGGAGGTGCAATCACTAATTTGGTGTATTCAAACGAAGCATCTCTCTTGGAATTGCTACCTCTTGAAAGAGTTAACAGATGTTTTGAATGGCAAAGCCTTATATGTGGTCATAAGTATTCGGCATTGTTTTATTCTCATAAACTAGGTATAGATATCGTGAAACTTGATCAAAAAATAAGGGTGTTGCTTACTTCATAATCTAATTCAATAATTGTTTTAGGAAACCCACTAAATCTGGCTTCTGGGTCAGGTCACTTAATAGAGGTTGTTTAATTATTTCCTCCAATAATTCAGTTTTACTCTCCATAGATGCCACTAATTCAGCTGCATCCGAAAGCGAGTGGTACCCCGAACAGTCTATTAATGCGGCAGAGTTCAGAATTCCCTGAGCGTCACTTCCCCAATAAATGGGAACGGCCCGACTTAGCCATCCCTCCAAAGGTTTCTCGGTGACATACCCTGGGTATAAATCATTTTCGAAACAGATTATGAATTTGTAATTATTGCTTACCTTAATCTTGTCTTGAACGTAATTATTTGTGTATCGGCCAAACACGTCAATATTGCCGTATTTGGATAACTCCTTAATAAATCTAATTCGCACAGGGTCAGGGTTATTGATGAATGTACAAGCAAATTTTCTTTCTTTCAAATCCCTTCCTATTTCAAATCTATATGATTGAAGTTCGTCAAAAGTTATTTTGTGGCGTACATATGATGCATTAGAACCCAAAAAATCTATGTAACTGTAAAGCAGTGGGAAGTAGAGATTTTTCCCCCCATTAGGATCGGTATCAAAGCTAATTGTTAAGTCAACACCTTCGGAAGGTATACGCCTATTTTCGAACGTTACCCAAACTTTTTTACCTCGAACCTCGTTAATGCGTGATAGCCCTTTTTGATGGTCAAGCCATTTCGACATACCCACATTTGACCTTCGGGATTGTAAAAAAAGAAGAGCTTTTCGAAGAAGAGTGATTTCCGGGTAACAGCCGATAAAAGTTAACTCTTCATCTTCAAGCCGCTTGGAGTCAGATGATTGAGAAAGTAGCGCTTCGAGGAAGAGATTGTGGGTTGGATCAAAATCATATGGAAAATCTAGAAATTGAACCATATTCCCAGTGTAATACATTATTGTTTGACTATCGTGAACCGAATTCAATTTGCACTTAGGCATCCATTCCTTGCTCTTCGTTGGCTCACTAAACGAGGTACGGAATTGACCGAAATCGAATTGTCTAGCATCGCCAATAATATGCGAGGGCATGGCGCAATCATTGAAGCCGGCTCATCAGATGGAGTTGACACGGTTCGGTTAGCGCAAGAGTTCCCGTCACATAGGGTTATCGCAATAGAACCAATATTGGAACAATTCGAAGTAACAAGAAAAAAGGTTTCAGTATTCAAAAACGTTGAAACGTTCAACTTAGCACTCTCCACCAAGTCTGGACCTGTAGAAATGTATGTTGGTAAATCTGGACAAGGTATACAAGGCATGGGGTCGTCTTCTCTACTTAATCCAACGAGACACAAGCAACAGTTTCCTGAAATAAGTTTTGATTTAATGAGGAAAGTAGATGCATTAAAAATAGAGGAATTCTGTTCAATCAACAAAATTTCATTTATTGATCTTCTTTGGTTGGATATTCAAGGTCTTGAACTTTCTCTTATAGAGCAGAGTTCAGAGTTTTTTAGAAAGAATGTAAACTTGATACACATGGAAGTATCGCGAATTGAACTCTATGACGGTACTGCTTTGTATGACGAAGTTCTAGATAAAATGGCGAAATATGGCTTTCGTGCCTTAAAGAAGAGAGTTGGCCGCGTGAGTGGAAACTGTCTTTTCCAAAACCAAAAAATATAGAGCAATCAACTATTCTGAGTGAGTTGAAACTCTATCTCCGCGCAAAGGGAATGATAAATAATGATATGTCCCTCTTGAACATGTGGAGTTCTGTCAGAATCAACCGCCAGGGAAACATCTGCATCAATGATGCTTGCCCCCTTTTCCGAAGTTAAAGCGATTACACTCACTCCCACATTCCTTGCAACTTCGATAGCTCTATGAATGTTTTTCGACTTTCCGCTTGTGGTAATCACGATAAGGACGTCCCCAGCTGAGGCATACGCTGATAACTCACGACTGAACTGCTCTTCGAAGGAATGATCATTCCCCCAACTAGTTACAACTGCTGGATTGCAGCCTAGTGCCATCACAGGAAAACCTACGTGGGGGATGGTGAAGAAATTTACAAGTTCTCCAGCAATATGAATTGCGTCAGCGTGCGAACCTCCATTACCTGCAGTAAAGATGCGACGTTTCGACATAAGTGCCGATACGCAAATTTCAACAGCCTTGAGATAAGAATCAACAAATTTGGGCTCTTTCAGCAACATAGAAGAAGCTATTGATGCATTGTGGTAGTTTAGAAATCTCTCAGATGCGGACATGCTTCAAGTCTACACGTTGCCGAGGCAGGAGCATTCCAATTCTATCTTTGGAACCACTTTCTTCTTGACAGCTCCTTCGAAACGTCGAATAGCAGATATCCACTTCACTGATCCTATTTTGTACTTTTCGAAATAAAAACTTGGATCTTGGGTTTTGTCATTCCTGCGCTCGAGGTTTTGAAAGGTTTTACCTCCAACGGCGTGAAACAAACCGTAATATCGAGTACTTTGTTTCAAACTCGAGATAATGTCACCTGAAACGCCGTCCCTTAAAGTGTCGGTAAGGTCGGCAAGGTTCCCAACGGAGATAACCACCCCCAAAGATTCGTGAAAGGCTCGACTTACCAGGAGTGACGGCTTACCTTGAAACGCTGCTTCGACGCCTATTGTCGAACCAAAAGTGATTACAAAATCAGATTCATTAAGGATGTCATAAGTTTTTACTGACGAATCGTGCATTACAAATGTGACATTTGGTCCGTTGAGTTCATTTCGGAAATTTAGCCACCGCCGGATTTCTCTTGCGGATTTATGTCGTAAATTTGGATGAACGCGAATTAATAGGTGAAATTCTGAAGTTCTGGAAAGCTCGCCTTGTAGTTCTTTAAGAAAAGCAATTTGATCATTCCAAGTATTAGATCCTAGATTAGTTGAGAACAATTCATCTTCTGAGGAATGGAAAAAGGTAATCAACTTTCGGTTGCCGATGGCTCGTACGAAAGAATCGCTTTGGTTGAGTGTGAAGGTTTGACCCACCCCCACCAACCGTTCCAAGAACCAGTTATCGGAAATTGAATTCGCATAAATTTCATCGCCATCCTTAATGAAGTTCTTCCAAAATTCGGTCATGATTGAACATCGATAATCAACGTTATGAACCGGTTTTTCGAATTCAAAATATCGATCTTCCCAAGCGGGCGAAAATCTCTCAATGAAATTCACTGCAATACCTAAATCCTGAGCTGCTTTCCAAATTGCTTTTTCACGATAGAAACGTCCATTAAATATGTAGATTAGATCGGGCCGATTAATAGAAAGAAATCTAATGGCAGCTTGGTAAACCAATTTGTGTATTTGCCCATAATGTTGAATAAGTGAGTAACAGTGAGTGCGACAGGGTTTACTGTCCCGAGTTTTAACAATAGTCTCCTCGTACCCTACTTCTATATCTTTGGTGTCCGGAGATGCGATGTCAGTGGGATTAAACAGATCATAGCTATTTAACACAACACCCTTACTTGCTAAGGAACGTCTTATCCTATGATCTTGATATCTCGCTAACCTGTAATCCAAAAGACTTGCAAAAGGTAAATCCACTGGAGAGTTCTCCGATTGATATCCTTGATAGAAAGTGACATTATTTAACTTTTCTTTTGCCTTCTCAATTGCGGAATCGAGCATCGCAGCTCTTTGCCAGGGATTTGCGCTAACTGAAAAATAGAATACTTGCTTCAAGCTTCGAGACCCCTGACGCGTCGCTTTATACGATTCACGAGGATAGAGACAGCAACTGAAAGTTTCGAACGTACCATTTTAACGTCCTTGAAGGTTAGGACTTCCCAAGCACCCCATCCTAACTCAAACATTGAACAATATTCGAAAGCATTCCCTGAGAGCTCTAGCCATAATCCTCGAATAAGTGATCTATCTCTTCTCTGAGTAAGCAATTCATCATTGAAATTTAGATCCACATTTCCAATCCATTGAAAAACTTCTGAGAGATTTACTAGCTTATCTGCAACATCTAATTCGTCGTACCAGCAATCTGCAAGGATTGCAGACGGAATTGAATGAAACGCCGCCTCAATCCCAATTGTGCTCCCATAAGAAATAACGCCCTTAGCAGCCTTAAGAAGCGCATAGGAAGAAACATTTTCATCAGGATTAATAACGGTTGAATATTCACTGCTTTTCAACTTTTCCCAACGCTTTTTCTCCTCACTGGATTTAGATAATAGGTTTGGATGTAGGCGTATATATAAATGTTCGCGTTTGCGTGAGTCAAAGAAGCGTTGCAGATTTTCAATGAGACTTACTTGATCCATGAATGGCTCTGTCCAAGAGTCCCAAAAACCAACGGCTTCATCGTCAGAGTTTGAAAAGAATACGAAGTGACCAGCTGCACTATTCTTTGAATTATAACTTTCCTCTTTTTTATAGAAACGGTTTCGGCTACTCTCAAGTTCTACGAAATATCGACTCCCAATTTCAGTTAATTCGTTTTTACTAAATTCTAAAGATTTACTTTGCCAAAGGTCCTTCATGAGTTTTTGATTTATCACTCGATCATGAAACCCTTGATTTTTTCTCAGATGATAGCGATTTCTTGTAGTTTCAAATAGAAAAGTATCTATACCCACCGACTTACAAGCGTCCCATGCAGCTCTCTCATGTAAAAATCTTCCATTATAGATAAGGGCGCGGGTAATTCCATTATCAATAATTTCTTTTTTGACGAAAAAATATACAGATAAATATGAATCCAAGAGAAGTGAAATAATTTTTTCATCCCTTCTAAAATCAAAAACTCTTCGTCCTGTTTCATAAACAAATGAGTTGGCTAATGCTCCACCAGGCAGAATTCCATCACTTTCAATTCTGTTAAAATCTTGAACAAACTTAATCGAGCTAAGTTGATTCTTTAAGCCAAGAAGGGTTTCCTTAGATTCGGAAGATTGCACAACCTCTGTCATGTATCGAGTATTATCGAACTTAATTTGCTTGATAGCATCTGCAATTACATTTGGAACTTTACTTTTCGGAAAGTTAAGCGAGTCTAATCCACGTGACATTCTGGAAGGATATTTTGTCGACGCTCCGAGCCAGTAGTAACTCAAAGCGAAATTTTCTGAATTGCTCCAATGTGAAAGGATTTCGAAACTTGCTGCCAACTGAATGCTATTAGAGGTGAATTGGAAACAAGCTGTGACGTTCTCTGTCTTTCCTAAATTTACGTTCATGCTAGGTGTTCGAGCGACACTTTTTCTAAGGAAGTTACATCCTTTGTGATTCGTTTGCCGATTACGTTATCCCAATTAGAAGCACTTAACCCATCAAGAGGTGAACGAATTTCAAGATCCTCAGGTTGCAAAACATGTCCGCTAGAAAGTGCGCGTGAGTAGACTAGCATTTTACCCATCTTCCTGATGCCGCCTTTTTCAACCTCATAAAACTTCTTTTCGCCATCTCCTAAAGCCTTTACGACTAGAGCTAAATCGCGTACTAATTTTGACATACCCGTTGGCTCGAGCGAAAAAGCGTGATCCGTACCTTTCATTGCTCTGTCTAAGGTAAAGTGTTTTTCAATTATTCGAGCTCCAAGCGCGGCTGCAACAGTGGAAAAAGCTATTCCTCGATCATGTGAGGAAAGACCGATCACAGTTTCTGGAAAATTCTTCCTATATGTCTCAATGACGCGAAGGTCCATATTTTCAGCTTCAGCGGGATAAGCCGCAGTGCATTGCAGTATTCCAACATTTCGCGGATTAACCTCTTTTATTGTCTTTTGAACGTCTACTAAAGTTGAACCGCCGGTACTCAATATTAGTGGGATTCCTGTTTTACTTGCATACCGAATCAGTGGAGTACTCTTCAAATCCCCAGATGCAATCTTGATTGCTGGTACGCCCAATTCTTCAAGAAAATCCACACTCTTGAAATCAAAAGCCGTGGCAAAGAAAATCAAGTTCTTTTTCTTTGCATAATCCTTCAAATGCTTGTACTCAGGCATACTAAATTCCAGCGCCTCACGATGCAGACCATAAGTGTCTCCGAATGACGTAGGTCCTTGATAAGGCGAATCAAAAAACTCGGGGGTGTATAGGGTTTTATTAAATCTCTTTTGAAGCTTTACCGAATGCGCACCAGCGTCTGCTGCAGCATCAAAAATTCTTTCGCACATTTCGACGCTACCTTGATGATTATGACCAACTTCAGCAATAACAAAGGGCGTGGAGTCATCGCTAATTTCGTAATCAGCAATCCTTAATTTTCGCATGTAGTGGCTCCTAAGTAGTGGAGAGAGTCTATCAGGCTCGTGAAACAGCAATCTTTGCAGCATCATCAATTCTAAGAATATCTAGAGCTCTATCTAATCTTTTCCGGAGATCGTTATCAAATGACGACTTATTCAAAACGAAAATCAGCTGCATTATGATGAGTTCATCACCGCTCAAATCTGGCTTAATCAATTCTGTAATACGTCCCTCAGCTTCTAATGTGGCTTTACTTGAAACGAAGTCCCAACTTAAAGATTCTTTATCCCATTCAATCCGGCCAATTCGTGATTTCTTGCCCGCAGCAAAACTAAGTGAAATGGATACTTTCGGTTTTCTGTGCGATGAAGCTGTCGGTCTATTTGAAATTAAAACTTGATCAAAGACGTTAGGGAACTCTTCACTCTTCTTAAACTCTGCTGTGAGATCTGAGAATTGAAGTTTAGAAATCTGCATTGCAATATCAATTTCATGACTCAATGCCAACAAAACTCCGCCTCCATTAGGTTGTGCTAGATGATGGTTACTCATATCTCTAAAGGTATTCATATCGCGTAGGTACTCATGAAAAGTTAAGTTTAGAGAATTGGGAATACAACGTTTACTACTTTCAGCCAAAATGAGGTGCACAAGTGGATTGAAGTTATGTTGGTATCCAATCAACAGAGGTAAATTCTCTTTTATGACGGCGTCTCGAATCTTTTCAGCATCTGAAAGTCGATCGCCTATTGGTTTTTCGATGATTATTCTTTTGCTTTTGGCACGAGTCTTTTCAAAGTACTCATAGTGACTCGAAATGGGGGTTGCAATAATGCTTAAGTCGTATTTATCTTCTAATTGGTGAAAGGAATCAATCTCATTCATGTGATAGAAGCGGATTGGACTAACTGAGTAATCAATTTGCTTCAAATCATTTGAAATTAAACCTATTGTATGTTTGCCAACAAAAACATCAATAATAGCGTTAGGAAACAAACTCCTAATCGCGCGAGCATGCCTTTGTCCGGCAGATCCTAATCCAACAATTAAGAATCTCATCTTTGTACGGGGAATGAAAACCAATCGGGCAATTGACTTCCCGTGAGATATTTCGAAATTTGTTCCAAGTCACTTAAATAGTCAATGTCATGGGAGAATTCATCAATTAAGAATGGAAGTACCTTTGGGCCCGCGGTATTGCCAAATTCAATTACTGTTGAAAATGTGAGTACTTCTACGTAGCCATCTTGATAAAAAGTTTGTGGAAGTATTTGTCTTGGGGCATTGCTCGGATCTTCCACTTGCGTTAATCGAGGATTGAAAGCAGGCATCGCCGATCCGTCCTTCGCAATTCCCCACGTCTTAAATACGATCTCTTGACTACTTTTCATTGATCGAAGGGATGAGAATTCTGAAGAATTTCTCTCGAAATGTTTCTGAGCTGCTGTGATTGTGTCAGGATTTCTTATGGGATGAGTAGGTCGCAAAAAAATCAACTTATCATCGGCCCTAATGTCGGGATGAACTTGCAGAATGTGCAGGATTAGTCCGTCATCCCTCGCATCGTCCGTCGCAAGTTCAGCTGGCCGTAGTACAACTTCCGAACCGTACTTTAATGCGTAGTTCGCTATTTCCTCATCATCTGTACTGACGATTACTCGGTCAATACTTTTACACTTTAATGCTGCATCAATCGAATATGCAATCAGAGGATGACCTTGTAAGTTAACCAAGTTCTTTCGCGGAACAGACTTTGAGCCCCCTCTCGCGGGGATGATAGCGATTGATGCCATGAAGAGTTTGGCCTGGCTCGTTAGAAGTCTGTGACTCGCCTAAGTTTTGCCGCAATTGGCACTTCTTCATCAAGTATGTGTTTCTCTCCACTACCTGAGACAACTGGGATGCTTCTGATGTATCCCACGACTCTTTTCATGCCATCGGGCTCAAGCGAGGCGGATTGATCAGAGCCCCACATTGATCTATCAAGTGTTACATGGCGTTCGACGCAGGTTGCTCCATACTTCGCAACGGCAATGACACTCGGAGAAACCCCTACTTCGTGTCCTGAATATCCGACTTGAAGGTGTGGGTACCGCTTTTTGAGTATGTCTATCCAGGACAAATTCAGCTGATCGGGCTTCGCAGGATAAACGGAAACAGTATGCATCAATATCAATCGAGAGTTGTCAATCTCCTTTATTGCACTATCCACCTGATCCAAACTGCTCATTCCAGTCGACATAAAGACAGGTTTGCCAGTGGCGTTGAGGGCTTTAAGTAAAGACCTATCCGTCATACATGCTGAAGCTACTTTATGAGCCACCACATCGAACTTCTCTAGAAAATCTATGCTTGGAAGATCCCATGGAGAAGCAAACCAATGGATGTCTAACTCTTTACAGAATCTATCTATTTCCTTGTAATCGCTCTCATCAAATTCTAAACCCCGTTTTAGGTCTCCGTTGGTCTCTCCATAGAAATTTGGACGAGGCTTAGCTAGTTCTTCTGGAGAGTAGACAATCTCGATGGTTCGCTTTTGAAACTTAACGGCATCAAATCCTGCATTCTTAGACTCCTGGATGAGTTTCTTAGCAGTTTCAAGATCACCGTTGTGATTGATGCCGATTTCAGCAATCATGTAAGTGGGTGACTCATTTGAAACAACTTTGTTTCCAATTCTTACTGCAGCCATAGCTAACCTCTCCTCGTTTGAACCTCTATATTAACGGAATTGTCTATGATGGTTTCTTTGCCGTGCCGACGAGCATTAACTCTCTAGACCAACGAAAAAAGGGTTTTCTGGTATTTGCTGGCACAAAAGGGGAAATGCAAGCGCACATAGAATTGACTATTGAACTCTTCCAGGTGATTGGCAATTGTCGAAAGCGATAACTATCAATATCACTAAAGCCTGCTACTCCGAGCACAAGACTCATCGAGCGCCTAGTCATCGGCCTTACATGAGTAAAATCATCAAAGAAGGTTTTGTAATTGGCATTCCAGTCAGGGGTTAGCGCAAGGAATGTGCCTCCAGGCTTGAGTACTCTCTTACATTCCGTCACAAAATTGAGTACATCAGGCATATGTTCAATGACACTTTTGGAATACACCACATCAAAGGTGCTGTCTTTATATGGAAGTCTGTTCTTAACAAAATCCACAAGCTTAAAAGGTATATCTTCAGCTTCACATTGCACTTTGCTAGTTTTAGAGATATCGCAACCAAACACATCTAACCTTTGGTTCTTAAAGCCCTTCAAGACGTCCGGTCTTCCAGCGCCTACTTCCAAAAGTTTTGCACCGGGTCGAATTCCATGAAGTTCACATAACCTCTTTGCTAACTTCTCAGGATACGTAGTGATTGGTCGAATACTCGTGTCGTACTGAACGCTCACATAATCTTTGGACATTGCCTAATCACCTATCTTTGTCTCAGTCGAGGATTTCTACTAGTCGTTGTGCAAGTTCTAGATCTTCAATGGTGTCAATATCAAGAGCTTCAACTTGATTTACGGAGATACCCGCAGTTGGTTGGGGATACCGAACTCTTTGCTTTCTAAGCGCAGAAACTCTAATTGCGTAGCAACCTCCAGTTTCCCAACCTTCAACACCGAGGTCCTGTCGCCTAGGTCTCTTCTCTCGAGAATGTCCAACCGGATTAATAAGCCCATCTTCTTCACGCCACATAAAAGGATGTCCAAATCGAATTGTGATGACAGAACTCAAATTGGGTTCATCAACTAATTTTTGAATACATTTGTCAATTTGCTCACTTTTCAAGAATGGTGAAGTTGTTTGGAGCAAAACCAGGACATCTGAATCCTGCAGTTCTAGCTCATCAATAGCATGTAAAAGAACTGCATCGGTACTTGTGTCGTCTTGGGCAAGTTCTAAAGGTCGCTTAATGATTTTCGATCCATACTCGACACCTTCATTTGCAATCTCGGTATCTTCAGTGGAAACGTAAACTTCATTACACTGGCTTAATTTGGCATGTCTAACTTTCAATCCTAAAAGCGAGTTCGACCCCAATTTGCGCAGATTCTTGCGAGTAATCCCTTTGCTTCCCCCGCGGGCAGGGATTACCGCTGCTATTCTCACGAGCAAACCTTAGCGTTTCCCAGATAGAATTTTGTCATGGGAGTACCCAAAAAGAGCAAAGTCCTTTATTGGCTTAGGCCGGAGGAAGTTGAATCTGAGGTCTATGTTCACTCAAGAAGTTTTTCTCCCGCTATGCAGAAATTTCTGCCCTTACTGATAATCAAATCGAAGACTTGATTTACAAAGAACACATCTATATAAGCAAACAAGAACTTCGAGAAATCATCTATGCAACTTTGCAGGCATTCAATTTTCAACCAAAAGGCGTTGGATTAGAACTAGGCGCAGGCTGTGCTGCGATTTCAGTTGAATTAGCGAGAGACATAAAGGAAATCGAAAAAATGTTTGCGGTAGAAATTGTGCCTGAGATTGTTGAGATGGCTCAAACATCACTGATTTCTATTGCAGGTGTTCAAGACAAAGTTATACCTGTTCTGGGTGATTTTGATAATTTGAAATTAGATGACGAAAGTATTGATTGGATAATCGAGTTTGACTCATTGCATCACTCTTTTGATTTAGAAAAAACTGCCAAGGAGTCTTTTAGAGTTCTGAAGAGGGGCGGAGTCCTCATTGCTATTGATAGGGCCCATTGGAATACTTCGCGTGCGAGAATGGATTCCTTAGAAAACGAGCCTTACTCAGAAGCTTTCTTGCAGGCTCGAGGTTGGGACAACACCAGGAGAATTACCAGAGCGGATAATGGTGAACACGAACACTTAGTAATGGATTACCGAAGGTACTTTTTGAAGGCAGGATTCAAGTCTTTTGACTGGAAGAATTTAATTTCACCCGAACTCTCAATTTTGAAACTTTCAATTATTTCTGCAATTCCATGGCGATTAAGAGCCAAATCTAAGTATCGGTATATACAAATGTGGCCAATCTGGAAAGTTTTTCTCCCGGTTTTTCTATTTCGTTTCGGAGCTCTAGAGAAATTCGGGAAATTTGTGAAGCTTCCACGTGCCAAAAATTCAAAAAGATTTCAGTCCAAAACCATTTTTTGTATTACCAAATAGTTCTGCCACCATCAACAATGATATTTTGACCAGTTATGTAAGTTGATGGTTCTGACGTAAGAAAACTTACAACTCCTACTATTTCATCAATTGTCGCAAGTCTGCCCATTGGAATACGTGACTGTAGTTCATTAATTAGCGATGTAGGTTGACGATCAAGAACGGGTCCGGGAGAAACGCAATTAACCCGAATATTTCTCTCAGCCAGCATTGTCGCAAGGTACTTAGCCATACCTACGATTCCATGTTTCAGTATTGAATATGAAATTGGTTTGAAAAAAGTCTGAGTTCCATCTTCCAGCTTATAAACCCGCTGGTCTGGGGAGATAACACCTAAGTCAGATCCCATTAGGACTATCGATCGGTTGACTTGTGGGTCATCCTTGATGTGTTTTAGAGACTCCTGAATCACGTTTAAGCCGCCCAGGATTGAGACTTCAAATTCTCTATTTAGTGTTTCGAGAGGTTGGAGCTCAAATGGTGTCGCAACGCCCTCGCTGGAAGTTACTTTGGGATCAATAGCTGCGCAATGGACGATTGAAGTAATGTCCTGAGTATCAATTAAGTTCTGAAGCGCTTCAGCAACTTCGATGCGTGAGGAGATATCACATTGCACGTGATGAATCTTGGAAACAGCATGATTCCCAGGAACTGCGTCCAGTGATAAAACAGATACTCCCCGAGCGACGAAATCTTGCACGATTTTTGAACCCAGAAGGCCCGATCCACCAGTCACAATTGCAATCTGATTATTCAATTCACCGCCACCCGAAACTTTCGCAGAATCTCAAGTAAGAGGAAATGGTGTCCATTTCTTGGCCTCGTTGTTGTCTTGCCGCTTGAAGAATCATGTTTCCATTGTAGTTGAGTTCCTTGAGGCCACGTGAAATAGCCTCAAATTCTGCATTTCCCTGTCCCAGAGGGACTGTTTTTCCCTTTAGTTTTCTATCTTTTATATGGACATTGAATAGTTTATCGCCATAGATTGATAACTCTTCAATTGGGTCGTTTCCAAGTGAGGCGCTATTTCCTGTGTCGAAATTGAATCCAACGTGTCTCAATTCTCGAATTTCCTGTGAAATCCAACGAATTGTTTCTGTATCAAATTCACACTCCAAGGCTATTTGAAAATTGAGCTCAACAAATGTTTCCTCAACAGCAGCAAGCTTTGAAAACAGTCCTCGAAGCGTCTCGCAATCATCCCGACCTGATTCAGCAACTAGGGGAAGAACGCCAATACCAACGCCCAAATGACTGGCGTTTTCTGCCACAGCAACTAAGTCCCTCATCTCACTTTTGGCCAAAGTTTCGGGATGATTTCTATGCAATGGACCTTCAAGAAAACAGTCCAATGTTACTGACTCCACTCTAATACTGTGTTGCTTGCTCAGCTCTTTGATTTCCTTGTGGCCGGTTGGAGTCATAAAGGGATTTTCATAAAGGCCTTTTAAATCTAATGTCCACTCAAGGAGGTGGAGGTCTATCAATTCCAACCGTTGAAACTCTTCTTTCCAGCTATTCCAAGGAAACTCTTGGATTTTATCGGAAGTGGGCTCTGAAAGTCTTCCCTGCATTAAACCAATCTTCAATTTTTGTGCTCCTGAATGAAACGTCGTCGCAAAATGACTTCAGGTTCATAGTAATTTCTCCTGCGCAATATTCTTAAAGTTATTTCTTCAGAAACCTCTTCAATATTGAGAAGAGTTGATGAAATCTGATCTGGTACAAGTTTGCCCATTGAATTGTCGACTGTACTAAAAGAAATATAAGTAAATCTTGTATCGGTGTGTGCATACTCTCGATTTAAGGCCTGCAAGAAACCCTTTAGGGCCAATTTGCATGCCCCATAAAGAGCAGCTTTGGCACCCAGATCATATGCTGCAGTCGACCCCACGACGTATATGTCTCTCGATTGAGATTGATTCGTCGCGCGTAGAAAATTCCAGACTATTTTAACAACTGACTCCAAATTCGAAACTAGTTGAGTATTGATTTCGTCTTCTGATAGCTCTTCAAATCTTTTGAAGATAAAGCTGCCATTTGTCACCAACAAAGTGTCCATGCGGTCATCAAATGCTATTTCGTCATAGCTATCAACCTGAATTGTATTTTCTGCTGCAAAGGAATGTTTCTCCTTGCTCCGACTATAGATTCGGAATTGCTCTTGAGTCTTTGATAAATCGAGTGCGACCTGTTGAGCAATTTCTCCAGACCCGCCTGTAATTGCAATCATTCCTTGTACCTCTCGATTTCTCGCTGGACAAAATCTTCTATGGAAAGCCAATTATGCGCGTGTATATAGTTTGGGAAAACGGAAGCTAGTTCGACCGAATCTGAATTAAGTGACACTTCAGACATATCAACCAAAAAGTGGCTTCGTCTAACTCTTTCAAATATCCCAATAATCTCACTGACAGAGTAGCTTTTGGGGGAATAAAGGTTATAAATTTGTGGTGCAGTTAGGTGCGGTAATTCATCCAAATACCGAATAATCAGCCTTGCATAGTCATCCGAATGACCATATTGTTTTCGCGAGTCAGGATGCGAGAAAAGGGTTAAAGGTTGACTCTCGTTTGTTTTTCGGAGTAAAGATGACACCAGACCTTTCCCCCGAGATGAAAAAACATTCGCTAACCTAAGAATCGTTAGTGAGAAACCACTAGATACAGATAGTTTCTTAAATTCATCTTCAATTCGTATCTTTAGTTCAGCATAAGGGCTCTCTGGATTTAAGGGATCTGTCTCTACTCTTGGTTGATTGGATTGACTTCCATATACGGTTCCACCTGATGAGATGAGCACAACTTTCTGAATCTGCTTGAAATCGCTGCTTCTAAGTAAAGTGGAAATTTCTTCAAATTCTGCATCTGCCTCAATCTGCGTGCATCTGCTATTGGAAGTTCCGGCCGCCCAAATTATCCTGCTAACTGAGTAGATTTCTAGTGAGTTACGGCTTAACGAAATCGCTCTTTGATCAAGCACTCGCATTAAGCTTGTTCCAAGTTGTCCACTAGCACCAGCAATTCCTATTTTCTCCACAATTTAACTCTTGGTCTTTAGGTAATTGATTGGTTCGCCACTATAACCAATAGATCCATCGTCTAGAACTATCAATAGATCACATTTTTCTGCAACCTGAAGATCATGGGTTACGACAATTTGGGTTGTCATTCCGCGATTCTGTTCTAAGACTTCAAGGAAGCGTGACGCATTCTCTTTATCGAGTGCACTTGTGGGTTCATCAAATACCAGAATCGGTCGGTTTGATAAGAATGCTCGTGCAATTCCAATGCGTTGACGCTCGCCACCCGAAATTCTTCTGGAGAAAGATACTTCATTTTTTGATTGTGAAGTTCTCGAAAGTGATCCTAAATTCAGCTTATCGATAATTGCTTGAATTGAGTTTGGCTCTATCGATGTTTGTGCAATCCGCAAATTCTCCTCCACATCTGAATCAAATATGTACGGATTTTGCGAGCAATAGCCCACGAGTTGACGATGAGATGGAGATTCGTTGCCCTTGGTATCAACGAAAGTTATGCTTCCAAGTTGGGGCTCGAGTAATCCAGAAATCAAATCGACAAGAGTTGTTTTTCCTGACCCAGAAGAACCAATAATAGCTACAAAACTACCCGGAAGAATCTCTAAATTGATTTTGTTCAATATTGATTGAGATCCATGCTCTCCATTGACGAAGTAACTCAAATTTGAAATACGAATCCCTAACTTTGAAGCCCCCGAAATTGAGTCACTCTCAAGATCTGATGAAATATCTTTACTTAATGATTGCAGTTGAGTTGTCATTGCAAAGTAAGTCTTAGTCATTCCCTGACTAAGTTGCAGCGACATCGTGATAGCTTGTAGACGTTGTAGTGAAGGAACTATTCTGAGACCAACCGACATGAATAACACGAGTGAAGTCAATGCTCGACGAAGATCGGATGTATATAATTCGAATGCCACAACAAAGAAAGTTGAAAAAAGAATAATTGTTTCAAGGTAGTATCTAAATAGACTGTTCAAGTATGAACTCTTCTGCCCGATTGTAGAAATTACATTTCTTTCTCGAGTGAAATATCTATTGATGGAGTCTGTTAAGGAATAAATCTTGATTTCTTTTACCGCGTTAAAGCTTTGAATGATCTCCTCATTTAATGCAGCACCTTTATCTGAAGCTTGATGACCGTATGAACTTAATCTCCCTCTGAGCCAGTAAGAGTAAATTCGTTGCGATAAAATCAGTAGAAAAATCAGCATAAATGTCACTTCAGGAGTTGCAAGTATCAAAGTAGATAGCAGAACTAGTATTGATATCAGGTCGCCAAGCACTGTAACCAAGGGGGCAACAACTCCTGAAATAATTCTCGAACTTCCAATCATGATTGCCCACTGTGCGTCACCTACCCCGATTTTGCGAATTTCTGAAAGTGGAGCTTTCAAAAGAGAAGCAAAAAGATTAGTTGAAAAAATCGATTCTTGATTTGCCATCCACTTGATCATTCGGTAATTCACAACCGCGTTTAGTAGTGTCTTTAGAATAAGAAAGAGTGCGGCTACCACTGCAAATGTAAAAATCAGGGCCCCGCTATCTATGTCTAGAGATAGATACTTCCTTATGAAGAGTTCTACTCTTGAAGGTCTCGTATCACCACTAACAAGATTAAACGCAATCGTTCCACAAGAAGCTAAAAGAATTACTCCCAGCAAATCCAAAAAAGCAAGACTGACATATATGGGCACGATTGCTTTAATTCGTTTTTTGCTTGTAGTACTGAGCATTCCATAAATTCTTGATGCCAGTTTGATGTTTGGTCGTTCGCGGAAGGACTTTGGCAGTCTTGTAATGGGCACTAGTGAATCCTAGTATTAAGGACTAGGAACCTACTTGTTATAGAATCTGTGTGTATCCTCTTCTTGTGAATCAACGATCAAAACGACTCTCAAAAAATCAAATTCGCGAACTCTTTCAAAGTCCTAATCAGCCGCTTTTTCTGGATTTTTCACCTCCTTCGTCCACAACAGAAGGTATTGCGATCAAGGCTCGCTCTGGAGCTGTCGAAAAGGGACTTCATGGTCCAAGCCTGGGCGATATCGCAGGTTCTCATGGCTCGCCCCCTTTCTCGACAATATTGGGTGTGTGCACACTGCTAAATCGGCAGGGTTTGATACCCAATTTACAAGGTTATGGAATTGAGGTTGGGTCTGGTTTGGCTTTACTAAGTTGCGCTTTTAAACAACTTGATGAAAATGGTTTAATTGACGGAATTATTGCCTTGGAAGCGACAAAACCCTTCGTAACGAATGGAATTCGTTTATCCTCTCAAGAATTACTCGGAAATCAGTCAAGAGCGATATTGCCTTGTTACGGAGTTTTTGAAGAAATACCAATAGAAGACTCCGCAATAGACTTTGGAATTCAAATCGAGAGCCTTCATCATGCCGAATCATTGAGCGCGGCGATTTCAGAGATTTCTCGGATAATTCGTCCAGGTGGATACTTTATATCGATTGATCGTTCTTGGATTGATAATGTCAAACAGGAAACTCTCGAAAAAATGCTAGATCATGAATACTCACGTGATTGGTTGAAGGGCAAGAATTTTGATCCTAATGTCAAGTTTACCAGAAGACAGAATGGAGAGCATGAGTACCGCGACAGAGAGTGGATAGAAGCATTTGAAACTAACGGTTTCAACGTGCTATCCAAAACTTTTCTTCATCCAAATCTAGAATTTTGGCATGTATTGAAGAGAGTAATAGGACTCTTACATTTGAATAAATTATTGAAAATTGAAGTGACATCAAGGCCCGGAATCATAAGAACGTTTGTGGCACAATCGCTGGGAATCAAGAAATTCATGTTCTCTAACTTGATTATTTCTCCTCACCCTAGACCATTGACGGTTATGGTTCTGAAGAAGAACTAAATACCCTTAGACATGTAATTGTGTGGCTGGGGACGGGATCGAACCGTCGACCTCACGATTTTCAGTCGCACGCTCGTACCAACTGAGCTACCCAGCCGAAAAGCAATCGCGACCCAGACGGGACTTGAACCCGCGACCTCCGCCGTGACAGGGCGGCGCGCTAACCAACTGCGCTACTGGGCCATCGCGTCCCCAACGGGATTTGAACCCGTGTTACCGCCGTGAAAGGGCGATGTCCTAGGCCACTAGACGATGGGGACCTTTACACAGCCTAACATGAAATAATTGAACTGAGTTCATTCAAAAATGATTGACTTGAAAGCGAGCCTATTTAGAAGGGGTTGAAGGAACGAGTCAATTCAAACTGTAACTTTCAATCACTTTATCTCGACTGTACTATTCAAGAAAAACCTGCCATTTTCGTATTTTGCTGAATGGAATTTTCCTTCAATCAAAGACGCGACGCAGTAATAGAGCTGGTTTAATCGCGAGTTATTTGTGTGAATTTCGCTCACCAATTCAAAAGCATTTCTTCGGATGTCTTCGAAGATTTTTTGACTTCCATCGAGCTCACTTTTTAATTGATCCAAGCTTTGAAAGTCTATAGGTATGAAATGTGAATTGGGTTCAAATCCAAGTTTTCTGAGCGCAGGGATTCCTCGTGTAATAATGACTGAACCAAATGTTGGAATTTCAACAAATTTTCTGACAAAGTAACCATAGGCGCTTCCGTCAAGGTAACTAAATTTCGTTCGCTTTAACGTGTTTTTCATGGTGCGGTAGCGTATGGAATTCGCAATTCGATTCGTTCCTAAGTCACTCCGAAAGATAGTTGCGAATGGAATTAATCGATTTGCAAACTCTATGTAGGGCGAGTAGGGGGCTTTTCTTAAGCCGGCTCGTTCAAGCATGTTCTCAGATATTTGCCTGCTCTTATAGGGCCAGCCTGGTACTGCAAAATCCCAAGTGAATTTGCTCTTCCAATCTGGATTTTTTATCTCAGATTGGCTCATGGCCCAGGGAAGACTAATTCGTTGGGAAAAAGTCCCCTTAAAGAAATCCATCGCCAAATTTGGGTTTGGGAACTCGTCCATCCAAGCGTCTTTTTCGATTGGAACTATTTGTTCGAAAATGCCTTCTTCGTAACCCCAGGCCAGCGCATCAATCAAAGGAATAATTTGCGCCATTACTTCAGCTTGTTCTTTTGCATCTTCCTTGTTTTCGATTCTTTTTCTTCCGAAAAATAAGTTATGCGGGTAATTGTGTAAATCTTGCATGAGATACCATACGAACGGTAGGCCAGAATTCTCTATCTCTTTGATTAGGTCATCATCGTACTTCAAAGATTTAGAGTAATTTTCATTGGTTACTCTGTGGTAACCGAAATTTCCTAACAAGACGATACTAGAACTTTTTCTGACTGCCAACAAAAAGTCAGACCAACCATCGAATGACAAATCGACTACAACAAATCTTGAATCCAGTCGGACATCTTCAATAAATCGATTTATGCCAATCCAACGGAGTCTAGATTGATTTACGAGAAACAGAATCTTATTCGATGTCATGACGGGAGTATATATTTAACTGTGAGGATTGGATTTATTCCCTCAAAACAGACTTGAATCACAAATACATCGCATCACTCTCGAATCTTTCAGAATTAGTTGACTACTTTTCCTGATATAGTCCTTACAATTGGGGCCTTTAGCTCAGTCGGTAGAGCAACGGACTTTTAATCCGTGGGTCGTCGGTTCGATCCCGACAGGGCCCACCAAGGCTCACTGATTTAACTGTATTTTTGAGCGACGACGAATATGTACCCTAAGATGATAGGGAGGCGGGTGGACTTTTGGTAAGTAGAATCTTGAATACGAGCCGAGTTCTTTATTTCAGCGAAGAGAAATCTCAATTCTTGTCTCGTGAAATGGGTTGGGAATTCCATAAGAAGTCTCAGTTGTCACAGATTAAAGTAGACCTATGTTCCAAAGAAAATGTTGTTGTTGTTCTGATAGGAACGAAAATTGATGAGTTAGAGCTGTTAAAGGATTTCCCTGAAAATTCTTTGTGGGTTCACCTGTATGCAGATGAGATTTATTCGCCAAAACTCAATTTAGCTTTGATGAAGCTCAAGTCTGTACGGGGAATCTTAAGGTCGTATCCTCTGCCCGAGACTACTTTGCTAGGTTCCTTGAAAAGATGGATTTACGCGAACTCACGTTTCTTGCTCCAAAGACGTCGGCTTGATAGTGACTTTCTGCACTCTTGCTTAAGCGGTTTAGTTATTGTCGGCCGACAGCATTTTTGCAAATTTCTCCATCTAGTTTACGGAATTTCACACATAAGCCTTATTCCAGGATATACGAATTTGTTTGCTTCGAGTATAGCCGAATATGTCAATGGCTTTGGCGACGGCGACATCTCTCTTCTGTCAGAAACTTCGCAAAAAAATATAGAGTCTAGTTTTGAGAGACCTAGAAAATTCGCTATTGGTTTCGTTGGGCAATTAGGAAACGCCTGGCGAAAGTTTCTCTTGGAACAATTAATGGAGACTTCTAATGTGCTTGAAGACGAAAGTATCAAATTAGTTTCGAGAAATGGATTTGGTGGAACTGTTGGAGCTAATGGTGCGGATCAGCACAGTGGAAAAGAGTATGTTGAAATTCTCTGCAACAGTAGTTTCGTCCTTGTGCCTCCAGGAAATTACGCTCAATCGACGTTTCGATTCTTGGAATCAATTGTTTGCGGCGCTTCTCCGCTTTTTGATTTTCACTCGCCCACCGATCCCGGCTACCTCCCTCCATTTGGAACAGGGATAGATCTTTTGAAATTGTTGACATCCATTAAAGAGTCAAGAGCATTAGAGCCGTCTTTTCCGAGCTCTTTGGTTCAGATTGAAATGCCATCCGATATTTGGAAATTGGAAGCACGACAATTTCTGAAGAAAGCTAATGAGGAGTTATTGCAAAAGTCCAAGTAAATTCATGGGTGTTTAGTCCGTTTTATCTGTTTTATCTGCTTTGTCCCAAGACCGCGACAAATTCACACCTAATTCGTAGTGGTGAGTAGAGGCGGCGACGGCCGACTCTGTAGTACAAAACCGGTATACAAATAGGGGCTCTCTACAGTGGCATTACGTAAGAAAACTGCCTCCGCAGGTCTGAAAGTCTGGACCGTCGCGGAGCTTGGTGCTTTCTACACAGAGTATCGCAGTGAACTCGTTGCCCACGCCTCACGCATCCTGAAAGACAGCGCTCGCGCTGAAGAAGTAATCCAAGATGCCCTGATCAAGGCCATGCTCGCCGCCCCTGAGCTTGAATCCGCCGATCACGCCCTTGGCTATATGCACCGCACGATTGAAAACCTCTGCATCGATATCTTCCGTATCGAAGGTCGCCGCCCAAATCTTGTAGTCCTCGACGATGCCTCCGCCGAGCTCGAGTCCACCTGGGTTGATAACAAGGACCACGCAGACGTTATCTCTGCTGCTGAAGATGCCGCGATCGTCCGCCAAGCCCTTGCCATGCTCTCCCCCGCCGAGCGCGCTGCGCTTGTTATGTGGGAAATGGAAGGCCGCTCCACCGCAGAAATCGCTGCCGAGCTCGGTATCAAGGAATCCGCAGTTCGCCACACTGTTTCTCGTGCACGTACCTCTCTCCGCCGCGTCATGAGCGAGCTCGTTATCGACAAGGAGCGTGGACTTACCGCTCTCGATATGTTGTCGACTACTTACAAGAAAGCAGCAGAAGTCGCTAAGAAATCAAGCAAAGCTGCCCTCTCCTTAATCCTTGTCTTTTTCGCATTCCTCGGCTTCAACTCGATGCCGACTAATAATGATGTTCCTATAGTCGTAACCGGCGGAACCGTCTCCTCAACCGAGACCGCAGGCTCGACCGAAAGCGCTTCGACCGAAACCGCTCCAAAGGCGACTGCCTCCATTTCACCTTCCGCAACCGTAAAGGCCAAGGCTGCTGCGATCAACGCGAAGGCAACCTCCTTTAATTTTGCTGGCCTTGATAAGAGCGGCGTCCCAACCGGGTTCACCGTTGCTGACTCAAGCGGCGCGCTTGGATCGCTCTACATCACCAATCGCCAGCCAGTATTGTCCGAGACCGAGCTCACCCT
>Ga0214917_10001503_pt1 | contig 29788 bp, 31 predicted proteins | sample LL_1208_BB_MetaG_FD_177983 | JGI IMG/M metagenome (GOLD analysis project Ga0214917, IMG submission 177983) | Freshwater microbial communities from Lake Lanier, Atlanta, Georgia, United States - LL_1208_BB | ecosystem: Environmental > Aquatic > Freshwater > Lake | place: USA: Georgia | collected... | reverse complement strand
TGCTGCGGGCCAGGCCGGCCTTGAGGCGGCCGAAAAAGCCGGGGGCTGGTTCAGGGGCTAGTTCGGGGGCTGGCCCGGGGGCTGGCTCGGCCAAGGGGGGGGCTAAGGGGGGTGCCTCGGGCGGGGTTGCGCCGCCGCCGGTCAGCTTTCCCCACAGGTCACGCAACGCCATTTTGGGCCTCCTCGGCGAGCAGCACCGCGCCATCGGCACCCACCACCCGCAGCGCGCGCAGGGCACCACGCGGCACCTCACCGCTGGTCAGGCGCAGGCGAAGGCCCTGGGCGGTGGTGGCTTCGGTGCTGGAATCAAAAATCGCCTGCTCGATGCAGCCGATGCGCGCGGCGGCGGCGGCATGGGCATGGCGCTGGCCGGCGGCGCGCAGGGCGGCGGCGCGGGCGGCTACCACCCGCGGGGCCAGGGCCGGCAGCCGGGCGGCCGCGGTGCCGGGGCGGGCGGAATAGGGGAAGACATGCAGCAGGGCGGGACGCAGCGCCTCGATCAGCGCAAGAGAGGCGGCGTGATGGCCCTCCTCCTCGGTGGGGAAGCCGGCGATGAGGTCAGCGCCAAACGCCATATCGGGGCGGGCGGCGCGGGCGGCCTCGGCCAGTTCTGGCACGGTATCCGGGCCATGGCGGCGGCGCATGCGCTTGAGGATAAGCCCATCGCCATGCTGCGCTGAGAGATGCAGGAAGGGTGCCAGCCGCGGCTCATCGCGCCACAGCGCCAGCATATCCGCGCCCACCGCTGCGGGGTCGAGCGAGGAGAGCCGCAGCCGCGCCAGCCCGGGCACGCCGAGGCAGGCCCGCACCAGGGCCGCGAGACCGGCCGCGCCATCCTGCCAACTGGCGAGGTCCACGCCGGTCAGGATCACCTCCTGCTGGCCGCGCGCCACCGCCTGCCTTGTGGCCCCCAGCACATCATCCAGCGCCCATGTGCGGGAGGGGCCGCGCGCTAGGCGGATGACGCAAAAGGTGCAGTGATGGTCACAGCCCTGCTGCACCTCCAGAAAGGCGCGGGCGCGGCTTCGGGTGGCGGCGGGGGGCGTGGGGGTTTCCGGCGCGCCCCAGCTTTGCGGCTGCAGTTTCTCGGGGTTGCCCAGCACGCGGGTGACGCCGGGCAGCGCCGCCCAGCTTGCCGGCGCAAGCGTGGCAGCGCAGCCGGTGACGATGATGGGCCGGCCCGGCGCCTCGCGCGCGGCGCGGCGGATGGCCTGGCGGGCCTGGGATTCCGCCTCGGCGGTGACGGCGCAGGTATTGACGATCAGCGCATGGGAGAGCCCGCCCGCCGCCGCCAGCCTGGCCATGGTATCGGCCTCGGCGCTGTTCAGCCGGCAGCCGAAGGCAAGGGTTTCAGGCGGCGACAAGGCGCGCCCCATCCAACTCGCCCAGGAAGGACAGCGCGGCGGGGCCTTCCATCAGCACATGGCCATCCTCGCGCCAGGTGATGGTCAGCGTACCGCCGGGCAAATGCACCCGCGCCCGCCGCCCGGTCAGGCCACGCCGATGCGCATTCACCAAGGTGGCGCAGGCGCCCGAGCCGCAGGCCATGGTCATGCCCGCGCCGCGCTCCCACATCACGAGACGAATCTCTTCCGGCCCCAGAATCTGGGCAAAGCCGATATTGGCGCGGTCGGGGAAGAGCGGGTCACGCTCCAGCACCGGGCCGCGCGCCGCCACATCCACGGCGCCGAGGTCGGGCACGAAGAAGGTGGCATGCGGGTTGCCCATGGAACAGGCCGCCGGGTCGCCCGCCAGGGGCAAATGCAGCGTGTCCATCGCCTGCGCCAGCGGCACCTCGGCCCAGCCCAGCCGGGCCGGGCCCATATCGGCCTCGATCAGCCCATCCGCGGTGGCGCGCACCGCCAGCAGGCCGGAGATGGTCTGCACCACCGCATGGTCGCGGCCGGTTTCGTCGAAAACAATGCGGGCGACGCAGCGTGTGGCATTGCCGCAGGCCCCCGCCTCGCTGCCATCGGGGTTGAGGATGCGCATGAACACATCGGCCTCCGCCGTGGGTTCGAGGCGAATGATCTGCTCCGCCCCCACGCCAAAATTGCGGTCGGCCAGCCATCGCGCCCCCTGGGGGGTGATGGGCGGCAATTCGGCCTGTCTGGCATCGAGGATGACAAAGTCATTGCCCGCGCCATGCATCTTGCGGAAGGGGATACGCATGCAATGCATATAGGCCGCGCCGCCCGCCCGCGCTATGTGGCGGGAATGATCAGGACCCTTCTCGTGCTGACGCTGCTGCTGGCGGGTTGCGGCAACCGCTATTCCGCCAATGAATACGCCACCCGCGCGGTGCAGCAGGCCAACCGCACCGAACAGGGCGTGGTGGCCGGCTTCCGCCGTATTCAGATCGCAGCCGATGGCACCACCGGTGCGGCGGCCGGCGCGGCGGCCGGCGGCGTGCTGGGCAGCGCCACCCCGGGCAATCGCGTGGCCGAGGCGCTGGGCGCCGTGGGCGGTGCCCTGATGGGCGGGCTGATCGGCAGCGCCGCCGAGCGCGCGGCCAATAGCGGCGATGGCGTGGAATATGTGGTGCGCAAGCGCAATGGGGAGCTGGTGAGCGTGGTGCAGCGCGATTTGGTGCCGCTGGAGGTGGGGGCGCGGGTTCTGGTGATCGAGGGCGCGCAGGCGCGGATCGTGCCGGACTATACCGTGCCCGAAGCCGGCGCCGCGCAGCCACCCGCACCCGGCACCGCAACCCCGCCCGCCACCACGCCGCAACAGCCCGATGAAGCGCCGGATCTGGGCATAGCACCGGCGCAATTGCTGCAGGAATTGCCAGGCTGGATGGGTGATGGGCCGGGGCTTGTGCTGCTGCGCGAAAGGTCGATCTGACCAGAGCAGGCCATTCTGCAGCGCGGCTGGGGCCAGAGGCGGCCACCCCGGCCTCGCCGGTGCGCGGCGCGAACAAGGTGGCGATCAACCTAGGCCAGCGCTTTGCCGTCATGGATGTGCAAAAGGCCGATATCCTGGGCAATACTGCGGCCCGGGTGTTGAAGATCACCGGCTAAAGCAGCCCATCACGCCGGAAGCTGGTCCATTTGCCATTGCCCAGAATCAGATGGTCATGGACCACGATCTCCAGCACAGCGGCGGCATCCTTCACCGCCGCTGTCATCTCGATATCGGCGCGTGAGGGGGTGGGGTCGCCGCTGGGGTGGTTATGCACCAGGATCAGCGCGGTGGCGTGCAGTTCGAGCGCCCGTTTCACCACCTCTCGTGGATAGACGGGGGTGTGGTTGACCGTGCCGCGGGCCTGCGCCTCATCGGCAATCAGGCGGTTCTTGCTGTCAAGGAAGAGCACGCGGAACTGCTCGATCTTCTCGCGCGAGAGGGCGGCGGTGAGGTAGCCCATCAGCCGCTCCCAATTGTTCAGCAGCGGCTGCTCGAAAAGGTCAGCCTGCATCATCCGCAGGGCGGCGGCCTGGACGATCTTCACTGCGGCTGCAGCGGGCGGACTGATATCCGGCGCTGCCATCAGCGCATAGGGCGGCGCCGCCAGCACGCTGTTGAAACTACCGAAGCGTTTGATCAGCGCCTCGGCCATGGGCTTGGTGTCGCCATCGCGGAAGGCAGCGAACAGTAGCATTTCCAGCATCTCATAGTCAGCCAGCGCCTCGGGCCCGCGGCCCAGTAGCTTTTCCTGCATCTGCTGCCGATGGCTAGGGGGGGCGGTGCTAGGGAAATGTTTGTCGCCCATGGGCCGGGCAGCTCGCCGGCGCTTGGTCGGTGGTAGTTCCATGGAGGCCTCGCCTAGGCCCGGCAACCGCTCAGCCCTGAAGCGCGGCGTGACCTCACGCATGCTGCCCGGTTTTGGGGCGGCGAGCGATGTCTGATTTTCCGACAACTCCGGGTTCGACAACTGGTTCGCCCTTACAACTTGGGCGAGTATTTCCATACTGATCCATGACCGGTCAATTGTTAGTTAACCAGAGACCCAGAGATTAGACCTCGTTGAGCAGCGTCTCACCGGCCAGATACCGCTCCAGATTGCGGCGGAAATAATCCGCCGCGCGGGCCAGATTGCCAGCAGCAGGCCCGGCAGCATGCGGCGAGACCAGAGTATTGGGCGCATCCCACCAGGGGCTCTGCGGCGGCAGCGGCTCCAATTCGAAAACATCCACATAGGCGCCGCGCAAATGCCCGCTGTGCAAAGCCGCAAGCGCGGCTGCCTCATCCATCACCCCGCCCCGGGCGACATTGATGATATGCGCCCCCTTGGGCAGCGCGGCGATGGCCTCAGCACTGGCCAGGTTGCGGGTGATGTCGCTGATGGGGCAGCACAGGCAGAGCCAATCCGTGCCCGGCAGGAGCGCTGCCAGATCGGCATAGCGCCCGGCCGAGAGAAAGCCTGGCGGGGCCACATCGCGCGCATTGCGCGACAGCCCATGCACCTTCAGCCCAATCGCCGCCAGCAGGCGCCCCACTTCGCTGCCCACTGGGCCGAGGCCCACCACCGTGGCGGTCTGGCCTTGCAGATCAGGCGGAAAGGGCATGGTGGCCGGGCGCCATTCGCGCTTGGATTGCGCGTCTATCCAGCCCAGGAACCCGCGCGAGAGCATCATCACCCCGCCCACCGCGCTTTGCGCCACACCCAGGGCATTGGCCCCGGCCGAGGTGCTGACCCGCACGCCGCGCGCCATCAGCGCCTTGTATTGCGGCCGGTCCACCCCGGCGGAATTCACATGCAGCCATTGCAGCCCCGGCTCGGCCGCCAGCGCTGCGACGAAACCGGCAAAACCCGGCGCTGGCGTGTCCCGCGCGCCACCCAAATTGAGATCGCGCGAGAGGAAGGCGATATCGAAGGGGCCGGGCGTTTCACCCACCCGGAACACCACCGGCGTCACACCCGCCGGCAGGGGGCTGGCCAGCGCCAGCGCCGGTTCCGAAATCAATAGCCGCATATGCAAAAACCCTCAGAAATCGCTGACGCGGCCCTTCCGCTCCCAATCATTGTAGCGGGTTGGCTCGGGGCCGGTAGGGCCACCATCCTCAATCGCCGGCGGCGAATAGGGCCGCTTGGGGCGGTTGAGAATCGTCAGCGGTGGCGCGGTGCGCGGCGCGCCTTTCGGTTCGACCGCGGGTTTTGGCTCTTGCTCTTCATGCTCCATCCACCCCATGTGCCATGCTCGTTCGATTGAGCAAGAGGCGCCTGCCATGGGTGGCTATTTCCGCACCTCCATTCTGCTGGCCGCGCTGAGCGCGATTTTCGCCGCGGTGGGCTATGCCATTGGCGGCGGGGGCGGCGCGGTGGTCGCGCTGCTGATGGCGGCGGGCATGAACCTCTTTGCCTGGTGGGGCAGCGCGGGCGCCGTGCTGCGGATGAACAATGCCCAGCCAGTGAGCGAGGCCGAGGCGCCGCGCCTATACGCCATGGTCCGCCAATTGGCCGACCGCGCGGCCCTGCCCATGCCCGCGCTCTATGTCATCCATGAGGATCAGCCCAATGCCTTCGCCACCGGGCGTGGCCCCTCAGACGCTGCGGTGGCGGTGAATTCCGGCCTGCTCGACCTGATGGATGAGCGCCAGGTGGCCGGCGTGGTCGCGCATGAATTGGCCCATATCAAGCATCGCGACACGCTGGTGATGAGCATCGCCGCCACCTTGTCAGGCGCCATTGGCATGGTGGCGCAATTCGGCGGCATGTTTGCCATGCGCGGGCGCGATGGCCAGCGCAACACCAACCCCATTGCCGGCCTGCTGCTGGTCATTCTGGGCCCCATCGCCGCCTCCATCGTGCAAATGGCCATCAGCCGCGCCCGGGAATATGAGGCCGACCGCGAAGGCGCTGAAATCTGCGGTGACCCAGAATGGCTGGCCGGCGCGCTGGAAAGGCTGGAAACCTATGCCGCCCGCGCGGTGAATGAGGGCGCTGAGGCCAACCCCGCCACCGCCCATATGTTCATCATCAACCCGCTTTCCGGCGGCGGATTGCGCGGGCTCTTCACCACCCATCCGCCCACCGCCGAACGGGTGGCCCGGCTGCGGGCAATGCGCGGCAGCGGTGGGGCGATGATTGAGGCAGCACCCCGGCCCACAGCCAGCCCTTGGGCAGTTCCGGGGCGGCGCAATCCCTGGGGGTAAGCCGCCCGCCCAGCCCTGCGGATATGGCGGCGCGGCCCGGGCCAGGGCATGCTTCGCCGCATGGCCAAGGATAAAATCCGCTTCGTCTGTCAAAGCTGCGCCGCGGCGCATGCCAAGTGGCAGGGCCGCTGCGATGCCTGCGGCGAGTGGAACACCCTGGTCGAGGAAGCGCCCGCCGCGCGCGGCCCCGGCCCCGCTTCCAAGGCCGGCCCGGGGCGGCGGGTGGAGTTTGTTGATCTCGCCGGGGTCAGCGCCCCGCCCGCGCGGATGCTGACCGGCATTGCCGAACTTGATCGCGTTCTCGGTGGCGGCTTTGTGGAAAGCTCGGCCGTGCTGGTGGGGGGCGACCCTGGCATTGGCAAATCCACCATCCTGCTGCAGGCGGCGGCGCATATGGCAGCGGCAGGGCATCGCACGCTGTATATTTCGGGCGAAGAGGCGGTGGCCCAGGTGCGGCTGCGCGCCAGGCGGCTTGGGCTGGAAGGCGCACCGCTGGCGCTGGCCTCCGCCACCGCGCTGCGCGACATCGTGGCCACATTGCAGGCCGAGAAACAGGCCGCCCTGGTGGTGATCGATTCCATCCAGACCATGTGGCTGGACACGCTGGACAGCGCGCCGGGCACGGTGGCGCAGGTCCGCGCCTGCGCCGCCGAGTTGATCCGGGTGGCGAAATCGGAAAGCTTTGCCCTCGTGCTGGTCGGCCATGTCACCAAGGAGGGCACCCTAGCCGGGCCGCGGGTGCTGGAGCACATGGTGGATGCAACGCTGTATTTCGAAGGCGATCGCGGCCATCAATTCCGCATCCTGCGCGCCACCAAGAACCGTTTTGGCGCCACCGACGAAATCGGCGTCTTCGAAATGACCGAGGGCGGGCTGGTGGAGGTGGCCAATCCTTCCGCCCTGTTCCTGGCCGAGCGGCGCGGCAATATCTCCGGCAGCGCGGTGTTTGCCGGGGTGGAGGGCACAAGGCCGGTGCTGGTGGAGGTGCAGGCGCTGCTCTCGCCCTCCAATGGCGGCTCGCCCCGGCGCTCCGTGGTGGGGTGGGATAGCGGGCGGCTATCAATGCTGCTCGCCGTGCTCGAGGCCCGCGCCGGGCTCAATCTCGGCCAGAATGATGTCTATCTCAACATCGCCGGCGGCTTGCGCATTGCCGAACCCGCCGCCGACCTGGCCGTGGCCGCCGCCCTGGTGAGCGCGGCGACCGACCAGCCAACCGACCCCGACCGGGTGTATTTCGGCGAGGTCGGCCTCTCGGGCGAGGTGCGCCAGGTCAGCCAGCCGGAACAAAGGCTGCGGGAGGCGCAAAAACTCGGCTTTCAGGCCGCCACCCTGCCCCGGCGCATCGCCCGCGGTGGCCGCGCCGCCCCGCAGGCCGAGGCGCTGCGGCTGGATGAAATCGGCCATGTGGCCGATCTGGTGGCGCCTTTTGCGGCCAAATCGGTCAAGCCGCGCGCATAGGCCATCACCCACCCGCGCTCGGCATCCATGCGAAGATTGGCAGCTTACAGCCCGCCCGCCCCCTGATAGAAGCCCGGGCATGACAGTGTTGATGCTTCAGGACGTGACCTTGCGGGTGGCCGGCAGAACCTTGCTGGACAATGGCAACCTTGTGGTCGACCCGGGCCGCAAGATCGGCCTGGTGGGCCGCAATGGCGCGGGTAAATCCACTCTTTTCAAGGCTATCACCGGGCAGATTGAGGCCGATGGCGGCTCTATTCGCCTAGCCCAGCGCGCCCGCATGGGTTACGTGGCACAGGAAGCACCAGCCGGCCCCACCAATCTGCTCGACACCGTGCTGGCGGCTGATCTCGAGCGCAGCGCCCTGCTGCTGGAGGCTGAGACCGCCACGGCCGACCGTGCGGGCGAAATTCATGACCGGCTGCAGGCCATCGGCGCCGATGCCGCGCCGTCCCGCGCCGCCACGGTGCTGGCCGGCCTGGGCTTCGACATGGCGGCCCAGATGCGCCCCGTCGGTGAATATTCCGGCGGCTGGCGGATGCGCGTGGCCCTCGCCCAGGCGCTGTTTCTCGAGCCCGATCTGCTGCTGCTGGACGAGCCGACCAACCACCTCGACCTTGAAGCCGCGCTATGGCTGGAAAACTGGCTGATCAAATTCTCCGGCGCGGTGCTGCTGATCAGCCATGACCGCTTCCTGCTTGAGCGTGTGGCCGATGGCATTGTCCATCTCGATCAGCAGAAGCTGACTTTTTATCAGGGCAATTTCGCCAATTTCGTGCGGGTTCGCGCCGAGCGCAAAGCCCAGACCATCGCCAGCAATGCCAAGCTCTCGGCCGAGCGCGCGCATATGCAAGCCTTTGTGGACCGCTTCAAGGCGCAGGCCAGCAAGGCGCGGCAGGCGCAATCGCGCATCAAGGCGCTGGAGCGGCTGGGGCCGGAAGAGGCGGTGGTGGAGGATGTGGTCACCCGCTTTGAATTCCCCGCCCCGGCGGAATTGGCGCCGCCCATGCTGACCATGCACAATGCCTCCACCGGCTATGCCGATCAGAAGGTGCTGGGCGGCGTGTCACTGCGGCTCGACCAGGAGGATCGGATTGCCCTGCTGGGCGCGAATGGCAATGGCAAATCCACCCTGGCCAAGCTCTTCGCCGGAAGGCTGCCGATCATGGGTGGCGAGGTGTTTCGCAACCCCAAGATGAAGGTCGGCTACTTCGCCCAGCACCAGGCGGAGGAGTTGAATATGGCGGGCACGCCGCTCACCCATATGTCGGACGCCATGCCGGCCGCGACGGTGACCCAGGCGCGGGCACAACTGGCCCGCTTCGGGCTGGATCAGGACCGGGCGAATACCGTGGTCTCCTCCCTCTCGGGCGGCGAAAAGGCGCGGCTGCTGCTGGCACTCACCACGCGCGACGCGCCGCAATTGCTGATCCTGGACGAGCCGACCAACCACCTCGATATCGACGCGCGCGACGCGCTGGTGAAGGCGCTCAACGCCTATCAGGGTGCGGTGCTGCTCATCACCCACGACCCGCAAATGGTGGAGCTTGTGGCGGACCGGCTTTGGCTGGTGGATGGCGGCACGGTGAAGCCCTTTGAGGGTGATCTGGACGAATATCGCGCCTTCCTGGCCGATAAGGCCCGCGGCGGTGCCCGCCCCAATGGCGCGCCCCCCAAAAAGGACGAGAAGCGCGAGCGGGCTGAAAAACGCGCCTCCCTGGCGCCAATGCAGCAAAAGCTGAAACAATTGGAGACCGACATCGCCAAGCTGGAGGCCGAGGGCAAGATGCTGGCCAAGGCGCTCTCCGACCCCAAGCTCTATGCCAGCGGCAACACTGCGCTGATCGCCAAGGCGACCACCCGGCAGAAAAGCGTGGCGCGGGAATTGGCCGGGCTGGAGGCAGCCTGGCTGGAGCTATCGGAGAAGCTGGAAAGCCTGGCTGCCTAAGCCGCAGGTATTTTGCGCCCCGTTCATCGCTTGATTGCAAAACTGCATCATCACGGCACAATGCGGTCCGAACTCATGGAGAACCACAGAATGGCCACCCTCACCCGCCTCGCCGCTTTGGCATTGATCGCAGCCCCCGGCGCCGCCCTGGCCCATACCGGCATTGGCAGCGTGCATGGCTTCTCGGCCGGGCTGCTCCACCCGCTGGGCGGATTTGACCACGTGCTGGCGATGGTGGCGATTGGCCTTTGGGCCGGCGCCTCGGGCGGGGCGATGCGCTGGGCGCTGCCCACCGCCTTCCTTGCCGGCATGGCCGGTGGCGGGCTGCTGGGCATGGCGGGGCTTGGCATGCCCATGGTGGAGGCGGGCATCCTGGCCTCGCTGATCGTGCTGGGGGCGCTGGTCGCCTCGGGCGTGCGGGCCTCGGCCCTGGTGGCGCTGCCGATGGCGCTGCTCTTCGGCAGCTTGCATGGCCATTCGCATGGCAGCGAAGGCATGGTGAGCATGGGCTATGCCGCAGGCTTCCTGCTGGCCACCGCAGCGCTGCATGGGCTGGGCCTGGCGCTCACCCAAGGTGTTGGCGCCCGCGCGGTGCGGCTGGCCGGCGGTGCCACGGCCTGCGCCGGGCTGGCGCTGCTCCTGGCCGGGGGCTGAACACTCCATGCAAACCCGCGCCGCCGTCGCCTGGGAGGCGGGCAAGCCGCTCAGCATCGAAACCGTGCATCTCGAAGGCCCCAAAGCCGGTGAGGTGCTGGTGGAAATCAAGGCCACCGGCCTGTGCCACACCGATGCCTATACGCTGAGCGGCGCTGACCCCGAGGGGTTGTTCCCCGCCATTCTGGGCCATGAGGGTGCGGGGATTGTGCGTGAGGTGGGCCCGGGCGTGACAACGCTGCGGCCGGGCGACCATGTGATCCCGCTCTACACGCCCGAATGCCGGCAGTGCAAAACCTGTCTCTCCCAGCGCAGCAACCTCTGCACCTCGATCCGGGCCACGCAGGGCAAGGGGTTGATGCCCGACGGCACCAGCCGCTTCCGCTGCGAGCAGACCCAGGTCATGCACTATATGGGCTGCTCCACCTTCGCCAATTTCACCGTGCTGCCCGAGATCGCACTGGCAAAGGTCCGTCCGGACGCGCCCTTCGACATCATCTGCTATATCGGCTGCGGCGTGACCACGGGGATTGGCGCGGTGGTGAACACCGCGAAAGTCTGGCCCGGCGCCAATGTCGCGGTGTTCGGCCTGGGCGGCATTGGGCTGAATGTGCTGCAAGGTGCCCGCATGGTCGGCGCCGACAAGATCATCGGCGTGGACATCAACCCGGCCCGACAGGAGATGGCGCGGCAATTCGGCATGACCCATTTCATCAACCCCGATGAGGTGGGCCGCGACAAGGTGGTGCAGGCCATTCAGGACATCACCGATGGCGGTGCCGATTTCAGCTTCGAATGCGTGGGCAATACCACGCTGATGCGCCAGGCGCTGGAATGCACCCATCGCGGCTGGGGCACTTCCATCATCATCGGCGTTGCCGCATCGGGGCAGGAAATCGCCACCCGGCCCTTCCAACTGGTCACCGGGCGCAATTGGCGCGGCACGGCCTTTGGTGGCGCGCGCGGCCGCACCGATGTGCCAAAAATCGTTGATTGGTACATGGAGGGCAAAATCTCCATTGATCCGCTGATCACCCATCGCCTGACGCTGGAGCAGATCAACCACGGTTTTGACCTGATGCATGAAGGCAAAAGTATCCGCTCCGTGGTCATTTACTGACGCGATATTGACCGGAGCGGCGGCTGGCCGCACATGTCCGGTTAAGATGCCGGAGTAGACGACCATGCGCCTTGCCCGCCGAGCCCTGCTCGCCACGCCCCTGGCCGCAGCTGCGATTGTACCGGCCTGGGCGCAGCCAGCGGCCCTGCGGGTGATCGTGCCCGCCCCCCCCGGTGGCAGCACCGATATCCTGGCCCGCTCCCTGGCCGAGCGCGCCTCCGCCGCCCTGGGCCAGCCCATCACCATTGATAATCGCGGCGGTGCCGGCGGCATTATCGGCACCGAGGCCGCATCGCGCGCCGCAGCGGATGGCAACACCATCATTCTGGGCCACAACCAGACCCACGCCTCCAACCAATGGATGGCGCGCAACCTGCCCTATCACGTGATGGAGAGCTTCGTGCCAGTCGCGCGCCTGGCCACGGTGCACCACGCCACGGTGGTGCCCATGGCCTCCCGCGCCACCAGCATGGCCGAGCTGGCCGCGATGGGGCGCAATGGCGGGCGGGTGAGCTACGCCTCCTCACAAGCCGGCAGCGCCAGCCATGTGATTGCCGAAACCTTCGTCCGGCGTGAGCGGATGGACGCGACCCATGTGCCCTATCGCGGCGGCGGCCCGGCCACGACCGATACGGTGGCTGGCGTGGTGGATTTCTTTGTCTCGACCTGGCCGCAAGTGGTCAATCTGGTGCGCGAGGGCAGGCTGCGCGCGCTGTCGATCGGCGCTGGGGCGCGGATTGAGGGCTTCCCCAACCTGGCCACCACCGCTGAGGCCGGGATGCCCTATATGGCGGTGGATGCCTGGTTTGGCCTTTTCGCCCCGCGCGGCATGCCACAGGCCCAGGTGCTGCGCATCGCCACCGCCTTCCTAGGCGCGCTGGCCGATCCGGATAATGCCCGCCGGGTTGAGGCTGCCGGCTTTAATCAGGCGCCGATGATGCCCGAGGATTTTGCCAGCTTCCAACGCGCCGAGGTGGCGCGCTGGCAGGAGATGGCGCAATTGACCGGGATTATGATGGATCCTTAGATCATGGCGGATGAGAAGAGCGAAAGAGCTTTGCTCTCTCGCGCTCACCCAGCAGGGTCGACATACATGTCGACCCTGCTGGGGTGCTCGAGGGGCAAAGCCCCTCGATCTTCCTTCCCCGCGCTGACAGGCTTTCAGCAGCCAACCACCGCTCAGTGCAGCCGCATCACCGGCACAAAACCCACCGTCAATTGCCCATCCCGCAGGCTGACTGGCACCTGCATATCCCGCCCCGCCGAGATACTGGGCGCCCCCGCCGAAACCCCAGCGCGTGAGAGCAGCGAGGCCAGTTCGGCATGGCCCTCCATCCGCCCCCGCAGCATGCCTTGCAGCCCGCCCAGATCATCGGGTTGCATCTCCCCGGTGCCGGAGAAGCGCAGCGGCCCCCACACCACCGAAAGGCCACGAATGTTCAGTGCGCCATTGGCGAAGGGCGGCATGCCAGCACCTTCCAACTCCGCATCCAGCGCGGTGATCGGCCCCAAACGGCTGCCGCGCGGGGTGATATTATTGCCGCTGACGCGCAGCACGCGCCATTCGGCAGGGCTCCAGCGCAGCAGCGCCCCCTCGGGCGATTGCGCCGCCAGGCCAGGCACGCTGAGCGGCCATTGGGTGACAGCCCAGCCCGGCGGCAGCAGCCACGCCAGCGCCGCGCTGGCACCGAGCCACAGCAGGGCTACACCCAGCACCATCACCAGCAGAATACGGCGCAGCGCCCTCATGCCTTGCGTTCCCAACCCTTTTCGCCTTGCTGCCAATAGGTGAGCGCATGGCCCGCCGCCTTGGCGCGCTTCCAGCGCTCACGCGCGGCTTGTAGCGCATTCTCGTCATTGCCGTCGAACAGGTCGAAGCCGCGCTGGAAGCGCGCCAGATGCGCGCTTTCCGCGCCATCGACCAAAAAGAGATGCCCCGCATCATTGGGGGCGGCGCCATCCTCGCTGGTGAGCCAGATGGGCTGCAGCGCGGCATCGCCGGTGGCGGGGCTGCCATGTGGCAACCATTCGGCGGCGGCCCAGAGCGCGGTGTCCAGAGCCTCCAGCCGCTCTGCCGCGCCGCTCAGCACCATGGCCCGCGCCGGTATGGCCAGCACCCTTGCCAGCAATCTGGGCAAGGCCTGCTCCAATGTGCTGCGGGTGAGATGATAAAAACCGATCTCCATGGCATGACACTACGCGATTTTCGCTTGGCGCTCAGCCCCAGCCCGCGCCACATTACCGCATGAACATCCGCATCATTCTCTCAGCGCTGGCCATGGCCGGCACGGCCGCCGCCCAGCCGGCGCTCACCATCGCCACCGGCGGCGCCTTCACCGCCATGGACCCGCATTTCCACGATCTGTCGCCCAATACGGCGCTGACCAGCCATGTTTTTGAATCGCTGGTGATGACCGACACCAATGGCCGACCCATTCCCGGCCTGGCGCTGAGCTGGCAGCCGGTGGGCCCCACCACCTGGGAGATCAAGCTGCGCCCGGGCGTCACCTTCCATGATGGCACGCCCTTCACCGCCGATGATGTGGTCTTCACCATGGGCCGCGCGCCCAATGTGACAGGCAGCCCCGCCAGCTTTGGCCAATATATCCGCCCGGTGACGCGCATCGAGGTGGTGGATGCCCATACCCTGCGCTTCCACAGCGAACGCCCAGTGCCGCTGATGCCGATGATGATGACCACCTATGCCATCATCAGCCGGAAGAATGGCGAGGGGATGGAAACCCGCGATTACAACTCAGGCCGCGCCGCGGTGGGCACCGGCCCCTATCGCTTCGCCAGCTACACGCCAGGTGACCGTGCCGGTTTCACCGCCAATGCCGCCCATTGGGCCGGCGCCCCCGCCTTCAGCCGGGTGACATTGCGGATGATTCCCAATGACACGGCGCGCGTGGCGGCGCTGCGTGCTGGCGATGTGGATGCCATCGACAATGTGCCCACCCGCGATGTGGCGCAGTTGCGGGCCGTGCCTGGCATCACCGTGCAAAGCCGGGTGGGGCAGCGGCTGATCTACCTCTACCCTGATGTCGGCCGCCAGATTTCACCCCATGTGACCGATCTGGCCGGCCGCCCCATTCCCAACCCGCTGCGCGATGTGCGGGTGCGCCGCGCACTCAGCATGGCCATCAACCGCGAGGGCATCGCCCGCCAATTGATGGAAGGGTTTTCCGTGCCCGCCGGCCAGTTGATGCCCGAGGGCGCGCTGGGCTTTGATCCCGATATCCGCCCCGAACGCTATGATCCGGTGGCGGCCAAACGCCTGATGACCGAGGCCGGCTACCCCGATGGCTTCGCCCTCACCCTGCATGGCCCCAATGACCGTTATGTGAATGACGAGGGCATTGCCCAGGCCTTGGCGCAAATGTGGGCGCGCATTGGCGTGCGGGTGAATGTGGCCACCATGCCCAGCAGCATGTTCTTCGCGCGAACCCCGCGCGATGAGAATTCGATGGCGCTGACCGGCTGGTCATCCTCGACCGGCGAGGCCGATACCTCGCTGATCAATATGGTGGCGACACCCATGCCCGAACGCGGTTGGGGCACCGTCGTGCGAGCAAGCCACTATTCCAACCCGGAAACCGATGACCTGCTGCTGCGCGCCCTCTCCACCCTGGAGCCGGAAGCGCGCGGTGCGCTGTATCGGCAGATCATTCGCCTGGGCGTGCAGCGCGACCTCGCCGTGATTCCCATTCATCATCAGGTGAATATATGGGCCACGCGGGCCAATGTGCGTTATGCCCCGCAGATCTGGGAGAGGACGCGCGCCATGGAATTCACACCGGTGCAATAGCGCGAGGGCCTTGTGCCCTCACGCCACGCCTTGCTCAGGTGTTCATCGCATCGAAGAAGTCGTTATTGGTCTTGCTGTATTTCAGCTTGTCCAACAGGAACTCCATCGCATCCTGGGTGCCCATCGGGTTGAGGATACGCCGCAGCACCCACATCTTGCTGAGCGTGCCGCGATCCACCAGCAGCTCTTCCTTGCGGGTGCCGGATTTGGTGATGTCGATGGCGGGGAAGACCCGCTTATCCGACAGCTTGCGGTCGAGAATGATTTCGCTGTTGCCGGTGCCCTTGAACTCTTCGAAGATCACCTCGTCCATCCGGCTGCCCGTATCGATCAGCGCGGTGGCGATGATGGTGAGCGAACCGCCCTCCTCGATATTGCGCGCCGCGCCGAAGAAGCGCTTGGGGCGCTGCAGGGCATTGGCGTCCACACCGCCGGTCAACACCTTGCCGCTTGATGGCACCACGGAGTTATAGGCGCGGCCGAGGCGGGTGATGCTGTCCAGCAGAATCACCACATCGCGCTTGTGCTCGACCAGGCGCTTGGCCTTTTCCAGCACCATTTCCGTCACCTGCACGTGGCGGGTGGCCGGCTCATCGAAGGTGCTGGCCACCACCTCACCGCGCACGGTGCGGGCCATATCCGTCACTTCCTCGGGGCGCTCATCGATGAGCAGCACCATCAGGAAGACTTCCGGGTGATTGGCCGAAATCGCCTTGGCGATGTTTTGCAGCATCACCGTCTTACCGGTGCGCGGGGGTGCGACGATCAGCGCGCGCTGGCCCATGCCGATGGGCGCAATCAGGTCAATCACCCGATGGGTGTTGTCCTTCTGCGGGCCCTTGCCCACGCTCTCGACAGTGTCGTTTTCCATCTTGAGGCGGCGGGTGGGGTAGAGCGGCGTCAGATTGTCGAAATTGATGCGGTGGCGCAGCGCCTCGGGCGGCTCGAAATTGATCGAGTTGACCTTAAGCATGGCAAAATACCGCTCGCCATCTTTTGGCGCGCGAATCTGGCCCTCAACGGTGTCACCCGTGCGCAGTGCGAAGCGCCGCACCTGGGCGGGGGAGACATAAATATCATCAGGCCCGGGAAGGAAATTGGCCTGCGGGCTGCGCAAATAGCCAAAGCCATCGGGCAGGATTTCCAGCGTGCCATCGCCATGAATCGCCTGGTCATTATCGGCCAGGGTCTTGAGAATGGCGAACATCATATCCTGCTTGCGCAGGGTGGAGGCGTTCTCGACCCCCACCTCCTCGGCGAAGGAGAGGAGTTCGGTGGGGCCTTTGGCCTTGAGGTCGGAAAGATGCATCGCGCGAGGAATATCCGGCGTTGATTCGCGTCGCGGTTCAGGAAGGGGCTGTTTGAACAGCAATAACCGCGGGGCGAGGAGGGTAAGGCGGCGGGTGGACCCCGGACGCAGGCTGGAAGTTAGGGATGCGAACCCCCCACGTCAACCGGGCGCTGAAAAGATGCCCATAAAATCAGCGCGGAGACGACCAGCATCAGCAGTGAAGAGACATCATCCAGCAGCAGATGAAACCCCACCGCAGCCGAATTATACCCGACATGAGCGCCAATAGAGACCAGCAGCGGCCACCGCCCCAGCTGTGCATGCCGCCCCAAAGCCCAATGGAACATCACCGAGATGATGAAGCCCAGCCCCGATCCCTCTTCCAGCCCGATCAGCTTGCCCAGCCCCTCCATGATGCCGAAATACAGCCCCACCTGACCCCAGGGTGCTGTCATCAGCCGGGCAAAGCCACGCTTGAGGCTTTCCTCCAGCACCGGCGCCACGGCCAGGATGAGAAACAGCATCGGATCCCGTCGCGAGACCGGCGGCATGCCGCCCATCACCATCACCTCAATAAGGCTGCTCAGCAATGCAGCCAGAATGCCCGCAATGGCAGCGGCCATCAGAAGGGCTTCACGATCACCATGATCACGATGATAATCATCAACAGCGTCGGCACCTCATTCATGATCCGCCAGTAACGTTCCGTATGCACGCGGCCATCGGCCGCAAATTCCCGCCTCGCCTTGGACAGCATGCCGTGAAACCCCGTCATGGCCAGCACGCTGAGCAGCTTCAAATGCCACCAGCCGCTCGTCCAACTCACAATGCCGGGCGTGAGCACGAGGATCAGCCCAAGCAGCCAGGTCGCGATCATTGCCGGGTTCATGATGGCCCGCAGCAGCAGCCGCTCCATCTTCATGAAGCGCGCACTCTCATCACCACCAGGGGCGATCTGGGTGTGATAAACATAAAGTCGCGGCAAATAGAATAGACCAGCCATCCAGGCCATCACCGCCATCAAATGGAAGGATTTTACCCAGAGGTAAAACGGTGCCAGAAACTCAATCGTCATCGGTTGGATAGCCCCAATTCTTGCAGCAAAGCGCGGTTGACTGCCGCCTCGGCCAGAAATCTGTCGCGGAAAGCGGCACCGGGCAGAAAGCTGGGCCCCGCATTCAGTCGTTCTGCGGCGTTACGAAAACCCTCGCTGGCCACCGCCGCCTCGCAGGCGCGCTCCAGCACCGCCGCCATGGCATCCGGCAGGCCCAGCGGCGCCAATAGCCCGCCATAGGTGCTGCCATTCATCGGCATACCCAGTTCAGCGCTCGTGGGCACCTCCGGCAGGCCTGGCATCCGCCGATCCGCCAATACCGCCAAAGCCTGCAAGCCGGTGCTGGCCGGGATGCTGGCCGATTCGGCAAAGGCCATGATCGTGCCCCCCAGCGCCGCCGCCGCCATGGGCCCGGCACCGGTATAGGACACCATCAACCCATCCACCCCCGCCGCGCGGAGTAATTGGGCGAAGAGAATATGCTGCGTGCTGCCCTGCCCCGGCGCACCATAAACCAGTGCCTCCTTTCCCGTACGGGCAAAGGCGATCATTCCCCTGAGGTCGCTGAACGGCGCATTGCGGCCAAGAATGACAACCTGCGGATTGTCATAGAATTGGCAAATATGGCGAAACCCATCCGCCCGATACGGCGTGGCCTGCAAAAAGGGCTGGGTGGTGATGGCATTATTGGGCGAGACGCCAATGGTGAGACCATCCGGCCGGGCACGCGCCACCTCGGCATTGCCAATGGCACCAGCCGCACCGCCACGATTGACCCCCACCACCGAAACCCCCAGCGCGCGGGACAATTCCGCCTGCAATGCCCGCGCCATCAGATCCGTATTACCGCCAGGCGGGTAGGGGATGATGAGCTGCACGGGGCGGCTGGGATAAGCCTCCTGCGCCGCAACGGGCAGCAAGAGGGCAAGGCTGAGCAGAAGGGCGCGGATGATCATCCGGCAAAGCTATCAGAGGCCAAGCAGCCCTGGCAGTGCCTCCATCCGATCAAATGGCAGGGCACCGGCGGCGGTCAGCGCCTCGGCAGGGGTATCACGGCAAAACCCCAAAACCCGACACCCCGCAGCGAGCGCTGCCTGCACCCCGGTCACGCTATCCTCTACCACCACGCAATCAGCGGCCCGGGCACCGCAGGCCTGTGCGGCAGCCAGATAAATATCCGGCGCTGGCTTGGGCCGGGCGACATCTTCGAAGCTGAAGCGCCGCTCACCAAAAATATCGGTCAGCGCCAGCCGCTCCATCTTCATCGCCAATTCCCGGCGGGAAGAATTGGAGGCCACCGCCACTGGCCGCCGCGCCGCCACATGCTGAAGCGCTGCAATGGCGCCAGGGATGGCCATCGTCTCCTCCTCCAGCATGAGGGTGATGCGCCGCGACAAGCCCTGTTCCCAACCAGGTGGCAATGGGCCGGTGCGGGCCTCGATCCGCGGCCGCATATCCGGCCAGGCCATACCCAAAAATTCATGCCGCGCCTGCTCGGCATTCAGCACCCAGCCCAGGGCCGAGAGTTCGGCGGAAACCAACTGGTTCACCACCATTTCGGTATCCGCCAAGACGCCGTCACAATCGAACAGCACGGCGGAGAGGATCACGCCGCGGCTTTCGCGTGCGGGCAATCCTTGTGGTTTTTCGGGCATTGCCGCGCCCCGGCAAAGCTGCACAGCGCCCGCGGCGTGGCAGCCGTCCGCCGCACCAGCCCGGCCAATGCCGCGATGAAACCGGCATCGCTGTTCTGCGCTGGCACCCGGAAATAGCCAGGCACGCCAACATGGTCGGCCTCCTCGCGGTATTCCACATCCAGCTCAACCAGCGTCTCGGAATGTTCGGAGACAAAGGCGATGGGGCAAATCAGCAGCGCCACTTTTTCCGCGCCCGCCCGCTCAATCTCGGCATCAGTGGCGGGGCCAATCCATTTTTGCGGTGTGACGCGGGATTGGTAGCAAACCTTCCAATCGAGATTGGGAATATCCAGCCGCTCGACAATCCTATCCGTCGTGCGTTCAACCTGCCACTGATAGGGGTCGCCGCGCTTGACGATGCTCTCCGGCAGGCCATGGGCGCTGAACAAGACGCGCAGCTTCACCGCTGGGTCCAGCTCTGCCCTGGCCTTGTCATAAGCCTCGCGCACAATACGCGCGGTGGCGGTGGCAAAACCATCATCGGAATGCCAGCAGCAGAGAGTTTGCACTGGAATATCAAGGCCAATGGCGCGGCAGGCGTCACCCCAGGCGGTCATGCTGCTGCCTGTCGTGGTGGTGGAGAATTGCGGATAGAGCGGCACCAGCATCACTCGCTCCGCACCCCAATCCTTCACCGCCTGCGCCACTTCCTCTGAAAACGGGTGCCAGTAACGCATGGCGACAAAGCAGCGATATTCGCTCTGCTCATCACCCGCCAGCGCCGCCTGCAAGGTTTCCGCCTGCTCGATGGTGAGTTCCAGCAACGGCGATTTGCCGCCCAGCACGGCATAATTCTCCTGCGCCGCCCGGGTGCGCCGCTTGGCGATGAATTTACCCAGCCATGGCCGGATGAAACCCGGCACGCGCAGAATCGCGGGGTCGCAGAACAGGTTGGTCAGGAAGGGTTGTACTGCGTCCGGGCTATCAGGGCCGCCCAGGTTCAGCAGCACGACCGCTGTTTTGGGGCGGGTCATAAATGGGGAGATACCGATGCCAGCGCGGGATTCAACCCCCTCGCACGAGACGAAGCAGCGCTGTCACATGTTCGATGGGCGTTTCCTTCTCGATCCCATGCCCCAGGTTGAAGATGAAGGGCCGCCCACGCATGGCGCTCAGCAGGCTGCGGGCCTCGGTTTCCAGCGCAATACCGCCGGTCATCAGCACCAGCGGGTCCAGATTGCCCTGCAAGGCCATTTCGGGTGCGACATTGGCCGCGGCCCAGCGCGGGTCCATCGCCGTATCCATGCCAATGCCCTGCATGCCGGTGCGGCTGGCATAATCGGCCAGCATGGGCCCCGCCAGGCGCGGGAAGCCGATCACCGGAATATGCGGCGCCGCCTGGGCCAGGGCGCGGCGAATGGCGGCGGTGGGGTCGATCACCCAGCGGCGGAACTGGCTGGGGGAGAGCAGGCCGGACCAGCTGTCGAACAGCATGAGCGCCTCGGCACCTGCCTCCACCTGGGCGAGCAAATAATCCACGGTGGCATCCGTCAGCACCCGTATCAGCCGGGCAAAAAATTGCGGATCCGAATAGGCAAGCTGGCGCACACGGGCGAAATCACTGCCGCCGCGCCCCTCAACCATGTAGCAGGCCACGGTGAAGGGCGACCCGGCAAAGCCGATCAGCGTGGTCTTAGAATTGGCTTCATCAAGGGCGGCACGCACCCGGGAGACGGTTTCGAAGATCGGCGCCGCCGCAGCCCGCAGCTCGCCCGGGCGCAGCGCCGCCAAGCCTGCCATATCGGTGATCGGCGTCAGGCGCGGCCCCTCGCCCTCCTCCATCCACAGCGTCTGCCCCATCGCCCAGGGCACCATCAGGATATCGCTGAACAGGATGGCGCCATCCATGCCGTAGCGCCTGACCGGTTGCAGCGTCACCTCGGCGGCCAGCTCGGGATTGGTGACGAGATTGAGGAAGCTGCCAGCCTCCGCCCTCGTCGCCTTATATTCCGGCAAATGACGGCCGGCCTGGCGCATCATCCACACGGGGGGGGGCCAGACTGGCTGGCCGGAGAGGACGGTGAGAATGGGTTTCGCGATCATCGCCGCTACTATGCGCAACAAAACAAGATTTGATAAAGGTATGGGCTGTAGTAGGGCCTGTGGATAGCAAGGAACCCCGCTCAGGCCGCGCTTTGCCCCATGCTGTCCCCGAGGGGCGCCGCCTGATTCTGCCCTTGATTGCCATGGCTTGCCGGTTTCATCCCCAGCTTGCACCCAATGCGATGCTCGGCGGGGCAAACTTGTTCAAATGTGCATTGCATCCCCGTCTCAAGCCAAGCCGGGATGAGAGCCTGATTCCATCCCCATGACTCAGCGCCATCCCCGAACACCGGCAACAACGCTTCACCGAACCACTCACATGGGTCTGGCCTCTCACAGCATGGGTGAAACGCTGGGTGTGATGGCACCTGTGGTGCTGTAAGCGCCGCCGCCTGCGCGCGCCGCCGGATGCAGCAGGGCGGCACATGCAGCGTGCAAACATCCACAATAATTCCACCGCAGGCGATGATCCCGCCTGCAAGCTTTTTGGCTTCGCAAGCAGCAGCGGGCTTTCCCCACCAACGCTGCCCCCTCCTCCACAAAACAAGATTCAGTAAAAAATTTGGTAGTAGTATTGTCTGTGGATAGCGAGGAACCCCGCTTGCCGCCTGCTTTAACCCCCTCCTCTCCCTGCAGCGGGGTGGTGATTCTCCTCTTGATTCCCGTGGTTTGGCCGTTTCGTCCCCAGCTTGCACCCAATGCGATGGTCGGCGGGGCGAAGTTGTTCCATTGTGCATTGCATCCCCGACTCAACCGAGCCCGGGATGAAACCCTGATTCTATCCCCATGACTCAGCTCCATCCCCGGACACCGCCAACAATGGTCCACCGCACCACCAACCTTCATCTGGTTTCCGACAGCACGGGCGAGACATTGAATTCGATCGCACGCGCCGCGCTCTCCCGCTTTGAGGAGCATCATGTGGTGCATCACCGCTGGTCGCTGGTGCGCTCGCGCCTCAATCTAGACCGGGTGCTGGAAGGCATTGAGCACGAGCCCGGCCCTGTCCTCTTCACCCTGGTGGATAAGAGCCTGCGCATGGCGCTGGAGGAGACCTGCGGGCGGCTGGGCGTGGCCTGCCTGTCAGTGCTCGACCCGGTGGTGAACTTGTTGCAGCACGAGATCGGCACCCGCGCCGTCTCCAAACGCGCCGCCCAGCATGTGATGGATGCGGATTATTTCCGCCGGATCGACGCCATGCATTATGTGCTCGCCCATGATGATGGCCAGGGCACTGCCGGCATTGCCAATGCCGATGTCGTGCTCGTGGGTGTCTCACGGTCGAGCAAGACGCCGACCTGCTTCTACCTGGCCAATCGCGGCGTGAAGGCGGCGAATATCCCCCTGGTGCCCGGGGCGGAATTGCCGCCGGAGCTGGAGAACCCGCCCTGCCCCGTGATTGGCCTGACCATTGATGTGAGCGCCCTGGTCGATATCCGCCGCTCCCGGCTGAAAATCATCGGCGCCGGCGGCGTGCGGATGGGCGAGACGGATTACGTGAATATCGAGGCGGTGAAAGCCGAAATCCTCACCGCCCGCCGGCTTTGCGCATCGCGCGGCTGGCCGGTGATCGACGTCACCCGCCGCAGCATCGAGGAAACCGCGGCCACCGTGCTGCAACAGGTCGAATTGTGGCACACCAAGCGTGGCAACCAGGCCGAGCATAGGCCCGAGGACCCCGCCGCCGCCGTGCTGGGGCAACAGAATTGATCCAGGGCGCATCACCATCACTGATTCTGGCCAGTGCCTCGGCCAGCCGCCGCGCGCTGCTCGATGCCGCTGGCCTGCGCTATCAGGCCATCCCCGCCGCCGTGGACGAGGCCGCGCTGAAACAGGCCGCCCAGGCCGAGGCTCTGCGCGCTGGCGATGCGGCGGTGATGCTGGCCGATGCCAAGGCCCGCCAGATTGCCCGCCGAGACCCCGAGGCCCTGGTGATCGGCAGCGACCAACTGCTGGTGATGGGCGAGCGCTGGTTCGACAAACCACGCGACATGGCCGAAGCGGCGGCGCATTTGCGCGCCTTCAGCGGCCAGAGCCACCAGCTGGTCAATGGAACCGTCGCCTGGCGCTTTGGCCAGCGGGTCTGGCAGAATGTCGCGGTGGCGACGCTGCATGTCCGCCCGCTCTCGGATGAGTTCATCACCACCTATCTGGCGGCCGAAGGCGAGGCGCTTCTGGCCACCGTCGGTGCCTATCGGCTGGAGGCGGCAGGGGTGCATCTGTTCCAGCGCATTGAAGGCGAGCACAGCACCATACTGGGTCTCGCCATGCTGCCCTTGCTGGGGTTTTTGCGCCAGCATGGGGTGCTGCGGGGCTGAAGGGTCGCGCTGGCAGGTTGTTGAAGAGTGGATAGTGCGGGGAGATAAGATCGAGGGGCTTTGCCCCTCGAGCACCCCGGGAGGGTCGACATACATGTCGACCCTGGTGGGAGAGCGCGCGAGGGCAAAGCAGTTTTGCTCTTTTCCCCCGCCATCACCTTCGTTCAGCAGCTTGTCAGAACCATCTCACCATCTGCGCTTTAGGTGAAACGGCGCTAGGCACCTTCAATCAGCGGCGCATCACTGCCACCGGCCACCACGCGGCTCACTGCCCAGCGCACTGCCTCGGCATCCGGCTCGGCATAGAGCACGATCTGCTGGCTGCGCCTTGTTTCAGCGGCGGCGTAAACGCTTTCCTCCAGCGCGATGCGCGCACCGCGGGCGCGCAACCGCCAGCCATGGCCACTGGGCAGCCGCATCAGCACCGCGGCATCATCCTCCACGAGGCTGGCACTCACCCCGGGGTGGAGGTGAAACCGCACCACCCAGCTGAGGGTTTCGGTGACGCCGCCGGGCAATTCCACCACATCCTCGCCACGCAGATCATCGCCGCCTTCGGCCAGATAGAGGGTGCGGCGATGGATGGCACCAAAGGGTTTGCGCCAGCCATCATGGGTGATTTCCAGCCAATGGGCGTGGTCCTGCTCCTGCCGCTCGGGCAAGACGCGCTCGGGACGGCGGCCGAGGCCTTCTTCGCGCAATTCGCTGCTATTGGTGTCGGCGAGGGTCAGGGTGGAATGGGCGGCGGTGGCGCGCAGCGCATCACGCCAGACGGGCTCTGCCGCCGGCGAGGCGCCGCAATTCACGATCAACCGGTCACGCCCAACGCTCAGCTCGAAGGACATGGTGCCGGCATGGGAGAACCGGTCCCCCGCGCGGGGCATGCCGGTGGTCAGGTCGGGCGCGCGGCCCGGTGGTGGGGCGCCGCAATCCACAATCACCAGGGTGCGGCTGCCCTGCATGCGGTGGAAGCCGGTATCTTGCAGCAGCATCGGTGCGCGGCCGCGGGCCTGGCCATGATGCAGCACCAGATCGACCAGCGTCGCCGGCTCATCGCGCGTGCCATTGAACAGGGCGAGGCCACCATCCTGGTGGCGATAGAAGCGCAGCGCTTGGCAGGCGCGCTCGATCACCCCACCCAGCTGGGCGGGGGTATTGGCGCCGGCGCCATGCAGCAGGTTGCGGATCTCGATAAGGTCCTGCAGCGCGGCCAGATGCTGGGCCGGGCTGCGCTCGACATGGCCGCCATCAGGGAAGAATTGCCGCTCCAACTCGCCGGGCAGCAGGCGCAGGGCGCGGTTCAGCCAGCCCTCCTCCTCGAGTGCCACGGCGGCTGCGATGCCGGCTTTGAGCACCACCAGCGCGCCGCGATGCGCGGCCTCGGCCGGCAGGCCCGCCACCACGGCGCGGCCATCCAGCGCAAGGCGCGTCAGCAACGCGCGACGAAAACCATCATCGGCGGAGGCGGCCAGAAAATCCCAATGGCCGAGCCAGGCGGAAATGCGCGCACCCGCCACTTCCGGCGCCTGGGCCAGATCCTGGCTTGCGCCATTGGCCAGCCAATCATGCGCGAGGTCACGCGCGCGGACCCTTGCGGCATCGGTGCCCAGGGCGCGCAGGTCCCGCAACCAGCCAAAGCCATGCGCATGCGCCCGCCACAGCAGCGGCCCATCCCCGGGTGCCCAGCCAATGCCCGGCTGGTCCGGCGTGCCGGGTTCCAGCGGGCGCACCGTGCCCAGCACATCCAATTCACCCGCCAGCAGCCTCGCGCCGCGCGCTGCCTCGCCGGGCCAGAGGTCCTTGAAGGGGCGGGAGGGGGCATCAGGCACGCGCACCGGCTTGAGGCCGGAAATCCAGCGTCTGGCGTTGCGGATCAGGTCTGGCATGGCGTTTTCCCTGCCTGTTTCAGCGTGGCGATGGCGCTGGCGTAATCTCCCGCGCCGAAGACCGCTGTGCCGGCCACCAGCGTATCGGCCCCCGCTGCGAGGCAATGTGGCGCGGTGGCGGCGGTGACGCCACCATCAATTTCGAGCGCGATATCGCGCCCCGTTGCATCAATCATCCGCCGCAGGGCGGCGATCTTGGGCAATTGGCTCATGATGAAGCTCTGCCCGCCAAAGCCTGGATTGACTGTCATGACCATGATGAGATCGACCAGATCGAGCAGATTCTCGATGCTGCTGACGGGCGTGGCGGGGTTGAGCACCACGCCGCATTTCTTGCCCAGGGCCCGGATGGTTTGCAGCGAACGGTGCAAATGCGGCCCGGCCTCGGGATGGACCGAGATGATATCGGCCCCGGCCTGGGCAAAGGCCTCCAGATAGGGCTCGGCCGGGGCGATCATCAGATGCACATCAAAGGGCATTTTGGTGTGCGGGCGCAGCGCTTTGATCAAGCCGGGGCCGAAGGAGATATTGGGCACGAAATGCCCATCCATGATGTCGAGATGCAGCCAATCCGCGCCGGCGGCCTCCACCGCGCGCACCTCCTCGGCCAGCCGGGAGAAGTCGGCGGCGAGAAGGCTGGGGCTAATGCGGGGGGTTGTATGCATCTGCCTGTCTAGCCCTGGCTTTCCCTGCCCGGCAACCAGGCAAATGTTAGTTCATGCTTGTTATGCGCTGCATGGAATATGACTCCGCCTGGAATGGCTGCGAATTTTTCTGCCGTGTCATGATCCGTCTCGCCCTGGAATTTCAGGGTGCAAAGAATGGCCCCAGGCTGCGCCGCAGCCATCCAGCGCTCGACCAGGCCCAAAAGCCGGGCCGGGTAGCAGATGATATCGGAGAAGAGCCAATCCACCTTTTCGGGTGCCAGGCCAAAGGCGCTCTCGCCGCGCCAGGTGACGGCGGGCATGGCGGCGATGGCGGGGTCGAGCGGGGCCTTGTCCACCGCGATGACACTGGCACCCAACTTGGCCAGCACCCATGTCCAGCCGCCGGGGGAGGCGCCGAGGTCCAGGCAGGTTTCGCTAGGGGCGGGGAAGCGGCCGAGGCGGGTCAGCCCCTCCCATAATTTCAGATAGGCGCGGGAGGGCGGGCCCTCACGATCTTCCACAAAGCGCGGTTCGCCGTTGACGAAGGGGCTGGTCTTGCTGGGCGATGCCAGGATTGTGCCGCCATCGAGCATGGTCCAGCCGCCGAGATGGCCGGTGGGGGCGGGTTCGGGGAAGGTGAGGGGGCGGGCCTTCACCGGTGGCAGCCGGGCTTCGATGAGGGCGGCGCGGCGGTGATGTTCGGTGGGCAGCAGGGCCCAGTTGCGCTGGATGGCGCGCAGCGCATCGGCGGCCGCCTTCACCGAGGGGGCGGGCAGCAGCACCGGCGCCGTCCAGCATTCCAGCGCCCAGGCGGCGTGGCAGGGCAAATTTTCCGAGAGGGCGAGCCGGCCATGCCAGGTGAAATTGACGCCGCGGCGGCGGAGTTCTTCTGCCAGATCCGCCTCGAAACCGGGCGCGGCGAGCCATGCGGCGCGCGGTGTCATGGCCGTATCTCGGCGGGGTTGCGGATAATTCTATGGATTCGGTGGATTCTCAGACGCCAAGATGTCATCAATCCATCGTCGTGCTGTGGATAAACCTGTGGAAAGTGTGGGTGGATTGGCGTGCCCTTGCCCCTATTGGCTGAAATGGCGGGTTGGGAGGCAAACCATTTGATTCGCAATGATTCATTTTGCGTGATGACATCAAAGTGAGGGTTTCGGACAAATTCACCGCCGCGGCGGAGGCGAAGCTGTTCCGGTCGATGCTGGGGGGGCGGGAATGCCAAGGTGAATCTCCGTTATTGGGCGGGCAGGATAGGATAAATGGCTGGGGATTTAAAGGAAAATAATCCGAGGACAAATGCCTCTAGCGCCGGCGCAGTGCCATCACGCCCAGCCACAACCAGCCCCCCATCATGGCGAAGCCGCCGATTGGCGCCACCGGCCCCAGGGAGAGGCCGGCAAAGACCCGCAGCAGCACCGCCAGCGAGAAGAGCCCCAGCCCCAGCCCGAGCAGCAGCCCGCCCCGCCAGGCACCCCACAGCGCCACGGCGATGAGGGCCGGGGCGTGGAAGCCCAGCAGCATGGTGACCGAGGCCAGCATCCGCGCCTCGGCCTCGCCCAGGCCGAGATGCGCACCGGCCGCGGCGAGGAGCACGGCGAGAAACCCGGCCAGGCAGCCCAGCGCCTTCAGCGCATGGCTCAACGCCGGACCTCGGCGCGGTCAAAGCGGAAATCGTAATTGCAGAACTCGCAGGTCATGGTGATGGCGCCACCTTGGGCCATTTCATCCAGATCCTCGTCGGAAAAGCCGCCCAGCACGCCGGAGAGCTTGGCGCGGGAGCAGCGGCAGCCATAGGAGAGCGCCCGGGCCTGATCGAGCACCAGCCCCTCGGCATGGAACATCAGATGCAGCAGCCGGGCGGAGGGCAGGGCGTCATCCAGCATCTCGCTATCCTTGAGGGTGGAGGCGAGCAGGGTGGCGGTTTTCCAGGCCTCGTCCTGCTCTTCACGGGTGCTGTCACCCAGCCCGCCCTCGCCGGCCACACGCTCGAGGATGAAGGCGCTGGCGCGCCAGCCTGCCTCGGTGCGGGCGCAGGCGAGGCGGACAAAAGCCTGCAATTGCTCGGAGGTGCGGAAATAGCTTTGCGTCATATCGGCCAGATGGATGCCATCCATGGCGACAATACCCTGGTAGCGCTCCATATCCGGGCCCTGATCGCAGGTGAAGGCGAGGTAGCCCTTGCCCAGCAGGCCGGCGGCGGGTGGGTCGTGATCCACCTCCATCAGCTTGGCGAGTTCGGCATGTTCGACGCGGGCCTGGCCGCGCAGCTGGCCGTCATCGGTGCAATCGGCCAGCAGCATGGGCATCACACTGTCGCCCTTGGCCTGGAGAGAGAAGCTGCCCTTGTATTTCAGCGCGGCGGCGAGGCCGGCGGTGAGCGCCATCGCCTCGCCCACCACCCTCCCCACGGGGGGGGAATAATTGTGCCGGCTGAGCAGCGCATCGGCCAGCGCGCCCAGGCGCACCAGGCGGCCGCGCACCGGGCGGCCTTCGAGGTGGAAGGGCTGCATCGCCGTGGGCACGACCAGCTGGGGCACTGGCGGGCGATCGGCATTGAGGAAATCTGGCATGGGGTCCGGCATCTCGTGGTTGCGCGCATGAGTGCTTGAGGCCGTCAAGTGGGCATGCGTGGCTTCCAAGCCATCTGTGCGGCCATTACAAGTGCCGCATGTATAACCCGCCCGCCTTCCGTGAGGATGACCCCGAAATCCTGGCCGCCATCATGGCGGCGGCCCGGCTTTGCACCCTGGTGTCCAATGGGCCGGAGGAGGTGCCGCTGATCACCCATCTGCCGCTGCAATTCCGCGATGGCGTGGTGATTGGCCATATGGCGCGGGCGAACCCGCATTGGCATGGGCTGCGCCGGGGCGTGGCGATATTCCCCGGCGTGGAGGCTTATGTCTCGCCCTCCTTCTATCCCTCCAAGGGCGAGACGCATCAGGTGGTGCCGACCTGGAATTATGAGGCGGTGCACGCGCATGGGCCCATCGAGGTGGTGGAGGACGCGGGACGGCTGCATGAGATCGTCAGTGGTCTGACCCGGGCGCATGAGGAAAAACGCGCCGAGCCCTGGGCGGTGACCGATGCGCCGGAGCGCTATATTGCCGGCCAATTGAAGGGCATTGTGGGGATTGTGCTGCGGGTGGAGCGGCTGATCGGCAAGCGCAAGCTCAGCCAAAACCGCAATGCCGCCGATGCCGCGGGCGCTGCGGCGGGGCTGGCCGCCAGCGCGGATGCGCGGGACAGGGCGGTGGCGGCGGCGGTGGCGGCGGCGCGGCGCTGAGACCTGGAAGCATTGTTCAACGGTTGAGCGCGCTTGCGCCGGGGCCGCACATCGCTACAACCCGCCCCCTCACACTGCACATAGAAACAATGCCCCGCCAATTCCGTAAAAAGCCCAAGGGCCGACCCATCGATGGTTGGCTGATTGTCGACAAGCCCTCGGGCATCGGCTCCACTGACGTCGTCAACAAGGTCAAACGCGCCTTTGATGCGCAAAAGGCGGGCCATGGCGGCACGCTGGACCCTCTCGCCACCGGGCTGCTGCCGGTGGCCTTTGGTGCTGCCACCAAGACCGTTCCCTATGTGATGGATGGCACCAAGACCTATCGCTTCACGCTGAAATTCGGCGAGGCGCGTGACAGTGATGATGCCGATGGCGCGGTGATTGCCACCACCGATGCGCGGCCGACGGATGATGAAATCCGTGCGGCGCTGCCGGCCTTCACTGGTGACATCATGCAGGTGCCGCCGATCTATTCCGCC
>Ga0214917_10001502_pt1 | contig 29793 bp, 19 predicted proteins | sample LL_1208_BB_MetaG_FD_177983 | JGI IMG/M metagenome (GOLD analysis project Ga0214917, IMG submission 177983) | Freshwater microbial communities from Lake Lanier, Atlanta, Georgia, United States - LL_1208_BB | ecosystem: Environmental > Aquatic > Freshwater > Lake | place: USA: Georgia | collected... | reverse complement strand
TCGAACATTCATCGAATTAGCCCATTCAATGAGGGATTCGAAATGTGAGTCCACATCTTCATGTGACACTTTAAATACCATATATTTATATATCTTGTGAAAAATACCTTTGGAATGAATTCTTCCAAGTTGCTGAAGTTGAAAAAAATCATCCGGAGAAAAACCTGGTTTCTTCTCCATCATGATCTTCAAAACCAACAATCTTGATATCAGCATACTTTTTATTCGAGTTTTCACATCATACTCAAACGAATCAATCGCATATGGATTTCGGCGGTATCCAGCTGGCGGGGAAGGCAAACAGCAAAGAAAAGACTCGAGATCGACATGATAGGCCCAGTCCAAAAATACGCAAAATGGACCACTGAATCGACAGAGATCGTAGCAGGTGCGCGACTTGCCGCAACCACCAACCCCTATGAGGACCAAGTCAACTTCTTCTGTCATTCGACTCTTCAAACAGTCAAACGGTACTGTCCCCATCTCTTCGCGAACGTCAGTTATTACCTGTGTTGTCCACAATGGCCAATCTCTAGCCAATTCTTTGTCTAAGAAGCCATCCGTCTTGATCTTGAGGAATTTTCCCAAACCTGCTTTACGTCCCGGATCAATTATACTTTTCGTAGCCGAATGAACCAAATCACCAACATACCGTTCAAATACATTCCAGCTCGCGTGTTCTGGGAATACCAACCTCCCAAGTCTGTCGACAACCGACGCAACAAAATCCATATCAGAATTCGACCAAGCGTCAACTAAATCTTCCATCAACTTATCGATCTTGAACCACGACCTACTCGATATATCCCCATTAGAAAGACGTGTTGAATCACTCACCAAGTTGCGTATTTTCCCGAAAACATTGTCCAAAACCAATTCATCTCGACTCAAGGAATCCAAATCTTTCTCTCGGTAAATGTCCTCTATTCGGCGCTTCATTTGATCACGAACACCTTTCAATTGCAGTAGGATCTCATTGAAATCGAAACGATACGATTCGTGCTGAATATTGAGACTGCGATCGTTCATTGAATTCAGTGCAAGCGGTGAGACAGTGGGAACAAATCGCCGATCTTGCTGATTGATCGGGGGACTGTCCAGCCCTTCGCGGGGTTCCATTCCACTACGAGGATACACAAACAAGGTCGATGAATTACAAGCTAGAGAAACTTTCGACTATTTTCTTGACTTTAATTACATAGGATACGATAAAAAGTCGATCACCCGACCAGATGTAGTTTCTGGAGCACGAGAGTCCATCTACACTGGCAAACTTGGTGGACAACACAGATTGGTACCATTTTCACAATTCAACAACACGAACTGATGAATGCGAGAAAGAGTAACACATTCGTACACAAACTACAGCGCACCACCCACTAGAATCTAGGGAAGTCTAAAGAACATTGTTTCGCGCTTTTTTGTCGCTCAGCTTACCCGCCTTGAAGCTAAGACACCCCCTTCGCGTGAATGTAGACACTCCGGCGTTCACAAAAATTCACAAAAAAAATGAGACGATTGCGGAAATGTAGACGGCTTCTTTATTACCCTTTTGCTCGCTCTGTGATAAAAGCCAAGCTGAATACAAACTGATTGTGATCTGATCTGAAACATGGGACGGTTTCGCCGGCATACCATGGCATACAAATCGACAAGGGCCTGAAAGGCATGATGATGTGACGTTTCGAGTCGTACTAAATATAGGCGTCAAATAGTCAATGGAGCATCCAATATAACAAAAATGCTTATCATGGAATTATCTCCGAGCGATGAATTCGTTGCGTACACAGCTCCCGGTACCTATTCATTGTTTTATTCCAATCCAACTGGTACTTTTGTTTTTAACGAAACTCATGATGTAGCGAATTTATGTCGATGCAAAAAGGAAACAAAAGATCACGCGAGTCTCCAGCAAGGGATTCCGATCCCTCCTCAAGCGACGAAATAGAGCCTGTGAAGTCCGCTGAAACCATCTCTCATAACAGCGATACTGCCGGGTGCCCAACATCCGATAACGGCGGTCAAACGATAGGCTTTCACAACTTTATGAAGGCCTGTATAGTCGCATGGGAGCAATACTTATTGGGAGTTGAACAAGGAACATTGAAAGCCCATGAACGCTTCGCACATGATTCCTCCAGCTATGCAGAAGCACTTGGTGTTTTTCAGCGCTTGGAAGTCAAGTTGAATAATCTCGTTTGTTTAGGTGAAAAGGTTTTGTTGGTTATTGAGCGCTTTTCTCATCTTGGCGAATCGGCGTTTATGGGATTCGGGAAAATCCAAGCTGAAACTCGTTCGGTTGGTTCATTCTGGAACGTTTATGGCAACGCCCTACAAGATCCCGATCACTTGATCTCCCGTATTGGTGGTATTTTAGAGCAAAGGATAGACGGTCTCCTCAGTGCCGTGATGAATTGGCTCAGAGTACCACGTGTTGCAGCCGATAGTCAGAGATTGGATGAGCTCTTGCCTCAGATCACAACTAATGCCCTTCATTTTGCTAATCGCGATGGCGCAACAAAAAAGCTGCTAACTTTTCATCTAAAGCACATGATCCGACGTCTCACACACTCGGGAGGATACAACAAGATTTTCCCCCTGTTGGATAGTATGTATGGTATGGGCAACACAACTTTTTCGAAAGCGTATCTGGCATTAGTCGAGAGATGGGTGAGGGAGATTGAAACTCAATTTATCCATCTTGATGACGCCGAAAGGAAATTACATGTAGCTAAAAGAGTGCGTTCAATTTTAGGCTATGATTTAAGTCGCCCACAAGATGTTGCGAATCTTTTGCATGAACTGAGACAAGCAAGAACTCTTCACATCGAATTCACCCAAGGGGAATTGGGATCTCTCGAAACGACTCAACAAGAACAAAAACTCATACAGATGATCCGTGACGCTGCATGGGTGGAATGGGGGACTTGGTATAGAAACGACCAAGTTTCTAGTTTGAAACAATGCCTCGATGAGATTGGAATACCAGTCTTTATAATTTTTGACGAAATCGGTTCAGCGTTTCTGAACCAACGAGATGCATTCAATGAATTCGTTGATTGTATCGGGAGCGGTTTGCTTTCACATCCGCAGCTTTACTACGTCCTCAGCGGGAGAGCGGATTTCTTGTGGGATGTGGGCCCTAATCCACAACAATCTTCAATCATGGTAAACCCTGGGAGGCCGGGAATTTATGAGCGTATACTTTTGCAGATGCCCGAAACAGAGTAAACGAGATGAAACTTTCCGATGTGTGACACTCTTTGATTATCGAGTTTCATATCGTAGTTCTAATAAAGGTCATTTTTGTGCAACTAACAACGCTCTTATAGAACGTCCTGGAATACATGAGATACTCCTGATGCATGGTCGTCTGGAGCTACAGTAAGCTTTGACTCTGTTTCCGTCGACTGGTTAGCGAGTTCAGTCACGATCGACTCAAGTTCATCGATGCGTTCTCTCAGTCGGTGAATCTCATCAGCTGAGTCTCCAAATTCGTCCGTCATCATCAACGAATCGCCTAATATCGGCTTACCGTGAGCCCATGCCTCAAATGTAATCGGTTGCCGACGAGATGCATTGGGCAGAGACTCTAGTCTGGCCTCAATTTGGTCCCAAATCCTACACAAAACTTCACTTGAGCAAACGCAAAAACCTCTGTACGTTACAAACGGAAACGTTTCTGTCATGTATGGAATAGAATGAATGATATCTTGATCGTCTTGTCCATTCGTGAAAAGATTCTCCAAACCGGATTGTGACTTGATCGCTATCAGTTCATCAAATATTTTATCATATCCTTGAGCACATACATCATCCGTTAGACTCAAACAATATCTGGCGGATCCACCAAAGAACAAGAATCTTTTCGTTATGGTATCGGGGCCGATCCCCAACTCGCAATCGCGATCGGCTTCAACAAGTTCGTCAAGAGTCCATGGGGGAAAGAAGATGGGTTTATGTCTCTGGTTGTGTTCGTGCAAATTAAGCCACACACGATTCGGGCTCATGAAACAAATCATCTTCCCATTGGCCGGCTCTCCCGACGGGGGCCCATCATATAAATGGAGGCCGTCGATATCCTGTGGAATTTCCTTGAAAATCTGGGGAAAGGTATCGCCGGGAAAAAACACGCGGCAAAGTTTCAATGTTCTGTCTTTGCGGAAAGATGCGGTAATGATTGGCTCTTGTGGATGCTCGGCCCGATAACGATTAAAGACGTAAAGATAAAACATCGATTTTCCCGTACCGGGTGTCCCAGTAACAGACAGAAAATCGAACGTCCCAGACCTGAAACATGCCATTACCAATTCATAATAGACCGGGTAGCATTCTCGAATATAGAGCCGGCTTCCTTGAAACGGATAGGACATGGGTGGAATATCTCCTTCCAAATCGATAACCGCTTTGAATTCCCACGGGGATACTGAGTAATTCCCACCTTCTCCGATTGATACACAATACTCAGCCAGCAAAGTTCTCAACCTCTCCAAATCGTAAATTCGCCGCAACGGAGGGTCATAATCAAGAAGGGCTGTCATGGGAATAACAGAACTAGGGCAAAATCATACCTGCTGAACCTTGCAAGCCTATGTTCAACGGATCACCGAAAAGAATTCAATGCACATGGTATTATGAAATATTATGATGATCGCTGGGACTGTTGAAATAAGCCTTCGGTACATATATAGTCGTAGACAATCGGGATTTGTCGATCAGAATGTAGAACGGCTGGCGCAGAATTTTTCGTGTTCATGTAGTGCCAAAGACATATGAGATTTATGGAGAAGATCGTGAATTGGAGATCGTCTAATTATGCCGTGACGTAGTCTTGAGCAACTCACAAAAAGGAACTTATACAAACTATTTCGCTGTAGTAATTCATACTCTCGATGTGCCCCAATTGTGATGTCGCACAACTGAATGCCTCGGATCGAGCTGTTTATGATATGCGAACGATCCGCGCCGCATGTACAGCATGAAATCGTTCAAACTTTCTCTCTACTCTAGTCTACTTATCTCGTTTGAGAAACGCTAAAATTGTTTCTATGTTGTTATTCATATCGTCTTCGGTGTTGCTGTCGAGACACTGGACTGAATCGGGTCCAAATTGATCCTGACAATCATTCAAACATTCCATGAAAATCTCCGCTTCCACATTCTCTTTAATTTTCTTTTCGCTGTAGTTTCGCGCTTCCAATCGTTCCCATAATCGGTTCGTGTCGGAGCGTAAAACAAAAACTCTATCGACCGATTTCTTTCGCAAAAAATCAAGAGAATGGAACTCTAAAACAACGCCACACTTTCCCGAATCTTGCGCTTCACAAACAATTCTCTCAATCTCCATTCGAACTAACTTTTCGTCAAATATCGAACAGTTCATCTCGTCGTCCCATTCCGAATACAACTTGCGTTCCTTCACAAGTTCCGCTATATTCACAAACTCGTATTGGTCATCCTTCCCTAGAATCGACTCTAATCGTCCCGCAAGTGTGGTCTTGCCGCAACCCGGAGTTCCCGTTATCCCAACAACTTTGATAGCTCTTGGAGGTTGATTTTTCGCCTTCTTGGTCGATTTCTTTATCACTTTTTTCCCAATTTTTTTCTCGTTCATTAAAACTATGAAACTATTTTTTTTTGGGAAAAAGGTCGGCCCAAAAAGGTGATGATCCCTATAACACTAAATTCAACTCGTCTCTCATATATGTAGATTCTCCTTCGTTGTGGAAGCGCGGATAGAATGGAACTAGACTGTCTTGACCTCCCAAATACAGCGTGTTGTAAACCCGCCAGTAAACCTCTCTCACTCTCCTTGCTGGATGAAAAAGACCTGGAAGTACATAGTACAACAAAACACCCGCTCCTAAAGATACTCTGAACCCCTCAATCGCATCAAAGAATGCTTGAACTGTGTGAGGAGCTGTTTCAAATATATTCGGCCAAACATAATTGAGTAGATGCTGTAAACAATCTTCAGCGTCCAGACCGGCAACTCCTAGAGCAAGATGTTTAATGGCCCAGGTTGCCGTTTGACGATGAATCAAATCGCGATCCGTCAGTGCGTCTTCAAACAACGGAGTCACTGCGTTCACATAATCCTTACCCATTCCTCCGATATACTCAAACATAAACGATAATGATTTTAAAATTCCATTTTGAACAAAAAGTTCTGGAGTCCTATACTCGTTCATCATAGCTGGAAGAACGGCGAACGGTCCACAAGTGTCTGCGACGATTCCAATCGCCACAGTTGTACATACTCTCAATTGTCGTTCTTGGACCTTCAAATTATTCAGTAAGGTCCCTATCACATCGTGCGGACCGATTGCTTTCGCAATATACCCAAAAGTAGTCGTTGTGGCTCGCCTAATACCTTTCTTTTGCGCCTTTAGGAGTTCGAGGAGATCAAAACAGATCCGGTTCCATTCCTTTACAGGGGCAAGATCAGGACCGCGATCAGCTATCCGGCCAACTAGATCAATACAGTTTTCAAGAACTTTTTCATTTCGATTCTTCAGAATTGGGGTTAATCGTGGCAACAAATCAGAAATTGGCGGATTCATCTTCTCCATCCCAATTACATTCACAATCGCTTTCAGAGCGCCGATGATCGAGCCGAGAACGTCTGGGTACTCTTCCCCGAGATACTCGAAAAGGAACAAACCGAGATGACCCATAAGTTGGTCTTCTCCACAAATTTTCATAACGGGTGCGATTTTAGCAATTAAGTCAGCAGCCTGTTGACGAACTCGTGGAGTTGGTGTGTTGAGACGCCATCTCACAACAGACGCAATTTGTGGCAAATACGGTTTGATTCGAATTCCCATAGAGTTTGCAACAATCCCAAAACTATGTAAAACTGCCGCGGAATCATCATTTCCAGACTGTTCTTGGAACGCATACAAAACACCGTCTACCAGCAATTCTTCAAGACGTGTATCAATACTGGCAACTCCATGTAATTCCACAACTCTTTGAACTGTCTCAATGACCATTTTTCTGTATGGTTCAGAACCATCTTTCAAATCAGGGACAATTTTTTTCAATACATCAACTCCGCCAACTTTTCGAGAGATTTCAATCGTTGTTTCAACCAGTTGAGAATAATTGCGTTTATCAAGAGCGTTTCGAACGACCCAAAAATTTCGAAAAAATGGAGGCAATATTTCATCACGAATATATGATGCTTCAACACCGTCTGTGACAACACATTGCTTAACAACTTTTAAAACTGTTCTTTTCATTTCCTCATCTGGGGACGAAAACTCACGAATCAATATAACCATCACTTCCCGTGTATAGTAATTCGCGTGCTCTGGATCCATTAGTGGGATAATGAACCCTATCGCTTTTATGAAAGCTGCAAGACCTTTTCCACGATGCTCTACTACTCCCATCCACAACGGACGAAGAACTGACTCAAAACAATCAATTCCGTATGGCGTCGACGCTTCCGCTAAAGCAGCTAGAGACAAAGCTGTAATGGTACGAATTTTTGGCTGATCATCCGTTAATCCTGATTTAATTATTTCCACAAATTGTTTCAAGTAGGGCAAAACCCCGCATCCACTCATAACTGCAATTTGCAAAACAATCTTGATACCAGTATGCTTTGCTTGCCAGGATTTTTTTGAACTACAAACTGCCTTCAAAAATGGTAACAAGGCTGGAATCCCAAGAGCACCCGCAACAACTGCAAATGCTTTTGCAGTTGTGTTACGGACGTATTCATCTGGATGATCAATGTCTGGTTTCATTGTTGTTATCATCGTTGGAAGACCAGCTGATTTTGCTAGATTCGAAATAATTTCTTTTCCTTCCATTCGTGCAAAATAATCTTCGTCAATTAACAACGGTTCAATAACAACGAGAATTTTGTGAACAAAGGGTTTAATCTCATCCCCAAGTCGATGAAGTACCCGATCAACTACCTTGACAAGAAGATGACGTTCATGGTCTTCCAGAGTCGTACTCATAAGCAGTGGTAGGATCTGATTAAACAAGGCAGACGGACCTAGTTGTTTGGCCCCCTCTGTAATTTGCTTAAGAGCCTGCTTCCTCATTTGGGGAGTTCCATTCTTGATTTTCAACAGTAATGCCATAACTTTGCGCTCTTTCGCCTCCTCTGGTGTCAGATACTCGTCGTCCATTCCACCTTGAAGAAGCGGGGCAAAATGCTGCAGGTCATCCATCTTCAGCTCCGGTAAGTCACCAGCGCCAGTATAAGTGGGCATAACCGGAATATCGGTACCGCCGGGACCGCCGAAACTATCAGGAATCTGATAGCCTGAGTCTACCTCGTCAACAGGTCTGGAGGGACGCGAGGTCTGCTGATATCCGGCTGGGGGTTCAACGATTTCATAACCTTCACTGGGCATTAATTCGTCTAGTTCTTCGTCCGTAAGAGGTCGATTACGGGAATCATGGAACATGACTGCTGGAATCGGTGCGTTTAGATACTCGTCTTTATCAAATGGTTTCGAGTCATAATCAATCTTCGCAGAAACATTACGTGGAGTGGAATCATCTTTGTTTAAATTGCGCGGAATCGGTGGATCATCATCTCTATTCAACGGAGCCGTTCTCCGCTTCTTCTGTGCGTTTGGGGATGGGCTCCTAATATCCAATGAACCGGAAAAAATAGATGTACATACCTGTCGCGAGATTCCTTGCTGCGACCCATACAAATTTTCCGGAATTTAAAAAACCGTCAGTTCATGTTTCTTTGCCATGACAATCAGTACCCACCCCGCCTCATCCACAACTGGCAACAAGTCGGTGTTCCCTCATTTAGGAGAGCTGCGATTGTTCATGTTTTATTGTACAGTAATATCATGCGCGGTGCCAGTTTATTGAATTATTAATGTGGTACTTAGATTATTGCTGCGAAGGAAAGAAGTATTGCGAAGCTCACGGCGAAAAATGGAGAGACAGAGGCCGAACCAGCACCTTCGGTGTCGTTTGCTCCCGCGGGGTACGCGTAGTAGTATAAGGTTGGGTCAAATCCAGCCCATTTGGCGAAATTGGACAAAGGTGTTGATAATCCTGAAGTACATCCGGCGCTTGTGACGTCCTTTTGGCATTCACTCTTGCCCGAAGACCTGTTAGTTGCTTCCAATAGATAGGCCCAGCTCGACAAACAATTTGAGTCGATTTCGGTCATTCCCGACTTGGCAATAGTGTACTTAACACATTCCATCATATCGGATCCAGATTGGGCGGTTCCGATACATGTGTTCACCATGGACTGGAAAAGATCGGCCCTGTTGAAGGAGTAGTCACAAAACGAAGCGAGGTCCGGCTCCATGAAATCGAAGCCGGAGCAAGCTTCAAATTGAGTCGCCAGGATATCGATAGGACAGGACGGACTGGCAACATCGTTGCAGGCGTCTTTGACTGAGGAATCCCACAAATTAAAAGACTGGACGGCTTCGTTGACACACACAAAACAGTTTGTGTTCCATGCACTGGATTGGTAGCCGGCCGGGGTTGATAGTCGAGGAAGCATTCGCCTAATACAAGCAGCAACTGAAGCTTCAGACTTGACCGAGGATGAATCAAGACAGGTAGCAGCCAAGGCGCCGAGACCGAATTGAGTAACGATCACGTTCTGTTGCCAGGACGAACAGTGATAACCGCCAAACCATATAGCAGGAGACAATCTACCAGAGGGGTCAATAGATACGGAGGAATTTGTGGATATGGCTATTGGTTCTGGGGACGCAATATAGTCACCGGGATTAAGACCAGGTGTCGGACGAAATGGAGTACCTTCCAATATAACGGGATGGTCAGACATTGAGAATTCACCGTTTTTAAGTGATGACATATCAAATCCGACCGGAATATTGAATCCGGACAGAGTGGCATCGTTTGAATCCTCACCGGCCGACATCAACGATAATCTCGCTACTTCAGGAAACATCCGTTTCGTTTGAAGAGAGGTCATCCTAAAACCGGAAGCTAATGTATTACTCGACGTTAAAGAGGCTCCCTTAACCGTAAAATTCGCTACTGTCCCGGAAGAACCCGATATGAAATCATAATCAGTACCTTGCGGTTTCACAACCCCAGGATACGCTGGGTAACTCCCAGTCCATCCTCCAGAGGAATCACCTGGATATGCGGAATCTGAACCACTAGACGCTGACTGTGTTGATGCAGAATTCAATAGGGATGCGCTCAGAAGAAAGCCAGTCTTCCAGCTAAAGATATTGCTCATTGTATTTTAATTATCCTAGTTTCCAATCGTTGCAGTGCATGAATTTTTCGAAGTGGAATGGTGGATGTCATCACAATTTACAAGGAGATCGTATCTCGTGGTCAATATCAGTTCACGTATGTGGAAGGAAATCTGAAGCACGGGGTTGTCCTGGGGATTTCCGTTCCGGATATATTGGAATATTCGGACCGGAAGTTCATCCGATTTTGCCATCCCTCAATCAAGGATGTTATCACGTCAATGATTCCCCAGGATAAAAAGCTGAAAGCTATTATCTCAAGATCGCCCTTGCAGCAATACAGGTTTCTGGAAAATGATAAGAAGGCGGGGGAAAAAACTTCGGACAAAGTCATTTGCGAAGAATGGAATGATGGATTCGAAATTCTTCGGTCGGAGATCCCTGATGTGAAAGACGTGTACATGAATCACAACGTCGTCGGTAGTCCTCAGTTCGACTCGGTTGGAAACGTGTATATGCTTTGCGAAGCTGCGGAAAAGACGTTCACTCGTGGATACTTTGGGGACTCAAAAGATCCTATCTCGATCAACCCCAAGTTCCGCCTGACTTCAGATTTCGGCGAGACTATGATCAAGACTCGTGAAACAAAACTTGTTATGCGGGACGCGGTTACGAAACAGTTCAAATATGTCGATCTTGGGGTAGACTCATTATCCCCTATTTTCGTCCGCCCGTTAGACAGCCCGTCGGGCACTCTCCTAATCACAGCTCTTGTCCGACCAAACAGTCTGTATACACCCGGACTCTCTCGTTGTTTCAACAGGGAAACAAAGCTGTTTGCTCGTGCCGACAGTGAACTCACTTGTCTCTCTGATGGCCTGTACACAGTGTTGGCACCCATAGTATCTCCTGATGGATCTACTATTGCCATAATCGGTGCGGATAAGTCTTTCGATACCCACTGCACTGAATTGGATCTGTTCATGATGAAAGTTAGTCCGGATTTCTCAACACCCGAGAAAGTCACAATCCCGAAAGGACGAGACGATACAAGCCCAACTCCAACATTTAACGGTGTTTATCTCTCTGCTCAAGGTGAATCTGAACTAATGAGTTTCCTACCCGACAACGAAACATTGGTCCTTCCCTCCTTTGCAAATGGACGCTCGGGTATCTTCCTGATCAACACCCGTACCGTAAATACGCCCGTATCGGTTTTCCCACCCATACATGCGTCCAAACTCTCCTCGGTAGTTCTCCTCAAAGTTGTCGGAAACGAGATTGTTTTCGCACATTCAGGATACACAGAGCAGAGATCCATTTGGGTCGCTAAAGTTCATAGTCGGTCTGAAATTGAGTATATTGACCTCTTTGGTTGCCCACGATTGGATGAAAAAATTTGCGCGGGTTTCCATGATGCTAAAATATCCGTGATCCAAGGTTCTCATTGTCCTGCTTGGTTATTAGAGTCCGGCTCCCCAAAGACAGGACCAAGACCTCTCATAGCGTATTTGCACGGGGGTCCGTTCATGGGAGCAATTTCTGGTTTCTCGGTCGAGATGACGGCGTTTCTGTCCCAAGGTTACGATATAGTCATACCCAACTATCGTGGTAGTTTTAGTTTTGGTCGAGAGTTTTTACATGAGCTTGAGGGTTTCGTTGGAATCAAGGATGTCGAAGACTGTCAAAACTGCATAGAACTAGCCAAAGATATGCTCAATCCATCAGTGATTGTTGCATACGGCGGATCACATGGAGGGTTCTTGACAGGTTGGCTGCTCGGCCATCCCAAGTATCAACCCACATATGCGGGTGGAGTCTTGTGGAATCCAGCAGTAGATCTCGTTTCCTCTAACCTGACCTCAGATATCCCCGATTGGGCAGTGAATGTGACTATGGGGAAAATAAATGATCCGATGGAAAAATTTGCGCCATCGATTGATTTCGTGAGTAATGCGTATAAACAAAGTGCCATATCGGTTGTAAAGAATGTCAAGGCGCCTTCACTCGTGTTGCTAGGATCGAACGACAAACGAGTAGTCCCATGTGCGGGTCTAAGATGGGCCCAAGCCGTGAAAGAAAACGGCGGTGATGTGGATGTTCATTGGTACCCGGATCAAGGTCACGCGATAGCTGGCCCCGAATTCTACGAAACAGCTATTGTAACAATCGGACTGTGGATAAAACAAAAGTTTACGTCATAGATACAGCTGTTGAAGAATTGTAGTACTGTAATTTAAAAATGGATGTACAAACTTGTTCAGTTGCTGTTGACTATTGACGATCTGGTAATACCACCCGCGTTCTGCTTTACTTGGCTAATTCGCAGACACCACCAACTTGCTTGATCTTCTTCTCAGCCAACTTGGTGAAAGATCGGGCTCTAACAATGACTGCTTGCTTGGGGAGGTTACCCTTACCAAGGACCTTGAAGATACCAGCCTTTTCACAGTCAATGACAGGAACATCGGCGGTCTTAGCGTGGGACACTCGAGTCTCCTCAGAGACAAGAGACCAAACCTTCTCAACATTGACAGTTGGGCAGTGATAAGCGTTTCGTCTAAGATGGAAGTGTCTCATACCGACCTTACCGAAATAACCAGGGTGGTACTTATCGAAGTTGATTCTGTGGTGATGTTGACCACCGGCCTTACCGCGACCTCCAGGGTGCTTGCGGTGCTTGCCGACACGACCATGACCCATGCTGACATGACCTCTGAGGCTTCTAGTCTTCTTCAAACGTGAAACCATAATTGATCTATAAGGCCTGAAAAAATTTTCAGCTCTGACCTGATTTTCTTCCGATTGTTCCAAGAAGGAACCGAAAAAGAAATTTTTCGAGGAACTAGGTTAACGGGCGTTCATACGTTACAACTTATTTCACACGATGCAGGGAAACAACGACCAAGACATCGCTCATTTACAAGGCCTATGGATCATTACGACCACTGATGAACGAGTGACCGTAAAGGATATGGCCATCACCGGTGCGAGCGGGACGATACTGATGATAATCTCACAAGATGGAAGTTTATATGCTGAACATCTGAAACTTATGGAATACAAGAGTACATGGGTGCGATGGATTGACACAAGAAGCGGTCAAAGCATCTATTGGTTACGCCCAGACGGGTTGGACTACGAATCTATGGACTCTATTTCATATATGTTCAACATATTATTAACGCGACAAGTTCAAACGCAAGACACGTGCGTTAGATTGGAGGGACAGCTGCATGAACTAAGATCGGAGCTCCACACACAAGTACAGAGACAAGTATACGCATCAGTCCCTATCACGACACGCGCTGACGTTCCCAAAAATCCCATCGCTGAGACAAAGGAAAACCAAAATCTCAGTGAAATCAAGTATCCAGACTGGAAATCAGAATCGGACGGAAACGGTCCAGAACGCTACAGAATGGAAACACCAGCTAACCATGGCAACAACAAAGCGGTTCCGGAGGTGGTGGACTTGGATATGATTACAAAACAGGTAAAATTGTTGAGCTCAATCTCCTTCAAAGAGTTAGATGATGAGGTGCTGATGGCCGACCACATCCAAAAGATACAAAGACAACTGAGCAGGTTTGGATTGTTCAACCAAGAATACGGCATACCTGCTCATCTGGAAGATGATATATGCAACAAGTTTATTAATTCGTTGAAGGCCCTACCAGAGTGCCAAAGATACGCCAAGGCAGTGGGGAATAGCGGGGGGTTGAACTGGTCGAACGTAAAAACGGAGCTGATTAGGCGGTTCGCCGACAAGGACAGACTCCGAGATATCTTTGATAAACGGATATCAATGCTGAACTTCACGCACTTGAAGCAAATTGACACTTACATCGAACAAGGTGTCAAACTTTATCAACTAATCAAATCTACTTACGGAGAAAGTGAAGAGTCAAGAATCCGAGATTTGGTTAACACATTCATTATGAAGATCAATCCGTACAATGTCCGCAAGGACATAATTGAGAAAATGCAAGAACACGGAAAGAAGATTCACAGCAATAACCCAGATTGGGAATTGTCATTGCCCTTCTGCGACCTCGGTTTAGAAGACTTTGGCGAAAAGATGGTGACAGTCTGTTCAGTGGTCAAGGACGTAGCCAAGGTGCACGAGATATGTTATATTCCAGTAACACAATCGTCTGTCAACTACAACGACTCAAGGCCACAACAATCGGACCAACCAAAGTGGTTCTTCTCACATATGGATGGGGTCGATAAAGAAAAAGCGATGAAATTGTTGGGAGATTCTGGAGTAACAGGATTAAAGAGTTTTGTGACCCAAACAGGACACCTAAGGATGACAGGATATAGTAACAAGTCACCGGAACAACTGGCTACAATAATATCAGGCTCTAAAGTGGTCAAATGTTCACCTCAACGGACAAACACAACTTCAAATGGTCAAACAAGACCATCAAAAAACTAGTTGAGGGGCTTCAAGAAAGCCCCGAAACGGAAACAGAAATCAATGACAAAGCAAATGCACTCAATAATACACACATGGAAAAAAGAAATCAAAAAACAAAAAAAGAAACACGTAATGAAATTCCCACGAATGAAAAAATGACAAAAATTGAAAATGAAAAAACAAGCAAAACGGATGAATTAGTGACCCTATTCTACAAGGGGGACAATGATTTGGAAATTCCAGAACTCACGCTGATTACCGAGCTATCATTTTGCAGCACGAACGCGAATGATAGTTTACAAGTTAAGACAATTGTGGATACCGGCTCAGGATACAGTTATCTCATCGTGGACAGGCAACAGAAACAATATCTACCGACGAGTAGTGCAGGGTCCAAACTGATGACGATTACTCTAGCCAACAAACACCAAGTTGACATCAATCACACACTCACGGGTGAATTGTCGATACAATCACTCGAAGGAAACATCATCAAACGGATGGGTGTTACTTTGTATATCATTACTGTTGAGCAAAAAGCAACCCCGCTTCTTTTATTCGGCAGAGATTTGATAACACGATTTGATTTACTAATTGGTGCTCAGACCATTTCGATCGATGGACAAGTTGCTTATTCTATTGATGACAGTTCGGTTGATAACGATACAAGCCATCTAAACCTGAACTTCGTCGATGAAGACATTTGTTTCGAAGAAGATGAAGTCGAAACGACCCCTATGGAGTCGGAAGACATCAAGATAGATTTTGATTGTAAGGAAGAGTCAGCACCTAAAGGGCGGGCAACTATTTCGGTGCCATGGAAATCAACCAATCGGCCACCTGTTAATTTTAAAGAAGCCTTCTCCAGAGATAGAAAAATTTCCAGACGCCTCAATGAAATTGAAAGAAAATTGTATGATGATGCCATTGGAAAGCTAATCAAAGAAGGCCACGCAGTTAAAATTTCAGGATCCGCACCTATGGAAGGTCACTACATCGCAGTGCGACCCGTTTTTAAAACCGGTCGCACTACAACGAAATGCCGACTCTGTCTGGATGCCCGGGTGCTCAACAAATACACGCACGTCGGGACGTGCAAAACGATGACAATCCAGGAGGCATTACTACGCTTCCGAACGGCAAAACACGTCGGAACATTCGACGTGGAAAAAGCCTTCTGGCAGGTAAACCTCAAGGATGAAGAATCACAATTTTTTTCGACAGTTATTCGTGGAGAGAGAATTAAATTCACACGGATGATTTTTGGCGGGAACTTTAGTCCATCAGGACTAGAAGTAGCGCTTCAACAAATCAAAGCGAAGGCAATTTCCCACCTTGAGAACAACCAACCAGAACTGGGTGAACCCCAGAGACCCAAGTATCTCAACTACATCAATTATGTAGACGATTTTGCAGTTCAAGATGATGATGCGGAACACTTGAAAATACAAGTCGAATGGGTTCGATGGTTTTTACGAGGCTTTGGATTTCCATCTTCGAAAGTTTATTATAGCAGTCAAGACACCGATAGCACAGCGTCTTTCCTAGGTTATGGATGGAAACCCCAAGAAGATAAATTACTACTCAAGCCCTACGAGCATCAGTCATTGACCGAATTGAAACTATCAAAAAGAAATATTATGAGCCGAGTGATGGCCCTCTATGATCCAACTGGATTTCGACTCCGGCTCCAACTTGCTGGACGCGCGATAATCAGAGCAGGCACGTCGGAGCAACACGACGAGAAAGTGATCGTCGAAATGTTAAATGAATGGATGGAAGTCGCGCGAGCCAGTTCTCGCGAAGTATCAAGGTATGTGGAAATAACAGAGAAGATGCTAATGTTTTGTGATTCCTCATCACATGCCTGGACGTTGGAATTATACAATGAGAAGTTGGAATTTGTACTGGCGCAAGGTGGGTTGTTAGCGCACAAGTCAACAATCCCCCGAGGGGAATTGTTGGCTTTGTTCAAGTCGACAGTCCAAATCCAAAAGGTAGAGGAACTCCTTATTGCAAAAGGAGCAAAGAAAATTTTGATCCTCACGGACAGCGAAGCAAATGTGTGGAGACTTAAAAATGATAAATTGGACAAAGATCAACCGATATACGAACGAAATCGTATAATTAAAATACGAGAACAAATTACGAAAATGGCAGGATTGAAAATCAAAGTGAAGCATATCGCGGGCTCGCTAAATTTAGCAGACTATGCAACTCGATATTTACCACTGGTTCAAGAAAGGCCAAAAATTGACAAGACAACGGTTATGGAAGCTATAGAAGCGAAATCAATTGAGTTCAACTCGCTTGAAGAACAGGAGGTGTTTTATATGCAACTGAGGTCAACGACGAGACAGATGAAACAAGTTCAGAAAGAAATGGATCAAAATAACGGAGCCGATTGTGCTCATAATGAAAATGAAATTGGAAATGGAAATGAAATAATGGTTAAGGAAAAGGATATTGCTAACATCGAAGTAACTCAAGAAAAATTGTCTCAAGTTGAGCCACGGTTGGTAGAACCGTTGCTGGAATCAGTTGGTCAAAATGAAGAAATGTCAAACGAAACCCGAATGGAATTAGAGCAAGCCGAAGAATTGTCGAAAGGCGAAACCTTGATAGAACGGTTAAGAAAGAACCAGATGGAACTAACCCAGGAAGTAAAGGAAAGGTTGAAGAAAAATGAGAAAGGGTTACTCATTGACAGGAATGACAAAATTTACGTCAATGCCACCGATACGTTGTTGATAAGAGATCTGATTCGAAGAGCTCACGAGCCACACCACGCGGGCGTGAATCGTACTAAGTTCGAACTCAGAGAGTTTTGTTGGAAATCGAAGTGGAAAGATGTGGTCAAGTATGTTAAAGAATGCGCAGTTTGTTCCCAAGTCCGACTTTCGACCAGGCATAAATTCTCAGCGACGGGAGAAACACCGTGGATCAAGGTTGCGGAAAGATTCGGTGTGGGAGGAGTCGTGGGGATGGATGTTTGTACCGGACTCGGAGATCAGAAACAACTGGTCACGATCACCTGTGCTGTCAGCAAGTGGATACGAGGGTGTGCGGTTAACACACAAACATCAGAAGAAGTCGTGACGGAAATTGATCGAGTATTCGCTGGAACGACATACCCAAGGGTCATTGTGACTGATAATGGATCGTGTTTCAAGGCAGTCAACTTCACGAGCTATTGTTATGCACACAAAATATTACATGTTTTCTCCCCAGCGTATTCGAGCCCGTACAATGGATGGTACGAAAGACCACATCAAAGTGTCTTAGAACAGCTCAGACTACTGAAAATGGATCATCAAGAGATGGAGTGGCATGATCTGCTACCGACGGCACTATGGATTATCAATTCGCGACCGTACGATATACAAGGAGGTCTTGATAATCTCTCACCAATACAGCTGGTGTACGCCCATTCACTGGTTAAACGAGGAATTCTTGAAGAGGAGATCACCGAAGACGATGTGATCGATGACCTCAAGGAGTGTGGACTGAGTCACCTGCTGAAGGAGATCCCGAACAGGTTCCTACCGGTTATGCAGCATTGGAAGGATAAAAGACTTGCAGCATTGGAAGGATATCTGGAAAGTTTTGAAAAGAAGAGGCTGTTGATTCACGAGAGACTTAAAGGGAAGTTGCCCGAAGAAGCTCTTAGCGGAGATTATTTACCCGTGGGAAGTTGGGTAAGAGTTTACAGACCTGCTACTACCAAGTTAGGGTCTAATTACACGTTACCGAAGGAGGTAATCGGTGTCCCTTCGCGAGCTACGCGTGAAGTGAGATCGATTGATGGTAAATCCTCATTGGAGTATATTGGAAATTTGATACTACATCGTGAAACTACATCGTGAACATTAGAGAACTAGGTGTTACGTTAGTGGCCCCGAATGTTCCAAGAAGGAACCGAAAAAGAAATTTTTCGAGGAAATAGGTTAACGGGCGTTCATACGTTACAACTTATTTCACAAAGTGCAAAAATTTTCATACTGTAGGAAGAAATCAACCGTTCCTGATTGTGTCTCGATATATAATTACTGAATTCTGCCTTTATTCGTTTAGTTGCCTCTTCCTGCGACACCTGTGGTGTATGTAGTTGAACTTCCAACCATGTATGGGTTGTAGTACTGGTAGGAGCTACCACCATTGAGGTTGTGAGAAGTGGGGAACATGGTAGTTGGCGCACCAGTTTGACTAAACATCTGGGTAGGCATGTTGGCTTGGAGCTTAGCAAGCTTCTCCTCCATTTCACGTTGGAGTCGTTGTTGTTGAGCTTGCATGATCAACTGGCTGGAAGTGGCCTCTATTTGTAAACGTTGTTCTTGAGATCTCTGCTCAATCTCAAGCTTACGTTGCTGATGTTGTTGATCCAAGGCAAACAGTGCCTGATACTTGGCCTGCTCAATCGCACTGACAGCATTGTTGTTCTCGATCTCCGCGCGCATGTTGACAGCTTGGACTTGTGAGTCATACTCTGCCTTCGCACGATCCTTGGCAATCTTTGCTTGAGAATCAATCATCGAAATGGAGCTCTCCTTCTGTTGCATTATTGTCTCAGGGTCAACATATACTTGCGGCATGGAACCTTGTCCATTAGAGCTACCGACATCACCACCTTGACTATAATTAAAGTTGGACATTAGAGGCATCGATACGCTTGCCATGGAGGTAGCGCCTTGCTCCGCTGATCCTTTACCAGATGATTTCATCGCTTGAGTAGTCATATTGGGTCAACAAAATATCACTAGAGTATATATTACAGACGAGTTTCGGACATTATTCCATGTGTCATGCAAGGTCTGATTTTCTACATGAAGATCGTGAAAATTCCACAAACGTGAGAAAATGTCGATTTAAGTAAATACTGTATGGAAGCAAATGGAATATCGGATTCTGCTGTATTCACGCTTTATACTATGCGAAAGGACGGTCTGGTAAAACCGATACGAGTATGCGAGCCGCACAAGGCACGCTTCACCAAATAGCATACGAGTGAAATCAAATATTCTACTGATGGGAATTGTTGAAGATGAAGCCCATACTTCCGGAACGGGAGATGTTTACCAGCTTTTCATTTAGCTCCTTGTTCATGCGCTGCTCCTGCGCCTGTAACATTAGTTGACGAGCTGCTGTTTCGATACTCAGTCTCTGCTCCTGTGCTCGCTGTTCAATTTCCAAGCGTCTCTGGGCATGTTGTTGGTCGAGCGAGAAGAGTGCCTGCTGTTTCGATTGCTCTAGATTTACCTGTGCGATTTCCGACTCATGATTCGCCCGCATTTCGATCGCTACACGGTTTGACTCAAACTCAGCCTTCGCCCGTTCTTTAGAAGCATCCGCCTCTAGATCAACCATCTCGAAAGCGTTCCTCTTCTGCTGCTTGACCGTGTCCAGGTCTATGAAGATGTTCGGAGCTCGTGAAAAATCATCTTCTTGGTACGTGAAACCGTTCGCGTTAGAATACTGCGGTGGTAGATTATACTGCGACCGGGGAGACGATGACTGCTTACTCATTAGAAAACCTAACGGGAATTATATTTTCCATTCATTTACAATCCGACAAATCGCAAAAGGTACTTGATGTTCGGAATGCATCAACGAAGGAACGCTCAAATACCTGATAATAACTGTTGTCCATTTTTTTCGTATAAGGTTGTATTTTTCATTCGGTCACTCATGACAGAGTTTCGTGGCGGAGGTGGGGGTTGGTCGGGTTTCGGTGCTTACATGCGCGACAAGACGATCAAGCTTTCTGAACAGTTTGGTGGCAGGTACGACAAGGTTAGTGACCTTCTGAAGAATAAAACTTTCTGGTCAACCGGACGTATGGCCGGCGTAGACTCTGATATTAAGGAATTGATAACAAACCATGGTGGTGAATACCTGCAATATGGATTCCGGAACGTAACCCATATCCTTGCATCAAATCTGGCCATGAGTAATCAGAATTGGAAAAAGTTACTTGGCGGTAAGTTTGCTTCTAAAAGTTATGCTGTTGTTACGCCGCAATGGCTTATGGATTCAATAGCGGCCGGGCGATGTCTTCCCGAATCAGATTACCTTCCGGATTGCTTGAAAGCTTCGAACGATCTTCGGGACATTTTAATGAAACCCGTGACGGATCTTAGCGAGACTAATGATGTGAACTTTGTTGAATTTCATCGACTGAGTCTGAATAGGACCCCCTCATCGAATCGAATTGTACGCTGTGATATCAATAACCCTATAAGCACCCATGAAGTCGTTGATAATATTTGCTGTGATCTTATCGAAGAGGGAGCAGTTTATTCGCGGGAGTTTGTCGCCCTCACGATAGTTAAGCACAACTTTGTCCACGTTGAAGGTTTAGTGTTTAGGAATAGCTGTACTTCTTTGTCTGAGGTATTATTCGATAAATTGGCCGCTGAGTCATGGGAAGGCGTTTCCAGGATGTCGGTAATCCTCCGTCCTCTTGCGGAAGGGTCGACCGCGGCACGTCTGGATATTTTACCGTCAATCACTGGGTTACCCCCAACTGAACTCAACAACCAACTGAACTCCCTGAAAACTCTCATGCTTGAGTCTGATGAAGATACTATAATGGACACAGTTACTCGCTGCCTAGTGGAAGCAGGTCCCGCTATCTCACTCGTTATTTTGGATGTCTTTGATACTTTACTGGCATCGCGGAAACTTGACCTTGCTCGTGACATGGTTCTTTGCCTGAGAAACAGGGTGAAGTCATATCCCAATGAAGAATTGATAGATTGGTTCGAATGTATACTCACCAAATGCCAACAGCTTTTCCAGTTGCGTAACCAGGGCGCAATACTTCATCTTTAGTTAGCCAGGGAAAGAATCATTACAAATATTAGATATCGTAAGCGCAAAAAAATATGACATCCCCTGCTCTAACGCTTATAATTGAGGATGAAGTCAAGAAACTCGTCCATGGAGACCGCCTATTCAAACACAAAGAGAAACTGGCAGGTCTGATACCCCGTGGAGTTGATTCACCCTTCGGTGACTTCCCCATGAATGGGAAGGAAACAAGGAAGACTCATTCATGCGATCTAATCATTCAGCCTCGACAGGTAAGATCTCGTGGAAACGGTATACCGCCCGCTGACTCCCGTATTTATACTCGTGCCCCCATCAAGGCTACCGACTTCAGAAAGTACTATGTTCGAGGAGACCTACCAATTCAGATCCAACATGGAGCGGCAAATAAGATTGGATGGAAGTGTGAACTTTCTTCCCTCGATTACAACCATTTCCTTCCGATATTTCTAGAGGGTATCCGCGAGAAGGAGGATCCGTACCGATTTCTGGCGGTTCAAGGCACCTACGATATTCTTTCCGCGATAACTGAAGATAAGCTACTCCCTGTCATACCAAAGACTGTGTTACCCTTGAAACACGCTCTCGCTACCCGGGACAGGGATGTGATTGCAACAGTATGTAAAATTATCCAGACGATGCTTGTCGTGAAAGAGGGGAGTAGGATAATCGGTCAAGCATTTGTACCGTTCTATCGTAATCTCTTGCCAGTTCTCGGAATATTCAAAGCGGCGAACCACGACCTGGGTGACTCATTTGACTACGCTCAGCGTAAGCGTTTATGCATAGGAGACCTTATAGACGAGACCCTTCAGCTCCTCGAGGAGTATGGCGGAGACGAAGCATTATTCAACATCAAATACATGATTCCTACCTACGAGTCCGTCCGTGGACTAGCATGAAATAATTCAAACTGAGTTCCGTTAGTTTTTAATGTAATGCACGGAAAAAATTGTCGGATGGAATCATTTTACATTGATCCCCATGTACACGAGAACAACCCCATACTGTCATCAACTGGCTACGATCCATACAACACAAGCCAGCTTTTCCCCGTGGAAGATCAGGTTTTGACACGTCCACCTGCTTGTACCTTCGAGTTACCGGTGGTTGACACGAGTATTCCTCTCAGAAGTCTTTTTGATTCCCTCACAGCACAAGCAACCCTTAAGCGCTTCAAAAGGTATGATTATCGACGTGATCCATCTCTGATTGGATAGTGATTCGGGTTCATCGTACTCTCTGACAGTTCTCGGTACTTCTGGTGTCTTAGTGGCGCGGAAGGAACTGTTCCGATCGCGGGGTAAGTACTTTACAATTCATGAGGAAGATGCGTTCGAGTTTGTTCCAAATGTACGTCATTCAACCTTCCTGTTTCTACATACCCATGTAGCTCTCTCAGAACTATTTAGGTAAGTTTCGGTCCAATGTATCGGGGTCGAAATTCCGGTTTATTTCCTCTCATACTCCAGAGGAGCCTGAAATGACTGTATTCTTCTGTCCGCGAATTTTCCGCGCAAATAATTCCCTCGGACCATGTCGCGATATCACTGCCTGCTTGATCTCCCCGACCGATCCTCCTGGCTGGAACGCCAGTACTGATCTTGAAACAGTCCCGCCGGACCATCTAGGAGACGACAAATACGTTTTGCAGTTTCCATCATCCACGGTGATTAAGAGCGTCAAAAACTTTCAACTTCGAGAATCAGTATCGAAACGGATTGTGTTTTCGTTTCACAAAGAGGGTAGAAACGTTTATCGAGTCTTTTGGGATCCAGAGGTCATTACTCGTCCCATCTGGGTACTGTGTCTTGGAATAGCCAGTGTGGAACGTAAAATCTGTACTCAGTAATAATCTTGTTGTCTTTTTCTTCCTCCTATCCTTTCTCTCTCAGTGTATGGTAACGAGTAAAGCATCAACAGTGTCATCTAGTGAGGACAACAAGGGATGGCGAAGTATATGGTCATCGAGTGCACAAGCGCAGAAATTTTTTATCGGACTTGTTGGTGCTGCAATAATCGCAGGGGAGACGGTTTTGATTATCAATATTTTTTGTTGGGTAATGGGAGGGTCCTGGTCGGAACCTCCGGATGGGTAGGGTCACAAAATTGTTTTTCCCCTCTCTTTTTCCCCTTCCATTCTCCTCTTTTAGTTTTTCATGGTAAGCACAATCTCTGTGTCGTGCCTGACACCGTATTATCGGCAGCAGTTGGCGGAAGTGTTTGAATCAATAGGCCTCCCATTTCCCTCGAAAAGAAAACCTGTTACGGTGAAATTCATCAATGAAGAAGAACCAACATCACAAGACCCCAAACCGCCGAGACAAAGATCTCGTTCATGCACTCCTTCACATAAACGACAGCAGCAGCCGGCGCCGTCTCGATTGTGGAGAACTCCAACAGTATCTCGAGCTCGTGCTCCTTCTCCTGAGCAAGCAGAGTCATCAATGATATCAGACGTTGCGAGATTTTTCACCTTCCCAGAAGGTGTGTTTAAATTTGCTCACAGTTGGCGTCCACGAAAATTCGTCTTATCGAAACTCGTCGCAATGATTGATAGTTTTCTAACCTCAATCAACTCCGGTTCTAATCATGAAAAAACGTTCCCGGAACGTTTATGGAACTATTATCAGGAGAAGCTAGGTCTTCGATCTCTGGTTGAATTCACGATCCTCGACATTGTATCCAACGCTCTAGCGTACCGCGAACAGTCCATGGAGGTAGATATCTTTGTTCGGTTCCTCGAACAATTCTATGATCCCGAATCGGACTTTGATTTCTTCATGTACTTGCGCCGAGAGATTCTTGGGCCGATCATAGGGGCACCCAATCGAGGCGTTGCAACGCTCTCTATGGGTGATTGCGATGTATTGGCGAAGAAGATTTCATCAGACACGAAGAATTTCTTGAATTTTAAAACCGTTATGGACACAATTAAATCGGAGAGTCGAGGAGGTGAAATGCATGTGGATGGTGTTTACTTTATGTATATCTGTTTATGGGTTTTTCATCATCAGCGATCATCCTCAATAGGGGGTTTGTCGGGTGCTCCGGTATCAGACTCTTCTCAGCTCATAGATTCATATATCGACTCAATTTTGACTCTAAAGAGCCAAACGAAAATGCTTCGACATTCTACCAAGAGCTTAGTGAGAGATTCCGTGAACATGGAAGAAGTGATTGGGCGGATGTTGTCTGATTGTTGCGCTGAACGAGCAGGAACTTGTGATGGGAAAACATTAAGTTTAGCGGACAAATTGATGACGGCCGTGATGAATGGGGATATGGCCTTGTGGTCAAAGTTTGCGCCAGGAGAAGAGAATCAGGAATACTTTTCCCGTGCAGTTGAGCAACGGAACAAATTACTCGAGTGTTTAGCCGCGGAAAAGGACGAGAGAGATATTGAGGAAGCATTGTACGAGTTTTGTGTTAGTATAGCAGACACACCGGGATTGTTGGTAAACGATTCGGATAGGGTAAAAATTCGAGCAGCGTAGAATCGGGGAGTAGTTGAGTTGTTTGTGGAACTGATATTGTTTTGTCCTAGATGAGTTACTCTTTACCGGATCGTGTGAGATTCCTCGTAACCAGTGTTGGAGGAAGACACAGCAAATGCTGTGTCTCTAGAACGAGTAGGAGGAACGTATTAGGCTCAGAGTTCTTGTTTAGCAAGGAGATGATCCTTGCCGCATGTACTGCCGTTGGTAGTGCTGCTCTCGCAGGTCACGCTGCAGTGGGACTGGTTGCTACTTCCTGTGTTCCAATCATAATCCCGGTGAATAATTCATTGATAGATTCAGGTGTGCCAATCTCGGATGACGCCAAGAGATCCATGTCTCACATGATGATGGTCAGCGGAGCGCAACTATCTTTTGGGTTAGTCGAGTTTCTCATGGGCGACATTGTCAATGGGTTCACACACATGGTTATGGCGGGTGTAGGATTCTATGTCACAAGACTAGATGGAATCGTCTTGTTACCGTCCTTTTCGGTCGCGTGTACTATATTTGCAGGAGTGAGTACACTGAACTTGGTGGATATGATCCTAACTAAAGGAATGATTAGTCAAAGTTTACCCCTAAGCGCCAATTTTATAAGGCTAGCTGGAGTCTGTCATCCAATATTGTATATCGCGTCCGCATACTATGCGTGGAAACTCATCGAACAACTCCGAGAGGGATTGTTGCCCATGGGACTCGCCGGGGCGATTGTGGCTCGCCCGATTCCCGCCACAGCCATTCTGGTCGAGCCTCAATCAGATAACCGAACTCCGTTCGCTGGAAGAAGCTTCCGTCTTGCTGAATCCTCCGGAGCCACAAATGAAGACCCTGAGTAAATACCTTGCAAACCTCATATAATTGATTCAGCATGTAGCACTTTTCGGTATCCTGCTTTGATTATACTGTAATGTAAAAATGAGTTAATTGAGTCGGTCACAAAAAAAATCGGATGGCCAGACAGACGATGACCGCGAGACACAATTCGGCGACAACCGAGACCGTAGAGGTCATGCGACGTATCGTTGCGGGTGAAACTTCTCATATGTATCCATCCAATCATATTTCGACTCGCCGTTATACGTGGTGGTCATTTCTCCCTGTTTCTATTCTGTTTCAGTTCAGAAAACTGAGTAATTGCTATTTCTTGGCTTCAGCCGCTGTTATGTTGATACCCGAACTTTCACCATTGACCCCAATGAGCGCCATCGCACCGCTAATCTTCGTTGTGGCAGTGTCAGAGGTTCGAGAATTTTTGGAAGAGCTTGGTGCCGCTCGGCGTGATAAGAAGGCGAATATGCAGCTAGTTGACAAGATTACAACTCGCGTTCCCACCAAGGATCTTCGACCTGGCGATATAGTGATGCTCCGCCGTGATCAGCCAGTGCCTGCGGATGTTGTGGTACTCGTAGCGAGTACGAGTGATGGTACAGCATTTGTTGATACAAACAGTCTTGATGGTGAGACAAATTTGAAACTTCGGAAAGCCCCAACTCTCACTTCCTCTATAACTCTTCCTGAACTGTACGGATACAAGGTCTCATGTGAACCTCCACATGCCGACATGTATTGTTTCAAAGGCTCGATTGAGACCCCAGACGGTTCCTTGTCTGAGTCACTCTCTATTTCCAACGTACTTCTTCGCGGTGGCACTGTTCGGAACACTGAATGGGTTGCAGGGGTTGTGGTGTATTCAGGACACGACACAAAGATGTTGATGAATGCTCGTTCAAGTTCAGTTATGCCAAGCAAAGTAACGACTGTTGACAATCAAATGAACCGTAATGTCATTTCTCTCTTTGTGATCCAGATGATTCTGTGTGTAATTGGTGCGTCTCTAGGATACTCAGCCAGTGAGGACACTTTATGGTACATGTCGGGGCTGAGTTCGATTCGATGGATATCGTTGTTTCTGACGTACTTTATTTTGCTCAACACGATTATTCCAGCATCATTGTGGGTGAGTGTGGAGATTTTGAAATTTGTGCAAGCGTTCTTCATAGAGCAAGACCCAATCATGGGAAAACCAGTTGCATGTAACTCTAAAAACACGCATGAAGAATTGGGTCAAATTACGCATGTTTTCAGCGATAAAACCGGAACTTTGACTGTTAATAAAATGAAATTTGTTGGATGCTCTGTTGAGGGTAAAATATATATTTTACCCGATGAGGAAGGGGAAGGAACTGTTGAAGATGTCGTCGTTGGTCCAGTGCTAGAGTTTGACGGTGTTTTACAACCATCTCGTGAACTGATGCAGATTTTATCGGTAGAAGCAGCTATGGAAAAAAGTTCTGAATCACTCTTGATGGAATGTTTGGCAGTTTGTCATACTTGTGAACGAGTGAAAGAAGCAATAACGGGGAAAGAAACAAATCAGTCGAGTTCACCTGACGAAGCATCCCTAGTTTCTGCCGCAGCGGAATGTGGTTTTGTTTTTGCAGGACGACCAGATCCAGGATCTCTCCTAGTTCGAATGAATGGGCAAGATGTCAAGTATGAAGTTCTCCATCACGTTGTCTTTACATCAGACCGTCGAATGATGACGGTGGTTGTTCGTAAAAACTCGGACGGTAAAATTTTTGCCTTCACCAAGGGTGCCGATTCGAGTATTTTACCGAAATGCATGTTTGGGCCGATTTCCGAAACAAAAACCAATGTGTCCAATTTCAGTGTTTATGGATTCCGAACATTGTGTGTGGCATACAAGGAGATGGCCGAAACGGAGTGGTTGGAAATCAAGACTCTGATTGACCGTGAAACGGTCAAGGACGATGGCGATGTGGTTAAAGTAGGCGGTGATTTGATCGAGAAAAATTTTATTTTGATTGGATCTACTGCGGTTGAAGATAGGTTACAAGATGGAGTCCCTGAGACTCTTCGAGCGATGAAGGAAGCCGGAATAAAGGTTTGCATGATTACGGGAGATAAGAGAGAAACTGCGATCAATATTGCTCGAAGTTGTGGTTTGATATCAACGAAACGATCCGTTTTCACCATGTTGTCGCAGTCGCATTTGTTTGGAGCTGGCCAATTTATTCCTCTCCGGTGTTTGGAAGATATAGTGAGTCAGATTGGAGAGGACGGGGCCGAGGAGCCGAGCACTGGAGGATCGGAGAATGGTCGAGTTAGAATGAATCATAGCGACGATGATTTCGGTCGACAAGTTTGGGACTTGGCTGCTCGAGATATTGATTTACCCGCGAGCCGTCGTCGAATCGAAACAGGTGGCCCGTTACCGCCTCGACTAATGCGTGAAGTGACTCGACCAGATTGTCCAGCAATCTTGAAGAGTCAGTTTAGTATGGTGATTGACGGGATATCTTTGCAGTCGATTTTAGCGTCGGAATCGTCGACGAAACAGCTCGTGAATGTGTTGACTTTTGAGCAATGTGAAGCGGTTGTTTTTTGCCGCGTCAGTCCGAAACAAAAGGGAGAGATTGTGCGGTTGGTTAAAGAACATTTGGTGAAAAAAGACAAGCATAAATCGTATCAGCAAACAAGTCAATCAGTGCTTGCAATTGGAGACGGAGCCAATGATATTAATATGATCAAGATGGCGAATGTAGGTGTTGGAATTGCTGGCAACGAGGGATCACAAGCAGCGAATTGCGCTGATTACTCTATCGTACAATTCCGCGATTTGTATCGCCTGTTGTTCCTTCATGGCAGATGGAACTATAAACGAACAACAATGTTTATAAATATTTTCATGTATAAAAATTTTCTGTTCACAATGTGTCAATTTTGGTTTGCAACGGTTTCTCTCTTTTCCGGACAAACTGTGTTTGACGATTGGTACGTTTTGCTGTACAATTCTATTTTTTGCTTTGTCCCATTATTCCTGCTCGGAATCATTGATAAGGATTTGCTCGTCGATTCTCCCGACGGAGATCCTCAGTACTGGCGCGAAGTTGTTGTTCCTCTCATTTACAAGAGAACGAGTCGATTCTCTGAATGGTCAATGTTGAAATGGTGTTTGATTGGAACGTTGCAGTCGTTGATCGTCAACTATTTCACATGGGGTTTTTGGCAATATGAAAACACAGCGGAAAGTTCTGAAACTGGTCTCACCCCATCCATGTGGATGGCTTCCTTACTGGCATATACGGCCATTATAACGATTGTATCGTTTGTGAACATGTTGGTGGCATACGAGTGGACAATCTTGTTTATAGTGTCGGTGGTTGTATGCAATTTCGGCTTATATTTTGCCTTTGTTTTCGCCTACAATCTCATGTACTTTCGTGACGAGAGTTATATGGGAGGAGTGGCGACAGAAGCAATGCAGACAGGTCAGTTTTGGTGGATGTTTGTTTTAATTGTCTTCACGGCATTTGCACCACTTGTTTTGTTTCCAAAAATTGCGAGAATTTTTCGGCAATCGAGAGTTGTGCAAAAAAATCAGGAAAATCGAAATGAACCACCGTCTCTTGGAGCTGAAGATATTGTGGATATAATTAGATCTCGTCGTCCTAGCCCGAAGCTGCCGGAGGCAGAGGACGCCGCCAGTGACCCTATAGTGGGAGTTCCATTAGCCAACGTTTAGTGTTTTATGAAAAAGTGTCCGATATGAAAAAAAATTGGTATTTATTTTTTGCATTCAATAATTTTTCTCATAGCAATGAAATTCAGCACGTGGTTTTCTTTGCCTCCGTGGTTTCAACGAAAGAAGACAACCACACCTGTGGAGCAGCATGTCATAATAACAGACGATCCAGAATCTTGTTTTCCACATGACGGAAATTTTTCCAATTACGTTTCCACTCGACGGTATTCTTGGTTAACATTTCTCCCCTTGTCGTTGTTGTACCAGTTCCGTTCGGTGAGTAATTGTTATTTCTTGGTGGTTGCGATTTTG